>Ga0207682_10001211_pt1 | contig 11917 bp, 8 predicted proteins | sample KBSM63metaG_FD_184332 | JGI IMG/M metagenome (GOLD analysis project Ga0207682, IMG submission 184332) | Miscanthus rhizosphere microbial communities from Kellogg Biological Station, Michigan, USA - KBS M6-3 metaG (SPAdes) (version 2) | ecosystem: Host-associated > Plants > Roots > Rhizosphere >... | reverse complement strand
CGACGGCCGCGCCGCGACCAGCACCAGGTAAATGGCTGGAAGCGCAATGAAGGCGAGCCCGACGAAATAGCGGTAGTGCAGGCCCGCGGCGAACACCATGACCGCGACGACCAGCACGAGCGAGATCGAGGTGCCGAAGTCGGGCTGCAGCAGTATCAGCGCCACGACCAGCCCGACGATCAGGCTGATCGGCAGGAGCGAATACGAAAGCTCGTCGATGCGATGCATGCGCCGCTCGAGCATCAGCGCCGTAAAGAACACGCATGCGACCTTCGCCAGCTCCGAGGGTTGAATCCCGAGGCCGCCGACTCCGAACCATCGTCGTGTGCCGTTGACGGGCGCGCTGAACAGGACAGCGACCAGCATCAGCACGACGAGCGCAAGCAGGCACCAGATAAAGGGTTCGTTGCGATACGTCCGGTAGTCGATACGCGCGGCCATGACGAGCACGGCAAGGCCGAGCGCACTCCAGAGCGCCTGCTTCGTCAAGAAGAGATATGGCTGTTGAAAACGCTCGAGCGCAACGACGGCCGAGGCGCTGTACACCATGACGACGCTGATGCAAATCAAGAGCAGCGTCGCTGTGAACAGTACTTTGTCGATCTTAAGCTTACGAGCCACTCAGCCACCTAGTGATAAAGAAACGACTCACATCCACCGAAAATGCTTGTTGCACGCAACCCATCGCGTGCCCGTCCGTTGCGCCCGCGGATCCGTTAAGATCGCCGGTCTCGCCGAAGCTGGCCGAAGCAGCAACAGCGAAGGCGGGCGGAAGGCGGAAAGCAGTCAGCAGTCGCCAGCCGGCACGTGGAATGGGACACCCACCTCGCAGACCGGGGTAGTCTGCGTTCCCAGCGGTAGGCTCCCACTCGCCCGAGCCGACTGACGACAGCTCACGGCTTCCGCTCTTCCCTCCCTGCTTGGCCGACGCGCTCGCGAAGGCGACGCACTTCCTCCTTGAACCAGGCGCCGTTGGGATCGTCGCGCTGCAAGGCGTCCTTCAACGCAACGCGTTCTTTCTTTGCCGCCGCGGCCTGAGCCGGCGCGATGGCGCCTGAATCCACCATTGCCTGCAGGACGACGGCACGGCGCGCAATCGCGCGATCGAGGTTCACTGTCGGCGCGGAACGCGATGGCGACTTCACCAGCCCCGCCAGCAATGCCGCTTCCGAGAGCGTCACGTTGCGCGCCGACTTGCCGAAGTAGCGCTGCGCTGCGGCCTCGACGCCGTAGGCGCCGGAGCCGAAATAGACCCGGTTGAGATAGAGATCGAGGATCTCGTCCTTGCTGTATTTGCGTTCGAGCCAGGCCGCGAGGATCACCTCCTGCAGCTTGCGCTGCACGGTGCGTTCCTGCGTCAGGAACAGGTTCTTGGCGAGTTGCTGCGTGATGGTCGAGCCGCCCTGCGCGACGCCGCGATGCAGCACGTTGGCGCCGACCGCGCGCAACACGCCCATCGGATCGAGGCCCCAATGCGAATAGAAGCGCTTGTCCTCGATGGCGAGGAACGCCTTGGGCAGGAACGGCGGCAGTTCGCGCAGCGGCACCGCGGCGCCGCCCATCTCGCCGCGCGTCGCGAGCACGCGGCCGTTCAGTCCGACGATCTGGATCGAGGGCGGGCGTTTCGGCACTTCGAGCGACTGGATCGGCGGCAGGTGCGCGGCGACCCAGGCGATCAGGCCGATGGCGCCGATGAAGCACCACAGGCCGAGCACCAGCGACCAATAGACGGTGCGGCCGAGCAGCGAGCGGCGCGGACCGTCCTTGCGCTTCTTTTTGGAAGTACGGCGCGGCGCATCGTCGGACCCAGGCTCACGCTCTTTACTCTTACGCTCCGCGGCCATACGCGCCCCTGTACCAGCCCCGAACACGAAGGCTGCCCACTCAACGGCACGCTAACGGGCGCGATTTAATACGCGGTTAAGTATTCGGGTGCGGGAGCAAAGGGGCGCCGGAAAAAAAATCGAAAAACAACCCCATGCAAAGAACATAATCGGCTTCTTTGGTGACGCCGCCGTCATGGTTAACAAGGTGTTCAACCCGCCTTCGCGGCCCTGCGCTCGTCCTCGACGAACAGCGGCAGCAGCGCGCGCTTGATCGCGGCCTGGCGCGAGGGCGAGGTGATCTGCGCGCCCATCAGGTCGGTGACGTAAAACACGTCGACCACGCGCTCGCCGAACGTCGCGACATGCGCCGAGGCGATGTTGAGGTTGAGCTTGGAGATCGTCGCGGTCAGTTCGTAGAGCAGGCCCGGACGATCGAGCCCGGTGACTTCGACCACCGTGTAGCGGTTGGACCACTGGTTGTTCAGCATCACCTCGGGCTCGATCGCGAACGCCTTCAGCCGCGCCTTGCGCGCCGTGCGCTTCGCCATCACGTCGGGCAGCCGCAGCTCGCCGCGCAGCGCGCGCTCGATCGAATCCGCGATGCGCACCGCGCGGCGCGCCTCGTCCTCGTTGTGCTCGAACTCGCGCGACACCGCGATGGTGTCGAGCGCAAGCCCGTCTGTCGTGGTGAAGATCTGCGCGTCCACGATGTTCGCGCCCGCCGCCGCGCACGCGCCGGCGATCACCGACAACAGCCGCGGGTGGTCGGGCGCCAGCACGGTCAGTTCGGTGACCCCGCGCGCGGTGTCGAAGCCGACGCCGGTCGCGACCGCCTTGCCGGCGGCCTGCGCCGATTTCAGGAAATCCGCGTGCGAGACCTTGTGCGGCAGGTCGACCTTGAGCCAGTAGGCCGGATAGTGCCGCCCGATGTAGGCGTTGAGCTCGTCCGCGCCCCATTGCTTGAGCTCGTGCCGCAGTTCGGCCTGCGCCAGCTCGACGCGCTTCTGCCGGTTCACTTCCGAGAAGCCGCCGGTCAAGACCGGCTCGGTTTCGTAATAGAGCGTGCGCAGAAGCTGCGCCTTCCACGAGTTCCAGACGCCGGGGCCGACCGCGCGGATGTCCGCGGTCGTGAGAATGAGCAGCAGCTTCATGCGCTCGAGCGACTGCACCACGCCGGCGAAATTCTCGATCGTCTTGCGGTCGGAGAGATCGCGCGACTGCGCGATGCTCGACATGACCAGATGCTGCTCGACCAGCCAGGCGACCGTGTCGGTCTCGGCCGCCGACAATCCGAGCCGCGGGCAGAAGCGGCGCGCAACGCGCGCGCCCGCGATCGAGTGATCCTCGACCCGCCCCTTGGCGATATCGTGCAGGAACAGCGCGACGTAGAGCAGATTGCGGTGCGATTTCTGGATCGACTTCATCAGTTCGCCGGCGAGCACGAACTCGTCGTTTCCGCCGGCCTCGATGTCGGCCAGGATGCCGATGCAGCGCAGCAGGTGCTCGTCCACCGTGTAGTGGTGATACATGTTGAACTGCATCATCGCGACGATGCGCCCGAACGCGCGCACGAAGCGGCCGAGCACGCCCGCCTCGTTCATGCGGCGCAACACCACCTCGGCGCCGTCGGAGGTGAGGATCTCCAGGAACAGGTCGTTCGCGACCTTGTCGTCGCGCAGCGTCTGATCGATCAGCCTGAGCGAGCGTTTCGCGACCCGCATCGCCTGCGGATGGAAGGCGAGATTGTGCTTCTGCGCCAGCCGAAACAGGCGAATGAGATTGACCGGGTCGCGCCGGAACGCTTCCGCATCGGCGATGTTGATGCGGCTGTTGTCGACCACGAAGTCGTCCGACTCGAGCACGACGCGGCGCGGACGCGGCTTGAAGCGCGCCATCACGCGGTCGAGCACCGGCAACGGCTTGGCCTCGCGCTCTTCCAGGCCGGCGCACAGGATCGCGGTCAGATCGCCGACGTCCTTGGCGACCAGGAAGTAGTGCTTCATGAAGCGCTCGACGTCGCGCATGCCGGGATGCGCCGTGTAGCCGAGCCGCACCGCGATCTCGCGCTGGATGTCGAACGACAGCCGCTCCTCGGCGCGCTTCATCACGAAATGCATGTGGCAGCGCACCGCCCAGAGGAAGTCCTCCGCGCTGCGGAAGATCTTGTACTCCTCGCCATCGAACACGCCGCGCTCGATCAGCTCGTCCGGCTCGTGCACGCGGTAGACGTATTTGGCGATCCAGAACAGCGTGTGCAGATCGCGCAAGCCGCCTTTGCCGTCCTTCACGTTCGGCTCGACCAGGTAGCGCGACTGCCCGGCGCGGCGCAGCCGTTCCTCGCGCTCGGCGAGCTTGGCGGCGACGAATTGCGCGGCGCTGCCCTTCACGATCGACTTGTCGAACTGCGTGACGAAATCGTCGAACAGTGCGCGGTCGCCGAGCAGGTAGCGCGCTTCGAGCAGCGCGGTACGGATCGTCATGTCCGCCTTGGCCTGGCGGATGCACTCGTCGACCGAACGCGTCGCGTGGCCGACTTTCAGCCCCATGTCCCAGAGGCAATAGAGAATGCCTTCGGCGACCGACTCGCCCCACGCGGTCTGCTTGTAGGGCAGGAGAAACAAGAGATCGATGTCGGACCCGGGCGCGAGCAGACCGCGGCCGTAGCCGCCGGTCGCCACCACGGTCATGCGCTCGCTGTCGGACGGCGACGCGGATCGATAGAGCGTGGCCGATAATTCATAGAGCATGCGGATGATGTCATCCTGCATGAGGCAAAGCCGCTCGGCGCATTTGCGCCCGTGGCGGTCTTTCATCAGCAGTGCTTCGGCGCCGGCGCGGCCTTCGGCGAGCGCAATCTTCAGCCGTTGCGCGACCGCGGTGCGCAGTTCGCGCTCGCGTCCCGCATAGGTCTCGCGCAGCCGCGCAAGATCGGCGGTAACCGCATCGACATCGATGAGGGCGGGCGGTGTCCGATCGGCGGGAGAAAGCATGGGGAAATTCCGATAGCCGATGATGTAGTGTCACGCCATGCCTGTTGAGGGAGAGGTCGTTGCGCGGCGCGCCATGCCTGCCGCATCAGGCCTGTTCGGCGAAAAGCTGCAAAAGAGTAGAAAATCCTCCTACCATGAAGATATAGGGAATTTCATTCGTGTTGACGCTTTCAATCGCATCCCCATAGAATAAATATAGCGCCGATTTGAGCGATCAGCTTGCGGGCGCTTAACAAATGCAGCTAAAGCGCGGGCCCCGCCCAAGCACAGGCTGAACGGCGGGCCTTCCCCGCCTCCATCAACCGCGGCGCAAGCCGCAAACCGAATGGAGGACTTATGTCCCTCTTCTCACGACGCTCCCTTCTCTGCTCTGCGTTGTTCGTCGGCCTGTTGCCGACGAGCCTGCTTGCCGCCGACAAGCCGAAGGAAATCCGGCTCGACTGGGCGACCTACAATCCGGTCTCGATGGTGCTCAAGGAGCAAGGCCTCCTTGAAAAGGAATTCGCCAAGGACGGGATCGCGATCCGCTGGGTGCAGACGCTCGGCTCCAACAAGGCGCTGGAATTCCTCAGCGCCGGCTCGATCGACTTCGGCTCGACCGCCGGCTCGGCGGCGCTGGTCTCGAAGATCAACGGCAATCCGATCAAGTCGATCTACGTCTATTCGCGCCCCGAATGGACCGCGCTGGTGACGCGCAAGGACTCGCCGATCACGAAAGTGTCGGAGCTGAAAGGCAAGCGCGTTGCGGTGACGCGCGGCACCGATCCGCACATCTTCCTGGTGCGCGCGCTGCTCGACGCCGGCCTGACCGAGAAGGACATCACACCGGTGCTCCTCCAGCACCCCGACGGCAAGACTGCGCTCATCCGCGGCGACGTCGACGCCTGGGCCGGCCTCGATCCGATGATGGCGCAGGCCGAAGTCGAGGACGGCGCCAAGCTGTTCTTCCGCAAGCCCGAGGCGAACACCTGGGGCATCCTCAACGTGCGCGAGGAGTTCCTCAAGGATCATCCGGATCTCGTGCGCCGCGTGCTCACGGTCTACGAGGCCGCGCGCAAGCATTCGCTCGCGAACTACGCCGACGTGAAGCGCGTGTTCATCGCGGCGACCAAGCTGCCCGAGGCGGTGGTCGACAAGCAGCTCAAGGAGCGCACGGAACTCACCCATTCGCGCATCGGCGCGCCGCAGAAGGAGTCGATCCTGGCGGCCGGCCTCGCGCTGCAGCAGGCCGGCGTGATCAAGGCCGACGTCGACGTGAAGGCGACGGTCGAGAACCTGATCGACGATCGCTGGGTGGCGGTGACGAACTAACGTCGATCTCTCCGCTCATTCCCGCGAAAGCGGGAATCCAGGCCTGAAGCAAGCGTCTGTCATTGGGCTCTGGGTCCCCGCTTTCGCGGGGACGAGCGGAAGTCGCTGTTTACAAGTTGCAATCCTCGCCCGCCCCATGTCTCTTTTCTCCATGACTGCCGCCGAACCCGCCGCCCTGACCGGCGAGCAACCTTCGCTCGCGCGCTTCGCCCGGCCCGCGCTCGGGCTCGCGCTGCCGGTCGGCCTTGCGATCCTCTGGGAAATCGCGGTGCGGATGGGCTTCTCCGACGGGCGGCTGGTGCCGCCGCCCTCGCGCATCTGGGCGACGCTGGTCGAGCTTGCGGCGGCGGGCGAATTGCAACGCCATGTCGGCGTGACGGTCGCGCGGGTCGCTGCGGGCTTTGCGTTCGGTGTCGCCGCCGGAACGATCCTCGGTGCGATCACCGGTTATTCGGCGCTCACGCGGCGCCTGCTCGATCCGACCCTGCAGGCGCTGCGCTCGATTCCGTCGATCGCCTGGGTGCCGCTGTTCATCCTGTGGCTCGGGATTTTCGAATCCTCCAAGATCACGCTGATCGCGGTCGGCGTGTTTTTTCCGGTCTATCTCGGCGTCATGGGCGCGGTGGTCTCGGTCGATCGCAAGATCGTCGAGGTCGGCCGCGTGTTTCGCCTCTCCGGCGCGCAGATGGTGCGGCGCATTCTGCTGCCCGCCGTGCTGCCGGCCTACGTGATCGCGCTGCGCTCCGGCCTCGGGCTCGGCTGGATGTTCGTGGTTGCGGCTGAACTGCTCGGCGCCTCCGAGGGGCTAGGCTACCTGCTGGTCGACGGGCAGCAGCTCGGCAAGCCGGCGCAGATCGTCGCCGCGATCGTGGTGTTCGCCGTGATCGGCAAGACCACCGACTGGATCTTGAGCGCGGCGGCGGCACCGTTCCTGCGCTGGGAAGATCGCTACGGAGCGAAATCGTGACGCTCAATATCAGTCACGTCGGAAAGACCTACGCCAATCTGGTGCGCGCGCTCGACGGCATTTCGCTCGACGTCGCGCCGGGCGAGATCGTCGCGGTGGTCGGCGGCTCGGGCTGCGGCAAGTCGACCTTGCTGCGGCTCGTCTCCGGCCTCGACAATCCGACCCAGGGCAATGTCGCGCTCGACGGCGATGCCATCGTCTCGCCGCACGAGAAGATCGGCATCGTGTTCCAGGAGCCGCGGCTGCTGCCGTGGCTCACCGTCGCGGGCAATGTCGGCTTCGGGCTCGCCGACCGGCCGAAAGCCGAACGCGCCGAACGCGTCGCGCGCCAGCTCGACCGCGTCGGGCTCACCGACAAGGCCAACGTGTGGCCGCGCGAATTGTCCGGCGGACAGGCGCAGCGGGTCGCGATCGCGCGCGCGCTGATCATGCGGCCCGAGGTGCTCCTTCTCGATGAGCCGTTCTCGGCGCTCGATGCGTTTACCCGCGTCGACCTGCAGGACCATCTGCTCGACCTGTGGGCCGACACCAAGCCGACGCTCGTCGTGGTCACGCACGACGTCGACGAGTCGATCGTGCTCGCCGACCGCGTGGTGGTGATGCGCCCGCAGCCGGGCCGCGTGTTCGCCGAGATCGAGATCGACCTCGCCCGCCCGCGCGACCGCCAGTCCGCCGCGTATGATTTCGCCAAGCGGCGCGTGATGGCGGCGCTCGACCGCTCGCTCGAGCGCAAGGCGACGATCGACGACCGCGAGACGACGTCGGATCACGGCTCGGCGATGTGGTGGTAGCGATAGCGCGCCGCAGCCCTGCCATGCCCGGCCTTGTGCCGGGCATCCACCGCTTTATAGGTATGCCCTGGACGAAGCCGTGAATGGCCGGGACAAGCCGGCCTGACGAGTGCGGGAGGACGACAATGCGCAGCTTCCAGGTCTGCCAGTGCGGCGCGCCGCTGCAAATGAACGAGGCCGAAAACCCGAAGCCGACCGGCACGCAGGTGCTGCTGAAGATGCTGGCGGCCGGCGTGTGCCATTCCGACCTGCACATCTGGGACGGCTATTACGAGATCGGCGGCGGCAAGAAGCTGATGCTCGCCGACCGCGGCATCAAGCTGCCGCTGACCATGGGGCACGAGAACGTCGGCGAGGTGGTGGCGTTCGGTCCGGATGCGAAGGGCGTCAAAGTCGGCGACGTGCGGCTGGTCAATCCGTGGATGGGCTGCGGCACCTGCAAGGTCTGCCTGCGCGGCGACGAGAACCTCTGCCTCACGCCGCAGAACGTCGGCGTGTTCTCGCAGGGCGGCTACGCGACCCACATGCTGACCCCGCATCCGCGCCATCTGTTCGACATCGGCAATCTCAAGCCCGTTGAGGCCGCGCCGCTCGCGTGCTCCGGCGTCACCGCCTATAGCGCGCTGAAGAAAGTCTCGGCAACGCTGGCCGACGAAGCGGTGGTGATCATCGGCGCCGGCGGCGTCGGACTGATGGGCGTGACGCTCGCGGCAAAAATGGGCGCCAAGGAGATCGTCATCGTCGACATCGATCCGGCCAAGCGCGACGCCGCCCTCAAGGCGGGGGCCACCAAGGCGGTCGACGGCGGCGCAGGCGACGCCGCGCAGCAGATCCAGAAGGCGACCGGCGGCGGCGCCTGGGCGGTGGTCGATTTCGTCGGCTCGGGCGCGACGGTCAATCTCGCGGTCGCCAGCATCATCAAGGGCGGCACGATCGTGGTGGTCGGCCTCTACGGCGGCGACGTGACGGTGCCGACGCCGTACCTGCCGCTGCGCGCGATGACGTTGCGCGGGTCTTACGTCGGCAGCCAGACCGACATGGCCGAGCTGCTCGACCTGGTGAAGCGCACCGGCATGCCGCCGGTGCCGATCCGCACGCGCCCGCTCGACGAGGTGAATGCGACGCTGAACGACCTGCGCGCCGGCAAGATCGTCGGCCGCGTCGTGCTGACGCCGGCGGCTTGATCCCCACCCGGTCGCCACTGAACTCGGGCTCGCCCGAGTTCAGCGACCAAAAATGCGCAAGTCGCAAACATGCGACTTGCGTGGCGACCACCCTCCCCCGCAAGCGGGGGAGGAATGAAAACCACAGGAGCATTTTGATGGACGCGACCGCACTGCGCACGATGCAGGCGCCGATCAAGGAGCGCTACAAGGGCGATCCCGGCGCCGCGATGATCACGCTCAAGGCCAAAGGAACGCTCGACGACCAGAACATTGCCTGCAAGGTCGAGACCGGGCGCGCTCTCGCCGTCGCGGGGCTGCACCCGGCGACCGGCGGCTCCGGCCTGGAGCTTTGCTCGGGCGACATGCTGCTCGAGGCGCTGGTCGCCTGCGCCGGTGTGACGTTGAAGGCGGTGTCGACCGCGCTGGAGATTCCGCTCAAGTCCGGCACGGTGTCGGCGGAAGGCGATCTGGATTTCCGCGGCACGCTCGGCGTGGTGAAAGACGCCCCCGTCGGCTTCGCGCAGATCCGCCTCACCTTCGCGGTCGAGACCGACGCACCGCAGGAGAAGCTCGATCAGCTGTTGAAGCTCACCGAGCGCTATTGCGTGGTCTATCAGACGATCAAGAGCGGCCCGCCGGTCGAGGTCAGTCTCAAGCGTGCGTGAGTCGGTCCGCGCTCTCTCCTTCTTCCCCTCTCCCGCTTGCCGGAGAGGGTCGCCGCGAAGCCGCGGGGAGAGGGCCTTCTGAATTCAAAAGACCCTCTCCCGGCTTCGCGGACTGACGTCCACTCAGCCACCCTCTCCCCTTCGGGGAGAGGGGAAAGAAGGAGGGACCCGCAGGCGGGGAGAGGGAGTGCACGGCCGGTGCTCACGTCGCATGAATTTCGACCTCTCCTTTCTTCTCGTTCTCGCGCTGCGCATGGCGGTCACGGCGGCGTTCGTGATCGCGGCCTCGATCATCACCGAGCGCTCGGGCCCGGTGATCGGCGCGCTGGTCGCTACGCTGCCGGTGTCGGCCGGGCCGTCATACCTTTTCCTCGCGCTCGACCACGACGCGGCCTTCATCGCGCAGGGCGCGCTCGCGAGCCTGCCGATGAACGCCGCCACCATCCTGATGTGCCTCGTGTTCGTGCATCTCGCGCAGCACCGCGGCCTCATCGTCAGTCTCGCGGCCGGCATTGCGGTCTGGTTCGTGTTTGCAGCGCTGGCGCGCGCATACGAATGGACGCTCGCCGGCAGCATCCTGCTCAACATCGTCGCACTCGGCGCCTGCCTGCCGCTGGTGCAGCGCTTCCGCCAGGCCAGGATGCCGCTGATCACGCGGCGCTGGTACGACATTCCGTTGCGCGCCGCGCTCGTTGCGACGCTGGTCGCGATCGTGGTGACGCTGTCGAACACCATCGGTCCGCGTGCCAGCGGCGTGCTCGCGCTGTTTCCGGCGGTCTTTACCAGTCTGATCCTGATTCTGATGCCGCGCATCGGGGGCCCCGCGACGGCCGCCTTGCTGGCGAACGGCCAATGGGGGTTGATCGGGTTCGGCATGGCGATCGTCGTGTTGCACCTGACCGCGCTGCCGCTCGGCTCGCCGGCGGCGCTCAGCCTCGCGCTCGCGACCTGCGTGACGTGGAATCTGGGGCTTTGGTTCTGTGGCCGCCGCAAGCGGACGAAAGCCGGTTAGGATTTCTTCGCCGCCTTCAGCTTCAGCGCATAGAGCGCCTCGAGCGCGTCGCGGGGCGACATCTCGTCCGGATTGAGTGCGGCGAGTGCCTCGGCGAGCGCATCCGGCTCACCGGTTGCCGCCGGCGCGGCGCGCCTCGCGGCAAACAGCGGCAGGTCGTCGATCAATGTGCGCGCCGGCGATGCACGGTCCTGCGATTCGAGCTGCGCCAGCACCAGCTTGGCACGCTCGATCACGGCGTGCGGAAGACCCGCCAGTTTCGCGACCTGGATGCCATAGGAGCGGTCCGCCGCGCCGGCGACCACCTCGTGCAGGAACACGACGTCGCCGTGCCACTCCTTCACCCGCACCGTCGCATTGTGCAGCCGCGCGAGCTTGGCCGAGAGCGCGGTCAGCTCATGGAAGTGGGTCGCAAACAGCGCGCGGCAGCGATTGGTCTCGTGCAGATGTTCGATCGCGGCCCAGGCGATCGACAGCCCGTCGAACGTCGCGGTGCCGCGCCCGATCTCGTCGAGGATCACCAGCGCGCGTTCGCCCGCCTGATTCAAGATCGCGGCGGTCTCGACCATCTCGACCATGAAGGTGGAACGTCCGCGCGCGAGATCATCCGCCGCGCCGACACGCGAGAACAGCCGGTCGATCACGCCGATGCGCGCGTGCCTGGCCGGCACGAAGCTGCCCATCTGGGCGAGCACCGCGATCAGCGCGTTCTGGCGCAGAAAGGTCGACTTGCCGGCCATGTTCGGGCCGGTCACCACATAAATGCGGCCCGCGTTTTCGCCCGCCGGCGGAGAGAGCACGCAGTCGTTCGCCACGAACGGCCCACCGTCCTTCTGCAAGGCCTGCTCGACCACCGGGTGGCGTCCGCCTTCGATCGCGAATTCGAGTGAGCGATCGACCTCGGGGCGCACGTAATCGCGCTCGACCGCAAGGACGGCAAGCGCCGCTTCAACGTCGAGAATGCCGAGGGCTTGCGCCGCGCGCTTGATCGGCTCGGCCGCGCCGGTCACCTGCGCGGCGAGCTTGTCGAAGATCCCGAGCTCCATGCCGAGCGCGCGGTCCGCGGCGCTCGCGATCTTCGCCTCAAGCGCTGCAAGCTCGGTCGTTGTGAAGCGAACCTGTCCGGCCAAGGTCTGGCGATGGATGAAGGTCGCATTGAGCGGCGGCGCCAGCAGCTTCTCGCCATGCT
>Ga0207682_10001207_pt1 | contig 11934 bp, 10 predicted proteins | sample KBSM63metaG_FD_184332 | JGI IMG/M metagenome (GOLD analysis project Ga0207682, IMG submission 184332) | Miscanthus rhizosphere microbial communities from Kellogg Biological Station, Michigan, USA - KBS M6-3 metaG (SPAdes) (version 2) | ecosystem: Host-associated > Plants > Roots > Rhizosphere >... | reverse complement strand
GGCGCGACCGTGGCCGCGTCGAAGCCCTTCACAATCTGTCGTTCAGCGTCGCGGAAGGCCGCTTTTTTGTGCTGTTCGGGCCCAGTTCGGTCGGCAAGACCACGACGCTGCGTATGATCTCCGGCCTGGTCGCGCCGGACCGGGGCCGTGTCGAGATCTTCGGTCGGGATTGGACGAAGGCGTAGAGATCGGCGAGGTCCACGTCGGAAAGGACCTTCTCGGTGTACGGCGGCATCTGCAGGCGTGGCGCGCGCACGTAGCGCGCGAACGCCGCGTAGGGAAGGCCGTTCGGTCCGAGACGCGGTCCGGTTGTCGGCGATCCTTGTGCCTCGCGGCCGTGGCACTGCGCGCAGCCCACGGTCACGAACCCGAGCCGCCCCTTCTCGATGCTCGCTGCAGCTGCTGGCTTCGCCTGCGACTGTGCCATCAGGATCGTACCGCTCAGGGCAGTGAGACACACGACGCCGATGACGAGCAGCGTCTTCATCATCGCGGCTGCGTGATCACATCGACGAGCGCCGGCTGGCCGCGCTTGACGGCGGCGATCGCTCGACCCAGTGATGGCCCGAGATTATTCGGATCGGAGATTGGTCCTTCGGCGTACCACCCCATTGCTTGCGCGAGCTTTGCGTAGTCGATCGCCGGGTTGTCGATCTCGTTGCCGATGTGCGCGCGATCGACACCACGATTGCGGCGATTCCCCATTCGCTGCAGATGCATCGTCTCTTCGTGGTAGCTGCGGTTGTTGTGCACGACGGTGAGGATGGGAATCTTGTGGTGCGCCGCCGTCCAGAGCACGCCCGGCGCGTACATCATGTCGCCGTCGTTCTGGATGTTCACCGAGAGACGGCCGTATTTCCGGTTGGCGAGCGCGGCGCCGATCGAGGCGGGCATGCCGTAGCCGATTCCCGACCCGCCCGACACGCCGATGTACTGGTGATGCTTGTCGAAGTTCCACAGCCGCTGCGGCCAGCCGCTCAAGTTGCCGTTGACGAGCGACCAGTCCTCGCCTCGGATCTGTTGCCACACTTCCGCCGCGAAGCGCGCCGTGCTGATCGGCGACGCGTCCCAGGCGTATGCGGCATCGCTGCGCGCGCGCTCGAGCGTGGCCCGGCTCGAGTCGGCCAGCTTCGCGCCGCGCGCGTCGAACGCTCGCCGGCGGTCCGGTGTGATCAGTCTCCGCACTGCTTCGATCAGCGCGGGAAGCGTCGCCTCGCCGTCCGCGGCCATGGCGATGTCTGCTTCCACGTAACGCTGGAAGTCCTGGTAGTTCGCCTTGACGCTCAGATCGCCAGCCGTGACGGTGATCAGCTTCACGCCGGACTTCGTCGCCGGGCGTGACGTGCGTTCGAGCTGATCGCGGAAGATGTGCGTCGCGCCGTAGAAGTTCGCGATCTCGAGGCCGACGATGAGATCGGCGTCGGCGATCGCGGCAACCGAGCGCAGTGTCTGGTTGAGCGGGTGGCGGTTGGGGAAGTTCATCCGCCCCGCGGCGATCGGCGGCAGCGAGTTCGGCTGCGTGCTGATGACTGCGGCCTGCAGAAGTTCGGCGAGCTCGATCAGTCGCGCGAGCCCGGCGGGAGTGCGAGCGAGGCGATCGGCGATCAGAAGGGGAGACTCGGCCGCGACGAGGAGCTTCGCCGCTTCGGCGACGGCGCTTGAATCTGCCTGCGGCGGCGCGGCCATTGTCAGCTGCGGTACCCGCAGCGCGCCGTGATGGTCTCCAAGGGGGTGTTCCTGGAGCTCGCTGTCGGCGACGATCAGCACCGGACCGTACGGTGGTGTCATCGCGATCTTGTACGCGCGCACCGCCGATTCGGCGAAGTGCGGCAGCGAGATCGGCGTGTCGTCCCACTTGGTGTAGTCGCGCACCATCGCGGCCGCATCCTGCACACTGTGCACCCACTCCACTCCCGGTGCCCGCAGCGTTGCGTCGAGCGTGTTGCCGAGCACCAGGTAGACCGGCACGCGATCGCACCACGCGTTGTAGAGCGCCATCGATGCGTGCTGCAGTCCAACCGTCCCATGCGCCATCACCGCCAGCGGCTTCCCCTCGATCTTGAAGTAGCCGTGCGCCATGGCGACCGCCGACTCTTCGTGCATGCACGTGAGTAGCTCAGGCTTCTCGTTGCCGCCGTAGTTGATCACCGACTCGTGAAGGCCGCGGAAGCTGGAGCCTGGGTTGGCGCAGATGTACTCGAAACCGAGCGCCTTGATCGTGTCCACCATGAAGTCGGAGCCGGCGCGGCCGCCGGTCAGCGGCTCTGTTTCGGCGGACGGCTCGGGCACTTGCGTCGACGCTGCCGGAGTAGTGGATTGCGCAGCGGCGGCTGTAGGCGCGGCCATGGCGGCGCTGACAGCCGCGGCCTTGCGCATGAACTCGCGCCGCGGATAGGAGAAGCGGGATCGGCGTGTCATCGCGCGCCCAGACTAACCAAGAGGGCGCGCCGGCGCAACGGCAAATGCGCGCGCGTCCCGGCACGGTGGTTGCCCGACGCGCCATGCCCTATGCTCATTGGGCAAAGTCACCGATAAACATCGACTTCAACGAATTCGACAGCGAGATGGCTGTCGGGCTACGTGCTCTCGCACGCATACCTTGCACCGCAGCGACGGTCGGCATTTGCGCGCAACCTGTTCGCCCGATTCGCGCGCATGGCAAGCGCGCTGCGAGGCACGTTCACTTCGCGGCTGCTCGCGGCGGGTGCCGCGCTGGCTGGGTTATGTCTCGTTCTCCCTCTATTTGATCCACTTTCCGGTGCAGTGCCTGTTTCACGCAGTCCAGCCGCAGGCCGGGCTGTCGTATCAAAGCCCGCTCGTGTTCGCGGCATTCATGATTTCGTCGCTCGCGGCTGCGTCCCTGGTGGCGCGCGGCTTCGAATGGCCAGTCTACAGGCTGCTCACCGGACGCCAGCTGAAATAGCCGGGCCGATGAGGCGCGTCCACCCAGGTTCGCATCAGTTCGCGAAGCAGTAGAAGTATCCGTTTCCGCCGGTGGCGACGAGATTCTGCTGCGAGCAGCCTTTCGAACTGTGCGCGGCGTTCCATGAGGTCGGTGCCGCACCACCGCCCTGCTTGTTGTGATGGCCGACCATCGCCCCGCCGGTCGAGTCGCTGGTCCAGTTGCCGCATGGCGCATCACCGGTCTGCAACGTTCCGTCTGCCTGTGAGCCGGTGAGGATGTCGTGCTGGTTACCCGGGACCTGCGCGCCTTTCTCAGTGAGCGAATTTTCGCCGCCGAGATTGTTGGCGTCGGAATGGAGGTCTGCCACCGACTTGGCGACCACCACTCCCTTCGAATTCATCCAGGGCCCCTTGCCAATGCGATCCTTCGCGTTCACCGCCGGCTGTCCGGCCGCGGCCGCGGCGCTCAAATATGCACGCCACGTGCGGTTGCCCGCTCCGGCCGCCGCTGCGAGCGTTTGACAGACCTTATCGGCCCCGGCGAGTCCACCGAGGTTTGCCCCATTGCCAGGTCCGGCGCTCGTGATGAAAAAACTCATCTGATTCTGTTGCGCAGAAACGCTCAGCGAGGCGACGGCCACGAGCACTGCTAATCCGATTGCGCCTGAAATCCACTTCGTCATGAGAACCTCTCCTATTTGAATCGCCGGCAATCATAACGCGAGGCACTCCTGACCGTGCGAATGTCACGCAGCCATCGCGGAGGATCACATAGGAGAATCCGTGCGTGTGTCATCGCGGTGCTGCTGATGGCGACGTCCGCCCTCGCGATCGAGCGCTTGACTCGCAGCGACCGGGCCGAGGCCTCGACGCGCGGCCTTGTTACGGTCTTCGAGTTAAGAGCGTCTGCCACAGATTCCGGCAGCTTGGACAAAAACAGCTCTGTGTCGCAGTCCGCTCGTACGCGACTATTGCAGTTGGCGAGCCGCATCGCGGGCACGTGATGTAGATCCGAGGCGGTAACTGGGAAAACCACGGCATCTAACGAACCTCCAGCAACTCTGGACATCGAGACAGCCTCACTAGAGCCGCTCCATCCAGTCCTGCACCAAGTAAGCCGCGATGTTCTCGTCGGTGCGGTCGAGGGCAACCCAACGGGTGCTTTCGCTCGAATCAACCGCGCCTTTGGTGCGGACAAAGAGCTCTGAACCGTCGAGCGCAATTCCCAGCGTCGAGTGTCCTGAGACCGCCGATTCGAGCGTGACGCTGGGGTGTTCGAGGTCTGAGCCCTCGACGACGACGACCGCTTCGAGACCAAATCCTGTGTTGTATTCGTCGCTCAGCGCCCTGATCGCGGTGAGAATCATCGGCCAGCGGAGGCGGCACGCGGTCCTCCGTTCGTGCTCGCCATCGACGGTCGCCTGCGCTTCGAGGGAGGCGGCCCAGTCGCGCCGTTGGTGTTTCTTTCCGATCTGCCGCGCCCAATCGATCATCTAATTTTGCACCCATCGCACCGATGTCGGCACGGTTTCGCGCGACGCGTCACGCGCGGTGACTTCGACCGTCAGGCTGTACTACCGTCTCAATATCGTGCTGCTGCAAGTCGGCCAAGGCAGGTGAGACTGGTGGGATGTGCACAGCGTACTTACTGGGCGTCGTCTGGTTTGAACTGCAGCTGTCGGATTGTGTTGCGAGCGTCCTCGAGGAATTGCATCTGTGCGAGGTCTGCGCTCAATGCGTCGGCGGCGGCTGCCACCGTCGCAATTGTGGCGTGACGGGCGTCCTCGGCGGCCCGGCGTGCTTCTTCGGCGAGGTCCCGCAGCGCTTCCCGCTCCCGTCGGACCGACTCGAGCTCTTGCCGATAACGCTCGGTGAGCTCCCGGGCATCCTCGGCCAGTTCGCGGGAGTGTTCAGACGTCGTGCGGGACGATTCCGCAATGACGCGATCCTCTTCGACGCGTCTGCGGGTCTGCTCGCGTTTTTCTCGCTCGACCTCCGCCATTTCGCGTGCGAGTTCAGCTTCGACGCGACGTTGCTCGGAAGAAGTATCGGACATTTGTCCCTTCCCGCTGTGCTGAGTAACCGGCCGCCGACGAGCTTCACCTCTCCCGTTCCTCACAACAATGACAGATGGCCAGGATGCGTGTCTGTCCGATTGAGCACAGGCGATTGCTTTCTGTCTTCTGGTCGCGGTTCATCCGCTGCAGCGCACGTCCCGGCAGCCTCCCCAGGAGACGCCTCTCGCAGGATTCACCTGCAGGTAGCCGTACTCGACTGCTGACTCGAGAGCGCTTGCCAGCAACGTTCACGCGTTTCGAACCACCTGCCAGCACTTGCCCTGTCGGAACTGGTCTGATACCCAGCCTTGAATTGCCAGCCGGTCGATATCGCGGAGCCTCCACTTCCGCCAGGCTGGTAACAGATGAACATGCAACACGGTTTTGTAGCCGTGCTCGTCGAGTCATTCGCTGTGCATCTTTCCTGACTCACCGTTTATACGTAAGAGAGCCGGTGCCGTCGGAAGCGTGACTCCGACACGCGTCCCCTGACCCGGCACCGATCGGATGACAATCCGCCCACCGGCCATGTGCACACGCTCGCGCATGCTCAGTAAACCGAGACCCACGCCACTGTTCGAGCTGCCGGCGAACCCCTTTCCGTCATCCGCGACATGTAGACGGATGTGCTGTTGAGCCTGGGTCAGGTACACGATCGCCGTCCTCGCGCCGCTGTGTTTGACGACGTTCTGCAGCGCCTCCTGCGTAACGCGGAACAGGCAGAGCGCTGCGTCGGCCGAAACACATGGGCTTCCCACACCCGGCAGGAACTCGATTTGTACGTTGCATCGACTCGACACGTCATGGCAGAGACCTGCGATGGCGTGCGAGAGTCCGAGGAGTTCAAGCTTTGGCGGGTGAAGGTCATGCGACAGGCAATGGACGTCGCTGATGATGTCCCTGGCCCGCTCGGACAGACTGGCAATGCCCTCTGCGAGCGCTGCGGGCAGCCCACCGGTCTGCGCGCCGAGGCCCTCGATCTCGATGCACAATAGCGAAAGCTTCTGGCCTAAGTTGTCGTGCAGCTCGCGCGCGATGCGGTGGCGTTCCGATTCTTGGGCTGCAATGAGGCGAGCCAACTGAATCGCTTCCTCTCGGTCATTCGAACGGAGTACTGCCGCGCTCTTGCGCTGCGCACATTCAGCGCCACGGAGTCGGGCTCGTTGAGTCGGCAGCTTCGAGCAAGTTGCATTCATGTGGCTCTCCTGGATCCGGACACCTCCGGGCTTTCACCCTCGAGCTGTACGTAAAGAGTGTGCCGACTCGCCCCAACATCCGCTGTGACCTTTTGCACACTGACGAATGTCAACCGGACGACGATTTGCATCTCGAATTGTCGCGTCCGCTCCCAGATGTCGGCGTGTCGAACGTCTTGCCTGGGCTGCTGCCTGCGGTCCAGGCCAGTCTTTGCCAACTCGCGGAATGCCTTCCTTCCGCCTCGCTCGAATGCGCGGCTTAGTGTCGCACCCCGCCGGCAAGCGAAGGTTCAGGCACGTTCATTGGTGCGCGTGGGCGTGCGTGATCCCCTCGCTCGGAAGGCTCGGTTTGAATTGCTTGTGGCACCCTTCACACGACTCGACCAGCTGCCCATTGGCGGTGACCAGCGCTTCGGCATTCTTCCCTTCGGTGGCCTTGAGCGCAGCCATCCCGGCATCCGACAGCGCGCGAGCCCACTTCTGCCAATCCGGCGATGCCACCCACATGGTGTCGTTGACGCCGGTGCCGGCTACCCTCACCAAGGCCCCCGCTGCCGCCAGTTGCGTTGCATGTTCGGCCAGGTTTTCCCAGTCCGCATCGGTTTTCGGGGCCTTGCCTTTTCTTTCCACGCTCCACAATTCGTGACCGGCGTGGTCGATGACTGAGACCATCTCTGCGTTGATGCTTACCGGCGACATGACAGCAGGCGGGACCGATGTCGCTGCCGGTGCCGAGGTCGCCGCCGGCGCCGACTGCTGCTGGACTGAGGCGGGTGTGCCGCATCCGACTGCAGCCAGCCACGCGCTGGTAATCACGACGAGAGCGATGTTGAACGACTCACGTGTCATGGTGGCCCTTTCTCGAGAGCCTTCCTGCGTGGCAGCGAAAAGGCTCAGGAACATCGCGACATCGTCGCATGTGGGCGCAGACCGTTCTGTGCAATAGAGCACATCGGCATCGCGGCTGTCGGCGGGTCGTCGTCCTAGTAAACTGACTTGGCGCGGTGATGCAGTTACCGAAACTCATACGACCTCCGACTGACGCGACGCCCGTGGAGTCAGCTGCGGCACGTGGTCGGCCGCGAGCCCTCCCAGACGATTTCCTTCGCGAAGCCTCCGCCCGCCTTGGCATCATGTCGCTCGTCGCCGCTGGCCTGTGGGTCGTCGGAACCATCCTGGGCCGCCTCGCGATGCGGTCAATGCAGGGTGCCGGGTCCATGGGCTTCGGCCCGACGATGGGCGACGCGATTGCCGCCGTGAGCGTGCTGGCGTCGCTCCTGCTGTATGCGTATACGCGAACGGCCAACCGGGACCCGCAGCGAATCCTTGATATCGGTCTGGCGTATATGGTGCTGACCGCGCTTGCGCTGGGGCTGACCTTTCATTCGGGGCCGATCCTTCCAACGCTGTCGGTGACGCCGCAGATCTCGTGGATCGGTGCAGTCATCCTGATGTTTTCGGCGATCGTCCCGAGCACCAGGACGAAGACGCTTCTCGCGGGCCTGATTGCGGCCTCCATGAATCCGGTAGGGATGCTCTGGTCGCGTGCGCAGGGCTACTGGGATTTCGGCCCCGCGACCAACGCGTTGCTGATGCACTACCCAGATTTCTTGCTCGTGGGCGTAGCCGTCGTGATCTCGCACGTCGTGACAACCCTCGGCCGGCAGGTGGCGAAGGCGCGAGAGATGGGCAGTTATCGACTCGGCGAACTCCTGGGGCGTGGCGGCATGGGCGAGGTCTACAAGGCATCGCATCGGATGCTGGCGAGACCAGCCGCCATCAAGTTGATCCGGCCCGAGATGCTCGGGGGCACTGACCCTGCCGTGGCCGCGCGTGCGATCGCGCGCTTTCGGCGGGAGGCGGATGCAGCGGCGCACCTGCGGTCGGCGCACACGGTAGACCTCTATGACTTTGGAGTGACCGAGGATCAGACTCTCTATCTGGTGATGGAGTTCCTGGAAGGAATGGATCTCGAATCACTCGTTCGCCAGCATGGCCCGATGCCCGCGCCGCGCGTGGTGCATGTCCTTCGCCAGGTCTGTGATTCGCTCGCAGAGGCGCACGCACGAGGTCTGGTGCATCGAGACATCAAGCCTGCCAACATTTACATCGGACGTGTGGGGTGCCGCGAGGATTTCGTCAAGGTGCTTGATTTCGGTCTGGTCAAGACGACCTCAGTGAACGCGGCGCCGTCGCTGGCCACGATCGACGGTGTGATCATGGGTACGCCGGCCTACATGGCGCCAGAGATGGCGCTTGACGACAACGTCGACGGGCGCGCCGACCTGTACGCACTGGGATGTGTGGCGTACTACCTGCTCACCGGAGAGCAGGTCTTTACTGGCGATACGCTGCTCAAGGTCATTACTCAGCACTTGCAGGCTGTGCCGGTGCCCCCATCGCAGCGAACGAAGCTGCCGATCCCGATCGCGATAGAGCTCGAACACCTGGTGCTGGCCTGCCTTGCCAAGAAACCAGAAGACCGACCGCAGAGCGCGCGACAGCTGGCACAGTCGCTCGACAGGATCGATGGGATGACGTGGGACGAAGAGGAGGCCGGCCGTTGGTGGAGCGAGCACCACCCGTCGCCGGCGTTGGCATCCGAGGCGGTTACGCTTTAAACAGACGTCGTCCAGCTCGATATAGCGCAGCCTCAGATGGCGCGCGACTCCTCGAGCAGGAGCGACTTGCGCCGCAGCAGCCAGAACAGGGTTTCGAGATGCGGCAGCGCGATTGCGGCGACAATGGTGATTCCCGACACGGCGACGGCGATCTTCCAGTTGGCGTCGCCGGCGCTATACCTATACGCCCCTCCCAGATCGCCAACATCGCTATTGCCGCACGCTGGTCAGAACGCGGCGACTCGTTCCACCAGCCAGAAGCTCGCGAGGCCACCAATAACATACGGCGCGATGCGCCAGAGCCAAGAAGGTTGCGGCAATCGAAGCCGTTGTCCCGCGCGCCGGCCAACGGCGAACACCGCCAACACCGCTCCGACAAACAGCAACTGCCCGATCTCCACGCCGACATTGAAGAACAGCAATGCGATCGGGATCGACGACTGCGGCAAGCCGACCTCCGCCAGCGCGCCGGCAAAGCCGAATCCGTGCAGCAGACCGAACGTGAAAGCCACGACCCATGGATAGTGCTGCGTCACGCTGTAGCGGCCTTGCCGCGCGTGGACGATCTCTGACGCGACGAAGACGATGCTGAGCGCAATCGAGGCTTCAACGGGCGGTCCGGGTACTTGCACCCAGCCGAGTGTTGCCCCGGCAAGCGTCAGGCTGTGCGCCGCCGTGAACGCCGTGATCGTAACGAGCAGTCGTCGCGTTCCGTGCACCAGCAGCACCAGAGCGAGCACGAACAGCAGGTGATCGAACCCGGAGAGGATGTGTTCGATCCCGAGGATCGTGTAGGTCCTGACGACCTCCAATCGGCCAGGGCTCGCCCTGCCGACGAAGCGGGGGTTCACCGGCAGGATACGCTCGAGTTGCACGGTGCCGTCCAGGCGCACGAGCCGCGCGAGCACGTCGATCCGTGTTTCCGAGAGCTGCGAGAAAAAGATCGCCTTCCCGTCTAGGCCCTGCGGTATGCGGATGCGCCAGCGCTGTACGGTGATACCTCGCGAGAAGGTGCTGCGCACCGGCGTCAGCGCCTCGGTTCCTTCGGGGAACTGCGGTCTCACCTTGAGCGTGGTGGACTCGTCGATCGCGGGGACCTTCCAGAGGACGTCGTACGTATCATGGTCCAGCTGCATGAGCTGCAGGTAACCCGGCTTGAACTCGTCCGCCTGAGTTGGAACCACCGCCGCGAGCAGCAGTCCCAGAGCCGCGAGCGGGAGAAAGAGCGTTCTCACGGCTGCTCCGTCGGCGCGGTTGCCGCGATGCTGACCTCATATCTCTCGCGCATCCTGGCGTAGGCCTCATTGCGCGCGCGCTGGCGGCGCTCGTTCTCCCATTCGCGCACGACGTGGTCGCGCACGGCGGCAAGCTGTGGCGCCACGGCGGGTGTGCGTTCCGAGAGGCGCACGTAGTGCGCCCCGAAGCTCGAGTCGATTGGTCCCACCCACTCGCCGACCGGCACCTTCTCGAGAGCCGCGGCAAAGGAGGCGCCGAAATCGCGCGCCACGAGATCGGCAGGGGTCTCGGTCATCCGAAGCGGCAGTAGCGTGGGCTTGCCAAGTTCCTCGGGGTCAGTACCATTCCGCAGGGCCGCACGCGTGACGGCCACGGCCTGCACCACTTCAGGGCTGGAAGTGGAATCTCCGAGAAACACCTGCTCGAAGGTGAGGATGGCCGGTTGCGCGAAGCGCACCTGGTTCCCCACGAGGTACGCGGACAGATCGCCGTCGGTCGGTGCCCGTGTCGAGGCGTCCTCTTCCGCGATCACTTCGATCTTCTGACGGACTCGACGCTTCACGACGATGTCGTCGCGATCGAGTCCGAGCTTCACACCTTCGCGGTACAGGATCTCATCGTGTACGTACGACTCGATTAAGTGGTTCAGTTCGGCGGCGGACGGTTCCCGGCCCCTCGCCGCCACGTGCTGGGTGACGAGGTCGTCCACCACTCCCTGGGTGACGACAATGCGGTTCCCGGCGGAATCGCCGGGGGCCATCCATTGATAGGTGGCGAAGAGCAGGATGCCGATCAGCAGGAAGTGCAGCATCGGCTCGCGGAGAAGCGTTCGAACGCGCATACGCACCTACTTCGGGGAATACCAGATTGGCGACGTGAACGCCCGCTCCTGCGTCGTCATCGGCACCTTCGGGTCCGTGATCTTGATCTTGAAGTACGCCGCGTCGTATGCGGTCCAGCGCGGCGTCGGGATCTCGAGGACGCGCGCGTAGTAGACGGCGCGGACCGACGGATCGAAGTCCGGGTCTGTCCACACGGTGACGAGCTCGGGATCGCCGATGGTGTTGGTCCACGTCGCGGTCGCGACGTCCACGGTATTCCCCACCGGGGTCAGCTTGCCGTTCACGATCTTGCGCCGGTCCCCGTCGCCCCAGACCACGTCGTAGATCTTCTCCTGCGGCTTGCCGTCCTTACTCAGGAATCCCTTGATGATCTGGACGCGATCGAGATTGCCGCCGAACCTGTCCTTGAGTGCGGCGACGAGGAACGTCGGCGCTTTGCCGGGTGGCGCCGCGGGAAGATCGCCGCCCATCGGCACACCCTTCGCGTAGCCGGTCACCGCGGGCGTGCGGGTGGCGTCGGCCGGCGTGAAGTCGTAGCCGCCGAAAAACCGGACGATCATGCGGGGACCGCTCGTCGCATAGGTCTCGCGACGCATCATCGCGTCCCACAGCTCCGCACGCGTGTTGCCGGTCGCCCACACGGCGGTGTATCCGGCCGCCGTCATCTCCCAGCCCTTCACGATGCGGTTGGGACCGAAGTTCATCGCGTCCTCGTCCCACCGATCCGGCCGGGGCTCGGCGCTCGGGAATTTGGCGAAGAAGTTGTCCTCTTCAGCCGCCACGAGGCCGTTATGCGTGTCGGTTCCGCCCGCCATCCCGAACTTGAACGGGTTGGTCCCCAGATCCTGCTCCACCTTCAGGCCGTTCTTGAGCGCCTCGCGCGCGTATTCGCCCGCGAACATGCCGGGCTTCTTCGGCGTCTGGGTCAGGTTGCCGCGGTCCCACAGCTCGTACGCGGCGAAGTCGTCGGTCGTCGACAGCGACGGATGCGACTCGCTCTGCCCCTTCATCTGAATCGCTTCGAACAGCGGCTCCCACCGCTGCCGCGCGTCGGCCCAGGCCTTTGTGAGCGGGTCGC
>Ga0207682_10001206_pt1 | contig 11935 bp, 7 predicted proteins | sample KBSM63metaG_FD_184332 | JGI IMG/M metagenome (GOLD analysis project Ga0207682, IMG submission 184332) | Miscanthus rhizosphere microbial communities from Kellogg Biological Station, Michigan, USA - KBS M6-3 metaG (SPAdes) (version 2) | ecosystem: Host-associated > Plants > Roots > Rhizosphere >... | reverse complement strand
ACCTGCCGCCGCGCGACTCGCGCCACCTGAACGAGCCCGACCTCGATGTCGATGCAGCGCAGCGCAGCCACGAGAGCGCCGCCGCCGATCCCTTGCGCGCCGGCGCCGACCTCGGCGTCTATGCGCCCTTGATCGGCGCCGTGCGCGACGAGCTCGAGCACTTCGTCGCCAGCCACGTCCGCCTGCACGTCGTCATCGCCGAGCGCGATCGCTTCCTGCTCACCTCGGTCGGGGTGCGCTCGCCGGGAGGCGCGGAAGCGCGCGAGCTGCTGCGCCAGTTCATGCACGAGTTCCGGCCCGAGCAGGTCAAGCGCTACCTCGCGCGCGAGGTGATCGGCCGGCTGCCGAACGCGGCGGTGATCGACCTGTCGCAGTTCGCCGGGCTCGCCGATCTCGAGAACGGCGAGCGGCCCGGCGACGACGGCGAGTACCGCGAGCTGCTCGCCGCGCTGCGCACGACCCCGGCCCTGCCGATCGCGCGTCCGTACGAGGTGAGCGTGATCGGCCGCTGGAGCGAGGCCGACCCGGCCAGCGCGACTTCGTCCGCGCCGACGCGCGCACGTCGCCTCGACACGCCGACGACGCCGCTGGCCGGCCGCCGCGTCGAGTTCGACATCGACGACGGCGCCGGCACGCGTCGCGCCGTCCTGGCCGCGGTCGTGCCCGGGCGCCGCTACGCCGTCGGCAAGGACGAGAGCTCGGACCTGCGCGTCGAGGGCACCTACACCAGCCGACGCCACGCCGAGATCTGGCTCGACGACGACGGCTGGCACGTCGCCGACGCCGGCTCGACCAACGGCCTGCGCGTCGAGAGCGGCGGCGTTAGCGGGACGGGGGCTCGCGTGGTCGCGACGGCGGCGACGGGCGACGCGACGCCGATTCGTGTCGGCGAGGGGATGCGCATCGTTCTCTCGGCGCGCGCCGAGGGGCCGCCGGCCGACTACCCGTCGATCGCCGTTCGGTCGCCGCGGTCGACGACGGCGGCGGCGGCGCCGATCGCTGCCGACGCGAGCGCGCCGAAGACGCCGCTGACGTCGGTGCTCGCGGTCCGGCAAGGTCTCTCGCGCTTCGCGATCCTGGCGACGCAGGCGAGCGGCGAACGCAGCCATGCGATCGCCACCGACGCGCTTCCCCTCACCATCGGCCGATCGCGCGACCAGGCGATCGTCATCGACCGCCGCCACCCCGGCGTGTCGGGGCAGCACGTCGCGATCGACGCGGTCGACGACAACGGCGCGCGCGGTGTGGTCCACGGCGACAACGGCATCGTCATCGACGGCGTCGCGCACGGACCCGGCGAGCGCTTCGACTGGCGGCCCGGCCAGACGATGGTCCTCGGCGGCGCCCTGCCGGGCGAGCCCGCGTGCACGCTCGTCCTGGCGCGCGACGGCGAGCATTGAGATGGCGCCGCTCTCGCTCATCACGCCGATCGAGCCCGGTCGCTCGACCCGGCCCGAAGCGCTCTCGCGCGCCGCCGCGGCGCTGACGCAGGCCGTCTACACGAACGCGGCAAGCCGCCTCGAGGCCGCCGTCGCGTCGTCATGCGGCAGCCAGCACGCCGTCAACGAAGACGCGCACAGCGCGCTCGACGGCAGCGGGCGCCTGTTCGTCGTCGCCGACGGCGTCGGCGGCGGCGCGATGGCACAGACCGCGAGCCGCCTGCTGGTCGCCGAGCTGCACCAGGCGCTCGAAGGGCAGCCGCTCGACGCCGAGCGCGTCGCGACCGCGATGCTCGCCGCCGACCGGACGATCGCCGAGGCGATCGCGCGCGTCACCGCGCGACCGGGCGCGGCGACGGTCGCACTCAGCGCACCGCTCGACGCGTCGGCCGCGCGCTGGCTCGTCGCCTGGGTCGGCGACTGCCGCGTCTATCGCTGGTCGGCGCGCGGCGCCGGCCAGCTCGACCTGCTGACGCGCGACGACACCTTCTTCCACCTCGGCGAGACGCCGCCCCCCGGCGGCTCGCCGCACGACCCGGCGCGCATGGTCGGCAACGGCGCCACCACCGGCGCCAACGCCGCCGTGCACACCCTCGACCGCGGCGAGCTGCTCCTGCTCTGCAGCGACGGCGTCCACAAGCACCTCGACGGCACGGACTGGTACCGGGTGCTCGACGCGCCGCTCTCCCTCGCCCAGCGCGGCCAGGCGCTGGTGGCGCTGGCGAGGAAGCGCGGCAGCGTCGACGATGCGACCGTGCTGCTGCTGCATCGCTCCGATCCCGAGCCGCGCAATCCGCGCTGGCGCGGCCGCGCCGCCCTCCCCTTCGACAAGGAAAGGAGCGAGCGATGACGCCCGCCGACATCGACCGCGTCTTCGGCCGCGGGCGGCTCCGCATGGTGACCGGCGACCACGTCGAGGTCTTCCGCGAGCACTCGCTGCCGGGCGAGCGGCGCCGCTACACCAAGCGCTTCCTCGCCACCGCCGCCGGCGACTTCAGCGAATGGACCGAGCGCGAGTGGCGCATCCTCGCGCGCCTGGTCGGCCACGGCATCAAGCCGGTGCCCGACGTCGTCCGCTTCGACCGCGGCGCCGCCGACCGGGCCGCGCTGGTCCAGACCTTCGACGCCGGCGTCACCGTCGACCACTGGGCGACGCTGCTGCCGCTCGAGCGCGACGGCACGACCTTGCGCAACGTCTTCGAGGACTGCGCCCACTGGTGGGCGCTCGCCCGCCACAGCCTGATCGCGCTCGATGCGATCCACGAGCTGCAGCTGGTCCACCTCGACCTGAAGGCGGACAACGTCTGCATTCCCGTCGCTCCCGCCGACTTCGATCCGCTCGCGCGCGGCCAATGGCTGCAGCCGCGCTTCGACGACATCGCGCTGATCGACTTCGCGTTCTCGCTCGTCTCGGGCGAGCGGCTCGAGAGCGCGCTGCCGATCGCGCAGCAGGCCGACTACGACTACCAGTCGCCGCGCCTGCTGCGCGCGCTCGCGGCCGGCCGCCACGGCGACCTCGCGCCGACGCGCCAGCTCGACTGGCGCTGCGACCTGTTCAGCCTGGCCGCGATGCTGTGGCGCTACCTGCCCGAGCTCGAGGACACGACGACAGGCGCCTGGACGCGAGCGCGCCATGCCAAGGCACGCGCGCTCGTGCGCCGCCTGGTCGAGGTCCACGACGCCGAGCTGCCGGCCCGGCGGCCGCACGCCGAGCTGATCGCGCTCGCCGGCGAGACGCTCGCGCACGCCGAGCTGGGCGAATCGCTGCAGCGTGGCTGGACGCTGGCGTTCGACAGCCGCATCGCAAGGGCGGCATCGACGACGCCGGTGACGCGGATCGCATTGCCGGTGACGGCGCCGATGACGCCGGCGGCGGCGGTCGTGCCGATTGCCGTGGTGTCGACGCCGGTGGCGATCCCGGTGACTCCTGTCGCGGCGACGCCGACGACGCGTCCGGTCAACCTGCCCATGGCAACGCCGGTCGCGGCGCGCGCGTTGGCATCGGCGCCATCCAGCCCGCCGACGGTCGCTGCAGCGCCGGTGCGAGAGAGGAGGCCGATCGGGACAGCGGCGGCGGCAGAGGCGGCGAACACGGCAACGGCGAGCGAGCCAGTGACAGCAGCGAAGCCGGGCGGCGCCGCGAACGAGGCACTCGCTGTCGATCCGACCGACGTGGCGATGCGGATGCAGACACGCCGTCGCGAGCGCGATCGGCGCACGCGCCGAGTGGCTGCGGCCAGCGCCTTGGCCGCGGCAGTGGTCGTCGCCACCGCGGCGGCAGCCTGGCTCGAGCCGACGTGGCGGCCGCTCCTCGGCTCACCTCACGTGCAGCTCGCCGGCACCGGCGCCGCGACACCGGCCGCAGCGCCTCGCGACGAGGCGAAGGTGGCGCTGGCGCCACCCGCGGCACCACCGAACGCCGATACCGAACAGCGTCGCACAGCGGCCCCCGGCCCGGGACCCGTGGCCGAGGTCGCTCCGGCGACGAGCCCGCCGGCAGCGCCGACGCGCGATGCTGACCTCTCCCCATCGCAGAAGGTTGAACCGGCGCCCGTCGACAAGGTCGATGCGAAGGCGCCGACGGCGTCCGAGACGACCTTGGCGCGGCCGGCACCGGGCCGATCGCCATCGCCCGCGTCGACGATGGCGGCGACGACGCCGAACGGCAAGACGCAGCAGCCGCGCGCAGGAGCGCAGGCGCGCAGTCGACCTGTCGAGCCGGTGCCATCGCGTTCCGCGCTTGCCGGCAGCGGGCGCAATGCGACCGCGTTCCCGCCGCCGACGTCTCGCGTCGCGCGCAGCAGCGCAGCGACCGTCGCCGCGGTCCGGCCGAGCGCTGCGCCGCCCTCGCCCGTCTCGCCGGCATCGCGCCGACTCGCCAGCGCGAGCGCCCGGTCGGCCAGCGGCGCGGCGGTGCCGTGGGCGGTGGCCGGGCGCACCGCGCCGCGCATGACGCTCGTCAAGGGCAGCGGCGAGCGCGGCGCGCTGCTGCCGCTGGCGCCGCAGGTCGCCAACTCGACGCCGACGCGAGGCGCGGAGGCTGCTCCTTCGGCCTTCGTCAACGTCAACGCGGGCCCGAGCGTGTCGCCGGGCAGCACGACGGGCACGTCGGCGAGCTCATCGCCGAGCGCCGTGACCGCCGCCGCCGCGCCGCCGACCGCGCTCGCCGTGGTCGCCAGGCCGGCGTTGTCGGCCGACGTCGCTGCGCCTGCGAACGGGTCGAACGGCTCGATGGCTGCGCCGCCGCTCGCAGCCGACAGCGCGCCGATCGATTACGCCGTTCGCGCCAGCGATCTGATGGCGACCCAGATGCCGCGCCTCGCCCAGCGCGCCGAACGGCAGGTCGCGCGCGTGCTGTTCGTCGCCGGTCGCTCCGAGCACGCGGCCGGCGACGAGGCGATCCGCGCCGCCGCCGCCACGGTCGGCCGCGATGGCAGCGACGCGCTCGCCGGCCTGCCGGTCTCGGCGCGCGAAGCGCAGCGCCTCGGCGAGGCCGCGAGAACGGAGTACGCACGCCGCGGCGGCACGCCGGAAGCGCTGGCGCTGCAGGCGCGCGCGTTCGGCGCCAATCCGCTCGATGTCGAAGCCGCCGGCAACCTCGCTTTCCTGCTCCTGCGCCAGCGGCCGGCGCAGGCCGAAGCGGCGCGCCAGCTCGCGCTGCACGCCCTCACGCTGCGCGGTGGACGCTATCCGGAAGGGCGGATCGAGGATTGGGCGACTTTCGCGATCGCGAGCGCCCTTGCCGGCAGAGAGCGCGACGCGCGGAACGCGTTCCTGGTCACCCTCGCGCTGGCGCCCAGCCTCGAGCGTCAGTGCAAGGCAGCGCTCGACGTCTACGCGATCTACGGCGAGCGGCTGCGCGCGCCGATCGAGGCGATGCTGCAAAGCGCGAACGCGTCCGGACGAGCCAACGGCTCGGCTTTCTGCGAGTGGCCGCCGCACTGGGTGGTGAGCGGCGCGCGCTGACCCTGGCGCGGGCTGAAAGCGGCACGCAATGACACCGTCGCGCGCTGACGCCCGTGCGCGCTTGACACTGGCGCGCTGACGCCAGCGCGAGATCGCGTCGGCCCGATGCCGCGGTCGCCTGCGCGCTTCCCGAGCAGGCCCCCGACTTGCTCCGACGCCAGGAAGCCCGGCTGGCCTCGGCACGCCGCGGCGAGCAAAAGGCGAGACCGGCACCGTCTGTGGCATTTCTCTCGCTGCCGTGCGCTTCCCGCCTCAACGGGAGCCGGACCGGCGCAAACGCGGCATGATGAAACAGAATGCAAGCGCTCGCGGGCGCCGGAGAGACGAGGGCGACATGGGCGACGACGGCGAGGAAGCGAAGGCGGCGGCTGCGCGCCGCTTGCTGGCGCTGCTCAACGCGCAGGCCGATTCCGTTCGCGCCGAGCTCGCCGGCCTGCGCCGCGACCTGGCCCGGACCAAGGACGAGCTGGGCGGTTTGCGCACCTCGCAGCTGCTCGAGGCCAATGCGGAGCTCGTCCAGGCGGCGGTGCATGCCGACAGCGTCGCCCAGACCGCCGTCAGCACGCTCGACGAGCTCGCCCGCTCGACCCAGCACGACGAGCTGACCGGCGCGCCGACGCGCGCGCTGATGCTCGACCGCCTCGAGACGGCGATCTCGATGGCGCAACGGCGCGCGACCCGCGTCGGCGTCATCTTCCTCGACCTCGATTACTTCAAGAAGATCAACGATTCGCTCGGCCACGCCATCGGCGACAGGGTGCTGCAGCTGGCGACGCGCCGCCTCGAGGCGGCGGTGCGCGAGTCGGACTCGGTGAGCCGGCACGGCGGCGATGAATTCGTCGTCCTGCTCGCCGAGATGGCGAAGGCGAGCGACGCGGCGGCGGTGGCGCAGAAGATCCTCGAGTCGCTGGCCGCGCCGGCGCACATCGGCACCCACACGCTCTCGCTTTCCGGCAGCCTGGGCATCAGCGTCTACCCGGAGGACGGCGCCGACGCGAACACGCTGATCGACTGCGCCGATGCCGCCATGTACCGCGCCAAGAAGGCCGGGCCGGGCCGCTACGCCTTCTGCAGCGAGATCGTTGACGGCGTCGATGCCGACTCGCGCACGCCGGCCGAGCCGACCAGCCCGCCCGGCAAGCGCGCCGAGTCGCCGCTGGCCGAGCACGAGGCGCGCCTGCGCGAGCTGCTCGAGGCCAACAAGCATCTCGTCAGCGCCGCGCAGACTGCGCAGAAGCTGCAGGCGAGCGCCGAGGAGGCGCACCACCGGCAGATCAACTTCGTCGCCATGGCGGCGCATGCGCTGCGCAATCCGCTCTCGGCGATCCGGATGGCGGCGGCGACGCTGAAGCATCCCAAGGCCGACGACGTCGTGCGCGCCGCGCAGCACGAGGTGATCCAGCGCCAGACCGCGCACATGGCGCGCCTGATCGACGACCTGCTCGACGGCTCGCGCATCGGCGTCGGCGAGTTCCGCCTCCAGTCGAGCACGCTCGACCTCGGCATGATCATCGCCGAGGCCGTCGATGCCTGCCGCCATGCGATCGACAGCAAGCGTCAGCGCCTGCGCGTCGAGCTCGCGCCCGGGACGACCGGCGTCAACGGCGATCCGCAGCGCCTGACGCAGGTGTTCAGCAACCTCCTCAACAACGCCTCGCGGCGAACGCCTGCCGGCGGCGACATCCTCCTGGCGATGGTCGCCGGCGACGACGAGGTGGCGATCAGCGTCGCCCACGAGGGCGTCGGGATCGCGCCCGACGCGTTGCAGCACATCTTCGACGTGTTCTCGCTCGACACCAACATGCCGATCGACGAGTCGGGGCTCGGCATCGGCCTGGCCGTCGTGCACGAGCTCGTCAAGGCGCACGGCGGCAGCGTCACCGCGCGCAGCGATGGCGACGACCGCGGCACCGAGTTCGTCGTTCGCCTGCCGCGCGTGCGCTAGCGCACGATCGCCGCCAGCTTGTCGCGCCAGAACTCCGGCGCCGGCACGCTGCCGAAGCCGGCGCGGACGTTGTCTTCCATGTGCTCGCGCCGCCGCGTGCCCGGAATCGCGCAGGTGACGGCGGGATGGCTCAGGACGAACTTGAGAAGCAGCTGCGCCCAGCTCGTGCAGCCGATCTCGGCAGCCCATGAAGGCAGCGGCTTGGCGAGCAGTCCGCGCAGGAGGCCACCGCCGCCGAACGGCATGTTGACGATGACCGCGACGCCGCGCTCGGCGGCGAGCGGCAGCAGGCGCCGTTCGGCCTCGCGGTCGTCGAGCGCGTAGTTGATCTGGAGGAAGTCGAGCTTCTCCGCGCGCAGCACCGCCTCGACCTCGGCGTAGGCCGACGCCGTGTAGTGGGTGATGCCGAGGTAGCGGATCCGGCCGGCGTTCTTCCAGGCGCGCAAGGTCGCCAGGTGGGTGCGCCAGTCGAGCAGGTTGTGGATCTGCATCAGGTCGATGCGGTCAGCGCGCAGCAGGCGCATCGACGCCTCCATCTGGCGCACGCCCTCGGCCCGGCCGGAGGTCCAGACCTTGGTGGCGAGGAAGGTCTCGCCGCGACGGCCGTTCGCGGCGAGCAGCTCGCCTGTCGTCGCCTCGGCGCGGCCGTACATCGGCGAGCTGTCGAGCACCTTGCCGCCGGCGTCGAGAAGCGCGCCCACCACGCTGGGAAGCTGTGAATACTCCGGCGTCCCCGGCGCGTGATCGAAGCCGACGTAGGTGCCGCAGCCGATCACCGGCAAAGCTTCACCGCTTGAAGGTATCGGGCGGGTGTTCATCTTGGCAGTCGACCTGGTTTGGCCATGGACGAGCGGAGACAGGATCGAAGCGAGCGACAGCGCGGCGCCGCCGCGGACGAGCTCCGCGCGCGTCGGCCCTCGGCCGCGGCAATCTGGGGTGCGACCGCGACGACGATCTTGCGCTGAATCGCTCATGGCGATCGCCGGCACGCGACGCGCCTGCGCTAGCCCACTTCGACGAGCACCGGCTGATGATCGCTTGCCGCCGTCGTGGCGTCGACCTCCGCACCGCGCAGGCGCGGGCCCAGGTCGCCGGTCGCGAAGATGAAGTCGCAGGCGAATGCGTCGGGCCACTGGGCGCGGTCGTGGACGCCGATCGTCGGCGGCTGGCGCTGGCCCGGATGCAGGAACTGCCAGGCGTCGATGAAAGCGGGCGCGCGCGGATCGGCACAGGGTGCGGTCATCCGTGCATGCAGCGGGTCCTCGGGGCGCAGGTTGAAATCGCCGGTGAGGATCGCCGAGACGGTGTGCGGCTGCGCCTGGAACGGGTCGCCGGCATCGCTGCGCGCGCGGTCGTCGAAGGCATGCCCGCAGGCCTCGGCGTGATGCGCGCGCAGCGCCTCGACCTGCGCCGCGCGCTGCGTTTGCGAGTAGTACTCCAGGTGCGTCGTCATGACGCGCAGCGGCCCGAACGACGTCTGGACGACGGCCTCGAGCAGCATCCTCGGCATGCTGCGGACGGCCGGATCGGCCGGCCACGGCAGCTGCACGCGAAGCACCTGCATGACCGGCAGCCGGCTCAGGATCATGTTGCCGAAGGTGCGGCGCGAGCCGTCGGGGCCGGCGACATCGACCGGCGTCGCGGTGACCGGCGTGAAGCCGGGCAACAGCGCGGCGAGCTGCGCGAACTGGTCTTCGCCCTGGCTGCCCTTCAAGGTCGAGAAGTTGGCGGCGACTTCCTGCAGGCAGAGGACATCGAAGTCGGCGAAAGCGCGCGCGTGATCGACGATCCGCTTCGGGTCGACGACGCCGTCGCAGCCTCGGCACCATTGGATGTTCCAGGTCACGAGCTTCATGGCACTCCCGGACGGCCGGCTCCCTCAGCGGATTCCGGCACGCATGAACGACTGGACGAATTGACGCTGGAAGAGCAGGAAGCCGACCAGCAGCGGCGCCGACGTCATCAGCGTCGCCGCGGTGATGATCGACCAGTCGACGCCCTGGTCGGTCGACGAGAACACCTGCAGGCCGACCGTCAGCGGCCGCGTCTCGACCGAGTTGGTGACGATCAGCGGCCAGAGGAAGTTGTTCCAGTGGTAGCTCACGGAGACGAGCGCGTAGGCCAGGTAGACGGGCTTGGCGAGCGGCACGTAGACCTTGAGGAGAACCTGGAGCGCGCTCGCTCCTTCGACGCGCGCGGCGTCGTCGAGTTCCTTGGGCACGGTCTTGAAGGTCTGGCGCAACAGGAAGATGCCGAATGCCGACGCGAAGTACGGCAGGCCGATGGCGAGGATCGTGTCGCGCAGGCCGAGCGCGTTCATGGTGCGGTAGTTCTCGACGATCAGCACGTCGGGCATCACCATCAGCTGGAGCAGGATCAGGCCGAAGACGAGGTCGCGACCGCGGAACTCGAAGCGTGCCAGCGCGTAGGCGGCGAGCGTGCCGAGGACGAGCTGCGCCGCCAGCACCATCGCGACGAGCAGCGTCGTGTTCAGGAAATAACGCGCGAACGGCGCAGCGTGCCAGGCGTTGACGAAGTTCTGCACGCTGAGCGGCGCGCCGATCTCGAAGCGGGTCGAGTACGCCGCGGGATGGAACGCCGTCCACACCGCGTAGGCGAGCGGCAGGATCCAGAGCGCGCCGAGCAGCCAGGCCGCCGCGGTCTCGAGCGCGCGCGACGCGGGTGCCGGCTGGAAGACGGTGGCGGTCGGCGTCATGGCGCGGCGCGTGCTCACTGGTAGTGCGTCCGCCGGTCGAGGAAACGGATCTGGAAGAACGCGACCGCACCCAGCGCGGCGAGCACGACGACGGTCAGCGCCGCCGCGTAGCCGGTGTCCCAGAAGCTGAAGCCGACCTGGTAGATGTAGTAGAGCAGCAGCGCGCTGGCGTTGTCGGGCCCGCCGCGCGTCATGACGAACAGGTGGTCGACCATCCGCACCGAGTTGATGAGCGCGTTGACGAGGACGAACAGGGTCGTCGGCATGAGGAGCGGGAAAAGGACACGGCGGAAGTACTGCGCGCGCGACGCGCCCTCGAGCGCGGCAGCCTCGGCAAGCGAGGGCGGAATCTGCTGCAGCGCGGCGAGGTAGAAGATCATGAAGAAGCCGGCCTCCTTCCAGACCGCGACGACGATGATCGCGCCGAGCACGGTGCGCTTGTCGCCGAGCCAGTTGTGGCTCGGCAAGCCGAGCGCCTGCGTGATCTGCTCGAGCAGCCCGTACTGCGGGGTGTAGAAGAACAGCCAGATGTTGGCGACGGCGATCATCGGCAGCACCGTCGGCGTGAAGTACGCCAGGCGCAGGAAGCCGCGGCCGGCGAGGCGGCTGTTGACCCAGAGCGCCATCGCGATCGCCAGCGCGATCGAGAGCGGGATCGTGCCGACCGCGTAGATCACGTTGTTCGTGAGCGCCTGCCAGAACACCTCGTCCTCGACCATCCCGCGGTAGTTGTCGAGGCCGATGAAGTGCGCCGGCCGGCCCTTCTTCGGCGTCGACAGGAAGCTGTCCCAGATCGTCGCCAGCGCCGGCCAGTGGGTGAAGGCGACGAGCAGCGTCAGCGCCGGCAGGAGCAGCAGCCACGGCGTGACGCGCGCGCGCATCGAAGTCACGCCGCAGCGCTCGTCGACATTCCGGGCCGAAGGAAGGTCAGCGCTTGAAGTCCTTCAGGATGCGCGTCGCCTCGCGCTGCGAGTCGCGCATCGCGTCGGCCGGCGACTTCGATCCCGTCAGCGCCGCCTGCAGGCCGTTGTTGAGCGCCGTCGTCACGCGCTGGTTGTCGTGCGTCGAGAGCTCTGCCACCGAGTACTGCAACTGGTCGCGCGCGACCAGCGCCTGCGGCACCTCCTGCGCGTACTTCTTCATCTCGGGCGTGTCCCACGCCGCCGGCGTCACCGCGACGTAGCCGGTGGCGATGCTCCACTGCGCCGCGCGCTGCGGCGCCGTCGCCCACTTGATGAAGCGCAGCGACGCCTGCTGCTCGGCCGGCGTCGTCTTGGCGAAGACGTAGAAGTTGCCGCCGCCGGTCGGGCTGCCCGGGTGCTTCTTCGCCGGCAGCATCGCGACGCCGAACGGAAAGCCGGCGTTGGCGCGGATGTTGGTGAGGTTGCCGGTCGTCGTCCAGATCATCGCCGCCTTCTTCTCGAAGAAGTCCTTCGGCGTCGTCCCCCACTCGATCACGCCGGGCGGCATCACCTTGTGCTTGGCGGAGAGGTCGACCCAGTACTGCAGCGCCTCGATGACGGCCGGCTTGTCGAAGTAGGTCTCGGTGCCGGCGTCGTTCATGAGCAGCACGTCGTTCGGCGTCGTCAGGCCCTGGAACAGCCAGTACGGGAACCCCGACGACGGGATCTTGACGCCCCACTGGGTGACGTTGCCGCTCGCGTCGGTCTTGGTCAGCTTCTTCGCGAACTCGACCATCTGGTCCCAGTTCGCCGGGCCCTTTTCCGGGTCGAGGCCGGCTTCCTTGAAGGCGTCCTTGTTCCAGTAGAGCACGATCGTCGAGCGCTGGAACGGAACGCCCCACGTCTTGCCGCCGGTGCGGCTGTTCATCATGAAGCTCTTGTAGAAGCCGTCGAGCCACTTCCTGTC
>Ga0207682_10001204_pt1 | contig 11981 bp, 15 predicted proteins | sample KBSM63metaG_FD_184332 | JGI IMG/M metagenome (GOLD analysis project Ga0207682, IMG submission 184332) | Miscanthus rhizosphere microbial communities from Kellogg Biological Station, Michigan, USA - KBS M6-3 metaG (SPAdes) (version 2) | ecosystem: Host-associated > Plants > Roots > Rhizosphere >... | reverse complement strand
GACGGCCCCATCCAGCGCCGGCAGCCAGGTCGAGACCAGATTGGCGCGATAGCCAGGCCGGAAGAACTTCTCGGTGCCGCGGAACAGGCATTCATGATGCTCGTGCCAGCCGACTCCCTCGCCGGTTCGGAAGGCCTGGGTGATCTTCGATTCGTCGATATAGGCGGAGGCGATGACCTCAAAGGCCGGTGCCATGAAGGTCGGGCTTTCCTCGTTGGCGAACACCATTTTCTGTTCCGGCGACAGCGAGAAGGTGCCGGCCGTCTCATCAAAATCGACGAATCCCGACGCCGCCTGTGCCGACAGCCATTCACGCGCATAGCGCTCGGAAATCCCCGCCCGATCGGCGAGCTCCTGCGACGTCGCCGGGCCGCCATCCGCCAGTGACTTGTAGAGGCCGAGCTTGGTGCCGGTGATGACCAGCGCGCCGCTGATCGCCGCGCCCATGTCATTGACCATCTTGCCGAGAAAGGCCTCGAACATGGCTGGATCGAGCGCCCGGTCGTGGCCGGGCCGGGGCTGTGGAGAGGGTTGCATCGACATCCTCCTGGCTGAGTCGCGAAGGTTCATCCGTAGCATGCACTTGAAGTCCGGTACCACGTGTATTATGTGAATAACACACATGGCCATTCCGGTCGAAGGAGGACGACATGGACTTCATCAGAGCGATCGAAGCGAAAGACTGGATAATCGCGGTCGTGGCCTTCGTTGCAGGCGCCTTCATCTTCTGACGATAGCGGGCCGAGCTTGCGGCGGCCCATGCCTTGCGGCATGGCGCGAGACGGGAGGCCGCCATGTATTTCGTGGTCATCGGCAAGGACGCAGCCGTTCGGCCGAGCGTCACTGAGCGCGACCGAACCATTTCCGCGCCTTTGGTCTTCGTCGGCCACGGCGTGCGCGATGCGCGGCTCGGCATCGACGATTATGCCGGGCTGGACGTTCGCGGGAAGATCGTCCTGGCGCTCGCCGAGCCCTCGCCGGGAGTGCCGAGCGAAGCGGCCGCACATCTTGCCTACGCCCGTGCATTGACCGCGGGCGCCCAGGGCGCGGTCGGCTATATCGAGATCGAGGACGGAGCGACGGCCGCACTCCAACTGCAGCGCTTCGCGACGCGCCCGGTTCTCGACTGGGTAGACGCTAGGGGCCGCACCAGCCGGACCGGCGCCGCGGGCTCACTCATCGCTTTGTCGCCGGAATTGCAAGCGCGCCTGTTCGAGCGTGCGCCGATGACGCTCCGGCAGGTGCGCAACCAGGCGGCCGCGGGCAAGCGCGTGCGCGGCTTCGCTCTCCCCGCCTCCGTGACGCTGACAGCGAAGAGCACATGGGAGAATTTCACCAGCCCGAACGTGGTGGCGGTGCTTCCCGGGTCCGACCCGAGGCTGGCGAGCGAGCACATCGTGCTGATGGGCCATCTCGACCATCTGGGTCTCGACAAGACTGCGAAGCCTGGCGAGGACAATGTCTACAACGGTGCGCTCGACAATGCCGCAGGCGTAGCGACTACGATCGAAGCCGCTCGCGAGTTCGTCGAAGAGGGCAGGCGGCCGCGTCGCTCGGTGATGTTCACCGCCGTGACGGGCGAGGAATACGGCCTTCTCGGGGCGGCCTATCTTGCCGCCAATCCGACCGTGCCTGCCGACAAGATCGTCGGCCTCGTAAACCTGGACATGCCCCTGCTGCTCTACGATTTCACGGATGTCGTGGCCTTCGGGGCGGATCACTCGACGATCGCCAAAGCCGTGCGTGCGGCCGGGGCGAGCATGAAAGTCGGCCTTGGGCCGGACCCCATGCCGGAGGAGGCCCTGTTCGTCCGATCGGATCACTATCCGTTCGTGAAGGCGGGCGTTCCGTCCGTCTTCCTGATGACCGGGCAGGCAAACGGCGGGAAGGAATATTGGCGGCGGTTCTTGGCCGACACGTATCACAGCCTCAAGGACGACGTGTCGCAGCCGATTCACTGGGTGGCGGGCGCGCGCTTCGCCGACCTCAACTATCGAATCGCGCGGCAGATGGCGGACGCCGACCAGCGGCCCATGTGGTACGCGGGCGACTATTTCGGAGACTCGTTCGCGCCAGGGCAGCCCAAGGCGAAGCGCTGATCTTCGCCACCGAACCTTGACGAGCAAGACGTTTTCCGCTTAAGCGCGCGGCCAGCGGCTGCCCTCTCCGGGCGGCCTTCCTTATTTTTGCAAAGACAAGACGAAGAGACAGGCGCGCGCCATGAAGATTCGCAACAGCTTGAAGTCGCTCAAGTCGCGCCACCGCGATTGCCGCGTGATCCGCCGCCGCGGACGGACTTACGTCATCAACAAGACGAACCGTCGCTTCAAGGCGAGGCAGGGCTAAGCCCTTTCAAATCACGGATTCCGTGGCCATCTGCGTCAACTCGGCGCGGATTCGGCGCGTCCTGACTTTCACCCTCCGTTCACATGGTGGATTTTAGGGGGTGATGCTGAGGAGTAGTCTTGTGATGAAGCGGGTTTCTAAAGTTGCGATGCTGGTGGGCGCGGCCGTTTTGGTCGGCGTCGGCTTCGCCGGAGCCGCTTACGCGCAGACTACGGCGAATAATTCGCAGGGCACGCCGAAGGGCTGGAACTACGAGATCAAGGACGGAAAGCGCGTTCCAAAGTCGAATCGCGTGACCAGCGCGGACGGCAGCTGGCGCGAAGAGACCCGCCAGGGATCGTGCGTGACCGTCAAGGAAAAGACGGCCTCCGGCGAATATAAGGAAAGCCGCCGCTGCGACTAACCGGCGGCCGCCGGCTTCTTGTCGCGGATGATGCAGGCCGGCAGCTTCAGCTGCTCGGTCTCACTACAATCCCTCACCTGGACAGACCCATCGGGCCCGACGAAGATTGCCCAGTTCTTGCCGCTGTCGCAGCTCGCGGTCCACATGGATAGATTCCCATATTCCTGAACGTAGCCGGACTTGGTCACGGTCTTGCACGTCCGGCCTGCGTCATAGATGGCCCTGCGAAGCGCGACGTGGCGGTATTGCTCGCTCAGCTTGTGCAGGCCCTCCTGCTGCTCGCTCCGTACCTGGATGGACTTGCGCGGCTGCGCCGGTTGCGGATTGTCGCAGGCTGAGGCCAGCAAAATGATGGTCAGGGCCGTCAGAAGCTGAGCGCGCATTGCCTGTCCTTTCCTGCTTCTGAGAGCACAAACAACGGTCGCCGCCTTCGGTTCTATTCCGGGTAGCGGATCTTCACCGAGGCCGCGGCCGCCTTTGCCGTCTCGACCGCGTCTACGGCGTCCTTCCCGCCCGCAAGCGCGACACCCATGCGGCGGTTCTTCAGCGTGTTGGGCTTGCAGAAGAGCCTGAGGTCGACCGGAGCACCGGGCCCTCCGCGCGAAAGCGCGTCGGCCACGCCGTCGAAGCTGAACCGATCGCTCTCGCGATCGGCGAGAATGACTGCCGACGCACCCGGACGGGTGAGCTCGATTACCGGAATCGGCAGGCCGAGCACCGCGCGCAGGTGCAGCTCGAACTGGTTCGGGAATTGGGTCATCATCGTCACCATGCCCGTGTCGTGAGGGCGAGGCGACAGTTCGGAAAAGATCGCCTGGTCGCCTTTGACGAAGAATTCCACGCCAAAGATGCCGTAACCGCCGAGCGCCTCGACCACCTTGCGCGCCTGGCGCCGGGCGGAAAGCAAGGCGCCGTCGGCGATCCCCGCAGGCTGCCAGCTCTCGCGATAGTCGCCGGCTTCCTGACGGTGACCGATCGGCGCGCAGAAAAGGACGCCCGCCTGCGTCGCCACGGTGAGCAAGGTGATCTCGCTGTCGAACTCGACGAATTCCTCCACGATCACCCGCGGGCGGTCGCCGCGCATGTTGGCGACGGCATAATCCCACGCGGCACCGACATCCTCCTTGGACTTGACGGTGCTCTGGCCCTTGCCGGAGCTCGACATGACCGGCTTCACGACACAGGGCAGGCCGACCTCGTCGACGGCGGCGATCGCCTCTTCGCGTGACTCGGCGAACTTGTACTTCGACGTTATAAGGTTCAGCTCGCGCGACGCGAATTCGCGGATGCCGTCGCGATTCATCGTCAGCTGTACCGCCTTGGCCGAGGGCGCGACGCGCCATCCCTCCTGCTCCAGCTTTGCGAGTGTCTCCGTATCGATCGCCTCGATCTCGGGGATGATCACGTCCGGCTTGTGAGCCTCGACCGCGGCGCGAAGCGCCTTGCCGTCCAGCATCGAAAAGACTTCGAAGGCGTCCGCTAGCTGCATGGCGGGAGCGTTTTCGTATCGGTCGCAGGCAACGACCCGGCAGCCGAGCCGCTTGGCGGCGATCGCGAATTCCCGGCCGAGCTCGCCCGATCCCAGGAGCATCAAAGTGGCGATATGCATCGGCGGGCGATAGCGGCGCGAGCAATCGTCGGCTAGACCAGCGCCGTTCGCTTTGGGGAGGGTGAGTGATGCGCAAGCTGCTTATGGTTTCGGCCGTCCTGCTGGTTGCCGCAGCGCCCCCATCGAAACCCAAGACCCCGTCGGAGATCGTCGCGGACGCGCCTTCGAGCGCGTGGCGCGACATCCCCGCAGACGATCTTCTGGTCATGGACCTCAGGAACGGAGCGCGGGTCGTGATCCAGCTCGCGCCCCAGTTTGCGCCGGTGCACGTCGCGAACATCCGTGCACTCGCTAAAGGCGGCTGGTGGAGCGGATCCGCAATCTATCGGGTCCAGGACAATTACGTGGCCCAGTGGGGCAATAATGAAAGCACGAAGCCCCTGCCCGCGGGCGTGGTGGCGAAGCCGCCCGCCGAGTATCACCGCGCGCTCAAGGGACTGGCGGTCCGGCCGCTGGGGTTCCCCGACGATTACGCGCCGAGTGCGGGTTTCGCCGCGGGCTGGCCGATTGCGTACGACAGCAAGGCGGGCACGGCGAACCTCACGCATTGCTACGGCTATGTCGGCGTCGGACGCGACTTGTCGCCCGACACGGGCACGGGCGGCGAGCTATACGCCGTCATCGGCCATGCGCCGCGGCACCTCGACCGCAACATCGCGGTCGTCGGGCGTGTGATCGAGGGGATCGACCGGCTGAGCGCCCTGCCGCGCGGGACGGAAGCGCTCGGGTTCTACAAGGATGAAAGCATGCACGTGCCGATTTCGGCGGTGCGGTTGGGCAGCGAAATCCCGGCGGGAGCGCGCCCCGCGTTCCAGTACATGGACACGCAAAGCGCATCCTTCGGTGCTTATTTGAAAGCGCGCGCCAACCGTAAGGACGACTTCTTCATTCGGCCGGCCGGCGGCGTCGACCTCTGCAACGCCGCCGTTCCGGTCAGGAAGAAGCCGGCCTAACGAAGGTCAGGCGGCCCGCGCGGCGTCGTAGTGCCGGTTCTTGTGCTGAATGACGGTCGGACCGGTGTGAGAGCGCATGCTGGCTTCCGCAAGCGGAAGGGCCGTCGCGCAGAAAGCGCATTCGGCCGACATGCGTCCGATCAGCCAGTGTGTGCGGCCGCAGCCCGGACAATGATTGATTTCGCGTTCGCGATAGACCGCGTGGTAGCCCCTGCCGGTCAGCTGTCTGATCGTGTCGTCGGTCGGCATCGTTCGATCCTTCCTTTCGACATCGCCCAACGCCCCGTGCTTCAAACGGGTTTCAACGACGGTAACCAGATTGGGACAGTTGAACGGCCGTAAGAGAGGCCGTTAGCGCCGGAGTGTGCGGCGCGAGCGCCGGACAGAACTCAGAGATTATCGCCGGATTGGAGGTCCTCGAGCGATACGGGAGAGGCGAACTCAGCGCCGATCTTGTCGCCGGCGACCCATTTCACGACCGCATTCACGCGGCTTCTTCCCGCCAGCATGAGCCAGACACGCGACCCAACCTCGAACGCGCCCTCCGTCTCGGCCATGAAGCCGCTTTCGGAGATATTGAGCACGCGGGCCTCGACACCTTCGGTGCCCAGCTCCCGAACCCGCGCATCGAGTTCCACGGGGAGGCGGGAGGCACGACGCCTCTCGGTCGGGTCAGGCGTTTCGCCGATGCGCGCCCTGATCATGGAAAAACTCATCTCCACGCGCCGCTACTCCGAAGTGGCGGCAAAGGTCACCCCAATTCGGCCGTCGCGTACCCAACAAACCTGGCCCGGAACCGGCCCGCGCCCGGAAAGGTGCAATACGACCTCCTCACCAATATGCGGCATAAAGGGGAAGATGACCATCGCCCCCGAGGGCGAGAGATTCCCCAGGGCGACCTTGTGACGCCGGCCGCGCAGCTCGAGTTCCGCCGAGCTCGAGTTCTCCTCCCGCGGCTCCGATCGCGCGTCGAACATCCGCCGCACACTGCGCGGAATCATCGAACCATTCAGCATGATAATCCTCTGTCCACTCGCTTTCGCCAGCATAAGCTAAGCTACGGCAAATTAAGGATTGGTTCGTTTCGGACGCATGATTCACGCCCGACTGTGTCGAACACGTCACTAGCGAGCGCCGTTCAGCCTTGGTATGGTCGGACAAGCACATCCTTCTGTTTGGGGACACCGACTAGCTGTCTCGAAACACGGGATTTTTTGTGGGGTTGAGCGTGCGCTTCAAAAACTTGTTTCTGTTCACGGCGCTGGCTGCACCGGCCGGACTCGCGATTGCGCAGACGGGAGCCGCCAGGCCCGTGCCGCAGCCTCAGGCCACAAGGCCTGTCGCAACCCAGCCGGCGGCAACGCAGCCCGTTACACCGCAGCCCGCAGCGCCGCGTCCGGCAGCCCAAGGCGTGCCCCAGCCCGGAATTCCGCAGCCGGTCATCATGCCGGCCCCGGAGGTCGTACCTCCGCCGCCTCCGCCGCCGGTCTGGACGCTGGCCGACGCAAACCAGCTTCTGCTTTCGATCCTGAACTCCGCCAAGGACGGACTCGATCCGACCGATTATGATGCGGCCGGCCTGATGAGCGCGATGCGCAGCAACGACCCGAACCTGCTGTCGGCAGCCGCGACAGAGCGGTTCGACAAGCTCGCCTCCGACTTCGCGCTGGGTCACGTGCGCGGCGACGACCGGCAGAATTGGCACATCCCCGACCCGGACCTCGATCCCGCGCGCCGCGACGCCCTGCTTCGCGCGTCGCTGGCCCAGCATCGCGTCGGCGAGGCCCTTCAGGGACTTCTTCCAACGCACCCGCAATATGCGGCGCTGAGGAAGGCGCTGGAGATCACTCCGAAAACGGAAACCGGCAAGATCGACCGCATCCGGCTCAACATGGACCGCTGGCGCTGGCTGCCGCGCGACCTTGGCGAGCGCTACATCATCGTCAACGTCCCGGCCTATACGGCCGCGCTCGTGGAGAACGGCGTGACCGTATCCCGGCACCGCGCGGTGGCGGGCGCGATCAAGACGCCCACGCCGCAGCTGATGGCGACGGCGACCGGCGTCATTCTCAATCCCTGGTGGGAAGTGCCGAAGAGCATCGAGCCCGAGGTTCGCGGCAAGGCCGGCTATGTCCCGCTCAAGGGTGCAGACGGCAAGATCCAGCGCTGGCGGCAGCCGCCGGGCCCGCGCAATGCGCTCGGGCAGATCAAGTTCGTGATGTACAATCCGCAGAACATCTACCTGCACGACACGACGGCGAAGACCCTCTTCGACGCGAAGGCGCGCGCCTACAGCCACGGCTGCATCCGCACCGAGCACATCCTTCTGCTCGCCGAGAAGCTGCTTGCGGAAGGCACCTATCAGCCGGCCGCCGACGGCACGGTTCCTGCGGTTTGGACTCCGGAGCGGATCAAGGAGACGGTCGTCAGCAAGAAGACCGTGCAGGCGAACTTCCCGAAGCCGCTTCCCGTCTACATCGTCTACATGTCGTCCGCCGCTTTGCAGGATGGATCGATCAAGGACTATGCCGACATCTACAAGAAGGACGGCAAGGTCATTGCGGCGCTGAACGACGTGCCGAGGACTCCGGCAGCGAAGACCAAGGACAAGGTCGCTTCGCGCTAGGCGAAAGGGTCAGCGCGGCGCCTTCGACGCGTTCAGCGTGACGGCTTCGCGGACCAGCGCCTTCAGCGCCGTTTCGTCGATCTCTTCGCCTTCGCGAATGTCGATCGCGCGCCGCGTGCCGGCATCGAGGCTGGAGTTGAACAGTCCCGCCGGATCGTTGAGCGAAGCCCCGCGGGCGAAGGTGAGCTTCACCTTGTCCTTGTAGGTCTCGCCCGTGCAGATGATCCCGGAGCACTCCCACACCGGGACGCCCGCGGGGTTCGACGGCTTCCGCCATTTCACCTCTTCGACGATATCCGGATCGGCCTCGCGGATGACGCCCCGGGCGCGGGCGAGGGCGGCACCCCGCCAATCGCCGAGCGAGGCAATCCTGGAATCGATCTGCTCGGAAGCCGTCTGGTCCTTCTCTGCCGCTTCGCTCATGCCATGCCTCCTCATTGCACCGTCCTCGCGCAATAGCGCGGGTCGGGCGTTTTCAGCAAAATGTCAGGACTTGCTCAGGCCGCTCACCGGCCCATCCGGTAAGCCCCAGCCATCGATCATGGACGGAGGCATGAACATGGCAGCAGTCGGGACGAAGGGGCTGAACCCCTGGAGAATCATCGGATGGGGTATGGTCGCGGCGTTGCTGCTGGCTCCGCTGATCGCGATGCAATTCACCAGCGAAGTGGATTGGGACGAAACCGATTTCATCGCGATGGGCTTCATCCTGGGAAGCCTGGGCCTCGCGCTGGAGTTCATGGTAAGCCGGTCGGACAGCATCGCCTATCGAATCGCGAGCGGCATCGCGATCCTGGCCGCCTTCCTGCTCATCTGGGCGAACCTGGCGGTCGGCATGATCGGGTCCGAAAAAAATCCCTACAACCTGCTGTTCGGCGGCGTACTGGCCATTGCGGTCGTCGGATCCATCGCCTCGCGCTTCCGGTCCGGGGGTATGGCGCTTGCCACCGCGGCGGCGGGCATTGCTCAGATCGCGATTGCGGCCGGCGGCATTTCGGCGGACCCGCGCGGCGCCTTCTTCAGCTCGGTCCTGGGCGGCTTGTGGCTTCTGGCTGCGCTGCTGTTCCGCAAGTCCGGGGAAGGGTCAGCCCGAATCCCGACTGCGGGCTAGGCCAAAAAGGAAGGGCCCCGGGATCGCTCCCAGGGCCCTTCCGCTCCCCTTCCTGACAGGAAGATCAGACCAGCTTGTCGGCGTAGATCATGCGACCGCCGGCGAGCTTGCGCATCACCGACCACTGGTCGTTGCGCGAGAAAGCAAAGCAGCCCTGCGAACGGCCGAGCTTGCCGTGAGTTGCGAGCATTTCCGGCTCCGCATACCAGGCATTGTGAATGACGATGGCGCGCGCCTCGGCATTGTTGTTGGTCCAGTCGAGACCATGCGTCTTCATCGAAAGACCGTACTTGCCGTGATAATATTCGCCCGTCGTGTAAGCCCCGCTCGACGTCGCGTAGGAGCCGAAATCGTTCGAGAAGCGGGTCAGGAAGCCAGAGTGAGCGGGGTCGGAGCCCTGCCCGTGGGCAACGCGGTAGCTTTCGACGATTCCGTTCATCAGATCGACGACGTGGAAACGCGCCTCGCCGGACGATTTCGTGAAATCGACGATGCCCATATAGTCGCGAGCACGCACCTGATAGCGGTGCGAATCGAGCGAAGCCTTGGCCTTCTGGAAGAGCACCGGATCGATTCCCAGCGGCGCGGCAGGCGCGGGCGCAAGCGGCGCCAGCGGGTCGCGCGGAACCGGCGGCGGTGCGTAGACGATGGACGGGAGGCCGACCGAGCTTGCAGCAGACGAGAGCATCGCCCCCGCCGCGCCAATAGCCCCGAAACGCAGCACTTCTCTACGATTCAACCCCATTACCACCCCACTCAAGTGAAGCAGCCCTTTTACATGCAGGAAGGTTAATCGCCGATAACCGCGTTTGCACAATCCCTTAGCCCATCGCACGGACTACTCGTTTCATCGCACCACTGGGATTTTTGCATAACTTGCAAGCATCTGGACCCACTGCTAAGGGCGGCGACCCGACCCAGCATTGCTGCGCCGGGCGAAGTTTATTGGCCGGCCGAACGACTTGGCTGGTCCGACACAGCAGATTTGGAGTTTCGCAGGGCATTTATGCAGATCATCGTTCGCGACAATAACGTCGACCAGGCGCTCCGCGCGCTCAAGAAGAAGCTCCAGCGCGAGGGTGTGTACCGCGAGATGAAGCTGCGGCGCCACTATGAGAAGCCGTCGGAGAAGCGCGCTCGTGAGCGTGCCGCCGCGATTCGCCGTGCACGTAAGCTTGAGCGCAAGCGCGCCGAGCGCGAAGGCTCCCGCTAAGTCCACCCTTCAGTATACGGGGCGATTACATGTCGGTTAGCGAAGCTGCCAAGCGCCCCGAGCATCGCGGGCGCACCCTGCGCCTGCTGATTGCATTCCTGGTGGTGATCGCTGCCGGCATCGGCCTCGCCTGGGCGGGGACCAATCCTCTGCGCGGGGAGACGACCGAGAGCGGCGTTCGCATTCGTACCGTGGAAAAGGGCGAAGGCCCCTTCGTTCAGCCGGTCGATGGCGTGCTGGTCGAATATGAAGGCCGCCTCGCCGACGGCACCGTTTTCGACGACAGCGCCCGCCATGGCGGCCCGCAGCCGATGATCGCCGGGCAGGTCATCCCGGGCTTTGCCGAAGCGCTGACCAAGATGCAGAAGGGCGGCCGCTACAAGATCCATATCCCGGGCAAGCTTGCCTATGGCGAGAACCCGCCGCCAGGCAGCCCCTTCGGCCCCAACGCCGACCTCGATTTCGACGTGCACATCGTCCAGATCGTCCCGAACGCTGCGCTGATGAGCGGCACCGGCGCGCCGCCTGTGCCGGGCCCGGAAGGCCAGGCCCCGCAGGCCGAAGCGCCGCAGCAGGGGGCTCCCCAGCCTCAGCCCTAAGCCGGGCCTTCCTTCGGCGGCAGAGGATCGTCGCCGACAACTTCCGGACCTTCGCTTGCCTCGTCCGCATGATCGCGACTGAGGTCCATCAGCGTCACCTTCAAAGCGGCGAGGATCGGATCGGCGAAGAGAACGCCGAGAATCCCGAACAGGGCGCCCATCAGCAGCTGCATGCCAAGGACGATGGCCGGCGCGAGATCGACGGTGCGACGCGCGATGTACGGAATGACCAGATAGCCGTCGACGTTCTGCACGAAGAAATAGACGAAGATGGCGAAGAAGCCCTCGTTCGAGCCGGCGCTGAACCCCACCGCCACCATCAGCAATCCTGAAACGATTGCCCCGATGTTCGGGATGAAGGCGAGCAGGCCGGTGATGAGCCCGAGCAGCGCGGCCATGGGAATCGGGTGAAGCCCGAAAAGCTGCGACACGTAGGCCAGCATGAACCAGGTGAAAAAGCCTTCGAAGATCATGCCGAGCAGGCGGCCGAAGAGCAGCCGGCGCAGCGTGTAAGCCACATGATCAGCGATGCGATAGAAGCGCTCGCGGTGCCGGATCGGCAGCATCCAGGCGATGCCTCGGTCGTAGATGCGCGGCTCAATCGCCAGGAAGATGCCGATCACCAGCATGAGGATTACGCTGGTGATCGCTCCCAGCGCGCTTCCGACGGCACTCGTCAGCCGGCCGACGGAACCGAGCAATTGCGAACCGAGATTCGTCGGCGGCCCCTTCGGGATGAGGCCCAGGGACGAGGCGAATGCCATCATCTTTTCGAACTGGGCCGTGACTACGATCCGCAATGCCTCGAACTGGGCGGCGATCGTCGTGCCTGCGTACCAGAAGACCCAGCCGATGAAGCCGAAGCCGATCATCAGTGCCAGCGCGAGCCGGAGGCCGCGGCCGATCGGAAGGAAGCGGCCGATGAGGCGCGCTCCGCCGTCGAGGAATACCGCGAAGATGATCCCGCCAACGATGAGCAGCAGCGGCTGCGAGAGGACGACCACGCCGGCGATGAGCAGCGCGAGCCCGAACCAGACGGCGGCCCGCTTGAGTTCGCGGACCACCATCGGATCGCGGAATTCAGCGGGGCCAGGGCGCTCGACGTGCATCTCAGTGGTCGG
>Ga0207682_10001203_pt1 | contig 11984 bp, 10 predicted proteins | sample KBSM63metaG_FD_184332 | JGI IMG/M metagenome (GOLD analysis project Ga0207682, IMG submission 184332) | Miscanthus rhizosphere microbial communities from Kellogg Biological Station, Michigan, USA - KBS M6-3 metaG (SPAdes) (version 2) | ecosystem: Host-associated > Plants > Roots > Rhizosphere >... | reverse complement strand
AGATGGTGCCGGACTCAAACCTGTGGACTTCCCCTCTAACGTTCTTCGCACTCTATGCCCACGAATCATACGCTTAGGGTCGCCGATTCCGCACGTAGCCTGCCTGCGACATGGGAATGCGCCCCCGACTCTGCGATGATCCGAGCGTCAAGGAAGGCCGCGAGACGCCAGCCGATAGAAGCTGTCGCGCGCGTCGGGGATAACAGTCTTAGTATCAGGTCGTCGTGTCAGAAGCCCCCGTTCCGGAAATCACCGTTGAGCCCGATCACTTCGATGTCGTGACGAACGACGTCGTGCTGGTTGCACGACTCGAGTCCACCTTTGCGTTATGTCTGTACGACGCGGTGCTCGAATCCGGTGCGCTCATTCATCTGCGCGTGGCGCCCCCGGGCCGTGTGCAGGATCCCAATCTGACCGACACCACGTTATCCACCGACCTGCTGCTGCTCGATCGCTGCTTCATCGAGCTGCGCAAGTGCGAGCCCCGCGCGCAGCACTGGCAGGCGAAAGTCGTAGGCCAGGTTCAGGACCTCCCCGGCGCGCGCGAGCGATTCGACGGTATCCAGAGTTTTCTCATGGCGTTCCTCGCCGACGCCAACGTGAAGGTGGTTTCCTTCGATACACACGTGGATCACGTTCAATTACTGCGATTTCGCCCATCAATGGGACATGTTCGCAGCGAGCCCCTTGCCGCTCAGCGCCTCGGTAGCTGAAAATCGGCGCCATGCGCCGAAAAATAGCTGCTCTCCTGGTCCCCCTCGTGGGGTTGCTCACCGTCGATGCCGCGTTCGCTGCCAAGAAGGCCGCTAACGCCCCTCTGCTGAAGCTGTTCGAAACCAGCTGGCAGGAGGACCTGGCGGACGACCCCATGGCCGCCACCGCACTCGGTGACCATCGTTTCGACAACCTGCTCACCGACATGTCGCCGGAAGCCATCGCCAAGCGAAACCAGCTCGGCTACACACGGCTGGCCGCGCTGCGCAAGATTCCGAAAGAAAAACTCGAGAAGGCCGACCAGCTCAACTACGACCTCTTCGAACGCGAAACCCGCATCCGCATCGACGAGGGACAGTTCAAGCCCTATCTGTACGCCATCCGCAGCATCGATGGCCCACAGCTCCTGCCCGAGCTCGCCGAGGTTCACCCGTTCCAGACCGTCAAGGACTACGACAACTGGATTTCGCGCATCAACTCCAGCGGCATGTACATCGACCAATGGATTGTGTTGTTAGGCCAGGGCGCCGCTGAGCACCGCACGCAGCCGCGCATCACGATTGCGAAGGTGCTCGAGCAGATCAAGCCGCAGCTTGTCACCGACCCGGAAGCCAGTCCCTTCTTCGCGCCGTTCAAGAAGATGCCTGCCAGCATCGACGCCGCCAACAAGGACCGGCTCATCGCCGCAGGCAAGCTCGCGGTACAGGCCGTGGCCGTGCCGGCGTTCCAGCGTTTCGACAAGTTCTTCCGCGAAGTCTATCTACCGGCGTCGCGCGACACCGTCGGCGTCTACGACACGCCCGACGGCGAGCTGTACTACAAGAATCGCATGAAGTACTACACCACCATCGACAACCCCGATGCGGCGCGTATCCACAACATCGGGCTCGAGGAAGTGAAGCGCATCCGTGCCGAGATGGAGAAGACTCTCGAAGGCATCAACTTCCTGGGCACGCTCGACCAGTTCCTGAGTTTCATCCGCAACGACCCGCGGTTCTACTTCAAGACCTCGGAAGAGCTGTTCGCGGCATACGAGAAAACAGCGCGCGGCATCGAGCCGCAGTTGCCGAAGCTGTTCGGCCGTCTGCCAAAGACCGGCTTTGGCATCCGCCCGATTCCCGCAGCCAGCGCACCGACCACCACCACGGCGTATTACCAGCCGCCGTCACTCGACGGATCGCGGCCGGGCAACTACTACGTGAATCTGTACAAGCCCGAGACGCGTCCGACCTGGGAAGTGGAGGCGCTGACCGCGCACGAGTCGGTGCCCGGCCATCACCTGCAGATTGCGTTGTCGTACGAGCTGACCGGTCTGCCGGAATTCCGCCGCAACGCCAACTACACCGCCTTCATCGAAGGCTGGGCGCTGTACGCGGAGAGCCTCGGTTACGACCTCGGTCTCTACAAAGACGATTTCTCGAAGATCGGCCAGCTGAACTACGACATGTGGCGCGCGGTGCGGCTCGTGGTCGACACCGGCATGCACCAGTTCAAGTGGACTCGCGACCAGGCTATCTACTACTTCCAGCAGAACACCGGGAAGAATCGTCAGGACATCGAAAACGAAGTGGATCGCTACATTTCCTGGCCGGGCCAGGCGCTGGCGTACAAGCTAGGTCAGCTGAGAATCCAGGCGCTGCGTGCCGAGGCCGAAAAAGCGCTCGGTGCGCGTTTCGATATCCGTGCATTCCACGACCAGCTTCTCGGTATGGGCCCGTTGCCGTTGTCCGTGCTCGACGTGGAAATGCGGGCCTGGATTGCCGCGCAGAGTGCACGGCGGTAATCGTCGATCTGGCGTCTCATCACTCTTTCTCCAATCGCTCTTCGAGTCCTTCGATGGCGCTCAGCAGGCGCGCGCAGCGGGTTTCCGCTGCGGCGTGCTGACGCCTTGCATGATCCAGCATGTGTGCGGGGATGTCGTCGCGCTTTTCGAGATACTCGATCTCGATGCGCGTGCGCGCTGAAGCGCGGCAGGCCGCGGCATAGTGGCGTTGCAGCTGCTCGAGCTGTTCATCGAGCGCGCATGCCGCGACGTCGATGTCATCCTGAAATTGCGTGGGGAGGTACGCGCTCGGCGTGTAGCCACCAATCACTGACGAATTTGCCACGACTACTCCTGTTCCCCCGTCCGTCTGTGTGGCGGGGTGCGGAAATAATCGCGAATTGATGTGTCGGCCCGATGTCGGTGGGCGTTCGCTTTGGCGTTCTGATCACCGCCGCGACGTTGTCAGACTCCGGGATGTGGCGTCGTGGGAGCGTCTTCGCGGAGCGACAACTGGCTGGATGCGAGCTCCAGATCCTGCGAATACACGACATCCATGACGTTGTCGTACCAGCCCTGGAGCTCAGGCTTCACCAGGTGCTTGTTGACATAAAAGTAGAGCGGGATCAGCGGATGGTCCGCCAGCATCGTGCGTTCTGCCTTTTCGAGCAGCGCGCGACGAGCGGCAGCGTCCGTCTGATGCGAGGCCTCATCGAGAAGCGCGTCGTATGAGGCGGTCTCGGAGTGCGGAAGATTAATCCCGAACCCACCTTTCAAATATTGGAGGAAGGTGTACGGGTCGTTGTAATCCCCCACCCAGGACAACCGGTACATGTCGACTTCGCGCCGATCGATGGCGTCAAACAAGGACTTGAACTCCACCGCGGCCAGGCGTGCTTCGACTCCGAGCGCTTCCTTCCACATGGACGAGACTGCCACCGCGACCTTGGTGTGCACCTCGCCGGAATTGAATTGCAGCTCGAATCGCAGCGGTTTTTCGCGCGTGTAGCCCGCTTCGGCGAGCAATTTGCGCGCGATCTCGATGCGTTCGGCCGCGGGCGTCGTGGCGTATTCGAACGCCTGCGAGCCGTAATTGTTCATGCCTGGCGGCACCCAGCCGTAGGCCGGCAACTCACCGACGCGCAGCACGGAGCTCGCGAGCAGTTCGCGATCGATGGCCATCGACAGCGCCTGGCGCAGCTTGGGATTTCCAAACAACTGGCGATCGAGATTGAAGCCGTAGTAGTAGGTGCTGATCTGCGGGGCGATGTGCAACTCCGCTGACAGGTTTTCCTTGATCCAGCCGAACTGTCCGCGCGGCACGGCCCGAGTGGAGTGCAGCTCACCGGCGCGATAGGCGCGCAGCTCTGCATTCTCGTCGGTGATCTGCAGGAATTTCACGCCGTCGAGTTTGTTGGAGGCGTTGTTCCAGTAGTGAGTGTTGCGCGCGGTGCGGATATAGCTGCCCTGCAACCATTCGGTGAGCACAAAAGCGCCGTTCGACACCTGATCGCCCGGCCGCGCAAAGCGCTCACCGAATTTTTCGAATGACGGGCGATGCAGCGGTGCCGTCGAAGGGTGCGCCATGAGGCCGGGAAGATAAGGTGCCGGGTTGCTGAGGGTAATCACGAAGGTCTGTGTATCGGGCGCGGCCACACCCAGCGAATCGACGGGCTTCTTGCCCGCGACGATATCGGGCGCGTTGAGAATCACATCGACGACCTGCGCGTACTGCGAGGCGGTGACCGGATCCACCAGGCGCCTGAGGCCAGCGGCAAAATCTTCAGCCACCAGTGGTTCGCCGCTGGACCAGCGCAGGTTGGGCCGCAACTTGAAGGTGTAAACGCGGCCGTCGTCGCTGACCGACCAGCTCTCGGCGGCGGCCGGCACCGTCGCCGCGTTCTTGTCGAGTCGCGTGAGACCCTCGAACAGATCGCGCAAAACCACCATCGCTTCATTGGCGCGGGCCTTGTGCGGATCGAGCGAGTCGGGATCCGGGCCGTTGCCTCGCATCAGGATGCCGGACTGTTTTCCGCCGGCTTTGTCCCGCTGGCCGCAGGCGCTCAGTGCCAGCGCGAGCGGCGCGGCGAGCATCCGGCGTCGCGTTACGTTTGCCATCAGGCGGCGCGGGATTTCTTGAGATGCACTAACAGGATGGATACGGCCGCGGGTGTCACGCCGGAGACGCGGGCGGCTTGTCCCACTGTGGCAGGACGAATCTGCTCGAGCTTCTGTCGCACTTCGTTGGAGAGCCCCGCCACGCGTGCGTAGTCGAGATCCGAGGGCAGGCGCGTTTCCTCGTTACGCCGGTGACGCGCGATCTCCTCTTCCTGGCGCTCGATATAGCCGGAATATTTCGCGGCGACTTCGAGTTGCACGCGGATTTGCGGCCCCAGCCGATCGTCTTCCGGATTCGGCATCGCACCGATGAGCTCGATCACATGTTCATACGAGACTTCGGGACGGCGCAGCAGGTCAAACGCCGGCAATGCATCGCGCGACGCAGTGTCACCGAGCACACGTGCTGACCACTCCGCCGGAATTTCTGCCGCCTTGATGCGAGTGTCGCGGAACCGCGCGAGCTCGCGCTCACTGCCCGCGCGCTTCGCTTCGAAGAACTCCCAGCGCTCGTCGTCGACCAGGCCCATGGCGCGCGCGGCGGGCGTGAGCCGCAGATCCGCATTGTCTTCGCGCAGCAGCAGGCGATGCTCGGCGCGGCTGGTGAACATGCGATAGGGCTCGCGCGTGCCGCTGGTCACGAGGTCGTCGATGAGCACGCCGACGTAGCTTTCGCTGCGCTTCGGGACAAAGGCTTCTTTGCCCGCGGCAGCGCGCGCGGCATTGATGCCGGCGATCAGCCCCTGCGCCGCGGCTTCTTCATAGCCGGTGGTGCCGTTGATCTGCCCCGCGAAGAAGAGCCCGGCGAGCGGCTTGGTTTCCAGCGAGGGCTTGAGATCGCGCGGATCGAAGAAGTCGTATTCGATGGCGTAACCGGGACGCGTGATGTGTGCGTTCTCAAAGCCCTTGATGGTGCGGACGAATTCGAACTGCACGTCGTACGGCAGACTGGTGGAGATGCCGTTCGGATACACCTCGTGGGTGTTGAGGCCTTCGGGCTCGATGAAAATCTGGTGCGAGGTCTTGTCCGCGAACCGCACTACCTTGTCTTCCACCGACGGGCAGTAGCGCGGGCCCACGCCTTCGATCTTGCCGGTGAACATCGGCGAGCGATCCGTCGCGGCGCGAATGATGGCGTGCGTGCGCTCGGTGGTCGCCGTGATGTGACAGGGCAACTGCGCCGGGTGATCGCTCTCGCGCCCGAGATAGCTGAATACCGGGCGCGGCTCATCGGAAAACTGCGTCGCGAGTTGTGAGTAGTCGATGGTGCGACCGTCGATGCGCGGCGGCGTGCCCGTCTTGAGACGGCCAACACGAAACGGCAGCGCACGCAGTCGTTCACTGAGTTTGTTAGACGGCGGATCGCCGGCGCGTCCACCGGAATAGTTGTCGAGCCCCACATGGATGCGTCCGCCGAGGAATGTGCCCACCGTGAGCACCACCGCGCGCGCGCGAAATTCGATGCCAGTGACCGTGACGACACCATTCACGATGCCGTTCTCGACGATCAGATCCCCGCACTCCTGCTGGAAAAGCGTGAGGTTCCGCTGGTTCTCGAGCGTGCGCCGGATGAAAGCCCTGTACAGCGCGCGATCCGCCTGCACGCGCGTCGCGCGAACTGCAGGGCCCTTGCTGGCGTTGAGCGTGCGCGACTGGATAGCGGCGGCATCCGCCGAGCGCGCCATGACGCCGCCCATCGCGTCGATTTCTTTGACGAGGTGGCCCTTGCCGATTCCACCGATGGCGGGGTTGCAGCTCATCTGACCCAACGTCTCGATGGACTGCGTGAGCAGCAGCGTATGCGCACCCATGCGGGCGGCTGCGAGCGCGGCTTCGGTGCCCGCGTGCCCGCCACCCACGACGATTACGTCAAATGTTGCTGCTGCTGTAGCCAAGGAAGTCATTCGAGATCAAAGGGTTAAGGCGCCCCAAAAGGCGACGAATAGTAGCTCGCCCGGCCTGTCAACGCCACCCGAGCCGGCCCGTTGTTACTGGCAAGCACACGGTTTCTCTTCACAGGAGATGAGCATGAAGAAGTCGACCCTCTTGGCTGGCATCGGTCTGGCCCTCTCGATGGCAATGGCAGGCTCCGTTTCGGCGGGCACGCCGCGCATCGACCAGCGCGAACACAACCAGCGCGCGCGCATTCACAACGGCGTGGCGAGTGGCGAACTCACGCGCCCCGAGACGCGCCGCCTCGTTGCCGGCCAGGCGCACGTGGTTCGAGTGGAAAATCGCGCCAAGGCCGATGGCGTCGTGACCGCGCGCGAACGTGCTCATCTGCAGCACGAGACGAACCAGCAGTCGCGTCGCATCTATCGGCAGAAGCACGACGCTCAGGATCGAACCTGATCACCTGACAAGGGGCGCGGTTCACGAAAGTGGGCCGCGCTCTTTTCATTGGCGCGACAAACCGCCGACTCCGTCGGGGGTGCGCGTACAAGGCTCGTGTATCCTGCGCGCCGCATGATGCGACTTTGTGCCCTGGCAGGATTTCTCGGCTTCGCCGCGCTGGCCGCGGCCGAGGCGCTCCCGCCGCAGCCCGCGCTCAAACCCTGTCGTCTGGAACACCCGGCACGCATGCTGGCGTTGAGCGCCGAATGCGCGAGCGTCAGCGTCGCCGAAAATCCGGATGATCCCAAAGGGCGCACCATCGAACTATTCGTCGCGCGCGTCCCGGCCATCAGCCTCAACAAGAAGCCCGATCCCCTGTTCCTGATCGCGGGGGGTCCAGGTACCTCGTCGGTCGACCTGTACACCTCTTCCGCCGGCTCATTCGAACGCGTGCGCCGCGATCGGGACATCATTCTCGTGGACCAGCGCGGCACTGGCCGCTCGCACCGCCTCGATTGCGACTACGGCGACCAGAATCTTTTCGAGCGCATCGACGAAGTGGAAGTGGGGCCCGCCAACCTCAAATGCCGCGACGAGCTCACGAAGAAATCCGACCTGCGCATGTACACCACCAGCGTGGCAGTGCGTGATCTCGATCGGGTGCGGCAATTGCTTGGCTACGAACGCATCAACCTATATGGCAACTCCTACGGAACGCGCGTGGCGCAGCACTATGCGCGCCGCTTTCCGAAGGCCACGCGAGCCGTAATCCTCGATGGTGTGGTGAATCCCGAAGTGGTGCTCGGACCGGCGATCGCCGTCGATGCAGAGCGTGCGCTGGAGCGAATCCTCGCGCGCTGCGCGCGCGATGCGGCGTGCGCCAAGGCGTTCACAGATCCGTCCGCCGACTACCGTGCATTGCGCGCGCAGCTCAACGCCAGGCCGGCGAAGACCATGGTCAGCGATGTCGCCACGGGGCGGCCCATCAATTTCGACTTCACTACGCGGCATTTGTCCGCCGTGTTGAGATTTGCCAGCTACAACGATGACCAGGCAGCGCTGTTGCCACTGTCACTGCACCTGGCGACGCACGAAGGCAACTTCACTCCGCTGGCGAGCCAGTTCCGTGTGTTCGCGCATTCGCTCGAGGCATCCTTCGCCTACGGCATGCACAACAGCGTCGCCTGCAGCGAGGACGCCCCACTCATCGATACCTCGAAACTCGATCTGCCCGCGCTCAACGCCACGCATATGGGAGCCGAGCAGGTCCAGCAGCTGGTCGAAGCCTGCAAGGACTGGCCGAAAGGCGTGGTCGACCAGGATCTGCATGCACCATTCAAGAGTGACGCGGCGGCGCTGCTGCTCTCCGGGGCTGACGACCCGGTGACACCGCCCGCATACGCCGCGCTGGCGCAGCGCGCGTTCGCCGACAGCAAACACGTGATCGTCGCCGGCCACGGTCACGGGCAACTCAGCACTCCCTGCATCGACCGCATCATCGGGAATTTTGTGGCCGCGGGCAGCGCGAAGGCGCTCGACACGAATTGCACGGAAAAACTCAAACCCATGCCGTTCTTCATCACGCTGGCCGGGCCGGCGCCCTGAACGAGCTGGAAGCGCCATGTTAGAAGCTCGAGGTCTCGTCAAGTCATTCGGCAAAATCGCGGCGGTGCGTGACGTGAGTTTCAGCGCGCGCGATGGCCAGATCACGGGGTTGTTAGGTCCGAATGGCGCCGGCAAGTCCACCACGCTGCGCATGCTGTACACGGTGCTGAAGCCGGACGCCGGCGATGCCTTCATCGACGGCAAGAGCGTGGCGGCCGATCCCCTCGCCGCGCGCCGCGCGATCGGTGTGCTGTCCCACGGCGCGGGCGTCTACAGCAATCTCACGGCGCGCGAGAACATCACCTATTTCGGTGAGTTGCATGGCCTGAGCCGGGAAGAGCGCGCTGCGCGCGCGGCCGAGCTCATCGACATGCTGGAGATGCAGCCATTCGCCGATCGCCTCGCGAAGGGGTTCTCACAGGGCCAGAAGCTCAAGACCGCGCTGGCGCGTGCGCTGGTGCACCGGCCGCGCAATGTTTTGCTCGACGAACCCACCAATGGCTTGGACGTGATGGCCGTGCGCAACCTGCGCAAATTGCTGGGCCAGCTTCGCGACGCCGGTCATTGCGTGCTGTTCTCGAGCCACGTCATGCAGGAAGTGGATCAGCTCTGCGACGAGGTCGTGGTGATCAACGGCGGAAAGGTGGTGGCCGCCGGCGCGCTGGCCGATATCCGCGCCATGTCCGCCAACAGCCAGCTCGAAGACGCCTTCGTGGGCCTGATGAATGGCGATGATGGTGGAGGCAAATGAATCTTCGCGGCATCTGGGCGGTGTTTCGCAAGGAGTTCCGCGAAAATCTGCGCGACAAACGCACGTTGATGTCAGCGCTGGTGTTCGGGCCGGTCATCAGTCCCATCCTGGTCGCGGGGCTGGTGCAGTTCAGCATTTCGCATGCCGAGACGCAGTCGGACGAGAACATCGTCGTGGCAGTGACGCATTCAGAGAACGCGCCCAATCTCATCGACTACCTGAGCGCTCGCGGCGTCGACATTGTGAAGGTGGATCTCGACGAGGCCGCGGCACGCAGCTCGGTGATGTCGCAGACGCACAAGATCATCCTGGAGATCCCCGCGGATTTCGGCGAGCGCCTGCAGGAGGGCCAGCCGGCGCCGGTGATTCTCTATTCAGACAGTTCGCGCGGCTTCGAGCGGCGCGGCGTTGGCCGCGTACGCGCACTGGTATCGAACTACGGCATCGAGATCGCGCAGCTGCGTTTCCTGGCGCGCGGCATCGACCCGATCTCCGTGCTGCCGATTTCAGTGCAGGAGATCGATGTGTCGACACCCAGCGGCCGTTCGGCGCTGGTGCTCAACATGATGACCTACCTGGTGCTGCTGTCGATGTTGTTCGGCGGCCTCTATCTCGCCATCGACGCCACCGCCGGCGAACGTGAGCGCGGTTCGCTCGAAGTGCTGTTGACGTCGCCCATACCCCGCGAACATCTGATCTACGGCAAGATCGCGGCCGCCGGCGCGTACATGCTCATCTCGCTGGTGCTCACGGTGACGATGTTCGCCGTAGCCATGAGCTTCGTGGGGCTCGAGCAACTCGGTATCACGGCGAATCTCGGCCCCGCGGCTGCCGCGCAAATGGTGGCGTGTTGCGCGCCGCTCATCCTCTTCGGGTCTGCCTATCTCACGATCATCTCTGCCTTCGCCAAAACTTACCGCGAGGCGCAAACCTACCTGCAGCTCGTGATCACCGTGCCGACGCTGCCGCTGATATTTGCCGGCTTGTTAGGGCTGCAGCCCAAGCTCGGACTCATGTTCGTGCCTTTCCTGAGCCAGCATTTGTTGATGACCACGGTGGTGCGCGCCGAGGAAATCGAACCGCTGCACATGATGGTGTCGGCGGGCAGCACGCTGGTGTTCGGCGCGATCCTCACCTACATCGCCGGCCGGCTCTACCGGCGCGAAGCCCTGTTGGGCTAGGCCGACTTCTTTCTGATGGGATGCACGCCCGGCGGCAGGGTCGACGTGCGGTGCTGCGCCAGCAGCGCGCGGTAGCGGAAGATCTCGGTTGACGTAAAGTCGCGCGCTTCCACTTCGTAGCGATTGTCCCAGTAACCGCGGCGGAAACATTCCAGCAGGTAGCGCGGGACGGTGAGATCGCCGGTCGCCCACTGGCGAATGACGTGGAAGTATTCGTGCAGCACCAGCGGGCCGTCGGAGAAGAATTCTTTGCCGCTACCGCGCACGTAAATACGGTTCGTCCGCGTGGTGGCGATCGCCCGCCAGTGGAAGCGAACAAAGATGCTGTATTGGATGACCTTGATCTGGCTCACGGGGCAGCCGAACAGGCTCTCCAGTGCGAGCTGCACGTCTTTTGGCGGGAAACAGCGGTTACCTACCCACATGTCATTTACCTATGCAGAACGAACCGAAGATGCGGCCTAACAAGTCATCCGCGGTAAATATTCCGGTAATTTGCTCGAGCGCCTTCTGACCCTGGCGCAAATCTTCGGCAATGAGTTCACCGGCGCGGTGCTCCTCGAGCTTGCGCGCCGCGGTTTCGACGCAGTCGCGCGCGAGCGCCAGCGCCTCGAGATGCCGTCGCCGCGCGGAGATGCTGCCGTTGCCCGCGGTTTGAAAGCTGACACTGTCTTTCAGGTGCGCACGCAGCAGATCGAGGCCCGCGCCCGTGGTCGCGGAGACATGAAGGCGCGGCGGACCCGAAATGGTGTCGGCGACGGGCAGCCCCGCGGCCAGGTCGATCTTGTTGAATACCAGCAGGCGCGGCACATCCCTGGCGCCGATCTCGTCGAGCACCTCCTCGGTTACCGCGAGCTGCCGCTCGAACCCCGGGTCGCTGGCATCGACCACATGGGCGAGCAGCGTAGCCTCGAGCGCCTCGTCGAGGGTCGACTTGAACGAGGCGACCAGCCCGTGCGGCAGGTTCTTGATGAAGCCGACCGTGTCGCTGACCAGCACGCGCGGCACGGTCTCGGGATGCAGCGCGCGCACCGTGGTGTCGAGCGTGGCGAAAAGCTTGTTCGCCACCAGCACCTCGCTGCCCGTGAGCGCACGCATCAGCGTGGACTTGCCCGCGTTGGTGTAGCCGACCAGCGCCACGCGCGCCAGTCCCTGGCGCTCCTGGCGCCGGGCGCGCTGCGTCTTGCGCTCGAGGATCATGGTGTCGAGCTCGGCCTGCAGCTCGGCGATGCGGTCGCGGATCTTGCGCCGGTCGAGCTCGCCGTGCGACTCGCCGCCGCTGCGCCCGCCGGTGCCGCTGCGCGCCCGGTCCTTCGGCCCGGCCTGCTTGGCGGCCTCCCGCAAGCGCGGCCCCATGTAGCCCAGGCGGGCGATCTCGACCTGCGCGCGCGCGAAGCGCGAGCTCGCGTGACGGTGGAAGATCTCGAGGATCACCATGGTGCGGTCCATCACCTCGCCGCCCACCTCCTCCGCCAGGTTGAACGCCTGCGAGGGGGAAATTTCATGGTCGATCAGGATC
>Ga0207682_10001200_pt1 | contig 11991 bp, 7 predicted proteins | sample KBSM63metaG_FD_184332 | JGI IMG/M metagenome (GOLD analysis project Ga0207682, IMG submission 184332) | Miscanthus rhizosphere microbial communities from Kellogg Biological Station, Michigan, USA - KBS M6-3 metaG (SPAdes) (version 2) | ecosystem: Host-associated > Plants > Roots > Rhizosphere >... | reverse complement strand
ACCTGCATCTCGGTCTGTCCTGTGCCGCCTGGAAACACCGGGCAACCGAGCGCGTGCGCGCCCATGTCAGCCATGAAACCGGCCGGCGTGAAGTGGTAAGAAAAAGTGTTGTGCACGAGCTCGCCGGCGCGAAAGCCCGCCGCATGCATCGCGCGCGCGAGCCGCCAGTAATCGGCGCGTTTGCCTTCGGGATCGAACATCGGTCCGGGCGACATGTACACGCGGCCGAGCGCCGCCGGCGGCAGCGCCGTCATGCCCGCAAACGGCAGTGCGGCTTTTTGCAGCTCGATCAGATCGGATTTGCGCGTCACGGGCAGCGCGGCGAGCGCGCCGCGGTCCTTGATGTCCGCGGGAACCACGCCCTTGAGCACGCCGGCGAAATATACCGACTGCGCCTGCGCGTGCGCGATCTGCGCGCGCAACGCGGCGAACTGCTCGGTTTCGCGCTGCGCGGGGTCGCGTGTTTCCAGGCTGTCGAAAACCGTTGTCATTTAACCCAGGGCCGCGTCCCGCGCTGCGAGTGACTCACGTGAGCCGTCCGCGACATTTGCGCACTCCGGAGTCGGCACAATGTGATGCCGTTCAAGCCAGCCAGCGCTTGCGCCGGCGATAATGCTTCGCGTCGCGGTAATTCTTGCGCGCGCCCGAGCTCATGCCGAGATAGAACTCTTTCACGTCTTCGTTGCTCGCGAGCGCCGCGGCACTGCCGTCCATCACCACGCGGCCGGTCTCGAGGATGTAGCCGTAATCGGCAAACCGGAGCGCGACATGGGTGTTCTGCTCGGCGAGCAGGAAACTTACGCCCTCCTTCTGGTTCAGATCGCGCACGATGGCGAAAATTTCCTCGACGATCTGCGGTGCCAGCCCCATCGACGGCTCATCGAGCAGGATCATCGATGGCCGCGCCATCAGCGCGCGGCCGATGGCCGTCATCTGCTGCTCGCCACCCGACGTGTAACCGGCCTGGCTCGTGCGCCGGTGTTTGAGCCGCGGAAAATATGCATAGACCTTTTCGAGATCGGCGCCGATGTCGCCGCGGCGGCTGCGCGTGAACGCGCCCGTCAGCAGGTTCTCCTCGACGGTCAGGTGCGCGAAGCAATGCCGCCCTTCCATCACCTGCACGACGCCGCGCTTGACGAGTTCGGATGGATTTAAGCGGTCGATGCGCTGGCCGCGAAATTCGATCGAGCCCTTGGTTACGTCGCCGCGCTCGGCGCGCAGCAGATTGGAGATCGACTTCAACGTGGTCGATTTGCCCGCACCGTTGGCGCCGAGCAGCGCCACTATCTTGCCTTCCTGCACTTCGAGCGACACGCCTTTTAACACGAGGATCACGTGATCGTAAATGACCTCGACATTGTTGACCGCGAGCAATGCTCGCGCGGGAGCCGGTTGCGGAATGGCGGACATTGTTAAATCGGGGAGGGGCGAGATGCGCCTCCTCACCCCTCAACGGCAACCGTCAGCTTACTTTCGAGCAATCGCGCGGCACGATGTTTTTCTCTTTGGCGTATTTCTTGGCCGCCTCTTCGACCATAGGCCGCAGCAATTTATTGTTGCCCTCGATCCAGTCGGACACATAGACCCACTTGGTGCCGTCCCACTGGTGGATGCGCGCCATGCGCGCGCCTTCATGATCGCTGCACGAGAGTTTCAACGGCTGCATGAGGCCGCCGAAGCCAAGCTGGCGCAACCGCGCCTGATCGAGGTTCAGGTTCTCGATACCCCAGCGCACCTGCTCGCCGGTGAGCGGCTTCTTGCCATACTTCGCCTGGGCGGTGCGGATTGCCTCGACCGTCACCATCGCGTTGATCATTCCGCGGTTGTAGAGCACCGTGCCCACATTGTTCGGAATCCCGCCGGTGCCTTTGCCCTTGTCGTAGACGTTCTTGATGATGTCGGCGTGCACCGAGGTCTGGCCCGAAGAATGTTGCAGCGCTGCTGCGTTATAGCCGGTCGCTCCAGCTTCCGCCGGCAGCACATCGGGTTCCGCACCCGACCACCAGACGCCGTACATTTGCTCGCGCGGATAATTGACCGCCACCGCTTCCTTGATCGCGGTCGAGTTCATGATGCCCCAGCCCCACAGCAGCACGTAGTCGGGACGGTCCTGGCGTATCTGCAGCCACGCCGCTTTCTGCTCGACGCCCGGATGGGTGACCGGAATCGACTTGAAGTCGAAATTCCACTGCTTGGCGAGCGCGCTCAGCAGCGGGATCGGCTCCTTGCCGTACGGGGAGTCGTGGTAGACCAGCGTGACTTTCTTGCCTTTCAACTTCTCGTAGCCGCCGAGCTTGTTGGCGATCTGATGCATGATCACGTCCGCCGCAGTCCAGTAGGTGCCGAGCAACGGGAAATTCCAGGTGAACACGCTGCCGTCGGCCGATTCCGAGCGTCCATAGCCCATGGTGATGATCGGAATCTTATCGCCGGGCGCCTTCTCGGTCAGCGCAAACGTGATGCCGGTCGACAGCGGATTGAAGGCCGCGGCGCCGGTCGGGCCCTTGCCCTTCAGCCGCTCGTAACACTCGACGCCGCGATCGGTCGCGTAGCCGGTTTCGCATTCTTCATAGGTAATCTTGACGCCGTTAATGCCTTTGTCGCGTTCGTTGATCAGATTCAGGTAGTCGACAAAGCCGTTTGCCCACGGAATGCCGTTCGGCGCATATGCGCCGCTGCGATAGACCAGCACCGGGATGAACTGCTCGTTCGCCTGTGCGTAGACCGGCGTGGCGCCGGTCAGCGCGCCGGCAGCGAACGCCGCCGTCAGTAGCCGTTGCCATATGCCCATCATCACTGCCTCCTTTGGTGGTATGCCGGGCCGGTCTGTAGCCGGTCCGTTCAACTATGCGCCGATACCTGCCTGCCTGCTTGGAATTCGGGGAAAACCAGTTTATTGACTGAGACCGTCTGGCGCAAGCGTGAAGCTCAGTGCGGGAACGGCCACAAGCGCAGTTTTTCCTTCGCGACCCTCCACAGCCGGGCCAGTCCCAGCGGCTCGACAATCAGGAAAAACACGATCAGGGCGCCAAATATCATCGACTCCAGGTGCGAAATAAGCGCGGTCGACCAGTGCAGCCCCAGCCACGTGGGAAACTGGTTGAGCAACAGCGGCAACAGCGTGATGAACGCCGCCCCCAGGAAGCTGCCGAGGATGGAGCCCAGCCCGCCGATAATGACCATGAACAGCAGGCTGAACGAGCGGTTGACGTCGAATGCGAGCGGCTCCCACGATCCGAGGTGGACGAATGCCCACAGGGCCCCGGCGACACCGATGAAGAACGAACTGATCGCGAACGCCGACAGCTTCGCGTACAGCGGGCGGATGCCGATGATTTCGGCGGCGACGTCCATGTCGCGAATCGCCATCCACGAGCGGCCGAGCCGTCCGCGCACGAGGTTGCGCGCAAGCAGCGCAAACGCCGCCGCGAACGCGAGGCACAGCAGGTATTTGCGCACCGGCGTGTCGAACGTGAAGTCGAACAGCGTGATCGCCGGCGCGTTGAGCGAGCCCGACGGCGTGTAGTTCGTAAACCACGCGATGCGGCTGAACACCCAGTCGATAAAAAACTGTGCGGCGAGCGTGGCGACGGCGAGATAAAAGCCTTTGATGCGCAGGCTGGGTATGCCGAACAGGACGCCGACCAGCGTCGCGATGCCGCCCGCGAGCAGAAACGCCACCAGCGGATTCAGCCCCGGCACGCGCAGCGCGAGGTTGTAGGCGGCGTACGCACCCACCGCCATGAAGCCGCCGGTGCCGAGCGAAATCTGGCCGCAGTAGCCGACCAGCAAGTTAAGGCCCAAAGCGGCCAGCGACAGGATCAGAAATGGAATCAGGATCGCGCTGAACCAGTACGGATTGGCGAGATACGGCACGCCGATAAAGGCGAACAGCACGACCGCCCACACGAAATAGCGGTCCTGGCGGATCGGGAACACCACCTGATCCGCCGCATAGCTGTTTTTGAACTCACCGACTTCGCGATAAAACATGGCGTTGCGGTGAGGCGAGAGGGGTGAGGCGAGAGGCGAGGCGAGCCGTTGCTCGCCGTTAGCCAAAGTCCTTATTTTCCCCCTTACTCCTCTCGCCTCTCTCCTTTCGCTCTTTCACACCCGATCAATGAGTTTCTCCCCGAACAATCCCTCCGGCCGCACCAGCAGAAACGCGAGCGCCACCGTGTACGCAAACCAGTTTTCGATGCCGCCGCCGATTACCGGGCCGAGATAAACCTCGGACAGTTTCTCGCCGACCCCGATGATGAGACCGCCGACGATCGCCCCGGGCACCGAGGTGAAACCGCCGAGGATTACCACCGGCAGCGCTTTCAGTGCGATCAGCGACAGCGAGAACTGCACGCCCAGGCGCGAGCCCCAGATGACGCCGGCGACGAGCGCGACGAGACCGGCGACCGTCCATACGATCAGCCAGATCTGGTTGAGGGGAATGCCAATCGACTGCGCGGCCTGGTGATCGTCGGCGACCGCGCGCAGCGCGCGCCCGATGCGCGTCTTCTGGAAAAAAATCGCGAGCACGATGACGAGCGCGCCCGACACCACGGTCGCAAAAAGATCGTCACTGCCGACCAGGATGCCCCCTTTGAACACGTTTTCGAGAATGATGACCGGCTGCTTTGGAATTCCGAGATCGAGCTTGTAAATGTCGCTGCCCCACAGGATCTGGCCGAATCCTTCGAGGAAGAACGTGATGCCCAGCGTGGCCATGAAGAGCGAAATGCCCGGCTGGTTGACAAGCGGGCGCAGCACCAGCCGCTCGATCGCATACGCGAGCGCCAGCATGATCACGCAGGTGACCAGGAGTGCCAGCGGCAGCGGCATTTTCTCCATCAGTCGCACGAGCGACAAGGCCGCGAACAGCACCATCGCGCCCTGCGCGAAATTGAATACGCCCGACGCCTTGAAAATCAGCACGAGACCCAGCGCGACCAGCGAATAGAGCACCCCGGCCATCAGCCCGCCCAGCAAGACTTCGAGGAAAAATCCCATCGCGGGCTAGTGCTGCACGCCGAGGTAGGCGTCGATGACCGCCTGGTTGGTGCGGATTTCGTCGGGCGTGCCGTCGCCGATCTTGCGCCCGTAGTCGAGCACCACGACGCGGTCCGACAAATCCATCACGACACCCATGTCATGCTCGATCAGCACGATCGTGGTCCCGAACTCGTCGTTGACGTCGAGGATGAAGCGGCACATGTCCTCTTTCTCCTCGACGTTCATGCCGGCCATCGGCTCGTCGAGCAGCAGGAGCTCGGGCTCGGCGGCCAGCGCGCGCGCGAGCTCGACGCGTTTTTGCATGCCGTAGGGCAGGCGCCCGACCGGCGTCTTGCGGATCGCCTCGATCTGCAGGAAATCGATGATCTGCTCGACGACGCGGCGGTGCACGATCTCCTCGTTGCGCGCGGGCCCGAACCACACCGCCTGCGCGAAAAACCCCGCGTGCATTTTCAGGTTGCGCCCGGTCATGATGTTGTCGAGCACCGTCATGCCTTTGAAGAGCGCGATATTCTGGAACGTGCGCGCGATGCCCTGGCGCGCCGCTTCGTGCGGCCGCATTTGCCGGCGCGTGACACCTTTGAACGTGACGCTGCCCTGCTGCGGATGGTAGACGCCGTTGATCACGTTAAGCATCGAGCTTTTGCCGGCGCCGTTGGGGCCGATGATCGCGCGAATCTCGTGCGCGCGCACGTCGAAGCTGACCTCCGCCAGCGCTCTTACGCCGCCGAACGCGAGAGAAATGTTGTCAATCGCGAGCACGACTTCCCCGACATTGCGCGGTGCTCCCATGCGGCTGCGGCCTTAGCCGGCTGCTTTCACTTGCTCGGGAGCAAACGTGCGCGCCGGGCGTATCTGCACGTCGGCGCGCACGATACCGCTGCGGCCATCCTCGAAACGGACCTGGGTTTCGACGTGGCATTCGCTGCGGTTCGAGTACAGCGCGTCGATCAGGATCGCGTACTTGTCGGCGATGAAACCGCGGCGCACTTTGCGCGTGCGCGTGAGCTCGTCGTCGTCGGGATCGAGCTCCTTGTGCAAAACCAGGAAGCGATGAATCTGCGAACCGGCGAGCGCCTCTTCGCCCGCGAGTTCGGCGTTGACCTGCTCGACGCATTCGCGGATCAGCTCGTACACCTGCGGCTTGGCCGCCAGGTCCGTATAGCCCGAATAAGCGATCGCGCGCCTCTCGGCCCAGTTGCCGACCGAGCCCATGTCGATATTGATGAACGCGCCGACCGTGTCGCGCCCGTTGCCGAACGCGACCGCCTCCTTGATGTGCGGAAAAAACTTGAGCTTGTTCTCGATGTAGTTGGGCGCGAACATCGCGCCGCCGGTGAGCTTGCCGACGTCCTTGGCGCGGTCGATGATTTTGAGCTGCCCGCGCTCGTCGAAAAAACCGGCGTCGCCGGTGTGAAAGTAACCGTCGGCATCGATCGATTCCGCGGTCGCCGCCGGCTGCTTGTAATACTCCTTCAGCAGCATCGCGCCACGCACAAGCACTTCACCGTTGTCCGCGATGCGCACTTCGACGCCGGGTGCTGGCTTGCCGACGGTGTCGAAGCTCACTTCGCCGTCCGGCTGCAGGCAGACATAGGCGCAGGTTTCGGTCGAGCCATACAACTGCTTGAGATTGACGCCGATCGAACGGTAAAAACGGAATAGATCGGGGCCGATTGCAGCCCCCGCCGTATAGGCGACGCGGATGCGGCTCATGCCAAGCACGTTGCGCAGCGGACCGTAGATCAAAAGATTGCCGATCGCGTAGAGCAGCCGATCGAGCAGCGCGACCGGCTTGCCGTCGAGCACTTCGGCGCCGCACCGGCGCGCGACACCGGTGAAATACGCGAACAGCGCGCGCTTGACCGTGCTCGCGTCCTCCATGCGGATCATGACAGTCGTCAGCAGGTTCTCGAACACGCGCGGCGGCGCGAAATAGTACGTGGGCCCGATTTCCTTGAGATCGGTCATCACCGTCTCGCCCGATTCCGGGCAGTTGATCGTGAAGCCCGCGACCAGCCACTGCGCATATGAGAACAGGTGATCGCCGACCCACGCCATCGGCAGGTACGACAGCATGCTGTCGTCAGGACCGAGCCGGTCGAAGCCGACGCCGCCCTGCGCCGACACGATGAACGCGTGGTGGGTCTGGCACACGCCTTTGGGCTTGCCCGTCGTGCCCGACGTATAGAGCATGATGCCGACGTCGGACGCGCGACCCTGCGCGATTTGCTGCGCGTAATAATCCGGCTGTGCCGCGTCGAACGCGCGGCCTTGATCCGTCAGTGCGTCGTAGCTTTGCAACTGCGGCTGGTGATAATGGCGCATCCCGCGTGTGTCGTCATAGACGATGTGCTCAAGCAGTGGACAGCGCGGCAGGATCTCCAGCAGTTTGTCGACCTGCTCCTGGTCTTCGACGATCGCGAACCGCGCGGCCGCGTCCTCGAACACGTAAACCATTTCGCTCGCAATGGCGTCCTGGTAGAGCGGTACCGGCACGCCGCCCAGCGCCTGCGCGGCGGCCATCGCCCAATACAGGCGCGGCCGGTTGTCGCCGATGATCGCGAGCGTGTCGCCGCGCTTGAAACCGCGCGCCGCGAGTCCGCACGCGAGCATCCGGACCTCGGCGGCGACCTCGTCCCACGTCCAGGTCTGCCAGATGCCGAGGTCTTTTTCGCGCATGGCCGGCCGCCCGCGCAACCGCTCGGCATTCGCGAGCAGCAGGCGCGGAAACGTATCGGGTCTGGCCTGGTTATCCGGCATCGCCGGCTCCTCCGGTTCTCTGAACGAATCTTAGGGGTATCGCTCGAAGGCAGCAAGGCTCAACCGCAATTACATGTTGCGCCGGTACTGCCCGCCGACTTCGAACAATGCCTGGGTGATCTGGCCGAGCGAGCAGGTGCGCACCGCGTTCATGAGTTCCGCGAACACGTTGCCGTTCGCCATCGCGACCGCCTGTAGGCGCTGCAACGCCGCGGGCGCCGCATCCTGGTGGCGCGCCTGAAAATCGCGCAGCCGCTTTAACTGGCTCTGCTTTTCGGCTTCCGTCGAGCGCGCGAGCTCTATCGTGTTGCCGGCGTCGACCGCCTGGGGATTGCGAAACGTGTTGACGCCCACGATGGGCAGCGTGCCGTCGTGCTTCATGGTTTCGTAATGCAGCGACTCCTCCTGGATGCGGCCGCGCTGGTAGCCGGATTCCATGGCGCCGAGTACGCCGCCGCGGGCCGCGAGGCGCTCGAATTCGGCGAGCACCGCCGCCTCCACGCGATCGGTCAGCTCCTCGATGACGAAGGAGCCCTGATTGGGGTTCTGGTTTTTGGCGAGCCCCCATTCACGGTTGATGATGAGCTGGATCGCCATCGCGCGCCGCACGGACTCTTCGGACGGCGTCGTGATCGCTTCGTCGTATGCGTTGGTGTGCTGGCTGTTGCAGTTGTCGTAGACGCCGATCAGCGCCTGCAGCGTGGTGCGGATGTCGTTGAAGTCGATTTCCTGCGCGTGCAGCGAGCGCCCCGACGTTTGCGTGTGATACTTAAGCTTCTGGCTGCGCTCGGCAGCGCCATACAGGTCGCGCATCGCGACCGCCCAGATCCGGCGCGCGACCCGGCCGATCACGGAATATTCGGGGTCCATGCCGTTCGAAAAGAAGAACGACAGGTTGGGCGCGAAATCGTCGACCTGCATGCCGCGCGCGAGATACGCCTCGACGTACGTGAAGCCGTTGGCGAGCGTGAAGGCGAGCTGCGAAAGCGGATTCGCGCCGGCTTCCGCGATGTGATAGCCCGAGATCGACACCGAATAGAAATTGCGCACTTCCTCGCGCGCGAAATATTCGGCGATGTCGGCCATCACCTTGAGCGAAAACTCGGTGGAGAAGAGGCACGTGTTCTGGCCCTGGTCCTCTTTCAGGATGTCGGCCTGCACGGTGCCGCGCACGGTTTGCAGGGTGCGGGCGCGGATCTGCGCGGCTTCGGCCGCCTTCGGCGCGCGGCCGTGCTCCTGCTCGAATGCCGCCAACTGCTGGTCGATGGCGGTATTCAAAAACATCGCGAGTATCGTCGGCGCGGGACCGTTGATCGTCATCGACACCGACGTGTCGGGCGCGGTGAGGTCGAACCCGCCGTACAGCACTTTCATGTCGTCGAGCGTCGCGATCGAGACGCCGGAGTTGCCGACTTTGCCGTAAATGTCCGGCCGCTCGTGCGGGTCGCAGCCGTACAGCGTGACCGAATCGAACGCAGTCGACAGCCGCGTGGCTTCCGCGTGAGCGGACAGCATTTTGAACCGCCGGTTGGTGCGGAACGCGTCGCCCTCGCCCGCGAACATGCGCGTCACGTCTTCGTTCTCGCGCTTGAATTGGAACACGCCGCCGGTAAAGGGAAAGTGGCCGGGCAGGTTTTCGCGCCACAGCCAGCCGAGCAGCTCGCCGTGATCGGCGAATTTCGGCAGCGCGATTTTCGGCACCGGCGTGCCGGACAAGCTCTTGACCGTGAGCCGGGTGCGGATCTCGCTCTCGCGCACTTGCGTGACGTGCTCGGCACCGGAGTAGGCGGCCTGCACTCGCGGCCAGCTTTCGAGCAGTTCCTTGCTGCGCGAATCGAGCGCGCGCTCGCGTTCGGCGATCAGCGCGTCGAGGTCTGCTATAGGTTCGTCATTCTGGTGCAAGCCGGAATCCACAGCGGCATTCGCTTTGGATTCCGGCGTACGCCGGGATGACGGAGATTCGAGGAGCATCCTCTTCGCCGCCGTCAATTGCTGGCGCTCGCGCGCAATGCGCACCTGCTCGCGGCCGTGCTCGTGATAAGCGCGCACCGCCTCGGCTATTTCAGCGAGATAACGCGCACGCGCCGGCGGGACGATCGAAATATTGCCGGTCGATGCACGCACGGCAACCGGCGCGAGCTTGCCCGGTTCGAGCGCCAGCCCTGCGGCGGCGAGTTCAGGCTTCAACGCCTGATACAGCGCGGTCACGCCGTCGTCGTTGAAGCGTGCGGCGATCGTGCCGAACACCGGCATCTCGGCCGGCGGTTTGCCGAACGCCGCGCGGTTGCGCTGCACCTGCTTCGCCACGTCGCGCTGCGCATCCTCGCCGCCTTTGCGGTCGAACTTGTTGATCGCGACGAAGTCGGCGAAATCGAGCATGTCGATTTTCTCGAGCTGGCTCGCCGCGCCGTACTCGGGCGTCATCACGTACACCGATAAATCGACCAGCGGCACGATGCCGGCGTCGCCCTGGCCGATGCCCGACGTTTCGACCACGATCAGCTCGTAGCCGGCCAGCTTGCAGGCCGCAATCGTGTCAGGCACGCTGGCCGCGATTTCGCTGCCGGCGGCGCGGGTGGCGAGCGAGCGCATGTAAATGTGCGGGCTGTCGATCGCGTTCATGCGAATGCGGTCGCCGAGCAGCGCGCCGCCGCTTTTGCGGCGCGACGGATCGACCGCGATCAGCGCAATTTTGAGACGGTCGTCCTGATCCAGCCTGAGTCGCCGCACGAGCTCGTCGGTCAGCGACGACTTGCCCGAGCCGCCGGTACCGGTAATGCCGAGCACCGGCACGCCGGCGACGGCGCGCGCGCGTTCGGCGAGCTGCCGCCGCACCGATGCATCGAGCGTAGCGTTGTCCAGCGCGGTGATCAGGGCGGCGAGTGCGCGCCGGTCGCCGCGCGCGACCTGTTCAAGGTCGGGCGCGCGCGTCGCCGCCGGATCGAAATCGCACGCCGCGAGCATGTCGTCGATCATGCCCTGCAAACCCAGTTTCGCGCCGTCTTCCGGCGTGTAGATGCGCGTCACGCCGTACGCGTGCAGCTCCGCGGCTTCGACCGGCACGATCACGCCGCCGCCACCGCCGAACACCTTGATGTGGTCGCCGCCGCGCTCGCGCAGTAAATCGAGCATGTACTTGAAAAATTCGACATGGCCGCCCTGGTACGAGCTGACCGCGATGCCCTGCACGTCTTCATCGAGCGCGGCGGTCACGATTTCCTCGACCGCGCGGTTGTGACCGAGATGTATGACTTCGGCGCCGCTCGCCTGCAGAATGCGGCGCATCACGTTGATCGACGCGTCGTGGCCGTCGAAGAGGCTCGTCGCGGTGACGAAGCGAACCTTGTGCGTGGCCGTGCCGCGGCGTTGCGTGGTTTTTTTGGGGACGCTCAAATCAGTCATATCGTCGTAAGCTTACGCCGGTGATACTACCAACGCAAAATGACGCGCCGCACGCGCTCGTCGATGCCATTGGCACGCGCCACCACGCGGTGACCGCGCCGCCGCGGATCGTGTCGCTGGTGCCCAGCATCACCGAGCTCTTGTGCGACCTGGGTCTCGCAGCGTCGCTCGTCGGCCGCACGGGATTCTGCATTCATCCGCGCGCGCTCGTGCGCGGCATCCCGAAAGTCGGCGGCACTAAAACCGTCGATGTCGCGCGCATACGCGAGCTCGCCCCCACGCATCTCGTCGTCAACATCGACGAGAATGAAAAGCCGACCGTCGACGAGCTTGCGCGGCTCGTGCCCCACGTGATCGTGACCCATCCGCTGGCGCCGCGCGACAATCTCGCGCTGTATCGCTTGCTCGGCGGCATTTTCGGCCGCGCCGGCGGGGCTGAAACGTTGTGCGCGGAATTCGAACGCGCCTATGCAGAAACGCGGGCCGCATGCGCGAGCCTGCCGCGCCGGAACGTGCTGTACCTTATATGGCGCAAGCCGTGGATGACCGTGTCGCGAGACACGTACATTTCCCGCACGCTGGCGCTGGTCGGCTGGGATACGCTGCCCGCGGACGCGCCCGCGCGTTACCCCGAGCTGGAACTCGATGCCGCGATGCTGGCGGATGCCAATCATGTTCTCCTCAGCAGCGAACCGTATCGCTTTCGGGAGCGCGATATCTGCGTCGTGCAAAAACTGCTGCCGAAGAATGCGCACTGCAGCGTGCACCTGATCGACGGCGAAATGACTTCGTGGTACGGCAGCCGCGCGATTCACGGCT
>Ga0207682_10001199_pt1 | contig 11992 bp, 10 predicted proteins | sample KBSM63metaG_FD_184332 | JGI IMG/M metagenome (GOLD analysis project Ga0207682, IMG submission 184332) | Miscanthus rhizosphere microbial communities from Kellogg Biological Station, Michigan, USA - KBS M6-3 metaG (SPAdes) (version 2) | ecosystem: Host-associated > Plants > Roots > Rhizosphere >... | reverse complement strand
AGGCGTATACGCCGCCAGGGCGTCAGGTTTTTCGGCGACGTTGAGCGCAATGTCGGCGCCTACCTTCCCAGCCGTCGCGAGCGCGGGCGCGCTGACATCGGTTACCACGATCTCGCTGGCCCCGCCTTGCCGCGCGGCCATGATCGTCAGGCATCCAATCGGGCCGCAACCGGTCACCAGCACTTTTTTGCCCAGGACCGAACCGGCGCGCGTCGCCGCATGAAGCGCCACGGAGAACGGCTCCGCGAACGCCGCTTCAGCGAGCGGAACATCCGACCTTACGGGAAATGCCTGTTCCTGGGTGATGACGATCTCGTCGCGAAACGCGCCCTGGACATGCGGGAATCGCATCGCGCTGCCGTAGAAGCGAACGTCGAGACACTGATTCGAATGGCCCTCGATGCAGTAGCGGCAGTGGCCGCACGGGTGACTCGGGTTGACTGCGACGTGGTCGCCGACCTTGACTCGCGCCACATCGGCTCCGACTTCCACGACGGTTCCGGCGACCTCGTGACCCAGGATCATCGGTTCCTTGAGCCGGATCGCGCCGAACCCGCCGTGCTGGTAGTAATGCAGATCGGATCCACAGATTCCGCCTGCCGCCAACGCGACCTTGACCTCGCCAGCACCCGGACCGGGCGCAGGTGCGAGCGTTTCGACCCGCAGGTCAAGTGGAGCATGTACAACGACTGTGCGCATCGGAATTCCTCGGTTGGATGACAGTGAAATGCAAAGTCAGAGTACGGCGAGCATGCCGCCGTCGACGTAGATGATCTGTCCGTTCACGTAGGCGGATGCCGCGGAAGCAAGGAAGACTGCGGCCCCGACCAGCTCCTCCGGCTTGCCCCAGCGACGCGCCGGCGTCCGTCCCTTGACCCATGCATCGAACTCTGGATTTTCGATCAGCGCCTTGTTCATCTCGGTAACCATGTAACCCGGCCCGATCGCGTTGGCCTGGATGTCGTGCACGGCCCATTCCGCAGCCATGGCCCGCGTCAGCAACTTGATGCCGCCCTTCGCGGCCGTGTACGGCGCGACGGTCGCGCGGGCCACTTCGCTGGTCAGCGAACCGATGTTGATGACCTTGCCTCCCTTGCCGCGCTTGATCATCCGCCGCGCCGCTTCGCGGCCGACGATAAATGCGCTGGTAAGGTTGGTGTCGATCACGCGCTGCCATTCGGCGACCGAGAGCTCGACGAGCGGCTTCCGCAACTGGATCCCGGCGTTGTTCACGAGGATATCGATCGCGATGCCCGCGTCATCGAGCGTCGTGAAAGCGCTGGTTACCGCAGACTCGTTCGTAACGTCGAATACAGCTTCGGTGACCTTGTAACCTTTGTCCCGAAGCGTCGATGCCGCCATTGCCAGGCGATGGCGATCGGAGCCGTTGAGAACCAGCGCCGCTCCAGCCTCGGCAAACCCGCTCGCGATCGCGTGGCCAAGCCCGCGTGAGGATCCGGTGATCAGTGCCGTACGACCGGCCAGGCTGAACAGCTCGGTTGACATGGAAGCGCTCCTTGGATCAGGCGGCCGTGCGGCGAACAGTGAGGTCGGGGCGCTTGAACACCGCGGGCTGCAGCTCGACACCCAGCCCGGGACCCTCCATCGGGTATACGTAACCGCCTTCGATGCGCGGCACCCCCGTGACCAACTCGTTGTACCAGCCGCGATAGAACGCCCGGACCGATTCCTGGATCAGCGTGTTCGGCTGGCTGAACGACATGTGCACGGCCGCGATGAACCCCACTGGCCCGATGCAATCGTGCGGCGCGAACGGGCGGTGCCACGTCTCCGCCAGCGACGCGATCTTCCGGCCTTCGGTCAGCCCGCCGGTCCAGCACAGGTCGACCATCGCAACGTGCAGCGCGTCACGTTCCAGCATTTCCTTGTAAGGCCAGCGCGAGCCGAGCGTCTCGCTCGCGCACACCCACACGTCCGTCGACCGTGCGTATTCAGCCAGCGCCTGCGGCGAATTCATACGGATCGGATCCTCGTACCACATCGGCGCATACGGCTCGAGCGCGCGCGCGATCTTCTTCGCCGTCGGCAGGTTCCACAGTGAATGGAACTCGACCATGATGTCCATGCGATCGCCCACCGCCTTGCGAATCTTTTCGAACGGCTCGATCGCCTGCTTCATCTCGGCCGCCGAGATGTACAGACCGCTGTTCGCCTGCGCGGGCGGATCGAACGGCCAGATCTTCATCGCCGTGATGCCGCTTTCCAGCAAACTCTCCGCCAAGGCGTCGGCGCGATTCATGAACGCATCCAGATCCTCGAACGGCCCTTCGCTCTCGCCGAGGTTCCAGTTGGATACCGGACGGATATTTCGTGAGCGGACATAACGATAGCCAGCGCACGTGTTGTAGACGCGGAGCTTGTCGCGACAGAGCCCGCCCAGCATCTGGTGCACCGGTTGCTGACACTCCTTGCCAAAGATGTCCCACAGCGCGATGTCGACCGCCGAAGCCGCCCGATATTCCGCACCCGTCGAAGACTGTGCCATCGGCAGGTTGACCATTTCCTTGTTCAGCGCTTCGATGTGCAACGGATCCCGCCCGATCAGTCGCCCCGCGAGCGTCTCGTGGATGTGCGCCTCCACCGCGCCCGCGCCATAGAACGTCTCGCCGAGTCCGACGATGTCGCTGTCCGTATGCACCCGCACCCACAGCACGTTCGAGAACTCTTCGGTGCGCAGCGTTTCAAGTGCCGTGATCTTCATGCGTGCTCCGTCCAGCAGGTAAGGCATCCGCGAGCTCGTGAAGCAGCCCGCGGCATGGCTCGCTTTTAGTTGACCCGCGCCGTCGCGGCCTGGGAGGCCGGCCGCAAGCGAAGCCCGGACTCCGGTGAAAAGAGCACGGCTTCGCTCAGGTCGACGGCCACGCTGACGACATCGTTGGCATGAAGGTCGCTGTAGCCGGACTCCGTGATCATCACTTCATTACGACCTTCGCCTTCTTCACGGTGCGCCGTCGTGGCGTGATCGAGCCTGACGTCGATGACCGATTCGGCGCCAACGTGTTCGACCAGCGCGACCGTTCCCGCAAGCGCCTGGTCGTGCCCGGAAACGATCGTCAGCGCATTGGGCCGGATTCCCACCAGCACGGGCTGGTCACCGCTCGCCGCACCTGCCAAGTGCGCGGGCAGCGAGAAAGTTCTTTCCCCAATGCGCAGCGAGCCGCGCTCGAGGCGAGCTTCGATCAGGTTCATGGGCGGCGTGCCGATGAACCGCGCGACGAAAGTGTTGGCGGGGTCGAGGTAGATTTCCCGAGGCGTTCCGAATTGCTGGACGACGCCGTCGCGCATCAAGGCGATCTTCGTGCCCATCGTCATGGCCTCGATCTGATCGTGCGTGACGTAAACGAACGTTCCGCCGACATCGCGGTGAAGCTTGATGATCTCCGCGCGCATCGACATGCGGAGCTTCGCGTCCAGATTCGACAGCGGTTCGTCCATCAGGAACACCTGCGGCTGCCGCACCATCGCCCGGCCGAGTGCGACGCGCTGCCGCTGTCCGCCCGACAGCGTGCGCGGAAACCGGTCCATCATCTCGGTAAGCGCAAGGATCTTCGCCGTGCGTCCGACGAGGTCGCTGACCTCCGGAGACGCCTCGATCTTGCGTTTTGCCATGCCGCCGATGATCGGAATGTGAAACCACCACTTGAACTGGCGCATGATCAGCGGGAACGTGATGTTCCGGCGTACCGTCATGTGCGGATAGAGCGCGTAGGACTGAAACACGAATGCCATGTCGCGAGCGCTCGGTGGAAGCTGATCCACGCGGCGCTGGTTCAGGTGAATCTCGCCGCTCGACACGCTTTCCAGACCGGCGAGCATGCGCAGCAAGGTCGACTTGCCGCAGCCGGACGGTCCGAGCAGCACCAGAAATTCCCGGTCGGGAACCTCGAAACTGATATTGCTGACCGCCGTCTTGGTCCCGAACGTCCGGGTGACGCGGTCGAGTTTGATCGACGCCATGGCAGTGGATCCAATCGTCGCTTCAGCCCTTGACGCTGCCGGCGGTCATGCCGGCCACCACAAAGCGCTGGACGAACAAGTAAAAGATGACGGCCGGCAGCGTGTACATCAGTCCGATCGCCATCACCGTGTGCACGGGCGTGCTCAACTCGCCGACGAACCCCGCCAGTCCCACCGACGCGGTACGCAGATCCTGGTCGCTGATCAGCGTCTGCGCGAAGATGTATTCATTCCAGCCGTGAAAGAATGCGATGACCGCCGCGGCGGCGAGCGTCGGCGCAACCAGCGGCAGCACGACACCGAGAACGATGTCGAGACGGGAGCAGCCGTCGATGCGCGCGGCCTCCTCGATGTCGATCGGGACTCCGTCGATCGCACCTTTGAGGATCCATGTGATGACGGGTACCGTGAACGCACTGTTGGCGAGGATCAGCCCGCCTAACGTATTGAGCAGCGCCAGGTTGCCGAAAATCGCGTACAGCGGTACGACCAGCATCGCCTCGGGCAGCATTTGGGTGATGAATAGCCCGAAGCCCACGAGGCCCATGCCGCGAAAGCGAAACCGGGAGAGCGCGTACGCAGGGAAAATGGCGAGTGCGAGGCTCACCAGCGTGGTACCGACCGCAACGATCGCGCTGTTGCGCACCCAGGTGGTCACCGACGTGCCGTGGAATGCATCACGATACACACCGATCTCGGAAAACTTCGGCAGCAGCCGCGCATCGGATGCGAAGAGCTCCGACGACGGTGTGAGCGAAGTGACGAACATCCAGTACAACGGAAACGCAGCCGCGCCGAGCAGTGCCAGGATCGCGAGCATCCGCAGGCCGTGACCCCAGGACCCCGACCGTGTCATCGCTCACCCTTCGCGCGCTCGGCGCGCAGCGTCAGCCGAAAGTAAACCATGGTGACGATGATCGCTATCGCAAGTCCAACCATGCCGACCGCGGCGGCCTGTCCGAGGTCGCGATAGACGAACGCGCGACGATACAGCTCGATGACCAGCGTATTGGTCGCACCGATCGGGCCGCCCTGCGTCATCAGCCATATCAGGTCGAATCGACGCAGCGACCAGATCGTGATGAACAATGCGAGCAGCATGACCGACGGCTGAATCGTCGGCCATACCACGGCACGGAAGACACTGAGGCGGTCAGCCCCGTCGATGACCGCGGCGTCGCGCAACTCCTCGGAGACACCCTGCAGCGCCGAGAGAATGACAACCGACGCGAACGGAAAGATCTGCCAGATCGTCGTGATCAGGATTGCGGGCAGCGCCAGCGACGCGTTGTCCAGCCAGTTTTCCGCACCCGCTGCAAATCCCAGGGCACGTAACGCGCGATTGAAGATTCCGTACTGGGCATTGAGCATCCACGTGAAGATCAGCGCTACGGCAACCGGCGGCGCTGCCCACGGGATCGTGACCATTGCGCGCGCGAATCCGCGACCTGGGATGGGACCATTGAGCAGCAAGGCCGCGACCAGGCCCAGGCCGATCGACAACACCACACACGCGACCGTGTAGATCGCGGTGATCAGAAGAACCTGGTGAAAGTCGGTGGTGCCGACGAGGTCGCCGTAATTCCGCATGCCGACGAACGCATGATCGGATGGCGACAGCAGCGACGTCGAAGTGAAGCTGAGGATCAGTTCCTGCAGTAGCGGATAGCCCTGAAAGACAAGCAGATACACCGCCACAGGCGCGATGAAGATGTACGGCGTCCAGCGGCTGCCTTCCAGCCGCGCCGCTTGCGCCTGCTTCGCCATTGCGACCTCGCGACCGTGGAATGTTCGGAAGTTACTAGCGTGTGACTCTGGAAAGTGCCAGCTTTTGGGCGTCATCCATGGTCTTCTTCGGATCGGCACCGCCCTGCAGTACCTTCAGTACGTGTTCGAGCACGATCTGCAGGATCTCCGGCGTCTTGAGCTCCTGACCCTGAACGAGTTGCGGAATGCTGTTCGGCGTTTGATCGTCATAAACCTTGAGCCACGGTCGCTTGGCCAGATCTTCGGGCGATCGCGCAACGACGGTTGCAACGTTGCTCGCGCCCAGAAGGTCCTGTAGCTGCTTCTGGTTGTCCGGCTGCAATACCCACTTGTAAAACGTGATGGCGGCGGCCTTGTGCTTCGTATTCGAGTTGATGGTCAGCGGCGCCAACACCAGCCCTTGGGCGCGCGTGGGGAAAGGCGATGGTGCGGCAGCGAGTGGAAGGTCGGGTGCCTGTTGGTTGAAGATGCCCGCGACCCCGCCATTGTCTATTTCCATCGCGAGCTTGCCTTCCCAGAACATCCGGCGATAGGTGGCCGCGTCGGTACCCTTCGGCGTGGCGCCTGCGTCGTACATTTTCTTGTACGCCGTTACGCCTTCGATCACCTTGGGACTGTTGAGCGTCAGGTTGCCCTGGTCGTCGCTCCAGCGCCCGCCGAACCCATACACGTAATTGCAAAGGTCCTGCCAGAATCCGGGGGCTTCCGCCATCGTTGCGCGATAGGCGAACCCATACGCGCCGTTCGCCGTGGCAGCCTTGGCCGTGGCAACGAACTCATCGAAGTTGGCAGGCGCTTTCTTGTCCTTCAGCAGCGTCGGGTTGTACAGCAAAACGTAGTTGCTGATCTCGAATGGCGTCGCATACCGCTTGCCGCCCACCTTCATGTATCGATCGGGCGCAGTGAATTTGTAGTCGCTGTCCTTGATGAACTCGTCGAGTTGCAGCACGCGGTTCGCCGCCACCGCGGCATAAAAGTCGATCTGATCGAAGCGTACGAGATCGGGTCCCGCTCCGCCGCCCATCTGCGTGAAGATCGTCTTGGCGAAAGACGCAAACGGCAGCGCGACGGGCTGCACCTCGATCGCATTCTGGCTCTTGTTGAACTTGTCGACCCACGCCTTCAGCCGGTCACCGCGTCCAGCTTCGCTGAACGTAACGGCCGCGAACGTGATGACCTCCTTCGTCTGCGCCAGTGCGGTCGTCGAGGTCCCCGCACCGACCAGTGTGATAGCCAAGAGCGTAAGCGCGCACTGCATGGTGCGGAAATGCCGGTTCATGCCTTCCTCCTGAGATCAAGCTGCTTTAAGCCTCGCGGAACATGTTCGCTTGCCTGACAGCGAGCCCAACTCGTCCGCCGAGCCGTGTTCCGGGTCGCGATATTCCCAAGTATTTCTTGACACGCCGGCAGAATATTGTGATATTTCACAGCAGTCAACACCCTGCGAGGAATTTTTTCTGCCACGAACACAGGGCACCGCGCGCCGACTGGGCGAACGCCAAGCGAACGAAGCCCAACTCTGCTGCCGCTGCGGAGTGCGGGAGGGTAAACTGGCAAGATGATGAATCGTCCGCACCGGCGTCCGCAGCTCGTCGCAAACGAAGGGCGCCCCACGCCCGAGGAGCCGTCGCGGGCGCGCGGCTTGCTCAACCAAGTCGATATGGCCTACGAGCGCATCGAGCAGATGCTGGTGAATTGCCAGCTGAAGCCCGGCCGCTTCATGGCAACGCAGGAGTTGCAGGAACTCATCAACTTCGGGCGCACGCCCGTGCTGCAGGCCGTAAGGAGGCTAGCAGACGATACGCTGGTGATCGTCAGTCCCAGGCATGGCCTGCAGATCGCACCCATCGATCTTGCTCGCGAACGCGGCCTTCTGCCGCTGCGCCGAGACACGGAACGGTTTGTCATCCGACTGGCAGCGGAACGGTCGGGACCGTCGCAGCGCAACCAGATGCTGCACCTGATGCGATCACTCCGGGAGCAACCGGGCAAGATGACGATCAACAAGTTCAATGTCGTCGATCGCAAGGTCGACCATCTGATCATGGCCGCTGCAGGCGAACCTTTCGTAGAACACACGCTGCGGCCGCTGCATACGATGTACAGGCGCATCGGCTGGCTGCACCACACGGAAATTGGGCGGGGCCAGAATCTGCAACAGTCAATCGATTGCCACGTCGCCCTGCTCAACGCGGTGGCCAATCGCCACGTCGACCAGGCACTCGTTGCGCTGGAGGATCTGATCGGCTTCGTCGACAGCATGTTCGAAGTGCTCGAGCATGAAATCAATCCGTCGCTTCTGGACTGCAGCCTGGCCTATCTCGACCCTCATTGAGCCACGCGGGATTGCGTATGCGAATCGTGTTTCATGGCGAAAATGCTGCATCGTTTAGCGAGAACTTCGAGCGTCTCCTCGGCGAACCTGCTGAAATCTGTCTCGTTCCCGACGAGCTGGGCGGCGCTACCGATCGCGACGCTTATGTGCAGGCGGACGCAATCGTCGGTGTCAAGTTCACCCGAGACATGCCACGACCGGAAAAGCTGAAACTATTCCACGTTCCCGGGGCGGGCTACGACGCGGTGGATCTCGGTGCAGTCCCGCCTTCCGCGGTCGTCTGCAATTGCTTCGGTCACGAGCAGGCGATCGCCGAGTACGTGATGGCGGCACTGCTCGGTCGGCACGTCCCGCTCGCGGACGCGGACAGTAAATTGCGCCGGGGCGAATGGGCGTATTCGTCGGGATCTCTGGCCCGCCTCCACGGGGAGCTTGCCGGAAAAACAATCGGCCTCCTCGGCTTCGGTCACATCGGCAAGGCAATCGCCTCGAGGGCGAAGGCGTTCGAAATGACCGTGCACGTCGCCAATCGCAGCCCGGTGCCGCTGTCACCCGTCGTCGATCACGCTTTTACGCTGGACAACCTGCGTGACTTCTGGGGAACGGTCGACTTCCTGGTGGTCTCGGTCCCATTGACCCAAGACACGACCGGGATCGTCGGCGCTGACGCTTTCGCTGCGATGCAGCCCTCGGCGGTCGTGCTGAATGTCGGGCGTGGACCGACGATCGACGAACGCGCGCTTTACGACGCGCTCAAGAACGAGCGCATCGCCGGGGCGATCATCGACACCTGGTATACCTACCCATCGGCAGGTCAACCCGAGGTTTTGCCGTCAACGCTGCCGTTTCATGTGCTGCCCAACATCGTGCTGACACCGCACATGTCGGGTTGGACGTCGGGGACCATAAGACGGCGTCAGCAGACGATCGCCGACAACATCAAGCGTCGTGCCGAGGGCAGAGCTTGCGTAAACGTCGTCAGGTCCGCGCTGGCCTGAAGTTGACGATGCTGTGCCGCAGTCGCCTCGCGAACGTCGCCACCATCGAGCGCACGTATGCGCGCCGGTAGGCCCTCGCCTCGCGCTCGATCATGTAGTGGTCGTACGCCGTCCAGTAGGCCGAGGCAGGCAGGCCGCTCGTGGTCGGCGAACGGTTCTCTTGCGGGATCGCGGTGTAATCGGACGAAGACGATCTAGCCGAGATGCGCACGTGCGCAGGAGATCGAAGCGGCGTATGCATGACAAGTACATCCATGATCGTTTCCTGATATTGGGCAGAAGAGTCCCGCCTATGACAATAAGCGCGCAGTCGATCGGAATCCAATCGTATTTTTCAAACTCGGCCATCACTGCGACCGATGGCGAGACGAGTACACGGCACCCTCCTGGTGTCGGTGTGGAGCGTCAGGCGGAGACCTGAAAGTGCGCGTTACCGCGATCGAAACGGTGCATGTCGGCGCCTATCCCAACATCACGTTCGTCGAAGTCCATACCGATGAAGGGCTGAGGGGGCTCGGGGAGACATTTCGCACGCCTTGGGCGGTAGCGGCGCAGATTCACGAGACCGTTGCCCCCTATCTGCTCGGCAAGGACCCTCTTGCGATCGATGCGCACAGCGACGTGCTGCTCAATCCTTATCTCGGGTTCGGCGCGTCGAGCGTCGAAATTCGCGCGGCGAGCGCCGTGGATATCGCGCTATGGGACTTGCTCGGCAAGTCCGTGGACCGTCCTGTGCACGAACTGCTGGGAGGACTGACGCGCGAGAAGATACGTGTCTACAACACTTGCGCGGGCTATTCATACAACCAGGCCGGCGGAACGAGGCGCCTCGTTACGGCCGCGAGCGGCGATGCTCCTGCGGCGGGCCCCTACGAAGACCAGATCGCCTTTACCCGCCATCCAGCCGAGCTCGCCCAGTCGCTGCTCGACATGGGTATCACCGCCATGAAGATTTGGCCGTTCGACGCCTTCGCCATCGCTTCGGGAGGTCGCGACATATCGACGAAGGATCTGAAGACCGGTCTCGAGCCGTTCCGCAAGATTCGCCAGGCAGTGGGCGACGATATCGACATCATGTGCGAGTTCCATTCACTGTGGAACCTTCCGACGGCGGTGCGCATCGGCGAAGCGCTCGCCGAGTACAACGTGTACTGGTCCGAGGATCCGGTGAAGATGGTCGACCTCGACGTTCTCGCCGACTACCGCAGTCGCGTACGCATTCCCGTGTGCGCGAGCGAGACGTTGGCAACACGTCACGCGTTTCGCCAGCTCTTGGCGAAGCACGCCGTCGATTACGTGATGCTCGACTTGGGGTGGTGCGGCGGGTTATCCGAAGCGAAGAAAATCGCCGCCATGGCAGAGGCGTCGCTGCGCCCGATCGCGCCGCACGACTGCACCGGTCCCGTAGTGCTCATCGCCTCATTGCACTTGGCGCTGAATGCACCGAATGCGTTGTTTCAAGAGGTCGTACGAGCCTACTACACCGGCTGGTACAAGGAACTGGTGACCGAGCTGCCGCGTATCGAGCGCGGTGAAGCGTATGCGATGACTGGACCGGGTCTTGGCACTGCGTTGCTTCCAGACCTGAAGCAGCGACCGGACGTCACGGTACAGCGTTCGGTCTTCCCCACATGATCCAATCAGGCGCTCACGTCGTGCGAGAGCCTGCAGCTAAACGGGGGACTATTGAACCGCGTTTCAGTGGTTGTCCCTCGGCGTTCCCTTGCTCGTCGAAATCCGCTGATACTTGATCGCAGGCTTCAGCACCATCCCCTGCGAAAGCTCGTCCACCATACCCCGCTGGATCTCCTGCCAAGGGGTCTGGCTGCCGGGAATCTTGAAGCCACCCTGCTTCGCCAGCGCCTTGTTGCGGGCGTCGTACTCTGCGTCGCTGATCAAGATGTTGGCGGTACGCTTGTTCAGATCGATCCGAATCCGGTCGCCGGTTTTGAGAATTGCGAGGCCACCCCCGGTTGCCGCTTCCGGCGAAGCGTTCAGGATCGAAGGCGAACCCGACGTGCCGGACTGTCGTCCATCGCCGATGCAGGGCAATTCGGTGACGCCGTGCCTGATCAGCTCTGCGGGCGGCTGCATGTTGACGACTTCGGCGCCGCCGGGGTAGCCGACCGGCCCGGTGCCGCGCACGAACAGCATGCACGTGTCGTCGATCTCGAGCTTCGGATCGTCAATGCGGTGGTGGTAGTCCTCCGGGCCATCGAACACGATCGCCCTTCCCTCGAACGCGTTGGGGTCGCGCGGGTTGGAGAGGTAACGCTTGCGAAAAGCGTCCGAGATCACGCTGGTCTTCATGATCGCGCTGTCGAACAGATTGCCCTTGAGGTTCAAGAACCCGGCCTTCTCCTTCATCGGCTTTTCGTAGGGCCAGATCACCTTCTCGTCCTCGATTCGCGCGCCTTCGCAGTTCTCGTACAACGTCTTGCCGTTTACGGTGAGCGTGTTCTTGCGAATCTTTCCGGCCTTGATCAACTCGCCGATCACCGCAGGCACGCCGCCGGCGCGATGGTATTCCTCACCCAGGTACTCGCCGGCCGGCTGGAGGTTCACCAGTAACGGAATGTCGTACCCGATCTTCTCCCAGTCGTCGTTGTCGAGTTGCACTCCGATGTGGCGTGCTATCGCGTTGAAGTGAATAGGCGCGTTGGTTGAACCGCCGATCGCCGAATTGACGACGATCACGTTCTCGAACGCTTCGCGCGTCATGATCTTCGAGGGGCGCAGGTCTTCCCACACCATCTCGACAATGCGCTTGCCGGATTCGTAAGCGTTCACCGCGCGATCCTTGTGGGGCGCTGGGATCGCCGCGCTGCCGGGCAGCGACATGCCCAGCGCCTCGGCGAGCGAGTTCATGTTTGATGCCGTGCCCATGGTGTTGCAATGGCCTACCGATGGTGCC
>Ga0207682_10001197_pt1 | contig 12006 bp, 12 predicted proteins | sample KBSM63metaG_FD_184332 | JGI IMG/M metagenome (GOLD analysis project Ga0207682, IMG submission 184332) | Miscanthus rhizosphere microbial communities from Kellogg Biological Station, Michigan, USA - KBS M6-3 metaG (SPAdes) (version 2) | ecosystem: Host-associated > Plants > Roots > Rhizosphere >... | reverse complement strand
GGGGCAGCTGGGCGGGGCGTGTGGGAACGACCCCTCGGACGACTGCGCCGTCCTCGAGAACTCCTCGATCGACGGCGCGTTCCATGTCTCCTTTCCGAGCCTCGAGCCCTTCATCGCGCCGGGCGGGCCGGGCGCTTGCGTCGCCAGCCCGACGACGCTGTGCCTGAACGGCGGCCGGTTCGAGGTCACGGTGGACTGGGCGACCAATACCGGAAACACGGGCGCCGGCCAGGGCGTGCCGCTGACGTCCGACTCCGGCTACTTCTGGTTCTTCAACGCTGCCAACATCGAGCTCGTCGTCAAGGTGCTGCAGGCCTGCTCGACCAACCAGCACTTCTGGGTCTTCGCGGGCGGCCTCACGAACGTCGAGGTCGTCATGACGGTGACCGACACCCACACGGGCGTCCAGAAGATCTACGCGAACCCGCTCGGGACGGCCTTCGTGCCGTTGCAGGACACCGGCGCATTTAGCTGCCCGTGACCGATGCGGCGGCGCGCGGCGTCGCCATCCTCGGCCCGGCGCCGCCGGACCGCGGCGGCATCGCACGCGAGACGGCGCTTCTCGCCGCGGAGCTCGGCCGCCGAACACCGACGGCGTGGTTCACGTTCTCGCGGCGCTATCCCCGCTGGCTCGACCCTCGCCGTTTCGACGTCGATGCGGGTCTGCCCGAATCGTCGGCGATGCCGATGCTCGACTACGCGGCGCCCGGATCGTGGAACCGGACGGCCGAGGCGATCGTCTCCCGCGGGCCGGAGGCCCTGATCGTCCCGTGGTGGACGGCCTTCTGGGGCCTGCCGTTCCGGGCGGTCTTCCGGCGCGTGGCGCGCCTGTCGCCGTCGACGCGGCGCGTCCTTCTCTGCCACAACGTGGAGGATCACGAGGGAGGGGCGCTCCGCAAGTTCCTGGCGATGGGAGCGTTTCTGGCGGCGGACGGATTCGTCGTCCACGCCGCTGCGGATCGCGCCCGCCTCGAACGCCTCGCGCCGGGCCGTCCGTCCGTCGTCCTCGCGCACCCGACCGCCGCACTCATCCCGCCGCCGGACAGCCGCGAGGAGGCTCGGCGAAAGCTCGGTCTCTCGGTGTCGGAGCCTCTCGTCCTGTTCCTCGGGCTGGTTCGCCGCTACAAGGGCGTAGACCTCCTGCTCGAGGCCGCTCCGGAGATCGTCCGCCGCACGCGGGCCACGATCGCGATCGTCGGCGAGGTCTTTCCGGACGCGCGCGAGCTGCTGCGGCGGGCCGAGGCGAGCCCGGTGCGGGATCGGATCCAGTGGAAGGACTCCTACGTCTCCGAGGAGGAGATGACCCTCTGGCTCGCGGCCTGCGACGTCGTCGCCCTGCCGTATCGCGCCATCTCCGGCAGCGGGATCGCGGCACGCGCCTTCGCGGCGGGACGGCCGGTGGCGGCCGCGGCGGTCGGCGGCCTCGCGGATGCGGTCGAGCCGGGCAGCACGGGCGAGCTCTTTCCGCCCGGCGACTCTGCGGCGCTCGCGCGCGCGGTCGAAACCGTGCTCGCACGCGGCGATGACGCATATGCCCCGGGGCTCGCGCGCGCGGCCGAGCGCGCCTCCTGGCCCCTGTACGTCGACGCGCTGCTGAAATTCATCGTCGATCTCCGCTCCCGCTAGCTCTCGTCCCGGCCTCCGGCCTCCAGTCTCCTGCCTCCGGCTCTGCCCGATATACTCCGGGGTCGCATGAACCTCGACCTGAATGAGGAGCAGCAGCTTCTCCGGGACTCGGTCCGCGCCTTCGCCGAAGAGGTGGTCCGGCCGCGGGCCGCCGTCATCGATCAGACGGGCGAGTTTCCGAAGGACCTCTTCCGCGCCGCGGGCGAGCTGGGTCTCGCCGGCGTGGCCGTGCCGACGGAGTACGGCGGTTCGGGGATGGACGTCGTCTCCTACGCGATCGTGATCGAGGAGATCTCCCGCGTCTGCGCGAACATGGGCGTGATCCTGTCGGTCAACAACTCGCTCGTCTGCGATCCGATCGAAAAGTTCGGCAACGAGGACCAGAAGAAGAGGTTCCTGACGCCGCTCGCACGCGGTGAGAAGTTGGGCTGCTTCGCCCTGACCGAGCCCGACGCCGGATCGGATGCCGGCAACCAGAAGACCCGCGCCGTGCGGGAAGGCGACGCGTACCGGATCTCGGGCCAGAAGGTGTTCATCACCTGCGGTCAGGCCGCCGATGTCTGCCTTCTCTTCGCCATGACGAACCCCGAGAAGAAGACCCGCGGCATCTCGGCCTTCCTCGTGGACGCCTCCTCGCCCGGCTTCGACCGCTCCCGCCACCAGGTCAAGCTCGGCGTCAACGCGTCGGGCACGGTCGAGATCTTCCTGACCGACGTGCTCGTTCCCGCGGCCGACCGGCTCGGGGAAGAAGGCGAAGGCTTCAAGATCGCGATGACGACGCTCGACGGCGGCCGCATCGGGATCGCGGCCCAGGCCGTCGGCATCGCGCAGGAAGCCTTCGAGGCGGCGGTTTCGTACTCCCGGGCGCGCAAGGCCTTCGGCCGCCCGATCGCCGACTTCCAGGCGCTGCGCTTCTACCTCGCGGACATGGCCACCGACGTCGACGCGGCGCGGCTGCTCACGCGCAAGGCGGCGGCGGCGAAGCAGGAAGCGAAGACCTCGGGCGGCCGGTACTCGATGGAGGCCGCGGTCGCAAAGCTCTTCGCGGCCGAGATGGCCCAGCGGGTCACCACGAAGGCGCTCCAGATGCACGGCGGATACGGGTACACCAAGGAATACCCGGTCGAGCGAAACTTCCGCGACGCGCGCATCACCGAGATTTATGAAGGCACCAGCGAGATCCACCGCCTGATCATCGCCCGCGAGATTTTCCGCGACAGCGGGCTCGCGATCGGCTGAGCCGGCCGCCGGGAAGGACGAAGAGAACTTCATGGGCCAGACGCGCATGTTCCGGGACCGCGTGGTCTCGATGGAACAGACCCTCGAAGGGGGGGAGAAGCATCTTCCCCTGCTCAAGGACATGTGCCGGGAGGCACTCCCCGGCTTCGAGTATGCCGAGCATGCCCTCGACCACGAGCGCGATCTCTTCGTCATGGAGCTGCGCGGCCCGGACGGTTCCGCCAAGAAGATCGCGTGGACGCGGATGGTCCTTTTCGACGCCGAACGGATCCCGACCCTGACGGGCGATCCGGCGGCGGTTCTGCGCGGAAAGATCGTCGATTTCCTGAAGGCCCACGCGACGCGAACCGAAATCGTGGTGACGTTCCGGCATCTCGAGGAGGGATGGATCGACACGCCCGAGCCGCGGCGCGAAGGCGGTGGGCGCCGCCGCCGGCGCGGAGGACGCGGCGGAGGACGGGGAGGCGAGCGTGGCGGCCAGGAACGGCGTCCCGGAGCACCTGCTCCGGCAGCCTCCGGCGGCGACCGCCGGTCGGCGGGCCCGAGACCTCCGTCGGGAGACCCGAGACCCCCGTCGCGAGGCCCGAGACCCGCGTCGGGAGGCCCCAGACCCGCGTCGGGAACTGCTCCGGGCCCGCAGCGGGGCGGCGGGCGGCCGCCGACGCCGAGCGCGGCGAGCGGGGCCGGGGGACGTCCGCCGATGCCCGCGAGCGGAGCTGGCGGCGCCGGCGACGGCGCACCGGGAGACGCGGCTGCCAAGCGCCGCCGCCGATTCCGCCGCCGTCGGCGCGGAGGCCGCGGACCCGGAGGCGGGGGCAATCCGGGAGGTTCCGGTCCGGCGAATCCCGGCGCTGGCGGAGCGCCGCGGACGTGAACTTCGCTCCGACGGAAGATCAGACACAGATCCGCAACTCCGTGCGCGAATTCGCCGAGCACCGGATCGCGCCGGGAGTGGCGGAGCGCGAGAGAACGGGCACGTTTCCAGCCGAGGTCCTCGCGGGTCTCGCCGGGATGGGTATCCTCGGCATGATGGTCCCGGAGGAGTACGGCGGCGCCGGGGCCGACGCGCTTTCCTACATCTTCGCCATCGAGGAGCTCGCGCGCGTCTGCGCATCCACCGCCGTGATCGTCTCGGTCAACAACTCCGTCGTGTGTTACCCGATCTGGAAGTTCGGCAGCGAACGCCAGAAGACCACGATCCTCCGGGAGCTCGCGTCCGGCGAGGCGCTCGGGGCCTACGCGCTGACCGAGCCGCAGTCAGGCTCGGATGCCGCGAACCAGAAGACGCGGGCCGTCCGGGACGGGAGCGGGTACGTCCTCAACGGGGCGAAGGCCTGGATCACGAACGCCGGCGTGGCGAAGTGGTACGTCGTCATGGCCATGACGGACGCGGAGGCCGGCACCCGCGGCATCACCGCTTTCCTGGTCTCTTCCGAGGATCCCGGGGTCCGCGTGGGAGCGGCCGAAGACAAGATGGGATTGCGAGCCTCCAAGACGGCGTCGGTCTTCCTCGAGGACGTCCGTGTGCCGGACGAGCGGCGTCTCGGAGGAGAGGGTGAAGGATTCACCATCGCGATGACGACGCTCGACCACTCCCGGATCGGGATTGCGGCGCAGGGCATCGGCATCGGCCAGGCGGCCTACGAAGCGGCCGTGGAGTACGCCGGCACGCGCGAGACGTTCGGCAAGAAGCTCGCCGAGCACGAGGCGATCGCCTTCCAGATCGCCGACATGCGCGTGCAGCTCGAAGCCGCCCGGGTCCTGACCTACCGCGCCGCGCTCCTGTCGGAGACGCCCGGAGCGCGTTTCTCGAAGGAGTCTTCGATGGCCAAGGTCTATTCCACCGAGGCGGCCAATGCGATCGCGAACCGCGCCGTCCAGATCTTCGGCGGATACGGCTACTCGAAGGAATACGCGGTCGAGAGGTACTATCGCGACGCCCGGGTCACGACAATCTACGAAGGCACGAGCGAGATCCAGCGCATGGTGATCGCCAAGAACGTCCTGGCCGGGCGCTGAGCTTGAGCGAGACCGAAAAGCCCCCGCGGTCCGACGAAGGTGACGACACCGTCGACGCGGATGCTCCGGACGCCGTGGGCCCGGTGGACTCCCAGGATTCCATGGACGCCGCGGGCGACAGGGACACCTTGGGCACTGAGGTCGCCCCGGACGCCGTTGATGCCGCAGGCGCCGTGGGCACCGCGGGCACTGAGGACGCTCAGGACGATGAGGACGCTGAGGACGATGCCGTGCTGCCTCCGCCGTCCGCCGCTGTGGAGGCGGTCACGGGAGCTCGTCCGGCCGCGCCCGCGAAGGGAACCCGGCCAGACCTCACCGACCGGCGCGATCCCCTCTACCGGGAGATCCAGGGGTACAAGCTGCGTCTGGATCCGCCGGATCTCGCGCGTCTCCGCGAGCTTCCAGGCTCGCGCGGCAAGTCGGACACGGAGATCGGCGAAGCTTTCTTCGACGGGCAGGCCGAGCGCCTGGCCTCGTCGATCAAGGACGACGTGCCCAGCCCCTCCGAGCTGAGGGTGGTCGTCGACCCTTACTCCAGGCAGGCGTTTCTGGCGCTCGAGGGGACGATCCGGGGGATACTGAGTTTCTAGAGTCGAGAGTTCAGGTGCGCGAATCCATCCTCGACCCTCGCCTTTTGTCCCTAGATGTCCGCCGTAATCACGATCCTCTGCGCCTTTTTCAGGTGCGCCTTTTTCTGATGCGGATCGATGGTCACGGCAATCTCGCCCGGCTCGGCGCCGGCCGATGAAAGCACGTCGGCCCAGCTCTCCGCGCGAAAGCGCAGGAAATCCTCGGCGACGGCCGGCTCTTCGCGGCCCTCGAAATCCGGCATCGACTTCAGCTTGTCGACCTCCGGACGGTCCAGGACGAAGGCATAGCCGTCGCGGTCCATCCGATAGGTTCTTGTGTGCTTTTGGGAGTTTGATTCCATTCGGGAATTTTAGGGCATTTTGAGCGCTTTTTTGCCTCGATGAAATCGCACGACAGGCTCCGACCGGCGTGTGCCCTCCTGCTGGTTCTCGCCTCGGCGGGCTCGCTTCCGGCTCGCGCGGAGGAGTGGCGCAACCACTTCGACTCCGACGCGATGATGCGCCCGCCGGCATTCTTCGACCTCGTCGTCCTCGGCGAAGCGGGCAGTGGCGGTGACGCGAAGTGGCTGATCCTCGTGGATCCGAATCCGCCCTCCGCGCCGAACCGTCTCGTTCAGACCAACGTGAAACGGGCCGAGGGTTCGGTCGCCGCGGCCCTGCGCCGCAACGTCGCCCTGCAGGACGGCTCGGTGTCCACCTTCGTCAAGAAGGGCCCGGGCCGGGCCGGGCTCGTGCTGCGTCTCGTGGACGCGAAGAACTATCTTCTCCTGCTGGCCGACACGCTGTCCGGCGAGCTGGTGCTCACGGCGACCGTCGACGGCCAGACGACGGAGCTCGGACGCGGCCCGGGGACGTTCGAACGCGGCTGGGAGAAGATCGGCGTGAAGCTCGACGGACCCGCCGTGACCGTCTCCGTGAACGACAAGAAGATCTTCGACGCGAAGGATCCGAAGCCGGCGTCCGGCCGCGCCGGCCTGGCGACCGCGGGCCCGGGCGAGGCCTCGTTCGACGAGCTTCTGCTTCGAACCGCGGACTGACCGCCGGCTACTCGGCGGGAGCGATCGCGGCGGCGAAGCGGAAGCGGCCGCCCTCGACCTTCAGGATCACCGCGGGCTTCACCGGATTCCGGTCGGCATCCATGGTGATCGTGCCCGTGACCCCGACGAAGCCTTTCGTGGAGGCGAGAGCGTCGCGGATCCGCTTGCCCTCCGTCGAGCCCGCGCGCGTGATGGCGTCGGCCAGGATCCGCGTGGCGTCATAGGTCAGGGCCGCGATGGAGTCGGGCTCGGCTCCGTACTTCGCCTTGTACGCGTCCACGAAGCGGCGCACCGCCTCCGAGGGATCGTCCACGGAATAGTGGTTCGACAGATACGAGCCCTCGATCGCCTCGCCCCCGATCTCGACGAGCTTGGGGGAGTCCCAGCCGTCGGCGCCGAGGAGCGTCGCCGAGAGCCCGAGAGACCTCGCCTGCCGCGCGATCAGGCCGGCGTCCGTGTAGTAGCCGGGCACGACGAGGACGTCGGGTTTTTGCGGTCGGAGCGAAGTCAGCTGCGCCGAGAAGTCGGAGTCGCCTTCGGTGTACTTGAGCTCGCCGATGACTTTCCCTCCGGCCGTTTCGAAGGCTTTGCGGAAGGCCTCGGCGAGGCCGACCGAGTAGTCGCTCCGGGCGTCGATCAGGATCGCCGCGGTCTGCGCTTTCAGGTCCCGGCGCGCGAACGTCGCGAGGGCCTGCCCCTGGTAGGAATCGATGAAACAGACGCGGAAGATGTAGTCGCCCTTCTTCGTGACCTCGATGTTCGTCGAGGAGGGCGAGACCATGGGAACCTTGTAACTCTGGGCGATCGGCGCCGCGGCGAGCGTGCGCGAGGACGCGTTCTCGCCGATCAGGGCGACGACGTGGTCGCGCGTGATGAGCTTGGACACGACCGACGCCGCCTCGGAGGCCTCGCCGCGGTCGTCCTCGGAGAGCAGGACGAGCGGCTTTCCGAGAACGCCGCCCGCGGCATTGATTTCGGCGACGGCGAGCATGGCGCCGTTCTTCCCGGACTGTGCGAACGTCGCGGTCGGTCCCGTGAGCGCGCCGAAGAAGCCGACCTTGATGCCCTGGCGCTCGGAGCCTTCTCCGCCGCAGCCCGAGGTTGCGAGCAGCGCGAGCAGCCCGATCCGCACCAGGTTCCGCACGGCCGGCATTCTAACTAAGCGTGGCGGCACGCTCGACACTCAACCCTCGACTCTCGACTTTCTTGATACTCTTACGCCCCTTTCGGAGCGAGATCGCCACATGAGCTCTACCAAGTCCTACGACGTCATCATCATCGGCTCGGGCCCCGGAGGCTACGTCGCCGCCATCCGCGCCGCGCAGCTCGGCCTGACGGTCCTCATCGTGGAGAAGGAGCCCCGGCTGGGAGGCGTCTGCACGCTGTGGGGCTGCATTCCGACGAAGGCCCTCCTCCACACGGCCGACCTTCTCGAGGAGGCCCGCCACGGCGCCGAGGTGGGCGTGGCCTCGCGCGAGGTCCGGCTCGACATGCCGGCGGCCCTCAAGCACAAGGAGAAGATCGTCCGCCAGTCGACCAACGGCGTCTCGTACCTGATGAAGAAGAACCGGGTCGACATCGCCGCCGGATTCGGCCGCCTGGCCGGTTCGGGCAAGGTCTCCGTCACGGGCGCCGACGGCGCCGAGACGGTCTACGCCGGGAAAAACATCCTCGTTGCCACGGGCTCCACGCCGCGCGCGCTGCCCGGAATGGACATCGACGAGAAGACCGTCCTGTCCTCGACCGGGATGCTCGAGCTTTCGGAAGTGCCGAAATCGCTGGTGGTCATCGGCTCGGGAGCCGTCGGCGTCGAGTTCGCGTCCATGTACGCTCGCTTCGGCTCCAAGGTCACCATCGTCGAGGTGTTGCCGCGCATCGTCCCGGTCGAGGACGAAGAGATCTCGCGCGAGCTCGCGGCCTCCTTCAAGCGGCAGGGCATCGCCATCTACCCGGACACGCGGGTCGAGCGGATGACCCGTAACGAGGGGGGAGTCGAGATCCTCGCCCGCTCCGCCGGCGACAAGACGGAGACCTTCCGCGCCGAGAAGGTGCTCATGGCGGTCGGCCGCCGCCCGCTGACCGACAAGATCGGCCTCGAGGCCCTGGGCATCGCGACCGAGAAGGGGTACTTGAAGGTCGACGCGTTCATGCGGACCAACGTCCCCGGCGTCTACGCCATCGGCGACGTCCTGCCGACGCCGGCGCTCGCGCACCTGGCATCCGCCGAAGGGGTAGTTGCCGTCGAGCACATGGCCGGCAAGGAAACTCGTCCGATCAACTACGACCAGGTGCCCGGCTGCACGTACTGTTCCCCGGAGATCGGATCGATCGGCCTGACCGAGGCCAGGGCGAAAGAGCGCGGCTACGACGTCGTCGTCGGCAAGTTCCCGTTCTCGGCCATCGGAAAGGCGCGCATCCTCAATCAGGCCGCGGGATTCGTGAAGATCGTCGCCGAGAAGAAGTACGACGAGGTTCTCGGCGTCCACATCGTCGGGCCGGCCGCCACCGAGCTCATCGCGGAGGCCGGGGCGGCCCTCAAGCTCGAAGCCACCTCCGAAGAGCTCGTCCGCACCATCCACGCCCACCCGACCCTCTCCGAGGCCATCCACGAAGCGGCCGAAGCCGTGGGCGGCCACGCGATTCATATTTAGTCCGCCGATCGTTCGGGAGAGGGTCCCCAAGCGACATTCCCTCTCCCGTCGGTTGGCCCGCGAAGCGGGCCGCTCAGAGTCCGAGCCTTACTGCGGTTTCGTGCCGCTCGCCGCGCCGGACATCGTCGGCGGATTCGCACCGTTCGTCGCCGCGGGCATCGTCGGCGGCGCGCCGGGCGAGCTCTGCGATGCGCTCGACGGCGGGTAGCCGTACGCGCGTCCGACCTGGTAGTCCTTCATCGCGCCGGCGTCTTGAGCCAGGCTCTGGCCCATCTTGAGATCGCTGTAGAAGCCTTCCCCGAGCTCGGGGCCGCCCTGGCTCTTGGGCTTGACGGCGTTCGCGTTGGTCGGTCCGGCCTGCGTGCTGCCGCCCTGCATGGCGAGGTTGCCGATCGGCACGACGCGGTAGGTCGGGTCCGATGTGTCCATTGTGATCGGCGTGACGTACTTGACCTGCGAAGGCCGCAGGCTCATGAGCGTCTTGGCCGGATAGCTGCGGAACACGTAGGTGCCGCCCTTGAGCACGGGCTTGTCGGCCGCGAGCATCTTCCCGGTTGGGACGAGATCGATCTGATAGTAGGCGGCCTGCTGCGCCGCCGCCACCAACGAAACGAGGAGACCGGCCAGGATCAGGATCCTCTTCATGTCGATTCCCCCTCTTTGAACCCTGGTTACTGCGGCGGCGCGCCGCCGTTGGTGGCCGCGGGCATCGTCGGAACGCCGCCCGACATCGTCGCGTTCGCGGGTCCGTAGGCGTCGGAGGTCCCGGGTGTTCCCTGGTACTGCCAGTTCCCGACCGGCGCGCCGTTGATCTGGCTGAAGTTCTGCGGGCCCGCCTGCGCGGTCTGTTGCCCGCGCGGAGATCCGATCTCGACGACCTGGCTGGCGCCTTCCATCGCGACCGGCCCGCGGATGTTGACCTCACCCATCTGTTCCTGCTCGATCCAGAAGGCGTCGTCTCCCGTGACCGGGCTGATTCCCTTGACGTCGGACTTCCGCAGGCTCGTCAGGGCGCCTCCGCGATAGGCGTGGAACACGTACGTGTTCCCCTTGAGCGTGGGATTGTCCTTCGAGATGACGACCCCGGAGGGAATGAGGTTGATTCTGTACACGGTCGCGGCAGCCAAGCCCGCGAGTTGAATGATTCTCTTGACCTTGGCCTGCGGCACTTGCGTGTAATGTCCGTCGGGCCAGGCCGCAAACGCGAAGGTGTTTCCGACGACGACAGGGGCGCCCAGGGCCACCATGCTGGTCCCGGTGAAGCCCTCGAGCTTGTAGAGGCTCGGAGTTTGCTGTGCGCGCAGCGTCAGGGCGCATGCGAAAAAAGCTCCGACGGCGAGAGTGCGTTTCCGCATGAGCCACCTCTAAAACGAAAAGCGTACCACGCGTGACGCCGCGAACCCCCTGCCGTTGTAGGTAGGGAACAGCCCCGGGAGGCGGAAACACCTCATCCCGTGAGGCAGATACGGAGGCTGGCAGATTCCGGGGGGACCCCGAAGTCGAGCATAGAATGGCGGACCTCAAAGTCAGGCGCATGAGCCAGGAAGCACCGAAACCGCACGACCTCTCCGCCCTCCGCATCCACCGCGAGCCGGCGGAGAAGCGGGGCGTTCCGAAGGGGCTCCTCCTCCTCGGGGCGATCGTCGTGGTCGCGGCCGGCGCGGCGGCCTACCTGCTCAGCGGCCGGAGCCTTCGGCCGCAGAAGGTCGAGGTCGCGACGGCTTCGATCGTCACCGAGGGACAGGCGACGACGATTCTGACGGCGACCGGCTACGTCGAGGCGGAGCGCAAGGCCGATCTTTCGCCGAAGATCACGTCGCGCATCGTCGACCTCAATGTCACGGAAGGAACCCGGGTCAGGAAGGGCGACGTGATCGCCCGGCTGGACTCCACGGACCTCGATGCCCAGCTCGCCGAGGCCAAGGCCAACTGGGTCAACGCCCAGGCGGAGCTGGACCGCCAGAAGGCTCTTCATGAGCAGGGCGTCACGACGAAGGCGGCGCTCGACGCGGCAATCGCCAACGAGGCGGCGACGCGCGCCCGGGTCCGCTACGTCGAGGCCCTGCTCGACTACACGATCATTCGCGCTCCGTTCACGGGCGTGATTACGGCCAAGCGCGCATTCGTGGGCGAGGCCGTTTCGCCGTTCGGGTCTTCGCCGTCGGGAGGGGGCTCGGGGGGCGCCATTGCGACTCTGGTCGAGTTCTCGTCTCTGTACGTCGGGGCCGACGTCAACGAGGCCAACCTCTCCAAGCTGGCGAAGAACCAGCCGGCGGAGATCTCGCTCGACGCCGTCCAGGACAAGCTCTACCACGGCCGGCTGCGGCAGATCGTCCCGGCGGCCGACCGGCAGAAGGCCACGGTCCGCGTGAAGGTCGCGTTCCTCGACGCCGACGACCGTGTGCTGCCGGACCTCTCGGCGCGCGTGGCGTTCACGGCCGAGCCGACGCAGGGCAAGGACACGCGCTCGCGGGTCGTCGTGCCCAGGGCCGCGCTGACACAGGCGGACGGCAGGGCGGGGGTGTTCCGCGTCGTCGACGGGCGGGCGGTCTTCACGCCCGTGACCGCCGGGGGCGACGTTCAGGGACAGGTCGAAGTGACGCAGGGCCTGCAGGGCGGGGAGAAGCTCATCCTTCTGTCGGGCGGCGTCCAGGTCAGGAACGGGGACAAGGTCCGAGTCGAAGCACAGGAGAACTGAAATGGCCGAGCCGCTGATTCGCATCGACCAGGTCGAGAAGGTGTACCGGCGGGATCAGATCGAGATCCCGGTCCTCATGGGCATCAACCTCGACATTCCCGAAGGGGAGTACGTCGCGCTCATGGGCCCGTCGGGCTCGGGGAAGA
>Ga0207682_10001195_pt1 | contig 12010 bp, 8 predicted proteins | sample KBSM63metaG_FD_184332 | JGI IMG/M metagenome (GOLD analysis project Ga0207682, IMG submission 184332) | Miscanthus rhizosphere microbial communities from Kellogg Biological Station, Michigan, USA - KBS M6-3 metaG (SPAdes) (version 2) | ecosystem: Host-associated > Plants > Roots > Rhizosphere >... | reverse complement strand
GTGGTGACGGCGCTCATATTCAAGGCCTCGGTCAGCGCCATGGTCGTCCTGCCAGCGGAGTTCAACGAGATGGTGGCCGCCTCTCAGACGATCGTCCATGGGCGGGTGGTCGACGTGCGGTCGTATGAAACCGCCGGACGGATGACGATCGAGAGCCTGGTCACCGTCCAGGTGCTGGATGCCATCAAGGGCCAGGGGCCCTTGGGTCCGGCTGAAGCCGGACGCTACATCTATTTCAAGCTGCCGGGCGGTCAGGTCGGCCGCTACCGCCGCATCATGGTTGGCGCACCACAGTGTGAACGTGGTGACGAGCTCGTGCTGTTCCTGAAAGGAAGCGCTCCGGCCGTGCCGATGCCATTCGGGTTGACGCAGGGTGTCTACCGCGTGAGCCGGGCTGCCACCGGCCAGGCCACGGTGATGCCCGTTGTCAACGCCGGCGCCGATCGCGTGGTGCGTGGCGATCCCTCGCGACGTCCACTCGAGCTCGCGACGTTCACCAATCTCGTGCGAACGATCGCGAGCTCACAGCCATGAGCCGGCGTCGCCTTCAGGCGTGGCTGGTCATCGTCGCGCTGGTGCTGGCGGCCCCAGGGACCGCGCACGCCTACATCCATCTCGGTTTCGATAACGCAGGGCAAAGCCGGCCGATCAAATGGAATTCATCGAGCGTGCTTTGGTATGCCAACGACCGCACAGTTCCTGGTGTCTCTCCGTCGCAGTTCCAGGCGGAGCTCGCGCAGGCGTTCACGACGTGGGAGAGCGTCCCGACGGCGACGATTGCGTTTCAATTCGCCGGCTTTACGTCTGCTATGCCGCTAGATCACGACAGCCTGTCCGTCTTCGGGTTCCAGAGCGTACCGGAACTGGATCGTGTGCTTGGCTCAACGGCGTTCGTCGTCGATGTCATCACGGGATCGATCGTCGAATCGGACGTGTTCTTCAACTCGATATTTGCATGGTCGGTGGCGGCCGGCGGCGACGCCACCAGGTTCGATCTGCGATCGGTGGCGACACACGAGATCGGCCACTTCCTCGGTCTCGGACACTCAGCGATCGGGGAAACGGAAGTAAGAACGGATGGTGGACGGCGAGTGCTTGGCAGCGGGGCGGTGATGTTTCCGATCTCGCTTGGCCGCGGTTCGGTCGAGGACCGTGTGCTCCAGCCGGATGACATTGCGGGTGTGTCCGATCTCTATCCGGATGGAAATTTCCGATCCGACACCGGCATCATCACGGGGCGTGTACGAATGAATGGCGTTGCCGTCAACGGCGCGCACGTCGTCGCGTTCAACCCGCAGACGGGAACGCTCATCGGAAACTTCTCGGGCGCCGACGGCACGTTCCGGATAGCCGGACTGACACCAGGTCCCCACGTCATACGCGTCGAACCGATCGACGATGCGGACATCGACAGCTTTCTCGACCCCGCGGGTGTGAACGTGAACTTCCAGGTCACGTTCCACGACCGGCTCATCGTCGCGCCTCGCGGAGGAACGAGCGCGAGCTTCGATGTCACGGTCCGGCCGAAATGAGCCGAAGGTTCTTCTCGCTCGCGGCGCTCGCTGTTGTCATCGTTGGTGGAGTGGGTGTCTCGTCCGTGGCCGCGCAGACAGTGTCGGAACCGGCAGGCCGGCTCCAGGTTGGCGTGGGTGTCGGCTGGATCGGTGGCGCGGCACTCGGTGAACAACCGGCAAACCTGCGCACGGCATCCGGCGGTCCCTATCGATTGTTCGAGTCAGAGACCGATCTCGCATCGAGCGGTTCGTTCGAAGCGCGCGTGGGGATTTTGGTCTCGCGGCGCTACGGGGTCGAAGGTCGCGTCGCAATCAGCAAGCCCGAGCTCCAGTCGGTCATCACGAGCGATGCCGAAGCGACGGGCTCGTTCACCGCTGCCGAAACTATCGATCACTACGTCTTCGACGGCGGCGTCGTCGTCCGCTTACCAGAACTAGCAGGCATGGGGCTTACGCCGTTTGCGTCAGCCGGTGCCGGATACGTGCGACAGCTTCACGAAGAGCAGGCACTGGTTGAAACTGGTCACCTCTTCTACGTTGGTGGCGGCTTCACGCGCCCGCTGTTCTCCCGGTCGCAAGGGCTGATCCGGGCCATGAGCGTGCGCGCCGATCTCCGGCTGAACCTCTTCTACCTGGAGCTCGATGAAGGAAGCCGGCAGCAGGGAAGTGTCTCTGGCAGCCTGGTGTTGACGTTCTGAGCGCAACGCCAACGCCCAAGGTCCAACTTCCAAAGACCTGATTAGTGGCGGCATTGTCCGGCTCGAGGTACCGACGAGGTATCATCGAGGATCATGGCCACTGTGAACAGTTTCAACACGCGCACTGAGATCCGCGTTGACGGACAACCGGTGCAGATTTTCAGTTTGCCCGCGCTCGAGAAGGCAGGTTTTCCGGGCGTCTCGCGGCTTCCGTACTCGATGAAAGTGCTGCTCGAGAACCTGCTGCGCCGAGAGGATGGCGCCTTCGTGAAAGCGGACGACGTCCGCGCGCTGGCGCAGTGGAATGCGACGGCGAACGTCGAAAAAGAGATCTCGTTCATGCCGGCGCGGGTCCTGCTGCAGGATTTCACTGGCGTGCCTTGTGTCGTCGACCTTGCAGCCATGCGCGACGCGGTCGTCGAGCTGAAGGGAAACCCCGATCGCGTCAACCCGTTGCAGCCGGTCGAGCTCGTGATCGATCACTCCGTGCAGGTCGACTACTTTGGACGGCAGGATGCGTTCGCGCTGAATGCCGAACTCGAGTTTTCGCGCAACCGCGAGCGGTATGCATTCCTGCGTTGGGGCCAGCGCGCGTTCAACAACTTCAAGGTCGTTCCGCCCGACACCGGCATCGTGCACCAGGTGAATATCGAGCACCTCGCCCGCGTGGTGTTCTCACACACGATCGATGGTGTGACGATGGCGTATCCCGACACGCTCGTCGGCACTGACTCGCACACGACGATGGTCAACGGACTCGGCGTGGTGGGCTGGGGCGTCGGTGGAATCGAAGCCGAAGCCGCAATGCTCGGTCAGCCGAGCTCGATGCTGATACCGAGGGTCGTCGGCTTCAGGCTCACCGGAGCGATGCCCAAGGGCACGACGGCAACCGATCTCGTGCTGACGATCACCGAGATTCTTCGCAAGCACGGCGTTGTCGGCACGTTCGTCGAGTTCTACGGCGAGGGGCTCAGCTCGCTGACGATCGCCGACCGCGCGACTCTCGGCAACATGTGTCCCGAGTATGGCGCCACCGTCGCCATCTTCCCGATCGACGAGATGACGCTCGACTACCTGAGATTGACGGGGCGCGACGGGGCGCAGGTCGCCCTCGTCGAGCAGTACGCGAAGGCGCAGGGACTGTTCCGAACGCCCGGGGCACCGGACGCGGTCTATTCGGAAGTGGTCAGTCTCGATCTCAGCAGCGTTGAACCGAGTCTTGCCGGTCCGAAGCGCCCTCAGGATCGAGTGACGCTGTCGAAAGCGAAGACCGCGTTTCAATCAGCGCTTCCGTCGATGCAGGTCCCGGCAAAGGTCGGCTCCGGTGCGGCAGCATCGGCGAAATCGGCCGTTGCCCTTGCCGACCCTGCCGTCGACGTGCTCGATCACGGCGCCGTCGTCATTGCGGCAATCACGAGCTGCACGAACACGTCGAATCCCAGCGTCATGATCGGGGCCGGACTGCTGGCGAAAAAGGCTGTCGAAAAGGGGCTGACCCGCCGGCCGTGGGTGAAGAGCAGCCTGGCCCCGGGTTCGAAGGTCGTCACGGAGTATCTCAATGCGGCGGGCCTGACGCCGTATTTGGACCAACTCGGCTTCAATCTGGTCGGGTACGGCTGCACCACCTGCATCGGCAACAGCGGGCCGCTGCCGGACGAGATCTCTGCGGCCGTGCGCGAAAAGGGACTGGTCGTCTGCTCGGTGCTGAGTGGCAACCGTAACTTCGAAGGTCGCATCCAGCAGGATGTGCGGGCGAACTATCTCGCCTCGCCGCCACTGGTCGTCGCCTACGCGCTGGCGGGATGGATCACGATGGACATCACGACCGAGCCGCTCGGCGAGGACGCAGCCGGCAAGCCGGTCTACCTGGCCGATATCTGGCCGAGCGAACCAGAGGTCCAGCAGACGATGCTCAAAGCGGTGACGGCGGACATGTTCCGGCGCAGCTACGCCGACGTGTTCCGCGGCGATGAGCGATGGCAGAAGCTGGAAGTCGCAGAGGGTAATCGCTTCGAATGGGATCCCGATTCCACCTACGTGCGCAAGCCGACGTTCCTCGAAGGCATGACGATGGAGGCGACGCCGCCGCGGGATATCGTCGGCGCACGGGTGCTCGCCATTCTCGGCGACAGCGTCACGACCGATCACATTTCACCAGCAGGATCGATCAAGGCTGACAGCCCGGCGGGGAAGTATCTGATCGAGAAGGGCGTCACGCCCGCGGACTTCAACTCCTACGGCGCGCGCCGCGGCAATCACGAGGTCATGATGCGCGGCACGTTCGCCAACGTGCGGCTGCGCAACCAGATGGCTCCTGGCACCGAGGGCGGGTGGACACGGTACCAGCCCAGCGGCGAGCAGATGACGATCTACGAGGCCTCGGTGAAGTATCAGCAGGCCGGTGTGCCGCTCTTCGTCATCGCGGGAAAGGAGTACGGATCAGGGTCGTCGCGCGACTGGGCAGCGAAAGGGACGTATCTGCTTGGCGTGAAGGCGGTGATCGCTGAATCGTTCGAGCGCATCCATCGCAGCAACCTCGTAAACATGGGTGTGTTGCCGCTGCAGTTCAAGACAGGTGAGACGGCTGCGTCACTGAAGCTGACAGGGACAGAGGAATTCCTGTTGCACGGCGTCGCCGATGGTTTGAAGCCGCGCGGGGACGTTCGGGTCGTCGCGAAAAGCGCCGACGGAACAACGCACGAGTTCATCGCCACGTGCCGCATCGATACGCCCGAAGAACTCGTCGCCTTCAGGCACGGCGGGATTCTGCCTTATGTTGTGAGGCAGTTGGTCGGTCGGCAATAGGTCAAAGGTCAAAGGTCAAAAGTCAGGGCAAAGGCATAACGTACAAGGAGGTTCACGATGATTCGGTGGACGGGTGCCTTGGCATTGATCGTGGCGTCGAGCGGTATGCCTGCTGTCGCTCAGTACCGCAACGGGCAGGCGCCCCCGCCGTCCGTTACGACGAGGCCTGGTCCTGCGCCAGCACCTGCCGGTGGGAGTTCTTTTCGAAATGGAGCGACGCTCAGGCCGAGGCCAATCAGTCCGTCGGTTGGAATACCGCTGCGACGGCTGTACTTCCCGGTCTTCCCACTGATGTGGGGATGGGGGGCGCTGCCCTTCTACTTCGACAGCGTGAATGGGCCTTATGCGTTGCAGGACGGTCCCACTGGTGGCTTACAGCTGGACGTGCAGCCATGGCGTGCGTCCGTGTTCGTCGACGGTACGTATGCCGGCCGTGTCAGCGACTTCAATGGCTACTACAAGCATCTCGATGTCGTCGCCGGACCGCATCAGATCGTGATCGTCGAACCCAACTATCAGCCGCTCGTGGTCGACGCCGTGATCGTGCCCGGGCGAACGGACACGTATCGCGGCACGATGAAACACTGACGCATTTCGAGAACGACGTAGAGCGGGGGCTTTCTCGTCCGCCGTAGCCTCGGCGAAGGTGGAAGCCCCGCGTCGCGATGGCGGCGCCGGCTAAAGCCTGCGCTCTCTGTAACGTGAGAGAGCCGTCAATCCGCTCTCAGCACCACGCTCGGGTCGACACGCGCCGCGCGCCAGGCAGGAAGCCAGCACGCGAAAGCGGCGACCGCCAGAATCGCGGCGACAACACTGGCCAGCGTTGCCGGGTCGGTTGGCTGTATCCCGAAGAGCAGTGACGTGATCAGCCGGTTCACGCCGAGAGCGCCGGCGAGGCCGAGGGCGATGCCGGCGCCCGTCAACGCGAGTCCCTGCTTCATCACTTGCGCGAGCACCGTGGACTGATGCGCGCCGAGGGCCATGCGGATCCCGATCTCGCGTTGCCGCTCGGCCACCATGTATGACAGCACACCGTACGTGCCAATCGTCGCGAGCAGCAGCGCCAGACCTGCAAAGGCCGTCAGCAGCTGCGCGAGCAGTCGCGGCCGCCGGATCGATTCAGTGAAGACGCCCTCCATTTCGCGAAGCCGCACGACCGGCACGGCAGGATCGGCGTCGTGGACGAGCCGCTCGATGGTTTGTGACAGAGCTGCGGGCGGCAGCGTGGTCCGCAGCACGACGTTCATTGTCAACGGCGCCTGCGCACGCGGAGGTCCCAGCGCCGCGGTTTGTTCCACGAAGAAATAGAATTCGGTGCCAGTCTCCTGATCGATGCCCCCCTGCTTTACATCCTTGGCCACGCCGATCACCGTGAACCAGGGGACCTGGTCACCGCAGCATGGACGCAGGCGCTGTCCGACCGGGTTCAGGTCTTTCCAGAACGTCTTGACCAGGCGCTCGTTGACCACCGCCACCATGCCCGAGGAGGCGGCATCGGCGGGTTGAAAGCTGCGACCCTGCACGATCGGGATGCCCATCGTCTCGAAGTAGTCGGACATCACGTTCTGGTAGTAGTCGACGTTCTCGAACGGTCCTTCCGGCGGGGCGGTGTAATTGTCGATATCCGTGTCGTTGGCATTGAGCGGGCGATTGGGTGGCAACCCGGACATCGCGCTTGCGGCCTGAATGCCGGGAACGGCACGCAGCGTTTCGAGGATGTTCCGGTATGTCTGGCCGCGGCCGGTCGGTTCGGACGTCGCTTGTGGCAACGTGATCGCGAACGTGACGACGCGCGAAGGATCGAAGCCGGCATCGACCTTCATGAGGTTATAGACCGTGCGGACCAGCAGTCCGGCCCCGATGACGACCATGACCGCGAGTGCGACCTCCGCGGCGACCAGCGAGCGTCGAATGTAGTGCCGCGCAGAGCCGGTCGCGCCCTTCGCTCCGCCTTCCTTGAGCGCCGTGACCAGACCGCCGACGCGAGTGAGTGCGATCGGCGCAAGCCCGAACATGATGCCACTGGCAACGGCAATGCCCAGCGTGAACAGCAGGACCATCGGGTCGACGGCGACGTCGCTGGTTCGCGGCAGGCTGGTTGGATACGCGCTCACGAGCGCGCGCACCCCGACGCGCGCGAGCAGCACACCGAGGACGCCGCCGACGAGCGACAGCAGCACGCTCTCGGTCATGAACTTGCGCACGAGCCTGCCGCGGCTGGCGCCCAGCGCGGTGAGCACGGCGAACTCACGCTGACGTGTCTCGGCGCGTGCGAGCAGGAGATTGGCGAGGTTCGCGCATGCGATGAGCAGCACGAGCCCGACTGCCGCCTGCAGCACCCAGATCGAGCGGCTGGCGGCGCCTAGCATCTCGTCGCCCAGCGGCTTCATCTGCAGGATGTGGCCACTGTTGCCCTTCAAGGGCGTGAAGATGTGACCGCCGACGCTCGGAGCCGGTTTTATCCCGACACGGTCGCCCCAGGTCGCGATCAGCGTATCGAGCTCAGCCTGCGCCGCCGCCGGAGTGATGCCATCTTTCAAACGTCCGATCAGATAGAGCGAGTGGTTGCCGCGGTTCTGACGGTTGGCGGGATTGAGCCCCAGTGGCATCCAGATCTCGGTGCGGTTGTCCATCACATCGGCGCCGCGCGGCATGATGCCGATGATTTCGATCCGCCGCCCGTCGACTTCGACCATCTGTCCGACGAGTGGCTTTCCTCCGAATGCCGTTTGCCATAACTCGTATGACAGGATGGCGATCGGGGGCGGCACCAGCGCGCGCTGTCCGGGGCCTGGCAGTGGACCACTCACGTCGGTTTCTCCCCTGGCGAACAGGCGCCCTTGGACTGGCTGCAGGCCAAGGGCATTCAGCAGATGCTCGTCGACAGCAGCGGAGCGCGCGCGCACCGGTCGATCGCCGGCGGTCAAGTTCACTTCACCAGTCGAGAACGCACCTACCGCCGCAAACGACTGGTTGAGTTCCCGGAATTCCATGTACTCTGGCGGCGAAACCCAGAACTGCAGGAACCCGAGCGACGGGAACTGAGTGGTCAGGTACATCAACTGTTCCGGCTTCGGGTATCCGAGCGGCCGGAGCAGTACCCCATTTACAATCGAGAAGATTGCTGTGTTGGCGCCGATGCCAAGCGCGAGTGTCAGCAGCGCGACGGCGGTGAAGCCTGGCGTGCGCCGCAGCGACCGCACGGCGAGGCGAAGATCCTGCCGGATTGTCTCGAACATACTCTTCTATCCGTGACTTTTGACGTGAACGATCGTGCTGAAGTTCGTTCCGCGACGCATCTCAGGCCGTGGGGGTGTTCGCCCCGACTGGATGTGGCTCGATCGATGCCTCACGCATCTTACGCACCGAGCCGTACGCCTGAACCGTCAGCGCTGCGAGCACGATGACGGCAATTGCGGCCACGACGAATGACGCATCGACGCCGCTGTCCCACACGCGTCGTGGTGGCGTCACAGCGACTTGCCACTCCGGCCGTCCGGTCAGCCACCATCGAGTGAGCACGACGATGTCACCGGCGCAATGCAACACAAGCGCCGGCAAGATGGAATCGGCAGCCCAGGTGAGGCCTCCGTACACGGCCGATACGGCAATGTAGTAGGGGAGCATGAGCAGGACGTCGCTGGGATGATTGCCGAAGTGCAGCAGGCCGAACAGCGTACCGTTCGCGAGAATAGCGACCGTAACGCCGTAATGACGCTCGATCATGCTTTGCATGTATCCGCGGAACGCGGCTTCCTCGGTGACCCCGGCAACAACCGATGCCATGGCGAGCAGTAAAAAGGCCGTTACAAGCGGCATCTCAGGTGGGCTCGTGATCGGCGTCGACGACGGAAGCGACACCAGGCGAGCCATGAGCCCGAGGAACGCGAGCAGGGCGCCAAATCCGAGCAGACCAGCGGCCAACGAAGCAGTCCATACGCCTGGCGGAAGCCTGTTGGCTCGGAGGTTCGCACGACGGCTTGCGCTGGAAGAGGATGAGCCCCAGTGGCCACCGATGAACTGCCAATAGGCGAATAAGTAGATCGCCATCGGCACGAGTGCCCACGGAACGGCCGTGCCGACGCGGAGATTCCAGGTGCCGAGGCCGGCCCAGGGCAGGTTACCGCCGAGCAGCACGGCGACCGCCGTCGCGACTGCGGCAAGAATCGTCATCACGCTCGCAGTGGATGGTATTTCACGATGAGAGGGCGTGCCAATCAACTCCCAACTTCCAACTCCCAAGGTTTTTGTTTACCGTGACTGATCCTTGGCCACGAAGATCACGAAGGGCACGAAGCTCACGAAGCGGCGACTTTTTACGGAAGCGCGAAGGCACCTATCAATCTCGATGGGGCGACCAGAGCGCCACGCCGGGGCCGCCCGATCGGGCGGCCAATGGATCGCGCGACCGGCCAAGCGCAAGCCACGACCATTTCTCAATGGCTTGTGCTTGGGACGCCGCGCGACCCATCTGAGGCGAAGCCTCGCCGGCGTGGCGCCTCCGCATCGTCGCATGTCTCCGCGGTACGGTGCTTCGTGTTCTTCGGGTTCTTCGTGGCTTTAATCTTCGTGGGTAAGTCAGTCACAGTGTCAGCCGTTGGCGTGTGACTGACGCAAAGGGGCTTCTGTTGCTCGGCGCTGAATCTGCAACAGCTCCTGCGCGGGAACCGGTGGTTGCATCGGAGGAGTCGTGGCCCTCGACGAGCGGCGGCCGAACTCGCTCAGGATCGTTTCGAGCACCGGCAGCATCATGTCCGCTCGCTTCGCGCGAATGACGAAATCCCAGAGCGGCTCGAACTTCTTCCATCCCGCCGCGTAGGCGAAATGCCGCAGCCCGGCGAGCCACTCGTCGTGTGCCGACGCGCCCCGTGCGATCGATGGCCATCGATAGAACTCTTTGTAGGCCCATCGATAACCATGTTCGAGTTGAGCAGCCGAAAGTTGAGCCGGGCGAAAGACGGTGTGCCGCGTGTCGTAGAGGTCCCAGTCATGCACGATCAGACGGTGCTGTTCAGCCATCCGGCGATGGAGCGCCGTTCCCGGATAAGGCGTCAGGATGTGAAAGGTTGCAGTCTCGATCCCGTGCTGGATCGCCCATCCAACCGTACGCTCGAAGACCGATCCATCGTCACCGTCCATTCCGAACACGAAGCTGCCGTTGATCATCACGCCGAGATCGTGCAGGCGGCGAATCGCCGCGGCGTAGTCGCGTTTGAGGTTCTGATACTTTCGCTGCTCCGTGAGGTTGGCAGGGTTGAGCGTCTCGAAGCCGACGAACAGGCTGCGCAGCCCGGAATCTACGGCCTTCTCGAGGAGGCCGGGCGCGAGCACGGCGTTGACCGTGCCGGCCGCCTGCCATAGTCGGCCCATCCCGCGCATGCCGTCGAAAAGCGCAGACGCGAATCGCCGATCGCCGAAGAGGTGATCGTCGAGAAAGTACAGGTGACGGCCCGGCAGCCGCTCGATCTCGGCGAGCGCATCGTCGACACCTTGCGTGTAGAAGGATCGACCGCCCTCGAAGAAGGCTTCCTTGTAACAGAAGTCGCATACGTGCGGGCAGCCGCGCGACACGACGATCGAGTTGGGAACCAGGTAAAGCCGCCGCTTGATCAGATCGCGGCGAATGGGCGGGAGCCCGTTCAGCGTCCGGACCTGCGATCGATAGATGCGCTCTGGCTGGCCGCGGCGGAAATCGAGGAGAAAGGTCGGCCAGGTATCCTCGCCAGGGCCGATGAAGATCGTGTCCGCATGTGCGGCCGCTTCATCCGGCAACGATGTGACATGCAGGCCGCCGAGCGCAACGTACGCCCCACGCGCGCGATAGTGATCGGCAAGTTCGTACGCGCGATATGCCGAGGTGATGTAGACCTGGATCACCACGAGGTCAGGGCAATCGTGGAGATCCAGCGTCTCGACATGCTCGTCCTGGAGTTCGACCTCGTCGTCATCGCTCAAGTACGCGGCTAGCGTGGCCAGACCCAGCGGCGGAAACAACGAGTACTTGATCGGCCGCCAGAACGGACTCGTGGCTTCCGTCAGCGCCGGGAGAATCATCTTGACCTTCACTGGGCGGCCTCTCCGATCAGGAGCACGGAGATGTCGCGAGGGCGTGGACCGTCGAGCTCGGCGAGGAAGACACGCTGCCAGCGTCCCAGCAGCAACCGCCCGTCCACGACGTTGAGACATGCCGACGAGCTGAGCAAGAGTGCCTTGCAGTGCGACGACCCGTTCGGGCGTTCGCCCGGATTGAGATTGACCGTACGAATCGTCTCATCGTCATGGCGGTAGGCCGCGTCGTCCGGCGCGAGCTTTCGCAGAGTGCATTCAAAGTCTTTCAGGAGCAGCGGCTCGCCCTCGTTGACGACGATGGCGGCGGTGGTGTGGAGGCTTTGCACGTTGACAAAGCCCGTCAGGACGCGGGACTCGGTTACGAGCTCCTCGAGACTTTCAGTCAGATCGATGAACTCCGTGTGCCGTTCGGTAACGATCCGAACCTTGGTGTGCCGGTAGATGAACGCAGGCGCGAAGGTTTCCATCGATAGCCTCCGTCAGGAAGCATCGACGTTCAGGGGCGGAAAGTCCTCAGCGGTCAGTGAGCATTCAGTGAGATTCAGTTGATCAGGCGCGCCGCGCAAGACCGAGCGACAGGCCAATTCCAAAAAGCGCCCCCTCGCCCGTTCCGATAAGCGCCGCCGTCAGCGGACCGAACTCTGTTTCACCGATGAGCCGGGCGATAGGAGTCAGGGCCGCTTGTGACCCTCTGGATACCTGGGCAATGGCGTGAATCGTGCCCCCGACGAGGGGACGCCCGCCGAGCGTGAGAGTCAATGCGGCAAGAGCGCACGCGATCGCCGTCAGAGCGACCACATTCGCCCGCTTCCGCCCACGGGGAGCCGCCAGTCCGCCTTGCGACCCCAGAGTGCTCACGCTGTAGCCCAATCCCGCGGCGGCACCGATGACCAGTCCTTCGAGCCCTCCGCCGATCTCGACATT
>Ga0207682_10001194_pt1 | contig 12018 bp, 7 predicted proteins | sample KBSM63metaG_FD_184332 | JGI IMG/M metagenome (GOLD analysis project Ga0207682, IMG submission 184332) | Miscanthus rhizosphere microbial communities from Kellogg Biological Station, Michigan, USA - KBS M6-3 metaG (SPAdes) (version 2) | ecosystem: Host-associated > Plants > Roots > Rhizosphere >... | reverse complement strand
CGCCAGAGCAGCGGGTACTCGATCCCCAGCGTGTTCCAGAACCAGCCGTCGCGCCAATGCGCCACGACCGACAGCGCGAGCAGGATGACGATCGGCACGCAGACCGGCCGCGTGAATAGCCCGACCGCCAGCATCGGTCCGCCGATCAGTTCGGTCGCGACCACGACCGCCGCCCAGAACGGCCCGGGCCGATAGCCCGCGGCGGCGACCGCGTCGCCGAGCTTCTTCAGCGAATTGATCGGCATGCCGGTGTTGGAAAACAGCCCGAACCCCGCGCGCAGCCCGTGCGGAACGAGAATGAGACCGGTAATCACTCGCAACAGCGCCTCGGCCACGGGGCCAAGCGCTTGATAAATTCCGCCGAGCGCGGGAAACAGAAGCGTGGAGTCTGCCATGTGGCCGGCGCCGCTATAGCGTGGGAAGCCTGGGGACGATCAGATGAACCTGGCGTTTGGCGTATTCGACCATCTCGATGCTTCCGGCGCGCCGCTGCGCGACTTCTACGAGGACCGCCTCAGGCTCGTCGAGCTGTACGACCGGCTCGGCTTCTACTGCTATCACGTCGCCGAGCATCATTCGACGCCGCTCGGCATGGCGCCCTCCCCGAGCGTGTTTCTCTCCGCCGTCGCACAGCGCACCAGGCGACTGAACTTCGGCCCGCTGGTCTACACGCTGCCGCTCTATCACCCGATCCGGCTGATCGAGGAAATCTGCATGCTCGACCAGATGAGCGGCGGGCGCTTTCAGTTCGGCACCGGCAAGGGCATCTCGCCGATCGAGACGCGCTACTATGGCGTCGATCCGGACAACTCGTCGAAGATGATGATCGAGGCGTTCGAAGTCTTGATGCGCGGCTTGCAGAACCGGAGGCTCGATTTCGAAGGCCAGTTCTATCAGTTCAAGAACGTCCCGATGGAAGTCGAGCCGCTGCAGAAGCCGCATCCGCCGCTGTGGTACGGCGCCGGCACGCCGCAAAGCGTCGAGCGCCCCGCCGCGACCGGCATGAGCATCGTCACCAACGCCCCGGCCGCGACCGCGCGCACGCTGATCGAACACTACTGGAAGCACTACAAGGGCACGAACCGCCCGAAGACCGGCTTCACCCGCCATCTCGTCATCGCCGACACGGATGAAGCGGCGCTGGCGATCGCGCGGCGCGGCTACCGCCGCTGGCAGGCGAGTTTCATGAAGCTCTGGGTCGATCACGGCACCAAGCCGGTCGGCGTGATGTATCCGGCGGAGTTCGACGGCGAAGGCATGAACGGCCGCGCCATCGCGGGCTCGCCGCAAACCGTGCTGCGCGAACTGCAGCGCCAAGTGGACGAATCGGGCGCGAACTACGTGCTCTGCCGCATGGCCTTCGGCGACCTGACATACGACGAGTCACGCCGCTCGATCGAGCTGTTCGCCGAGCACATCATGCCGCGGCTGCGCGAGAAGCAGCCGTTGGCAGCGGAATAATTCGAGAAAGGAACCAGCGCCTTGCCGATTCCCGTCCAGTTTCACGGCCGCCTCGCGATCCCGGCGGTCGCAGCGCCGATGTTCCTCGTCTCCAATCCGGACCTCGTGGTCGAGTGCTGCCGCGCCGGCATCGTCGGCACGTTCCCGGCGCTCAACAACCGTACGAGCGAAAATTATGAGGCGTGGCTCGTGGAGATCCGCGAGCGGCTCGACCGCATCGAGCGCGACACCGGCCGCGCGACCGCGCCGTTCGGCGTCAACCTCATCGTGCACAAGAGCAACCCGCGGCTTGAGGCCGATCTCGCGCTTTCTGTGAAACACAAGGTGCCGCTGATCATCACGTCGCTCGGCGCCGTGAAGGAGCTGGTCGGCGCCGTGCAGGGCTATGGCGGCCTCGTGTTCCACGACGTCATCAACATGCGCCACGCGCGAAAGGCCGCGGAAGCCAATGTCGACGGGCTGATCGCGGTGTGTGCGGGCGCGGGCGGACATGCCGGCCTGCTCAGCCCGTTCGCGCTGATCCCGGAAATCCGCCAATTCTTCCCCAGGACGATCCTGCTCTCCGGCGTGATGTCGACCGGCCGTCATGTCGCCGCGGCGCGCATGCTCGGCGCGGACCTCGCCTATCTCGGCACGCGGTTCATCGCCACGCGCGAGAGCATGGCGCCGGCCGGCTTCAAGGACATGATCGTGTCGACCAATGCGGCCGACATCGTCTACACCGCGGCGATCAGCGGCGTGCACGGCAACTTCCTGAAACCGAGCATCGACGCAGCCGGCGCCAATATCGATCTCACCGCCTCGACCAAGCAGCTCGAGCTCAGCCATGAGAAGCGCGCCTGGAAGAATGTGTGGTCGGCCGGCCAGGGCGTCGGCAGCATCGAGGATTGTCCGACGACCGCGGAGCTCTGCGCACGGCTGATCGCCGAGTATCGCGAGGCGATGGACGAGGCGGCGGCTGAAATTGCCGAAGCGGCCGCGGCCTGAACCGCTGTCATCCCGGCAAAGCCGCGCGAAGCGCGGTGCGAACCGGGACCCATATTCCACGTATCGGATTTGGTGTTTCATGGATCCCGGCTCTCGCCATAGCGCGTCGCAGACGCGCGTAAACGCGCTTATGGCTCGGCCGGGATGACAACGAGTAGTCCATGCAAGACGTAAAAGAACGCGTCGCACTCACCTCGATCGCGGCTTCGGGCGGGCTCACGGTCGCGAAGGCGGTCGTCGGCTATTTCTCCGGCTCGCTCGCGCTGATCTCGGAAGCCGCGCACTCGGCGCTCGACTTTGCCGCGACCGTGATGACCTGGTACGCGGTGCGCGTCTCCGGCAAGCCGGCCGACGAGGAGCATCATTACGGCCACGGCAAGGTGGAGAGCGTCACCGCGCTGATCGCAACCGGATTGCTGTTTGTCCTGTCCGCCTTCGTGATCTGGGAAGCGGTCAGGCGCCTGATGGGCGCCGAGGGACACGCCGTCGAGGCGACGATCTGGGCCTTCGCCGTGATCGTCGTGTCGATCGTGGTCGACTATCTGCGCGCGCGCCTGCTCTATCGCACCGCCAGGGAAACCACGAGCCACGCGCTCGAAGCCGACGCGCTGCATTTCGATTCCGACATGTGGTCGTCGACCGCGGTGCTGGCCGGGCTGATTGGCGTCGCGCTCGGCTATCCGTGGGCGGATTCCGCCGCCGCGCTGATCGTCGCTGTGGTCATTCTCATCGCCGGCTGGCGGCTCGGCCGCCGCACCATCGACACGCTGACCGACACCGCGCCGGAAGGCGCGGCGGCGAACATCGCGGAGATCGCGGAGAAAACCAGCGGCGTGGTGGCGGTCGAACGCGTGCGCGTGCGCTCGGTCGGCCCGACGCTGTTCGCCGACATGGTTGTCGCGGTGAGCCGTACGCTGCCGCTCGATCGCGTCGCCGAGATCAAGAGCGCGGTCGAACGCGCGATCCAGGCCGCGATGCCGACCGCCGAGGTCGACGTCGTCACCCACCCCCGCGCGTTAAGCGACGAGACCGTGCTCGAACGCGTCATGGTGATCGCGCGCAACCGCGCGCTCGCAGTGCACCATGTCACCGTGCATGCGATCGGCGGGCGGCTGTCGATCTCGCTCGATCTCGAAGTCGACGGCGGCTTCTCGCTCGGCAAGGCGCACGAAATTGCCGATGGGCTCGAGGCCGCGCTCGGCGCCGAACTGGGCGTCGAAGTCGAGATCGAGACGCATATCGAGCCGCTGCAGATGCGCGGGCTTTCCGGGCGCGACGCGCCGAATGAGCGGGTCGCGGCGGTGCGCGATGCGCTCAACGCCATCGCGGCCAACATCGCATTTGTCGGCCAGGTACACGACGTGCGGGTACGCGAGACCGCGGACGGCGAGATCGTCAATTTCCACTGCCGCGTCGATCCGCAGCTCACCGTGCGCGACGTGCACGAGCGCGTGGACGACGTGGAGCGCGCGCTGCGGCAGAAATTCCCGACCATCAAGCGCGTGATCGGTCACGCCGAGCCGCGTGCGTGAAATGCGTATTGACGGCTGCCCCGCTTGAATCGGCTCCCCCTGATCCGATTGGATGATGCCGCGCGGCGCGCCGCGCCTATCTTGGGACGCTGCAGCCTGGGAGCATCGGCATGAGCACGGCACTCATCGCGACGCTGCGCGAAAGCATCGGATACCTGCGTGACGACGGCTACCATCAGACCGCGCGGCTTATCGCTGTGGCAGCGGACGAGATCGAGCGGCTGAACCGGCGCGTGCATGCTCTCGAATCGGGAGCGCGGCCGACGGACTCCCTGTACCGGGCGACCGTGAGCGGGAACTTTTCCGCGGACCCCTTCGGCGCCGATCCGCGCCGTCATCACGGACAGTAATGACCGATTGATATTTTTATGGTGGCGCGGACGCCGGCAAACAACTTGAGTGATTGCCGCGAATACGATTTATGAAGCACGGATCGTGAGGTGTCTCACACTGGCTTTACGCGGTCCCCGCGTAATGTTTTGGCGCGACTGACCCGCAGGGTGGACGGGGGGATGGACGTTAAAGATTTCTCTGCACTCGTTGCGGACGTCTATGATGCAGCGCTGGACCCGCCTTTGTGGCGCAGGGTCCTGAAGGATATTTGCGCCTTCGTGCGCGGCGGTCCGGCCGCTAGCCTGTTCTGGCAGGATGCTGTCAGGCGCACCGGCAGGACCTGCTATGCTTGGGGCGGCGACCCGGCCTACGACCGGCTCTATTGGGCCAGGTATGTCGGGCTCAACCCGTTCACCGCGGCGGCCGGCCATTTCCCGGTCGAGGGAATCTACAGCGCGGCCGACATCCTGCCGCTGCCACAGTTCTTCGAGACGCCGTTCTACAAGGAATGGATGACGCCGCAGGGCTGGGGCGACGTGCTCTCGGCCACGCTGGACAAGTCGGCCACCAGCCGCGCGGTGTTCATGGTGGCGCGGCACGCGCGCGACGGGCTGGTCGATGACGACATGAAGGCGCGCATGCGCCTGCTGGTTCCGCATGTGCGCCGCTCGGCGATAATCGGCAAGCTCGTGAATCTCAGCCGCGTCGATGCCGCCGCGATGGCGGACACGCTCGACGGGCTGCAGGCCGGCATGTTCCTGGTCGATGCGAGCGGCCGGCTGGTGCACGCCAATGCGAGCGGACGCGCGATGCTGAGCGAGGGCAATGTGCTGCACGCCAACGGCAAGCTGGTCGCGCTCGATGCCGAAAGCGACGACGCGCTGCGCGACGTTCTCCTCGGCGCCGGCAGCGGGGACGCCGCACTCGGCGGCAAGGGCGTCACGGTGCACCTGACCGCGCGCGACGGCGAGCAGTACGTCACGCACGTGCTGCCGCTCACCTCAGGCGCGCGCCGGCGCGCCGGTCAATCCTACGCGGCGGTCGCCGCGGTGTTCGTGCAGAAGGCCGGACACGACGCCTCGCCGGCGTTGGAGATGCTGGCGCAGCAATTCGAGTTGACGCCCGCCGAAGTGCGCGTGCTCGATACCATCATGGATCACGGCGGCGTCGCCGAGGTTGCGCGCGCGCTCAAACTGTCGCCCGCGACGGTGCGCACGCATCTGCGCCATGTGTTCGAGAAGACCGGCGTGCGGCGGCAGGCCGACCTGGTCAAGCTGATGACGAGCTTTCCCGCGCCGATCCTGGTGCGCGCCGCGATCAACGGCGAGGCGCGGAATTAACTCCCGTCCTCTCAGTTCGTCCCCACGCCGGCATCGCGCAAAATCTTGCCGTAGCGCTCGGTGTCGCTCTTGATGATGGCGTCGAACTCTTCCGGCTTGTTCGGTGCCGGGAACGAGCCCTGCACCTCGAGCTTCTCCTTCACGTCCGCCATAGCCAGCACGGCGGCGATATCCCGGCTGATCTTGTCGAGCAGCGGCTTCGGCGTGCCGGCCGGCGCCATCACGCCGAACCATGACTCGTATTTGTAGTCCGGCAGTCCGGACTCGGCGACCGTCGGCGTGTCGGGAAGCTGCGGCATGCGCCTGCCCGAATTTATCGCCATGACCCTCACTTTGCCGGCCAGGCCCAGCTCCTGCGCCGAGGGGATCGGCGCGAAATACATCTGCGCATCGCCGCGCACCACGGCGGTGACCGCCTCCGGCGCGCCCTTGTACGGAACGTGCACCATGTTCACCTGCGCGTTCTGGCGCATGATCTCGGCCGAGAGAAACGAGGTCGAGGCAACGCCGGCGGAAGAGAAATTCATCTGACCCGGCTTGTCCTTCGCCATCTGGAGGAATTCCTTCAGCGTCTTGGCCGGGAAATCCGTCGGCACGATCATCACCATCGGCACCGCCGCGACCTGGCTGACGCCGGAAAAATCCTTCACCGGATCGAACTGCAGGTTCTTGTTGATGACGCCCGCGATCGTGTGCCCGTTCGAGGTGAGCATCAGCGTGTAGCCGTCGGGCGGCGCTTTCGCCACGAAAGTGGTGCCGGCAAGCCCGGCGCGGTTTTCCACGATCACCTGCTGCTTCCACACGATGGAGAGCTTGTCGGCGAGGATGCGCGCGAGGCCGTCGGTGATGCTTCCGGCCGAGAACGGCACGATGATGCGCACCATCTGGTTCGGATAGTCGCCCTGCGCCGCGGCGATGCCGCCGAACGCAACGGCCGCCGCGATGCCGAGCAAGAGGCTGACGCGTTTCATGAGGTTCCCTCCACAACTTGTTCTGCCGGTTTGGTCGGATCGTAGCCGCCAATGGGCCCGGTGCAATACGATATTTCGCCGCCGGTCGCGCCGAAGCGTCACGTCGGCGTCGCCTCGCCCCGTCGCTCGGACGCCGAGCCCCAGAGCTCCGACCCGAATTTTCCGCATGCGTGGAGTCTAGTCGGCGGCACGCGGCGGCCGGTTTGCTTTGCGCGCGTTCGTTGACGAACCGGCCGGTCGACGACTGCGCCATACGAGCGCGCTTCCGTTGAAAATTTTTTTCGCTCCGGAGTCGCACGACTCTCGACAACGCAACCGATATCGATTCGAATGACAAGTGATTCGGTTGAGATGCGGCACATCCTTTCCGAGTCAAGGGTGACGGCGACATTCCGAGCGGAGGCCACAAGATGGCGCGCGCCGAAAGCGCGAGCGCGTCTGCGCATCCCGATTCCATTAAGGGTTTGGCTCAAGCGGTCGCAAGACCCGCTTATCGGCGGCTTCTCACCGCCGAACCCTTTTTGCGGCGCGCAGTCCCGGTCCTTATCATCGCATTCCTGATCACGCTCGGCATCGCGGCCTTCGTCGATGTGCGCGAGCGGTGGCGCCAGGCGGTGACGAAGTCGGCCGAAGAGCTCGACCTCGTCGTCACCCTGACCGCGGAACGCATCGACCGGCTCGCCGGGGCGGAAGCCGGCGACGCGGCGACGCGCGCGTTCCGCGCCTTCTCGCGCCTCGAATGGCCGCGCGAACCGGCCGGCCGCATGGTGCTGCTCACCGACGCAAGCTCGACCATCATCGCGGTACAGCCCGCGATCAACGGCTATCTCGGCCGCAAACTGAACGAGGCGATCGGCCGCGATCCGGCGACGCCGGCGGTCATTCTCGGCCCCCGCATCACGGACGTCACGCTCGCCGACGGCTCGCGCATCCTGCTCGCGCTGCGCGACATCAACACGCCGATGGGCCAGCTCGCGATCACGCAGCGGCGCTCCGTCGTGCTCGCCGAATGGCGCGCCGATACCACCCTCGCCGTCACGCTGTTCTCGGCAACCGGCTTCGTGGTGCTGATGCTCGGCTTCGCGTTCCTGTGGCAATCGCGCCTGATGCGCGAGACCGCCACGATCGAGGACACCGTGCACAGCCGCATCGATACTGCGCTCAATCGCGGCCGCTGCGGGCTGTGGGACTGGGACCTCGCAAGCGGCCGCGTTTTTTGGTCGCAGTCGATGTTCGACATCCTCGGGCTCGCGCCTCACTCGAAGCTGCTCGGCTTCGGCGAAATCAGCGGGCTGGTGCACCCCGACGACGTGCAGCTTTACGAACTGGCCAAGCAGCTCACCGACGCGAACGCCTCCTCGATCGACCGCGTGTTCCGCATGCGCCACGCGCGCGGCAACTGGGTCTGGCTGCGCGCGCGCTGCGAGCTGGTGCGGCAAGCGGACGAGCCGCACCCGCATCTGATCGGCATCGCGGTCGACATCACCGAGCAGATGCGGCTCGCGGAAGAAAGCGCGACCGCCGAAATGCGCCTCTCCGACGCCATCGAGGCGATTTCCGAAGCCTTCGTGGTGTGGGACGCGAGCAACCGGCTGGTGCTGTGCAACTCCAAATTCAAGAGCCTGCATGGCCTGACAGATGAGGCGTGCCTGCGCGGCACGCCGTACGAGGAAATTTCCGCGGCCGGCAGCAAACCGATCGTGCGCATGCAACTCTCCAGCGAGGGCCGTGCCGTTCCCGGCGCGCGCACCTTCGAGGCGCAGCTCGACGACGGCCGCTGGCTGCAGATCAGCGAGCGCCGCACCAAGGATGGCGGTTTCGTCTCGGTCGGCACCAACATCACCGAGCTCAAGCGGCACGAGGAGCGGCTGATCGAGAGCGAGAAGCGGCTGAAGGCCACGGTCGTGGACCTGCAGTCCTCGCAACACACGCTCGAACGGCAGACCGAACAGCTTGCCTATCTGGCCGAGCGCTACGCCGAGCAGAAGGACCGCGCCGAGGAGGCAAGCCAGGCGAAGTCGGTATTCCTCGCCAACATGAGCCACGAGCTGCGCACGCCGCTCAACGCCATCATCGGATTCTCCGAGATCATGGAGTCCGGGCTGTTCGGCCCGCTCGGCGACACGAAATACAATGAGTATTGCCGCGATATCCGCGAGAGCGGGCGCTATCTGCTCGACGTCATCAACGACATCCTCGACATGTCGAAGATCGAAGCCGGCCGCGCGACCTTCGAGCCGGAGCAGCTCGAGCTCGACACCATTCTGACCGACACCATGCGCCTGGTGGCGTCGCGCGCCGCGGAAAAGCGGCTCGACCTCAAGGCCGAGATCGAGCCCGCCATCCAGCTTCGCGCCGACCGGCGCATGATCAAGCAGATCGTGATCAACCTGCTGTCGAACGCCGTGAAGTTCACCGAGGACGGCGGCCGCATCACGCTGCGCGCGCGCGCCTTCGACAGCCACGTCAATATCGCCATCGAAGACAGCGGCATCGGCATCCCGAAGAGCGCGCTGCGCAACCTCGGCAAGCCGTTCGAGCAGGTCGAGAGCCAGTTCACCAAGACACACCGCGGGTCGGGTTTGGGCCTTGCGATCGCGAAGTCGCTGACCGAATTGCATGGCGGCGCGATGCGCATCCGCTCCTCCGCCGGCGTCGGCACCATCGTGCTGGTGCGCCTGCCGGTCGGCGAGGCCGATATCGCGGCGTAGCGGCTGTTCGCCGGCGCTTAAACTCCGAACCTCATGCTGAGGTGCGAGCCAACGGGCCCGCGCTTCGCGCGGCCCGATGATAAACTCCGCGAGCCTCGAAGCATGGCCCATGCACCGAGCTTGCAGCCATCCTTCGAGACGGCGCGCTGCGCACGGCTCCTTCAGGATGAGGCCCCAGACTGGGGCGCCCGCCCCAAAATCCGCACGAAGCTCGCGCGCACGCGCGCCTGCGTCTCGGCCAGGTGCGCTTCCAGCGTGGCGAAATCGGGTACGTCGCCGGCGCGCGCCAGCAGGCTGAGCAGCCCCTGCCCGGCCGCCTTGGGATCGAACGGGCCCGAGAGGCAGAGCCGCAGAATCTGCGTCAGGTTCTGATACAGCCGCACCGCCGGGCGCAGCACGTCGGAGTCCTCCGCCGCCAGCAGGCCGAGCCGCGCCGCCTTGTCGAGCACGCGCGCCGTCGCGGTGTCGAGGACCTCCGGCTTCTCGTGTGCATGAATGAGCTGGAGGTACTGCGCGATGAATTCGAGATCGACCAGGCCGCCGGCAACGTATTTCAGGTCCCAGCGCTCCGTGTCACTCTTCTCGGCGGCGATCGCGCCGCGCATCTCGACCACGTCGCCGGCGATCGCTTCCGGATCGCGTTCGCGGGCAAGCACATCGCGGATCACCTTCTCGACGCGCGCGGCGAACGCCGGCGGGCCCGACACGATGCGCGCGCGGGTCAGCGCGAGATGCTCCCAGGTCCAGGCCTCGTTCTCCTGGTAGCTCTCGAACGAGCCGAGCATGGTGGCGACCGGCCCGGAACGCCCCGAAGGGCGCAGCCGCATGTCGACATTGTAGAGTGCGCCGTAATTGGTCTGCGCCGAGAGCGCACTGACCAGGCGCTGCGTCATGCGCGCGAAATACTGCGTGCCGTAAAGCGGCCGCGCGCCGCCGGACTGCGGTTCGTTCTCGTCAAAATCGTAGACGATGATGAGATCGAGATCGGAGGCCGCCGTCATCTCGCGCCCGCCGAGCTTGCCGAGCGCCAGCACCGCGCTCTGCTGCGCGCGCAGCCGCCCGTGGGCGGCCGCGAAATTGTCCTCCACGGCACGATGCACCGCGCGCACGATCACGTCGGCGAGCCGCGCGAAGGCTTCCCCCGCCTGCTCGGCCGACACGGTGCCGGAGAGAATGCGCGCGCCGATCAGGAACATCTGCTCCTGCCCGAACCCGCGTGCGCGATCGAGCAGATCCTCATAACTGCGAGCCTGCGCGAGCGAGCCGGTCAGTTCGGCCGCGAGCTTCTCGGCGTCCGGCAGCGCGCCGAAGAACGACGGTTCGATCAACGCGTCCATCACCTGCGGATGGACGGCCAGAATATCGGCGAGGCGCGGCGCGGTGCCGAGCACGAGCGCGAGCAGCGACGTGAGGTCCGGATTGCGCCGCAGCAGCGACAACAGCCGCGCGCCGCCATGCAGGCCGCCGAGAAAGCGGTCGAGCGCGACCAGCGCGCGGTCGGGATTTTCCGCGCGCGCCAGCTGGTCGATCAGCACCGGCACCAGTTCGGACAGATGCGAGCGCGCGAACTCGCTTTTCAGCGAGCGGTATTCGCCCGCGAGCCAGCGCCGCACCGCGCCCGACACTTCGAGCGGACGGTGGAATCCCATCGCGGCCAGCTTGTCGAGCGTCGCGGTGTCGTCCTTGTCGGGCGGAAAGGCGAGCGCGCGGCGCGAGGCCTCGGCCTTGGGCGCGTCCTCGAACAGCCGAGCGTATTGGCGCTGCACCTTGCGCATGTGCTCGAGCAGTGCCGCCGCGAACGCGTCGCGGTCGGCAAAGCCGAGAAAGCGCGCGAAGCGCTCCACGCCGTCGCGCTCCGACGGCAGCGTGTGGGTCTGTTCGTCGGCCACCATCTGCAGCCGATGCTCGGTGACGCGCAGGAAGCGATAGGCTTCGGCAAGGTCGCGCGCGGCGTCCTTGCCGATCCAGCCGCCCTTGGCGAGATCGTCGAGCGTCGTGAGCGTTTCGCGCCCGCGCAGCTCCGGGTGCCGCCCGCCCGCGATCAGCTGCTGCGTCTGCACGAAGAACTCGATCTCGCGGATGCCGCCGCGCCCGAGCTTGATGTTGTGCCCCTCGATCGCGATCTCGTCGTGGCCCTTGTAGGCCGCCATCTGGCGCTTCATCGCATGCACGTCGGCGACCGCGCCGTAGTCGAGATACTTGCGCCAGATGAAGGGCGCGACCTCCTTGAGGAACTGCTCGCCGGCCGCAACATCGCCCGCGCACGGGCGCGCCTTGATCATCGCGGCGCGTTCCCAGTTCTGCCCGGTGCTCTCGTAGTAGTTCAGCGCGGACAAGGTCGAGACCGCGACCGCGGTCGAGGCGGGATCGGGCCGCAGGCGCAAATCGGTGCGGAACACGTAGCCGTCGGCGGTGCGCTCCTGCATCAGCTTCACCAGCCCACGCGTGATGCGCACGAACAGTGCGGCAGGTTCGGCGCCGTCGGCGCGTGCGGACGAGTTCTCGTCGTAAAGGACGATCAGGTCGATATCGCTCGAATAGTTGAGCTCGTGCGCGCCCATCTTGCCCATCGCGAGCACGACGTAACCAGTGTCTTCTTCCGGCGCCGCGGGATTGCGCAGCGTGAGCTTGCCTTGCTCGGCCACGCCGCGCAGCAGGAAGCGCACCGCCGCGCCGGTCGCGG
>Ga0207682_10001192_pt1 | contig 12043 bp, 5 predicted proteins | sample KBSM63metaG_FD_184332 | JGI IMG/M metagenome (GOLD analysis project Ga0207682, IMG submission 184332) | Miscanthus rhizosphere microbial communities from Kellogg Biological Station, Michigan, USA - KBS M6-3 metaG (SPAdes) (version 2) | ecosystem: Host-associated > Plants > Roots > Rhizosphere >... | reverse complement strand
AGATACAGCACGTTCAGAAACACCCGGCTCGACGGGCTGTATGGGCTCGCGTGGCCGGCATCGTGCAGGAACAGGGCATGCAGCGGATTGACGCCGATGATGTTCGCGCCGCGCGCGCCCCACTGCGCAACCACGATGGCGAGATCGGTGTAGTCGCCGATGCCCCAGTTGCGCGCGGAGCGCAGCGAATACAATTGCAGCGCGGCGCCCCAGGCGCGGCCGCCCTGCGCGAGTATTTCCGGCAGATAGCAGCGGTCCGGCGCGACGATCAGCGTCGTGTGCGCGAGCGGCTCTATGCCTTCGAATATTTCCAGCCGGTGATAGCCGGGAGCCAGTGTGGGCGGCAGGCCCAGTTGCACGGCGCGCCTTTCCTCGCCGTCGACGTCAAACGTCTCGAGCAGAACGAGGTTGCGCAAATTAAAACTGCCGTTGTGGACGCGCCCGCTCTCCTCGGTAACGCGCCAGGCGAGGGGATGCCCGGCGAGCGCGGCAGGCAGCTGGATGCGGATGCCGTCGGCCAGCGCCGCGATGCGCACCACAACTGCAACGGGCAAAGTCTGCGCGCGGCGCGCGTACTCGTGGCCCGCGATCGCCGCTTCGATTTGAGCTGCGTTCACGGCCTCGACGTGCATCGCCGCGAGCACCGCGCGCAGCGTCGCATCGGAAGCCTCGTGCCGCTCGCCCCACACATCCTCGTATGCAGTTTCGACTCCATGCCGGCGCGCCAGCTCGGCGAGCCGCGAATCACCCATGCGCCGCCTCCAGCACCCAGATGCCGCCCCATGCGGGAATCAGCTTGGTGGTGGCCCCGGCGCTCGCGTGCATGATCCTGCCGGCCACCGGCTGGACGCGCCACGGCTGGTCGGAGAAATTTGCGCGCAAGGCGAGCCGCGTTTTGTCCGGCAGAGTCCAGTCGACGGCGAGATTCGCGCCCTCGACGGCAAAGCGGGCGCCGCCGGCGCTGCCCTGCAAATGCGGCACGAGATGGTGGCGCCTTATTTCGAGCAGGTCGCTGTATAGCGTGTGCCATCCGGCGCCGCCGGGCGCGGCGATTTCGCTCCATTGCAGTTTCGACTCGAGGAATGTCGTCTCGGCGTTGGGATCGGGTATCGTCATCTGCGCGTCGCCGGCGAATTTCTCGAACGCGGCGAACTCGCGGCGGCGGCCGTCGCGCACGGCGTCGGCGAGCTCGGGTCCGAAATCGCAGAAGAAGAGGAACGGCGAGGACGCCGCAAACTCTTCGCCCATGAACAGCATCGGCACCTGGGGCGCCAGCAGGTAGCACATGACCGCAAGGCGCAGGGCCGGCGCATGCGCGATCGCGCCGATGCGCTCGCCGAGCGCGCGGTTGCCGACCTGGTCGTGCGTTTGCGTAAAAATGACGAACGCGGGCGACGGCAGCTGCGTCGATACTTCACCGCGCGGCTCGCCGCCCCGAAAGCTCGAAGCCTCTCCCTGGTAGGCAAAACCTTCCGCGAGCGTGCGGCCGAGATACCACAGCGGGCGCTCGGCATAGTCGGCATAGTAGCCGTCGCGCTCGCCGGTCGCGACGATGTGCAGCGCGTGGTGAAAGTCGTCAGTCCATTGCGCGTTGGCGATGAGCGGGCGCTGACCTGCGTCGCGCACGAGATAGCGCGCCTGGTTTCTGTCGTTCTCGAGCACGAGATGCACGTGGCGGGTGCGCCCCGGCCCTGCGCGCACCGCGCGCGCGAGCTCGGTGACGAAATCCGGCTCGCTGGCGTCGACGATCGCGTGCACCGCGTCGAGCCGCAGGCCGTCGAAATGAAATTCCTCCAGCCAATAGAGCGCGTTGTGGATGAAAAAGTCGCGCACGTTACGCGAATCCGCAGCGCCGAAGTTGATCGCCGCGCCCCACGGCGTGTGCTGCGATTCGTCGAAAAACTGCGGCGCGTACTCGGGCAGGTAGTTGCCTTCAGGCCCGAAATGGTTATAGACGACGTCGAGAATGATCATGAGCCCGCGCGCGTGCGCGGCGACCACCAGGCTTTTTAAATCCTCGGGCGTGCCGTAGCTCGCATCCGGCGCGAACGGCAGCACGCCGTCGTAACCCCAGTTGCACCTGCCCGGAAAATCCGCGACCGGCATGAGCTCCAGCGCGGTCACGCCCAGGCGCACGAGGTAGTCCAGGCGCTCGATCGCGGCGTTGAACGTGCCTTCAGGTGTGAACGTGCCGACGTGCAGCTCGTAAATCACCGCTTCTTCCCACGGGCGCCCGCTCCACGCGGCATCGGACCATTCGAAGGCCAGCGGGTCGACGAGCGCGCTGGCGGCATGGATGTCCTGCGGATTCGAGCGCGACGCCGGGTCCGGCACGCTGATGCGGTCGTCGATCCGGTAGCGGTAGCGCGCGCCCGCCGCGAGGTTGGGGACCGTGGCGCTGAACCAGCCGCCCTCTTCCGGCGCCAGCGGCTGCAGGTGGCGCCCGCGCTCGTGCGTAATCTCGAGCGCAACATGCGATGCCCCCGGCGCCCACAGCCGGAAGCGCCCGATGCCATCGTCGAACTCGGCGCCGAACGGCATCGAGTGGCGGCGCTTCATGCGGGATGCGCCGCCTGCACGAGCAGCACGAGCGAGCGCCCCTGCAGCGGATATTCCGCGCCGGACGGCGTCGTGCTGCCCGCCGGCGCGCCGTTTTCAAGCGCGGTGTCGAATTGCGCGTACCACGCGGTCACGGCGCCGAGCGCCGGCAGCTTAAACGCGATCGCATCGTGATGCGCGTTGAAGAGCATCAGGAAGCTCGCGTCGCGTACCGGCCGCGCAACCTGGTCGGTCTCCGCGAGCGCGTCGCCGGCGAGATAAACCCCGAGGCAGCGGGCGAAATCTTTGGCCCACTCCTCGGGCGTCATCTCGACGCCGTCGGGTTTCAGCCACACGATGTCCTTGGTGGCGCTGCCGCCGGCGGCTTCGCCGGTGAAGAAATGGCGGCGCCGGAAGATCGGATGCTCGCGGCGCAGCGCGATCATGCGCGTAGTGAATTCGTAGAGACGCCGCCGGCGCTCGTCGTCGGTCCAGTCGAGCCACGAAATTGGGTTGTCCTGGCAATACGCGTTGTTGTTGCCGCGCTGCGTACGCCCGGTTTCGTCGCCGGCCTGCAGCATCGGCACGCCCTGCGACAGCAGCAGCGTGCCGAGCAGGTTGCGCTTCTGTTTTTCGCGCAGCGCGATGATCGCGGGATCGTCGGTTTCGCCCTCGACGCCGCAGTTCCACGCCAGGTTCTTGTTGTGACCGTCGCGATTGTCCTCGCCGTTGGCTTCGTTGTGCTTGTCGTTATAGGACACCAGATCATGCAGCGTGAAGCCGTCGTGCGCGGTCACGAAATTCACCGTCGCGGACGGCGCGCGGCCGCTGTGCGCATAAATATCGCTGGAGCCCGTAAGCCGCCGCGCGAAGTCGCCGATCAGCCCGCCGTCGCCTTTCCAGTACGCGCGCATCACGTCGCGATACTGGTCATTCCACTCGCGCCAGCCGACCGGAAAATTCCCGACCTGGTAGCCGCCCATGCCCACGTCCCATGGTTCCGCGATCAGCTTGACCTGCGACAGCACCGGGTCCTGGCGCAGAATGTCCAGGAACGAGCCTGACGGGTCGTAACCGTGCGCTTCGCGGCCGAGCGTTGTCGCGAGATCGAAGCGAAAGCCGTCGACGTGCATTTCCTGGACCCAGTAGCGCAGCGAATCCGTCACCAGCTGCAGCACGCGCGGATGCAGCATGTTGAGCGAGTTGCCGCAGCCCGTGTAGTCGAGGTAAGTGCGCGGCTCGTCTGGATTTAACCGGTAATACACCGCGTTGTCGATGCCGCGAAACGACAGCGTGGGGCCGTGCTGATTGCCTTCGGCGGTGTGGTTGTAGACGACGTCGAGCACGACTTCGAGGCCCGCGGAGTGCAGCGCTTTCACCATCGTCTTGAATTCGGCGGCGCAGTCGGACGCGCAGTAGCGCTGCTCGGGTGCGAAGAAACCGATCGAATTGTAGCCCCAATAGTTGCGCAGTCCGCGCTCGACGAGCGTGCGGTCGTCAACGAACGCGTGGATCGGCAGCAGCTCGATCGTTGTCACGCCCAGCCGTTTCAGATGATCGATCACCGGCGGGCAGCTCATGCCCGCGAACGTGCCGCGCAACACCGGCGGCACCTGCGGATGCAGTTTCGTATAGCCGCGCACATGCATCTCGTAAATGACGGTGTCGCGCCACGGGACCTGCGGCCGCCGGTCGTCGCCCCAGCTGAACGCGGAGTCGACCACGCGGCACTTGGGCATGCCGCGCGCGCTCTCGCGGCGGTCGAACGACAGGTCTTCGCGCTTGTGCCCGATCGCGTAGCCGTAATGCGCGTCGCTCCAGCGCAGCGCGCCGCTGATCTCGCGCGCATACGGATCGATCAGCAGCTTGTGCGGATTGAAGCGATGGCCGCGCTCGGGCTGATACGGCCCGTACACACGGTACCCGTACAGCATGCCGGGACGCGCTTCAGGCAGGTAGCAGTGCCACACCTGCTCGGTGCGCTCGGGCAGATCGATGCGCTGGATTTCGCGCCGCCCGCTGTCGTCGAACAGGCACAGCTGCACGCGCTCGGCATGCTCCGAAAAGAGCGCGAAATTGACGCCGCGGCCGTCCCAGGTGGCGCCTTGCGGATAGGGTTTGCCGGGCCATACGGCGGTAACGGGCTGACTGGTGGTTTTCATCGATTCGGTTTTCCGGCGCGCCTGCGGGCGCGTGTTCATTCAAGTCAGGGTTCGCCATCTTTTTTTATGCGCGGCCACCAGTGCTCGAGCATGCCCGCGGCCCAGTGGCGGCCGCCGAGACCGAAGGCAAGCGCGATCGCCAGCACGATACCGGTCAAGATGATCAGAAACGTCTGGCGCACGAGATCGCCGCCGATGTTGGTCAGGTCGAGCGCGATTAGCACGACAAACGTCATCACGGCATAGTGGGCGAGCTTCGCGAGAAAGTCGGCGTCGGGCACGTTCGATTCGCGGCAATGGCTCGCCACGGCGTGGTCCACGAAACGCGCAAAATAGGAACCGAGCGTGAGTATCAGGAGTGCCAGCATCAGCTTGGGCACGAAGAGCACGAGCCGGCCGAGCAGATCCGTCGCGTACGTGAGGCCAAGCGTGTTGAACGCGACTACCAGCGACGCAAGCACGACCAGGCAGAACGCGAGAAAGCCGAACAGCGTCGTGGTATCGCTGTGCGTACCGCCCTGCTGCATGAATTCGTCCATGCCGGCGCGGCTGGTCAGCACGTTGAAGTTGATCGCGCGCAGGCCACGCTCGACCGCGAAGCGCACCGCCTTGGCCAGAAACCATCCCGCCGCCACCGTGAGCAGCGCGAGCGCCAGCCGCGGCAGAAACGCCGACACCTCGTTCAAAAATCCCCGCGCCGGATCGAGGAACGTATAGACGCTATCCATAATTTTCTCCTGATTGCCGCCGGCGCGCCGTCAGCCGGCGTCCAGCAGATCGAGAATGCCGTGCAGGGGTATGGCTACCCAGTCCGGCCGGTTGGCGAGCTCGTAGCGCACTTCGTAGAGCGCCTTCTCGAGCTCGAAGAGACCTAGCAGCCCCTGCCCTGCCTGCAGCGATGCGCCCGTCAGCACTTCGCCGGCGGCCGTGTTATAGGCGGCGACGAACGCCTTGCGCGCTTCGGACTCCCACGCGCGCGCCAGCGGCGCGACGCGCTCGAAATCAACGCTCCCCGCGACAAGTCCGCGCAGCGCGTTCCAGCGCGCGTAATTGAACGAGCGCAGCATGCCGGCGACGTCGCGCGCGGGCGGCTGCTTCGCGCGCCGTTCGCTGAGCGGGCGTCCCGGCTCGCCTTCGAAATCGATCAGCAGGAAATCGTTTTTGGTCAGCAGCGCCTGGCCCAGGTGAAAATCGCCGTGGAAGCGCGTCCTGATGCCGCGCATCGGCGCCGCAATGAATGTGGCGATGCGGGCCGTGAGCCGAGCGCGCGCGGCGAGCACCTGCCCGGCAACCGTCCGCGCGGGCTCAGGCAGCTGCGCGAGCCCCGCCTCGAGCAGACGGAACGTCTCGCGCGCCTCGCCTTCGACTCGCTCGCGGCAGGCGGTCAGGTCGGCGTCGGTAAGCGCTTCGGGCGCAAATGCCGGGTCGGCTCCGTGCTGCGCGAACGCGAGATGAAGCTCCGCGGTGCGGGTGCCGAGTATACGGATCAGCGCCATGTAGGCGCCGTGCACGTCGACCGGCGCTTCGGCAACGTTCACGCGCCGCTCCTCGAGGTAGCGGCCGAGGTAATCGAGCGTGTACGCCCACGCATCGCCCTGGTTCGAAACATACGCCTGCAAGAGCGCGAGCGCGAGCGTGGCGCCGTCGCCGCCCACGTATTCGAGCGTGCCCGCGAGCGGCACGCAATTCGGATATTTCGCGACTTCAGTCAGGAAACGGCCGATCTCGAATTCCGGATTCACGCCGCGCTGCAGGCGCCGATAGCCTTTGAGCAGCAGCCGCTCGCCGAGCGTCACCAGCGTGTTGCTGCTTTGCGCCTGCTGCCGGCTGACGGGCAGGGCGGCGATGCCATCGCCGGCGATTTCGGGAAATGCCGCGGTCGGACGAAATACGAGCCGACCGTGCGCGGTTGCGATCTCCCGGCGCGCACCGATCGCCTCTGCCAGGGCGCGGCAAAATGCTTCGTCGGCGAATGCGTCGCCCATGACGCCCACGTTGGCCTGCTGGCGCACCTTGACGACGGCCGCGGCCGTCAGCGCGCGCAGGCGCTCCTCTTCGCGGTCTTCCCACGCGAGCGCCAGCGGCATGAAGTACGCAGGATTGTCCGGCGGGCCGTCGAGCTCGAGCACCGGCACCAGCCACTGCCGGCCGCCCTCTTCCCACCGCGCGTGGTCGACGATGCGCGCGCGCTTGATCGCGGTGCCCTTGCCCGCATACCAGCGCTGCAGCTCGATGTGTCGCGGCAGCATTTCGGTTTCGAACTGCGCGCGCGTTTTTTCAGCCATGCCGATGCGCCACGGGACCACCTGGTCGCGAAAGAGGCTGTTCCAGCCGTCGAACAACACGAGGATGGGCAAATCTTCTGCCGCTACATGTTCTTCGTGCCAGCGCGGCGCGGCGACGTCGGTGGCAAGCCGGAACCAGTAAAAGCCATGCGCCGGTATCGTCAACATGTACGGCAACTCGCCGACCGGCGGAAATGCGGAGCGGCCGAGCAGTTCCACCGGCACGCGCGCTTTGAACCGCGCGAGATCGAGCTCGACCGCCTGCGCCGCGCGCGACAGGTTGGTCACGCACAGGATCGCTTCGCCGTCGAACTCGCGCAGGTACGCGAGGATTTTCCGGTTGCCGGGTTTCAGGAACGAAAGCTTGCCGCGGCCGAACGCGCGGCTGCCCTTGCGCACGGCGAGCATGCGCTTCATCCAGTTCAGCAGCGACGACGGATCGCGCAGCTGCGCCTCGACATTGACCGATTCGTAGCCGTAAATCGGATCCATGATCGGCGGCAGGTACAGGCGCTGCGGGTCGGCGCGCGAGAAGCCGGCGTTGCGGTCGGGGCTCCACTGCATCGGCGTGCGCACGCCGTTGCGGTCGCCGATGAAGACGTTGTCGCCCATGCCGATCTCGTCGCCGTAGTAGATGATCGGCGAGCCGGGCATCGACAGCAGCAGGCTGTTCATCAGCTTGATGCGGTCCGGGTCGTTCTCCATCAGCGGCGCCAGCCGCCGGCGGATCCCGAGGTTGATGCGCGCGCGCGGATCGGCCGCGTACATCTGGTACATGTAATCGCGCTCCTTGTTCGTCACCATCTCGAGCGTGAGCTCGTCGTGGTTGCGCAGGAATATCGCCCACTGGCAGTTGTCGGGGATTTCCGGCGTCTGCTGCATGATTTCCACGACCGGGTAGCGGTCTTCCTGCGCGATGGCCATGTAAATGCGCGGCATCAGCGGGAAGTGGTACGCCATGTGGCACTCGTCGCCGTCGCCGAAGTACTGGCGCACGTCCTCGGGCCACTGATTCGCCTCGGCGAGCAGGCAGCGGCCCTCGTAGTGGCGGTCGAGCGCCGCGCGGATCTGGCGGATCACTTCGTGCGTTTCGGGCAGGTTCTCGTTGTTGGTGCCGTCGCGCTCGACCAAGTACGGAATCGCGTCGAGACGGAACCCGTCGACGCCGAGATCGAGCCAGAAGCGCATCGTACGGAACACCGCTTTGAGCACCTGCGGGTTGTCGAAATTCAGATCGGGCTGGTGGCTGAAGAACCGGTGCCAGTAGTGCGCCTGCGCGACGCTGTCCCAAGTCCAGTTCGACGTCTCGGTATCCGTGAATATGATGCGCGTGCCCGCATATTTGTTCGGGTCGTCGCTCCACACGTAGAAATCGCGCTTGGAAGAGCCGGCGGGCGCGCGCCGCGCGGCCTGAAACCACGGATGCTGGTCGGACGTGTGATTGATGATGAGCTCGGTGATGACCTTGAGTCCGCGCCGGTGCGCTTCGCGCACGAACGCGCTAAAGTCGTGGCGCGTGCCGTAGAGCGGATAGACGTTGTGGTAATCCGACACGTCGTAGCCGTCGTCGCGCATCGGCGACGGATAAAACGGCAGCAGCCAGACCGTGTCGACGCCGAGCTCCTGGATGTAATCGAGCTTGTCAGTCAGTCCGCGGAAGTCGCCGGTACCGTCGTTGTTCGAATCGAAGAACGCCTTCACGTGCAGCTGATAGATGACCGCGTCCTTGAACCATTGCGGATCGCCGGTCGCCGGGGCCGGGGCCGTCGTCGTTACGACGTCTGCGCGCGCCTGAGTGTCCATCTCAGCAGTCTTCCTCCGCCGGAGCCGGCGCAGGCGGCGGCGCGACCGGCGGGGGCAGGCGGAAAATGTGCGCGGGCGCGAACGCCGGATCGAGGCGCACGAAATTGTGCGCGCCCTGCCAGTTGTAGCGCGCGCCGGACAAGAGGTCCTGGACTTCGTACGGGCGGTCGGCCGGGATGCCGAGCGCCGCGAGGTCGAGCGCGACCCACCCGCTCTGCGGCCAGCGCACGTCGAGGTTCGCGACCACGAGAAGCGTGTTGCCGGGCGCGGATTTCGAATAGCAGATGAGCTGCCCGTTATCGACGCCGTGAAACTGCAGCGACCAATCCGACTGCAGCGCGGGATTGGCGCGGCGGATCTGGTTGATGTGCGCGATGAACGCGGCGAGGCTGTCGGCGCGCGTGAGATCCCAGTGGCGCAGCTCGTACTTTTCCGAATTCAGGTATTCCTCGCTGATGTCGTCGCGCGGCGAGTTCTCCATGTGCTCGAACGCCGGCCCGTAAATGCCGTAATTGGCCGCGAGCGTCGCCGCCAGCGTGAGCCGCAGCGTGAACGCGGCGCGCCCGGCGCCGCGCAACGACACGGGCAGAATATCCGGCGTGTTAGGCCAGCAGTTGGGGCGGAAGTACTCGCGCGCGGGCCCGTGCGCGAGCTCGGTGAAATATTCGGTGAGCTCGGGCCCGGTATTGCGCCATGTGAAATACGTGTACGACTGCGAAAACCCGACTTTCGCCAGGCGCTGCATGATGCGCGGGCGTGTGAATGCCTCGGACAGAAAGAGCACGTCGGGGTGCTTGCGCTTCAACTCGGCGATCACCCACTCCCAGAAGCGGAACGGCTTGGTGTGCGGGTTGTCGACGCGGAATATGCGCACGCCCTGATCGATCCAGTACATGAATACGCGCCGCAATTCCTCCCACAGCGCCGGCCAGTCCTCGCTCTCGAAATTGAGCGGATAGATGTCCTGATATTTCTTCGGCGGGTTTTCGGCGTACTGCACCGTGCCGTCGGGGCGCCAACGAAACCATTCGGGATGCGCTTTCACGTACGGATGGTCGGGTGCGGTCTGAAACGCGATGTCGAGCGCGATTGCGATGCCCTGCGTGCGGGCGGTCTCGACCAGGCGCCGAAAATCCGCGAGCGTGCCGAGCGCGGCAAGAATCGATGTATGGCCGCCCTCCGCCGCGCCGATCGCCCACGGGCTGCCCACATCGTCAGCGGTCGCCGTTACGGCGTTGTTGCGGCCCTTGCGCCGCTCGCGGCCGATCGGATGGATCGGCGGCAGGTATAGAACGTCGAAGCCCATGCCCGCTACATACGGCAGGCGCTTGATCACGTCGTCGAAGGTGCCGTGGCGGCCCGGCTCGTCGGCGGCCGAGCGCGGAAACATCTCGTACCATGCGCTGCAGCGCGCAAGCTCGGGATCGACGACAACGCGCAGATCGAGCGACGTGCGTACTCCGCCCGAGCGTTCCGCATAGCGGGTCGCCAGCTCCATGAGCTCGTCGTCGAGCCCGGCTGCGCGCAGCTCTGCAGGCGAACCCTCGCGCAGCGCCTTCTCCCACGCCTGCAGGCGCGTGCGCGCCGCTTCGTCGGTCGCGCGCTTAGCCGCGAGGGCTACCAGTTCGGCGCCCGACTTCGCCGCGAGCGCGATGTCGGCGGAATCCTCGCGACGCGCGAACTCGTGCCGCCAGGTAAGCAGTGGATCGATCCACGCCATGATGCCGTAATGCCATGTGCCGAGGCGGTCGACGCTGAACGCGCCGCGCCAGCGGTCGTTGCCAAGGCTCGTCATCGGCGCTTCGGTCCAGTTCTCTTCGTTCTCAAAGCGGTACTGCAGCACGCACACGAGCACATCGTGGCCGTCGGCAAAGCAGTCGGCTTCCACCGTGATCGTATCGCCCACGATGCGCTTGATCGGGAAACGGCCGGCGTCGACGATGGGCGTCACGTTCTCGATCGCGACGCGCGTGTCGATGCCCAGTGCCTTCAGCGAGCGCTTGGCGGGTTTGCGCGCAGCCTTCACGCACCGCCCTCCACTTTGAACATGACGAGCGCGAGCGGCGGCAGCGTCAACGTGAGCGAAAACGGCCGGCCGTGCGCCGCGAGCGGCGCCGCCTGCGCGCCGCCCATGTTGCCAACTCCGCTGCCGCCGTAAATGCCGGCGTCGCTGTTGAGCAGTTCGCGCCACCAGCCGGCGCGCGGCACCCCGACGCGATACTGTTCGCGCACCACCGGCGTGAAGTTGGCGATCACGAGCACCGCCTCGCCGCCCGCGGAGATGCGCAGAAAACTGACGACGCTCGCCTCGATGTCGCGGCTGTCGACCCACTCGAAGCCGGCGCGCGCGGAATCGAGCTCATGCAGCGCGGGCTCGGCGCGGTACACGCGATTCAAATCGCCAACCCAGCGTTGCACGCCCGCGTGCTCCGGATGCTCGCAAATCCACCAGTCGAGCCCGGTGTCGTGGTTCCATTCGCGGCGCTGGCCGAATTCGCCGCCCATGAACAGGAGCTTCTTGCCCGGATGCGCCCACATATATCCGAACAGCAGGCGCAGGTTGGCGAACTGCTGCCACCAGTCGCCGGGCATTTTCGCGCACAGCGCGCGCTTGCCGTAGACGACTTCGTCGTGCGATAGCGGCAGCACGAAATTTTCGGTGAACGCGTACCACAGCGAAAACGTCAGCCGGTCGTGATGGTAGCGGCGATACACGGGATCCTGCGCGAAATATTCGAGCGTGTCGTGCATCCAGCCCATGTTCCACTTCATGCCGAACCCCAAGCCCCCCGCGTGCACCGGATGCGAAACCTGTGGCCACGCGGTCGATTCCTCCGCGATCGTCTGCACGTCGGGATGCTGCCGGTAGGCCGCCGTATTCAGGTCGCGCAGAAAGTGGATCGCATCCAGGTTCTCCTTGCCGCCATACTGGTTTGGAATCCAGGTGCCCGGTTCGCGCGCATAGTCGAGATACAGCATTGACGCGACCGCGTCGACGCGCAGGCCGTCCAGGTGATAAACGTCGAGCCAGAACAGCGCGCTCGACAGCAGAAACGCGCGCACTTCGTGGCGGCCGTAATTAAAAATATAGCTTTGCCACTCCGGATGGAAACCTTGGCGCGGGTCGGCGTGCTCGTACAGGTTCGTCCCGTCAAAACGCGCGAGACCGAAATCGTCGCCTGGAAAATGCGACGGCACCCAGTCGAGGATCACGCCCAGCCCGCGCGCGTGCAGCACATCGACGAAGTACATGAA
>Ga0207682_10001190_pt1 | contig 12058 bp, 16 predicted proteins | sample KBSM63metaG_FD_184332 | JGI IMG/M metagenome (GOLD analysis project Ga0207682, IMG submission 184332) | Miscanthus rhizosphere microbial communities from Kellogg Biological Station, Michigan, USA - KBS M6-3 metaG (SPAdes) (version 2) | ecosystem: Host-associated > Plants > Roots > Rhizosphere >... | reverse complement strand
TCATCGCGCGCCTTGTCGATCGCCTTCTTGATCTGATCGTGCGCGTCGATCGCGCTCTGTTTCTTCTCGATGACGTCCAGCGACGCCTCGAGTGACAGCGACAGCGCATCGGCCACTCCCTGGATCGACTGCCCCGACACCATCCGGTTGTCGATGGTGTGCTTGAGCGTTCCCTGGGTGCTGCGCACCTGCTGCATCGCATAGGCGATCAGGCCCGATGAGATGGCCAGCGTGACGGCAACCAGTGCGAAGAGCTGCACGGACAGGCGAATATTCTTGAAGACATTGAGGCGCATGCGAAGTCTCGATGATGTTCAGGCGGCCTTAAGCGGCGAGCCCGGGGGTGGACAGCTGATTTGAAACCAGGTTTTCCGCGTTGAGCAGGATCAGCATCTGCTCATCGTGGGTTGCAATTCCTTCGATGAATTCATTGGTGCGAGCAGCGCCCAGTTCCGGAGACGGCCGGATGGTCTCGGTGGCGACATCGACTACGTCATTGACGTTGTCCACGACGATTCCGCACTCGCGCTGGCCAGTCTCCGTGCGAAGCGACAGCACGATGATCACGGTCAGCGGCGTGAATTCCGCTGACGCAAGCGCGAAGCGCACGCGCAGGTCGACGATCGGCACGATGAGGCCGCGCAGGTTCAATACACCGAGCACTGCCTCCGGCGCCTGCGGGATTCGCGTCACCGGCGACCAGCCGCGGATCTCCTTCACGCGCAGGATGTCCACGCCGTAGACCTCGCCGCCCAGGGAAAAGGTGAGCACCTGGCGGGTACCGATGTTCCCGACGCTGCCGTTTGCCCGTGAATCTCTGAATTTTTCCATCGATGCGGTTGCCATCGAGGGGGGACCCCGCGATTTCCGACCTCTCACCGGGTCGCTATCGGCGGCAAGCGCCCGGGATGGAGGACGCAGATCACACTTTGTCTTAACACCCGGCCCTTCCTGGGCCTAAAGGAAGGGCGATGCGTTGCCGATAACCCAGTACGCAGACTGTTTAGTTAACTTGGAGAGAGAGAATGATGAGGTTCGTTTCGGTGGCGATTCTGTGCGCGATGGGTTCCACACCGCTTATTGCGTGCGAAAAGCCAAAAGCTCCGTCTTCCATTCCCGACGGCGCGACAGCCTCCAAGGAAGACATGCTGGCCGCCAAGAAGGCGGTCGATGCGTTCAGGAGCGGCATGGAAGAATACCTGGCCTGCGAGAAGAACTTCGCGAATCTCGACGCTGCCCAGAACGAGCTAAGCAAGGTGGCCGACCGCTTCAACCTGCAGATTCGCGCGTTCAAGGCAAAGGGCTGATCGTTAAGGAACGGCAGTGCGCTGCCGATAACCCAGTACGCAGTCAAGTTGGAGAGCGAGAATGAAGCGGTTAGTTTCGGTGGCGATTCTGTGCGCGATGGGCTCCACACCGGTTCTGGCGTGCGAAAGACCGAGCGCGCCGTCTTCCATTCCAGACGGCGCAACTGCCTCCAAGGAAGACATGCTGGCCGCCAAGAAAGCCGTCGATGCGTTCAAGAGCGGCATGGAAGAGTATCTGGCGTGCGAGAAGAGCGGCGCGAAGAAAGACGCCGGTGCCGCGGAGCTCATAAAGGTCGCGGACCGCTTCAACGCGCAGGTAAAGGCCTTCAAGGCGAAGAGCTGATCGGAAGCGACTGGTCGCGGGATCGGAAAATGCAAAGGCACCGCCTAAGTGGCGGTGCCTTCGCGTGCGCGCGAACAATTCAGCGTTGGCGGATTACTTCTTCGGCGTGTATTTGAATTTCTGACCGCCCACCGCGGCCTGATACATCAACCCGCCCTTGGCGATGGTGAATATGGCCATCCCCTTGCGATACTTTCCGACGGTGTTCGCATCGTTCTGGCCGGCGGCAGCGCCCGCGCTCGTACCCGTCGATCCGGCGCTGGCAGTTGCCGAAGCGGTAATCGCCACGGCTTGGGCCGTCGCGTCGAACTCGAAGTTGCCGCCGATGAATTCGTCGTAGGAACGTTTGTCTTCGAAGAAGATGATCTGGCTGAATGCCTGACCACCGGCTTGTAGGCCGACGCTGATCTGATTCATCTTCACGTCGCCGGTGTACTTGCCCTGCTCATAGACGCGCCCGGAGCCGTGAGCGGCACCGACGCCCAGGCCACCCTTGCCGATGGACGGGAACACCGCATAGCCATAGCTGTTCGCGAAGAACGTAGCGCTTTCACCGGATTTCTTGAAGACCGCGATCGTGTCGTCGTACTCATCCGCAGATGCCGCGCCGGCAAACAGCAGCATCACCGCGACGAACATCATTGTTGAGACTCTGGATTTCATGGCTTCTCCTCATGCCTTGCAGTGACTATCGATGGAACGCAGGGGTACAGCGTTAGATTGCGTTGATAATGAGCCTGTCAGTGCGGGGATCGATGTCCGCCCTTGGTCCGATTGCGCACGAACTCAAACCGGTTGCAGTCATCGCACGCCCGACTGCCTGACTACACCCCAGGGCCGGTGCGCCGGATTCCACGGAATTTCCTGATCCGCGATACGCCCTTGGGCGTACGTCTTTCCTCAGGCGCGAGTTCTAGACTGCGGGCTTACCCGCTTTTTCGGGCCACCATCATGCGCCGCGATCCTACGACCAGTGCTGCCAACAAGCTGAGCGGAACGGTGCGCGCCATTCTCGATGACAAGGACCGCGCTATCCACGCGATCGGACCTGCCGAGACGGTGTATGCGGCGGTCGCGAAACTCAAGGAATGCAGCGTCGGTGCGCTGCTCGTCATGCAGGACTCGCAGCTGGTCGGCATGTTTTCCGAACGGGATTACGCGCACAAGATCATCCTCGAAGGGCGCGCCTCGAAGAGCACGCGCGTGGAAGAAATCATGACCACGCCGGTCATCTACGTCACCCTCGCCACACCTTTGCCCGAATGCATGCGCCTCATGACCGAGCGACGCATCCGTCACTTGCCGGTCATGGACCAGGAAAAGGTCATTGGTGTGATCAGCATCGGCGATCTGGTGCGCGCCATCATCCAGCAGCAGGGAGAGACGATCGATCAGCTCAATGCGTTGATCACCGACCCCTATCCAGGCTGAAGGCTCGGAGCGCACCGTGAATGCTTACGTCTACCTGCTGGTCTATCTTCTCGCCACGATCGGCATCGTTGGAATGGTGCTCGGTCTCAACGCGCTGCTCGGTCCGCGCGTCGCGCCCAGCGCCACCAAGCTCGAGCCATTTGAATGCGGTGCCCCACCGATTCAGCCTCGCAACGTGCGAAGGCTCTCGATCAAGTATTACCCGATCGCGATCTTCTTCCTGCTGTTCGACCTCGAGACCGTGTTGCTGTTCGTCTGGGTCGGCTCCTTTGGCCCGCGCGAGCTCGCCATGATCTCGCTGCTGTCGTTCCTGTTCTTCATGGCGGTGCTGGCGCTCGTGTTCATCTACCTGTGGAAGGAAGGAGCATTCGAATGGCGATGATGGAATACATGACCACCAAAAAAGACGAGCTGGTCGGCTGGATCCGCAAGTTCAGCTTGTTTCCGTATCCCTTCGTCACCGCGTGCTGCGGCATGGAATTCATGTCCGTGAGCTCGACGTTGTATGACACCGATCGCTTCGGTGCGGCGCTGCCGCGCTTCACGCCACGACAGTCCGATCTTTTGATGGTGGTCGGCACCGTGAGCCACAAGACCGCGCCGATACTCAAGACTGTGTACGAGCAGATGTGCGAACCGAAGTGGGTCATGGCGTTCGGCGCATGCGCGACGAGCGGTGGCTTCTATCGCAACTACTCCGTGGTCCAGGGCATCGATCTCGTCATTCCCGTGGATATCTACGTGCCGGGCTGTCCGCCGCGTCCGGAAATGGTGATCGACGCCATCGTGATGCTCCAGAACAGGATCGCGGGCGATCGACATCCGATCTTTCCCACCGAGCAAACGCCGGTCAAGGTCTGACTCAAGGAGTGAGCCATGGTGAATCCGGACCTCCAGCAGGAGTTACATGGACAGTATGAAGAGGCCACCGAGAGCTTTGGCATGCCCGAGCTGCGGCTGCGCGCGGAGAATTTGCTGGCCGTCGTTCAACGCCTGAAAAGTGAATTCGGTTTCGAGCTGTTCCTGGATGTGACCGCGATCGACCATGTGGAGCGTTCGCCGCGCTTCGATGTCGTCTATCACTTCTACAGTCGCCCGCTCAATGCGCGCTTTCGCCTGAAAGTCGCCGTACCGGAAAATGAGCCCACGGTGCCTACATTGACGACGCTGTATGGCTCCGCTCGATACATGGAGCGGGAAGTGCACGACATGTACGGCATCGTGTTCACGGGCAATACCGACCTGCGCCCGATCCTGCTCTACGAGGGTTTCGTCGGTCATCCCCTGCGCAAGGACTATCCGATGGAAGCCGAGCAACCCATCGTGAACTACAGGCAATAGCGCGTGCCCACCACACACCCACCAGCGGTTCGCTCCTGGCTGGAGAACTCCGCCGATCCGGAAAGCGTAGTGCTCAACATCGGCCCGTCGCACCCGGCGACGCACGGCACGATTCAAATCATCGCCGAGCTGGTCGGCGAGACGGTGAAACGCGCCGACGTGCACTGCGGCTATCTGCATCGCGGATTCGAGAAGGAGTCCGAGCACCACACCTACCACAAGGTGATTCCGTACACCGACCGGCTCAACTACTGCTCCGCGCTCAACAACAACTTCGTATTTGCGGACGCGGTGGAGAAACTGTTGGGGCTTACGATCACGCCCCGCTGCAAGGTGTTGCGCACGCTGCTGAGCGAATACAGCCGCATCGCCGATCACCTGACCTGCATCGCCGCCTCGGTCATGGAAATGGGCGCGATGACCGCGTTCCTCTACATGATGACGGTGCGCGACTACATCTACGAGCATCTGAATCACCTGACCGGCGCGCGCCTGACGCACTCCTACGTTCGCATCGGCGGCCTGGCGCGAGACCTGCCGCAAGGCTGGCTCGAGCGGCTCGAAGAGGTCCTGAAGTTCACCGAAGAATACATCGCGCGCATTCACGGGCTGCTGGATCGCAATCGCATCTTCATCGATCGCACGCGCAATGTGGCGAAGATGACGACGGCGCACGCGCTCAACTGGGGTTACACGGGACCGATCCTGCGTTCCACCGGACTTGCGATGGACCAACGCAAGGACGCGCCCTATCTCGCCTATGGCGACCTAGACTTCGAAGTGCCCGTGGGAATCATGGGCGACAACTACGACCGGTACTACGTACGCATGTGCGAGATCGACGAGTCGATCTCGATGATCCGGCAGTGCGTGCGCCTGCTGCCCGACGGTCCGATCAATGTCGATGACCGGCGCGTGATGCTGCCGGAGAAGGAATACGTCTACACGCAGATCGAGGCGCTGATCCATCACTTCAAGCTCGTCATGGAAGGCATTCACGTGCCGGCTGGCGAGATCTACGTGTCGCACGAATCGCCGAACGGCGAGCTGGGCTTCTACCTGATCAGTGACGGCAGCACCCGTCCGTACAAGCTGCACATCCGCGCGCCGAGCTTCGTGCACATGGGCGGCATGCACACGCTGCTCGAGGGTTACCAGGTCGCGGATATCGTGCCCACCTTCGGCTCCATGAACATGATCGGCGGAGAGTGCGATCGATGAGCTCGCTGCAGCAGAAGTTCGAGGAGCTGAGCCGCACCTATCCACCGCAGATGCGGCCCTCGCTCGTGTTGCCGTTGCTGCAGCATCTCCAGGAGGAAAAGGGCTTCCTCACCAGCGACGATGCGCTGGCCGTTGCCGACTGCACCGGCGTGCCGCCCGTGCAGGCACTCGAAGTACTGAGCTGGTACACGATGTTGTATCGCAAACCCGTCGGCCGGCACGTCATCAAGGTATGTCACAACATCACCTGCTCGCTGCGCGGCGCCGAACGCATGGTCAATCATTTGCAGCGAAAGCTCGGGGTCAAGCCGGGTGAGACGACGGCCGACGGCCGCTTCACGTTACTCACGGTGGAGTGCCTGGCTTCCTGCGGCGCGGCGCCCTCGATGCAGATCGACAATACCCACCATGATGGTTTGAGCGAAGCCCGCATCGACAGGATCCTGGAGGGCATCACTTGACGCCCGACAGCGTGTTCCACAACTTCGCTGTCACGAACACGTCGCACTCGCTCGAGGCTTACCGCGCGCGTGGCGGATACCAGGCGCTGGAAAAGGCGCTGACGAAGCTGGCTCCTTCGGATGTCGAACGCGAAGTCACGCAATCGGGATTGCGGGGCCGCGGCGGGGCTAACTTCCCGGTCGGCGCCAAATGGTCATTCGTCAACAAGAAGAGCCCGGTGGTCTACTTGTGCTGCAACGCCGACGAAGGCGAACCCGGCACGTTCAAGGATCGCTGGATCCTCGAGCACACACCGCACCAGCTCATCGAAGGAATGCTGATCGCCGCCTACGCGCTGAACGTCCGGCACGCATTCATCTATATACGCGGCGAGTTCGATCTGCCCTTGCGTCGATTGCAAAGCGCTCTGGAGGAAGCCCGCACCGCGCGGCTCGTGGGCGAGCAAATTCTTGGCAGCTCGTTTGCCTGCGACATCCTCGTTCACCGAGGGGCCGGCGCCTACGTTTGTGGCGAGGAGTCGAGCCTTCTCAACTCGCTCGAAGGCCGCAAAGGTTACCCGCGCAACAAGCCGCCGTTCCCGGCCGTGCGAGGTCTGTACCAGGCGCCGACGGTGGTGAACAACGTGGAGACGTTGTCCGACGTGCCGTGGATCATCGCGCGTGGCGGCGCGGCCTACGCCGCGCTCGGAAATAAAGCCAATCCCGGAACGCGGTTATTCGGCATTTCCGGTCACGTGAAGAAGCCCGCGGTCTACGAGCGCCCGACCGGTTACCCGCTGAAGCGCATCATCTTCGAAGACGCGGGCGGAATTCTCGGCGACAAACCGCTCAAGGCTGTCATTCCCGGCGGCAGTTCCACACCCGTGCTCACCGCTCAAGAGATCGAGAACATCACGCTCGACGCCGCCTCGCTTCAGCAGGCGGGCAGCATGCTCGGGTCCGGCGGCATCATCGTCATTGCAGAAGGGACCTGCATGGTGCGCGTGCTGCACGTGCTCACCCGTTTCTACAGTCACGAGTCCTGCGGGCAATGCACGCCCTGTCGCGAAGGCACCGCCTGGATGAACGATATCGTCGAGCGAATCGGCTCGGGCAAAGGTGTGCGCGCGGATCTCGAGAACCTGCAGAACATTCCCGCCGGCATTTCCGGCAACACGCTGTGTGCGCTCGGCGATGCGGCGTCGATGCCGGTCGTGAGCTTTCTCAAGAAGTTTCGCCCCGAGTTCGAGTACTTCATCGAGCATGGCCGCTCGCTGCACGAGGGGCGCCTCGAGGCGTGATACGGATGAAGATCACGATCAACAATCGATCCATTGAAGCGCGCGAAGGCGAGAGGCTCATCGACGCCGCGCTGCGCCATGGCATCGAGATTCCACACTTCTGCTATCACCCGCATCTGCCCGTCTCGGGCAATTGCCGCATGTGCCTCGTGAAAGTGGAAAACGTCCCGAAGCTGATGCCGGCGTGCAACATGCATGTCGCGGCCAACCTGAAAGTGGATACGGCCGCGCCCGAGGTGGCGCGTGCGCGCCAGATGGTCATGCAGTTCCTGATGCTCAATCATCCGGTCGACTGCGGCATCTGCGACAAGGCCGGTGAGTGTCGCCTGCAGGACTACGAATTCGAATACGGCGTGCCGCGCTCCCGGTCGCTCGAACCGAAGCATCGCAAACGCAAGCTGCACGTGCTGAGCGAGCGCATCCAGCTCGACAACGAACGCTGCATTCTCTGCAGCCGCTGCGTGCGTTTCACCCGGGAAGTGTCGAAGTCCAACATGCTCGGCATCGTCGAGCGTGGCGGACATGCCATGGTGGATCGCGCAACGGCGAGCGTGGACGATGCCTATTCGGACAACGTCATCGGCCTGTGTCCCACCGGCGCGCTGCTGTCGACCGACTTTCTCTACAAGAGCCGCAGCTGGTTCCTCGAACCCGTGCGCTCGGTGTGCACGGGTTGCGCACGTGGATGCAGCGTCGAGGTCTGGCGCCGCAAGAAAGAGTGGCAGATGCGCTTGTTAGGCGAGGAACGCAACCGCTCGGCGTACCGCATCACCGCCTTGCCCAACCCGGAAGTCAACGGGCCCTGGATCTGCAACAAGGGCTTCGACCTCCACAAGGTGATGGCGCGGGAACGCGTCTCGAGCGCGCAGGTCGGCGGCGTGCCCGCCAGCGTGGACCAGGCGGTCGATCGCGCGAAAAACATGCTCGCCGAGGCCAACTCACCAGCAGCCATGGTCTCGGCGCAAGCTTCGAACGAAGAGCTCGACGCCTTTGCGGCATTGGCTAAGGCGCTCGGCCCGCGCCTGCGCATCTATGTACGCGAGGACTGTCACGCCGCGCCCGGTGAGGTGGTGGAAGACAACCTGCTCATCAAGGCCGACAAGAATCCGAACAGCTTCGGCGTGCGCGAACGGTTCGGCTCGACGCGCCTCGATGCGGCCGCCGCAAGCCAGCACGATCTGATCCTGATCTGGGGTGAGTGGCAGGAATCGGTCGACCTCGGTGCTGCAACCGTCATTCATCTGACGGCGTTCGCAGCGGCCGGGCCACAAAAGCCCGGTGTATTGATCCCGCTGTCCACACTCTTCGAACGCAGCGGCACCTTCAGCAATTTCGAAGGCAAGCACAACCGCTTCGACGCGGTGTTCGCGAAGCCGGAGTTCGCACAACACGCCACCGATCTCTTCGCGAGGCTCGCCCCATGAGCGATCTCGCCGTCCATGGCTTTTTCATGCTGTTCGCCATCTCCTTCCTGATGGGCCTCGCCACGGTGTTTACCTGGGTGGAGCGCAAACAGTCTGCCATCACCTCCGACCGTATCGGCGCCAACCGTTGTTACGTGCGTATCCCGTTCACCAACATCAAATTCATCGCCTGGGGCTTGTTCCACGGCGTTGCCGACGGCGGCAAGTTGCTGCTCAAGGAAAACTTCACGCCGCGCACCTACGATCGCTTCTGCTACAACCTCGCGCCCTGGCTCGCGGGAGTGCCGGTGCTACTGGTGTTCGCCGTGATCCCCTTCGGCGGTGCGCTCATCGTGGGCGAGCGCAGCTACGTCATGCAGATCGCTCCGCTCGACGCGGGCGTCCTGTTCGTGCTGGCCATCTCCGGCATCGGCGTGCTCTCGACCATGCTCGCGGGCTGGTCGTCCAACAACAAGTTCTCGCTCATGGGCGCGGCGCGCGCTGCCTCGCAGATGATCTCGTACGAGGTGGCCATGGGGCTCGCGCTCATCAGCATGGTGGTGACGTACGGCACGCTCGATCTGAATGCGATGGTGCAATGGCAATCGCAGTTGTTGGGCGGACTCGTGCCCGCCTGGGGCATCTTCATTCAGCCGGTGGCGTTCATCCTGTTCCTCACCGCGAGCATCGCCGAGAACAAGCGCATCCCCTTCGACCTGCCCGAGTGCGAGTCCGAGCTGGTGGCCGGCTACTTCACCGAATACACCGCGATGAAGATGGGCATGTTCATGCTGAGCGAGTTCATCGAGATCGTGGTGATCTCGGCGCTGCTCGTGACCGTCTTCCTCGGCGGCTACAACCTGCCCTATTTCAACGACAGCGGCTTCGCGTTTCCGGGCGGCGTGAACTGGGCATTGCCGCCCTGGGCGGTGGTGGTCCTGCAGGTAGGCACCTTTTCGATCAAGACATTCCTGGTCGGTTGCTTCCAGATCCAGGTGCGCTGGACGTTACCGAGGTTTCGATACGACCAGCTCATGTCGTTCGGCTGGAAATTCCTGCTGCCGCTCGCGGCGATCAACCTGGTCGTCTCCGTGTGTATCCGTCTGCTCACGTTGTGAGAGAAGCATGAAGAAGCGTTACTGGAACGAACCGCAGATGGGCTTTCGCGAGCGCATCTACTTCATCGAGATCGCGCGCGGGCTCGGCATCACCTTTGGCGTGTTCTTCCGCAACATGTGGAAATGGCTCACCTTCCGCAAAGGCGCACTTACCGCCTACTACCCGGAAGAAGTCCGCAGCGACTATTCGCCTAACAATCGCGGCCGCCATGTGCTGACGCTGCGCCCGAATGGTGACGTGCAATGCGTGTCGTGCAACATGTGCGCGACCGCGTGTCCGGCCTATTGCATCGAAATTATCTCGGCCGCGGATTTCGGTGATCCGCAGCATCCCAAATCTCCGAAGGTGTTCGAGATCGATTACTCGCGTTGCATTTTCTGCGGCTTCTGCGTGGAGGCCTGTCCCGAGGATGCGATCCGCATGGTCAAGGACGTGCCCGACCTTCCGTCCTTCGATCGAAGCAACATGTCCGGCAAGATCGATCTGCTCAAGCTGTGGCGGCCGACCAGCGATCCGCGCAAGCCCTACCCGGCCCCTCCTGTGACGACCAAGGCGCCGCCATGAGCATCACGATCGGCATCTTCGCGAGCTTCGCGCTGATCTTCGCCGTGCTGGTGGTGGTGTTGCGTCAGCCCATGCGCGCCGCGCTCGCGCTCGTTGCCCACATGATCAGCCTCGCCGCGGTGTTCGCCTGCCTCAACGTGCACGTGGTGGCGTTGTTCCAGGTACTCATCTATGTGGGCGCAGTCATGGTGCTCATGATCTACACCATCATGCTGCTCGACGACAGCGACCCGTCCTACGTCAAAGTCTTCTCGCGCTGGTCGGTGCCCGGGATCGTCGTCGCCACCGTCGTGATGGTGGCGTTGGGCGTGTTGCTCTGGACTGCCGCGCCCGTTGCTCCGGCGGTTGCAAACCCTGCGCCGGGGCCTTTCGGCTTCTCCGAATTTTCCATCGCATTCATGTCGCGGTACTGGCTCCACTTCGAGATCGCCACCGCGTTGCTCGCCATCGGCATCGTGGCCGCATGGACGATTCTTTCTCAGCGAGTCGGAAAATGATGAACGACTACGATCTCCTGATCGGCCTTGCAATTGCAACGTTCACCACAGGACTGATCGGCGTCGTGGTCCGACGCAATCTGCTCGTGGTCGTCATGTGCGTGGAAGTCATGCTGAACGCCGTGGTGCTCGCGTTCGTGACGTTCGCGGCGCGCTCGCAGTCACTGCCGGGCGTCGCGATGACCTTCTTCATCTACATTGCGGCCGCCTGCGAGATTGCGGTGGCGATGGCCATCGTCGTGTTGCTGGCCAAGCGCCGTGGCTCACTCGACCTCGCCCACGGCGATGAACTGAAAGGATAGAGGGAATCGAATGCACTCTCTCGCCTTCCTGACTGCATTACCGCTCGCGGGATTTCTCGTGAACGGCTTGTTGGGGGCGCGTTTGCCGAAGTGGCTGGTCGCGTCGATTGCCTGTGCGCTGCCGGCGCTGGCATTCGTCGTATCCGTCACCCTGTTCGCGCAGCTGTCGCGCGACGGCACGCCGATCAGCCAGACGCTGTTCACCTGGGCAGCGATGCCGGATTTCAACGTCGACGCGGCGTTCTATTTCGATGAGATCACCGCCGTCATGTGCCTGATCGTCACCGGCATCGGCACTCTTATTCATATCTATTCGATTGGCTACATGGCGCACGACGCGGGTTTCGCGCGCTACTTCGCCTATTTGAACCTGTTCCTGTTCTTCATGCTGATGCTCGTGCTCGGAAGGTCGCTGCTCGTGCTGTTCGTGGGCTGGGAAGGGGTCGGCCTTGCGTCGTACCTGCTGATCGGCTTCTGGTTCGAGGATCCGGACAAGGCGCGCGCCGGCAAGAAGGCGTTCATCACGAACCGCATCGGCGATGCCGGCTTCCTGCTCGGCATGTTCCTCCTCTACCAGGTGCTGGGTACGCTCGACATGGACCGCATCAACGCAGCGTTCATCGACGGTCCGCAGCCGGCGGTGTCGGCGAGCCTCGTCGGCATCCTGCTGTTCATCGGAGCGTGCGGGAAGTCGGCGCAGATCCCGCTCCACGTGTGGCTGCCGGATGCAATGGCGGGCCCGACGCCCGTGTCGGCGCTGATCCACGCGGCGACGATGGTCACGGCCGG
>Ga0207682_10001185_pt1 | contig 12082 bp, 8 predicted proteins | sample KBSM63metaG_FD_184332 | JGI IMG/M metagenome (GOLD analysis project Ga0207682, IMG submission 184332) | Miscanthus rhizosphere microbial communities from Kellogg Biological Station, Michigan, USA - KBS M6-3 metaG (SPAdes) (version 2) | ecosystem: Host-associated > Plants > Roots > Rhizosphere >... | reverse complement strand
CCGGCGCTCGAGCGGCTGAAGGGCGACGTCCGAGTCGAGAACCACAGTGACCGCTACGCCCTGATCGCCGTCCAGGGACCGAAGTCCCCCGCGCTTCTCGGCCGCGTGGCGGAACCCGATCCGTCGAGCCTGCCGTACTACGGTTTTCTCGAAGCGAACGTCGCCGGATTCCGGGCGCTCGTTTCGCGCACCGGCTACACGGGCGAAGACGGCTTCGAGGTCTACTGCCGCCCCGAAGACGCGGAGGCTATCTTCCGGCGGCTGCTCGAAGAAGGACAGGCCGACGGCGTCATGCCGTGCGGGCTCGGAGCCCGGGACACGCTCCGACTCGAGGCCAAGATGGCCCTCTACGGCAACGACATCGACGAGACCGTCACGGCCTGGGAGGCCGATCTCGGCTGGATCGTGAAGATGGGCAAGGGAGATTTTCTCGGGCGCGACGCGCTCGCCGCGCAGAAGGCCGCCGGCGTGCCGCGCAAGCTCGTGGGCTTCGAGATGGTCGACCGGGGCATCGCCCGCCACGGATATCCGGCGAAGACCGCGGCCGGAGCGGGTGTGGTGACCTCCGGGACGCACTCGCCGACGCTCGGCAAGCCCATCGGCCTCGCCCTTCTGCCGACGGCCGCGTCGGCGGTCGGGACGGAGTTCGAGGTGGACATTCGCGGACGCGGCGCGGCCGCGCGCGTCGTGGCGACACCGTTCTACAAGAGGAAGGGAAGCTGATGGACGACCTGCATTACAGCGAAAGCCACGAGTGGGTCCGCGTGGACGGCGAGATCGGAACGATCGGAATCACCGAGCACGCGCAGAAACAGCTCGGCGAGATCGTGTACCTGGAGCTGCCCGAGGTCGGCCACGTCTACAACGCGGACGACGAATTCGGGACCGTCGAGTCGGTCAAGGCCGTCTCGGAGCTGTACTCGCCGGTTTCGGGCGAGGTGGTCGAGGTCAACAAGTCGGCGGTCTCCGAGCCCGGCATCATCAACGACGATCCTCAGGGCGACGGCTGGCTCATCAAGATCAAGCTCTCGACCGACGAGGAGATCGGCAAGCTCATGTCGGCCGAGGCCTACGCGAAGTACGTCAGCGAGGAAGAGCAGTCGAAGTGAAGTTCCTCCCCAACTCCGACGCCGAGCGGCGCGACATGCTCGCCGCGATCGGCGCCTCCTCCATCGAGGACCTGTTCGCCACTGTGCCCTCCGCCGTCCGGCAGGCGCCGGATCTGCCGGACCCGCTGTCGGAGATCGAGATCCGCCGGTTTCTGGGGGGGCTCGCGTCGAAGAACGCGAATGCCCGCGATACGGCGTTCTTTCTGGGCGGCGGCGTCTACAACCACTACGTCTCGGCGATCGCCGACCAGATGCTCTATCGGGCGGAATGGCTGACGGCCTACACGCCCTACCAGCCCGAAGTCTCGCAGGGAACGCTGCAGTCGATCTTCGAGTTCCAGACGCACGTCTGCCTGCTGACCGGGCTCGAGGTCGCGAACGCCTCGCTCTACGAGGGAGCCTCGGCGCTGGTCGAGGCGCTGCTCATGGCCGAGCGGCTCTCGAAGGGCCGCAAGCGCGCGGTTCTCTCGGCCGGCATCCACCCCGAGTACCGGGAGACCGTGCGGAGCTACTTCGCGAACCTGGGCCTCGAGATCGTCGAGGTTCCCCTGGGCGCCGACGGCGCGACGGACCCGCGGGCGCTCGGGGCGGCTGTCGATGCGACGACCTTCGCGGTCGCCGTGCAGTCGCCCAACTTCTACGGCGTCATCGAGGACTGGGCCGTCGGTTCCGCAGCCGCGAAGACAGCGGGGGCCGCGTCGGTCGCGGTGGTGGCCGAGGCGGCCTCCCTCGCGATGCTCAAGCCGCCCGGGGAGGGAGGGGCCGACATCGCCTGCGGGGAGCTGCAGTCGCTGGGCGTGCCGATGCACCTGGGCGGGCCGCTCCTCGGCTTCCTCGCGTGCCGTATCGAGCATCAGCGGCAGATTCCGGGCCGGCTGGTGGGGGAGACGCTCGACGCCGAAGGGCGGCGGGCGTTCTGCCTGACGCTCTCGACACGCGAGCAGCACATCCGGCGGGAGAAGGCGACTTCCAACATCTGCACCAATCAGGGCCTGATGGCGCTGGCGTCGAACATCCACATGTCCCTTCTCGGAAAGAAGGGCATGCGCGAAGTGGCCCAGCAGAGCCACGCGAAGGCCGAGTACCTGAAGGGCCGGATCGCGGCGACCCCGGGCTACCGGCTCCCGTTCTCGGGACCGACCTTCAACGAGTTCCTGGTGGAAGCTCCGCCCGGCGTCGACGCGGCCGCGCTCCTCGATCGGCTCGCCGCCCGGAAGATCCTGGCCGGCATCCCGCTCTCGCGCTTCTTCGATTCCCGGGCGCTTCCGGCCGACTCGGCCGACCGGAGACGATTCCTCGTGGCCGCGACCGAGATGAACACGCGCGGCGAAATGGACCACCTCGTCGCCGCGCTGTCCGAGGTGCGGGCATGAGCGTCGAGATCGAGGAGAAGACTGACGCGGCCCTGAATGCGCGGCGCCCCGAGCCGCGCGCGGAGCCTCTGGTCTTCGAGCGCTCGGGCGAGGGGAAGGTCGGTTACTCTCTGCCGCCGCTGGACGTGCCGCCGGCAGTCGCGATCCCCGAGGGCCTGCGCCGCGGCGAGATCGCCGGCGAGACCGAGATCACCGAGGTCGAGATCGCCCGCCACTTCACGCGGCTCTCGCGCCTGAATTTCTCGATCGACCAGGGCCTCTATCCCCTGGGCTCCTGCACCATGAAGCACAACCCTCGGACGAACGAAGAGATGGCGCGCCTGCCGGGCTTCGCCGCGGCGCATCCCCTCGCTCCGGAGTCGGTGTCCCAGGGCGCCCTGGAGCTGGCCTGGAAGCTCGAACGTATCCTCGCCGAGCTGACCGGGCTCGCCCGCGTCACGCTGCAGCCTTCGGCCGGGGCCCAGGGCGAGCTCGCCGGCATTCTCATGGTCCGCAAGGCCCTGGAGAAGTCGGGCCGCGCCCGCACGACCGTCCTCATCCCCGATTCGGCCCACGGGACCAATCCCGCGTCCGCACATTTTGCCGGCTACAAGGTGCGCGAGCTGAAGTCGAATGCCCGAGGCACGATCGACCTGGCCACGCTCGAGGCCGCGATGACCGAGGACGTCGCGGCCCTCATGCTCACGGTCCCCAACACGCTCGGCGTCTTCGAGGACCGGATCCTCGACATCGCCCGGATCGTGCACGAGAAGGGCGGGTACCTCTACTGCGACGGCGCGAACTTCAACGCGTTCGTGGGCGTCGCCAAGCCGGGGCTCATGGGCGTGGACGTCATGCACATGAACCTCCACAAGACTTTCTCGACGCCGCACGGGGGCGGAGGGCCCGGCTCGGGTCCGGTCGCGGTGGCGGAGAGGCTCGCGCCATTCCTGCCGCGGCCCACGGTCGAACGGCGTGAGGACGGGACCTACTACCTCGACGCGGACCGGCCCGACTCGATCGGAAGGCTCCGCACGTTCCTCGGCAACTTCGGGATGTTCGTGCGCGCGCTCGCGTACATCGCGGCCTATGGCAACCGCATCGGCGAGGTCGCGCGCGGAGCCGTGCTCAACGCGAACTACATCCGTGCCGGGCTCTCGGACCTGTACCACCTCAAGTACGACGCGCCGTCGATGCACGAGGTGGTCTTTTCGGACAAGAAGCAGACCGAGCACGGCGTCTCGAACATGGACATCGCGAAGCGGCTCATGGACTACGGTTTTCACCCGCCGACCGTGTCGTTCCCGCTGATCGTGCACGGAGCGCTCATGATCGAGCCCACCGAGACCGAGGGGAAGGTCGGCCTGGATGCCTTCATCCACGCCATGCGCGAGATCGCCCGGGAGTGCGCGGAGGCGCCCGACATGGTGCGCGCGGCGCCGCACTCGACTCCGGTGAAGCGGGTCGACGAAGTGGGCGCAGCGAAGAAGCTGACCCTTCGCTGGCGCCCCTGAGGGCGCCGCCGCTGGAGGCCCTGGGCCCCTCGACGCCGGGAGTATGCTGAAGGCCTGAACGTTTCGGTTCGGGCAGCGGTCCTCGCGACGCTCGTTTCCGGCATGGCTGCGTCCGCGCGGCCCGCCGAGGCTCCGGTTCCACTTCCGTCGAAGGGCGACCGTTGGGTCGAGGTCCGGACGAAGAACTTCACCCTCTACGGCAACGCCAGCGAGTCCAAGACCCGGGAAGTCGGCCTCGAGATGGAGCGGCTGCGCGCCGTGCTCGTTCTGCTCAAGCGGGGGTCGGCCGCGAATGCGATGATGCCCACCTTCCTCTACGTCTTCAAGAGTTCCCAGGCGCTCGACCCCTTCCTTCCGCGCGAAGAGGGGGACGAGCATCGGTGGGCGTCCTACTACCAGGGCGGCCGGGACAGCAACTACGCGATGATGTCCGCGGCGTGGAACACCGATCCGCGGCCGACCATTTACCACCAGTACATCTACGATTTCATCGACGCCAATTTCGACGAGCTCCCTCTCTGGTACGAGGTCGGCGTCGCGGGCTACTACAGCACTTTCCAGACCGAGGGCGCCGAGGCGCGGACGGGCATGGTCCCGGAGGACGACCTCCACTTGCTTCGGAGCCGCGGGATGTGGATCCCGCTCGATCGCCTGCTCGCGGCCAGACGCGATTCGCCCGAGTACATGGACCCGGACCGGACGAGCCTCTTTTTCGCGGAGTCGTGGGCTTTCGCCCACTACCTGATGCAGGGCAACCCGAGCCGCACGCCGCAGCTGGGCCGGTACATGAGCCTCGTCAAGCAGGGGCGGCCGCAGGACGAGGCGTTCCGGGAGGCCTTCGGGACGGACTACGCGACCGTCTACAGCGAGCTCAATTCCTACATCCGCAACAACAAGCGGTTCCTCTACAACCGCTTCCAGTTCGCCGAGCTCAAGCCGCCGACGGAGGCGACGACGACGCCGATGAGCTCCGAGGACGTGGTCGTGCGGCTCGGCGACCTGCTCGCCCACACGCAGCAATACGCGGACGCCGAGCGCTTCTATCAGGCCGCGCTCTCCGCGAATCCCGAGAGCGCGGCCGCGCTCGGGGGGCTCGGATGGATGCGACGGCGGCAGGAGAAGAACGACGAGGCGACGGGCCTGATGCGCCGCGCGGCCGCGGCGGGCTCGAAGGACTTCCGCGTCTACTACTACGACGGACTGTACCGCTGGGAGGAGATCGGGAAGAGATTCGATTCGAACAACGCCGAGCAGCGCGCCCTGCTCGAAGCGGCGCGCGCCGCCTTCCGCAAGAGCGCCGACCTCAACCCCGATTTCGCGGAAGCCCTGGCGATGTTCGGGCGCACCTATCGGTACGAGCCCTTCGGAGCGAACGTGGACGAAGGCATCGCGGCTCTCGAGCAGGCGAAGGCGCGGCTCGCCGCCCGCCAGGACGTCGCCGCCGATCTGACCGCCCTCCAGGAGCGCAAGAACCAGCCCGGCCGGGCGGACGCGCTCCTCGGACCGGCCGCGGTGCCGGCCGCCGGGAAGGGCACGTCGAATCCGGTGGCCGAGTTCGAGGCCGGCGTCGCGAAGGTCAACCGGCTGGTCGAGGAGCGCAAGCTCGACGAGGCCGTCAAGGTTCTCGACGGGCTCATGCCCGAGTCGGACGCGGAGACCCGGGCAGAGCTGGAGCGCTACCGGGAGAAGCTCGTGCGGACGGCGGCGTCGAACAAGGCCGTCGACGCCTACAACGCCGCGATCGCCCTCTACAACAAGCGCGACTACCGGGGAGCGCTCGCCGCATTCCGGAAGGTCGCATCCGAGAGCCAGGATGCCGACATGGCGAAAGCCGCCCGCCAGAAGTCCGAGGAGATCTCCCGCCTGCTGGCGACGAGTTCCGCGAAGCCCTGACGGGCCGGTTTTCGGCGAGACCGCCTGATATCCTTCCGGGGCCACGAGCGCCATGAGCGACGCCTTCCACAGGAAATGCCCGCTCTGCGGGGGTGAGATGTTGCGCTCGCGCTCGAACACCTCCGGCTACACGTCCTACTTCTGGAAAAAGCCCTGGAAGACCGGGATCTTCTCGTGGGGTGTCGAGAAGGTGTTTCCGTGGGCGTGCATGGGCTGCGGCGTCGTCCTCTTCTATCTCGACCGGCTTCCGGCGATCGCAGAGGAGTACCGCACATCGGCCAACCCGAGTCGTGCGCCGGAAGGCTACCCGGCGACCATCAAGCCTTGATCGCCATCGGGTACCTCGACGGCAACCGGCTCTCGCGGGCCGTGATTGCGGGAGCACACTTCGTCGCCGAGCGCGCCGAAGCGCTCAACAAGATCAACGTTTTCCCGGTGGCCGACGGCGATACCGGCACGAACGTCGCTTCGACGCTCCAGAAGGTGGCGGCGGGAATCTCGCGCATCCGGCAGCGGCACGTCCGCGAGATGTCCAAGGCCCTCGCCGACCAGGCGATCGGGGGAGCGCGCGGCAACTCCGGCGCCATCCTCGCGCAGTTCTTCTGCGGGTTCTCCGAAGGTCTGCCCGACTCTCCTCGCGTGACGACCCGCGCCTTCGGCGCCGCCGTCGTGAAGGCGGCGGAGTCGGCTTACAGCGCGATCGCCCGGCCGGTCGAGGGGACGATCCTGACGGTCATCCGCGACTGGGCGCGGCACGTCGCGGACCGCGCGGCCGAGGTCGCGGACTTCGGAGTCTTGCTGCCCGAATCGCTGAAAGCCGCGCGGACGTCGCTGCAGAACACCCCCAAGCAGATGAAAGTCCTCCAGAAAGCCGGCGTCGTCGACGCGGGCGCACAGGGGTTCGTGTACCTGCTCGAGGGCATCGTCAAGTACCTCCGGGAGGCGGCGCGCTTCTCTCCCCCTCCGGTCGAGCCGGAGGAGGTCCGCGCCGCGATCTTCGACAAGACCCCCGAGTCGATCCTTTTCCGCTACTGCACGGAGGCGCTCCTCGAAGGCGACGCCATCGACCGGGATGCTCTCCGCCGCGAGGTCGCGCTTCTCGGCGATTCCATCGTTCTCGCCGGAGGCGCTTCGCGCGTGCGGCTCCACGTGCACACGAACGAGCCGGAGAAACTCTTCGCCGTCGCGGCCCGGTTCGCCGACGTCGCTCAGACCAAGATCGAGGACATGCGCGCCCAGCACGAGTCGCGCTTCGACCAGAACCGCGCGTCGCGGGTGGGGATCGTCACGGATTCGACCTGCGACCTGCCGGCGACCATGCTCGAGGAGCTGGGCATCGGCGTGGTGCCGGTCCGCGTCTACTTCGGTTCCGAGAACTATCTCGACAAGGTCACGATCACGCCGGCCGAGTTCTACGCGCGATTCTCCGTGACCGACCAGGCGCCCAAGACGTCGCAGCCGCCGCCTGCGGACTTCACGCAGGTCTACCGCAACGTCGCGGCCCACGCCGGATCCATCGTTTCCGTGCACCTCTCCTCCGCGGTCTCGGGGACGTACCAGGCGGCCCTGGTCGGGGCGCGCCCCGTGGAGAAGACCGGGATCACCCACGTCGACAGCCGGAACGTCTCGGTCGGCCTCGGCCTCGTCGTCCGCGCCGCCGCGGAGGCCGCGGCCGCGGGCAAGAGCGCCGACGAGGTCGCGGAAGTGGCCCGGGATACGGCCGCGCGCGTGCGGACGTTCGTCGCGGTCCCGACGCTGACCCACCTGGTGCGCGGCGGTCGCGTGTCGCCGCTCAAGGGGCTCATCGCGAAGATGCTGGGGCTCCTGCCCATCCTGACGATCTCGAAAGAGGGCAAGGCCGAGCCCGTGGCCAAGGCTCGCGGCTATGACGCCGCGCGGCGCAAGACGCTCAAGCTCCTCTTCGAGGAAGCCGGCGAGCGCGCCAGCGCCTCGCGCCGCTTCGGAGTCGCGCACTGCGACGCCGAGGACGTGGCCGAGGAAATGGCGCGCGAAATCCGCAAGCGCTACCCGGAATCCGACGTCATGATCGTCGAGTGCGGTCCGGCCCTCGGAGCCCATGGAGGCCCCGGAGCGCTCGCGCTGTCGGTGCTGCCCTGAACGCTAAACGCTAAACGCTAAACGTTAGACGCTTCCCCCGGTTCCTTGATCCTCACCGTCGGCCACTCCAATCGCCCCCTCGCGGACTTCCTCGCGATCCTCCAGGCGCATGCGATCGACCGGATCCTCGACGTCCGGCGCTATCCGGTGTCCCGCAAGTGGCCGCACTTCGACGCGGAACCCCTGGCGCGCGCCCTGGCGGAGGAGGGGATCGCCTACTCCGGAATGCCCGAGCTCGGCGGACGGCGCAAGCCGCGGCCGGACTCGCCGCACGTCGCCTGGCGGGAGGAGAGCTTCCGGGGCTACGCCGATTTCATGGACACGCCCGACTTCGAAGCCGGGCTCGCGCGCGTCTTCGAGCTCGCGCGGTCCGGCTCGAAGCGACCGGCGCTCATGTGCGCCGAGGCGGTGCCCTGGCGGTGCCACCGCTCCCTCATCGCCGACGCGCTCGTGGCTCGAGGCGTCGAAGTCATGGACGCGCTGTCGGCGACCTCCGCGAGGCCGCATGCCTTGCCGACGTTCGCGCGGGTCGAGGGGACGAGGGTGATCTACGACGGGGGAAGCGTCGGGATGTTCCCTTAGAGCCGTTTCGTCGCGAGAAGCAGCACGTCCCGCTCTCTCGGCGCGATCCCGAGCTTCTTCCACTCGGACACGAGCGCCGCGAACGCGGCGGAGAGACCCTGGGTCTCGCACCCGCGGGCGAGCCGCTGGATCGCCTGGTCGGCGGTGGTCGATCCTCCATCCGGCTGCAACGCAAAGAACCCGCGCGAGGCGATGACGAGCAGGTCCTTCGGCGCGGTCTCGAGCGTCGCCTCGGACACCCCGGCGGACTCGCGGACTTCGAAGGGGACGGGCCGTCCGAAGCGCAGGAGAAACGGCACGGGCGCGCCGCGGGAGGCGAGGGCCACGCGGTCTCCCTCCCAGCGCGCCACCGTCACCGCGCAGCCCGCGTCCGCTTCCGCGGCCCGTCGCAGGACTTCGGAGGGCGGGGCGGACGCCAGGAGCGCGCGGGCGGCCCGCGATGCGCGGACGATCGGGCCGACGGAGTCCTCGAGATCGCGGGCGTCCTCGACGAGCAGCATGGCGACGCAGCCCGGTCGGCTCTCGACGGCATAGACCGAGAGGACGGGCCCCTCCGACCTCCACCGGAGCGGCGCCGACTCGAACCCCGGAGTCTCGGGCCAGGTCGTCGGGTTCAGGAGCGGGGAGACGCCTCGAAGGACGGCCGCGGCGCCGTCGCGGCGGGCCTGGCGGACGGCGGCGACGTGCTCGCGCACGCTCTCGACGGCGAGGGCGGCGTGGGTGCCGACCTCGGAGAGAAACTCTTCGTCCTCCTTGGTGAAGTTGCGCCGGCGCTTGTTCAGGACCTCGATGACGCCGACGATCTCCCCCCGGGGCGTGCGCAGGGGAGCCGCCAGGATGGACTGCGTCGTGAAGCCGGAGGACGCATCCGTCCGCTTGTCGAAGCGCGCGTCGCGGTAGGCGTCCACGCTGTTGATGACCTGGCCCGTTTTGGCGACGGTGCCCGCGATTCCCGTCCCGACGCGCAGCCGGATCGGGTTGACGGAACCGCCCTCGAGGATCTGACTGACGAGCTCGTCCGAGCCCGGCTCGCGCAGGAAAATGGTCCCGCGCTCCGAGTCGGTTTCCGAGGTCGCGGTCCGGAGGATGATGCGCAGCGTTTCGGTCGGATCGAAGGTCGCGGCGAGAGACTTGTTGGCCTCGAGGATGACCATGAGCTTGACCATCCGGGCGCGCGTGACCGAAACCTCGGCGAGCACGCGGTCGAGGACCTGGCCCTCGAAGGCGGAGATGGCGTCCGAGAGGGCCGTCGCGTCGGGAAAGCGCGACTCCGGATCCTTGGCGATCGCGCGCTCGAGGATGTCGCGGAGCTCGGGCGGCAAGTCCGGCCGCAGCGTCTCGACCTTCGGCGGCTTTTCCGTGATCACGCGGCGCACCAGCTTCGCCGTGTCGTTGTCGTCGAACGGGACGCGGCCCGTGAACATCTCGAAGAGAAGGACGCCCATCGCATAGACGTCGGTCCGCTGGGTCGGCATGCCGCCCTGCAGAAGCTCGGGCGCCAGGAACTGGGGCGTTCCCGGAACCGTGTCTCCCGGCTCTCCTCTGTAGAGCGCCGATTCGATGGCGATCCCGAAGTCCATGAGACGCGGCTCGCCGTCTTCGCCGACGATCACGTTCTCGGGCTTGAGGTCCCGGTGCAGCACGCCGATCCGGTGCGCGGCGGCGAGACCGCCGCAGATGCCCTTGGCGATCGCGAGCCCGCGTCCGAGCGGGAGCATGCGCTCGCGTTCCTCCATGTCCTTGAGCGTCGGGCCGGCGATGTATTCCATGGAGACGAACTCTTCGCCCGCGATCTCCGTGAGGTCGTAGACGCGGCAGACGTTCGGGTGTGTCACGCGCCGCGACAGGATGATCTCGCGGCGGAGAGTTTCGCGCCGCTCGGGCGACACGCGATCGGGGCGGATGCGCTTGAGCGCGATCTGCTGATCCAGCTTCAGGTCGCAGGCGCGGTAGACGACGCCCATCCCGCCGAAGCCCAGAACCGAGTCGATGCGATAGCGGTCCCCGAGGATCGTGCCGACGGTAACCGGAACCTCGCGGGCGCTTTGATTCGTCCGCTGGGTCGTTCCGTCTCGCGTCGGCAGTTCGCTCTCGTGGCCCAAGTCGACGATGATTCTAAGCCGCCGCCGGGACCGATCCCTTTGACTTTCGCGGCTGTTTCTTTGACTTTCGCTTCGCGGGGGTCTAGATTGCCAAACCAGCGTGTTCATTCGATTCGACGTGCCAGTTTCACATTCACAAGCGAGGGAGGAGCATCGTGAGACAGCGCCATCGCGTCCGGGTGCCAGGTCTTCGTCTCGCCCTGATGGCCGCCGCCGCGGCCCTGCTCGTCAGCGCTAACGCGTTTTCCTCCGGTTTCCAGGTCATGACGCACGGCGCCCGCGCGAGCGGCATGGGCCTCGCCTACGCCGGCATCAGCGGCGATCCCACGTCGGTCTTCTACAACCCCGCGGGCATCGCCTGGATGAATCACTTCGAGGGATACCTGGGCGTCAACTTCCTGACCCGCACGGAAGGGGAGCTCGCGGGCGCGGCCCCGTTCCCGGGCTCGGGCGCGCTCGAGACCATGGAGAACAACTGGTACTTCTTTCCGGACGGCTACCTCGTCCTCCCGTTGACCAACGAGCTCAACGTCGGTGTCGGCGGCTTCGCCCAGTACGGCCTCGGACTGAAGTGGGACAACCCGAACACCACCTTCACGGGCCAGTTCATCTCGCAGAACTCGGTGATCCAGGCGATGGACACGAACCTCAACTTCACGTACCGCCTGTTCCCGGAGCTCGCGATCGCGGCCGGCGTCGACTACCGGTTCTCGAAAGTCCAGCTCGAGCGCAACCAGGCCGCCGTCAACCCCTTCAACGGCGCGGTCGTGCCGGTTGCGCGCGTCAAGCTCAACAGCGACCTCCTCGAGAACGGCGGCTGGGGCTGGAACGTGGCCCTCATGTTCAAGCCCGTCCAGAGCATCTCGATCGGCGCCTCATACCGCTCGAAGATCGACGTCGATTACGAGGGCGAGGCCACGTTCACCCAGAGGCCGACGGGCAATGCCGCTCTCGACGCCATCGTCGCGGCCTCGCTGCCGCCCGGCAATCCTCCCGTGTTGACCTCGATCGCCTTCCCTTCGAGCCTCAACCTCGGCGTCGGCATCGAGCTCGGCAACCAGTGGCTCCTGTCTCTCGAAGCGGACTGGACGGAGTGGTCCCGTTTTCAGAGCCTCGCCATCATCTTCCCGACCCTCCCGGGGCGCGACATCTTTCGCCCGGAGCTCTGGGAAGACAGCTGGGCGTATCGGGCGGGTCTGGAGAAGGGATTCGGCAACTGGGCGGTCCGCATCGGCTACTACTACGACAACACGCCGCAGCCCGACTTCGACGTGAGCCCGCTCCTGCCCGATTCGGATCGCAACGTGTACACGGCGGGCTTCGGGTACAACACCGAACGCTGGGGATTCGACCTGGCGGCGGTGCTGCTCAAGTTCAAGGAGCGCGCCATCCTGCCCCCCGTGCCGCAGACG
>Ga0207682_10001184_pt1 | contig 12101 bp, 11 predicted proteins | sample KBSM63metaG_FD_184332 | JGI IMG/M metagenome (GOLD analysis project Ga0207682, IMG submission 184332) | Miscanthus rhizosphere microbial communities from Kellogg Biological Station, Michigan, USA - KBS M6-3 metaG (SPAdes) (version 2) | ecosystem: Host-associated > Plants > Roots > Rhizosphere >... | reverse complement strand
ATTGGGGCCTGACAAGCATAAACGCCGCCCAAGGGGAATAAACCGAGGTGCCGGAAATGCATGGCGTGACGCAGCCTTCATCTCTCGCTCCGGGAATTCAGGCCGGATCGCGGCCGTCCGCTGCCGCGACGCTTCGCCTCGCCGCCAACGAAGCACCTGAGCATCAGCGGCCGGCGCTGCTGAGCGCGTTCTTCGAGCGCATGGGCGTGCGGTACGACACCGAGCCCACGGGGGACGCTCCGGTCGAGATCGACCTCACCGTGCAGGCGCTTCCCGGTCTCCAGCTGATGTCAGGCCAGATGCTGGGCGCGCGCGTCCGGCGTATCCGCGAGAGCAACGATCCCACCGACGACGTCGGCCTGATCGTCAATCCGGCAGGCCATCATCTGCTCTCCCAGCGCGGGCGCGAGATCGTGCTCGGTGAGGGCGAGGCGGCGCTGGTGTCGCTCGTCGACCCGTTGATTTCCGTGCAGCGTCCGCCGGGAAGGATGCTTGCGCTGCGCCTGCCTATGCCGCCCCTCGCTTCGCGGCTGGCCGGCGGGGGAGACTGTTTCATGCGGCGGATCCCGCAGAGCAGTGCGGCACTCCGCTTGCTGACCGGATATCATGGCATCGTGTCGCAACAACACATGCGTACCAGCCTCGATGCGCAGCATCAGGTCGTGTCTCACTTCTACGATCTGACGGCCGTCGCGATCGGTGCGACACGCGACGCTGCGGAGTTGGCGGAAGGATGCGGCCTGCGTGCGGCGCGGCTGCACGCCATCAAGCAGGACATCGCGAAACATCTCAGCCAGCCCGGCCTCTCGATCACGGCGCTTGCGTTGCGCCACGGCTGCACGCCGCGCTTCATCCAGCGGCTGTTCGAGAGCGAAGGCACGAGCCTGACCGACTATGTGCTGACGCAGCGCCTCGCGTCCTCGCGCCGCATGCTCGCCGACCCGCGCCGCGACGGCGAGAAGATCAGCACGATCGCGCTCGACGCCGGCTTCGGCGATCTGTCCTACTTCAACCGCGTCTTCCGCCAGCGCTATGGCGATACGCCGTCGGCGATCCGCGCGTTCGCTCGCGCGGTTCAGCAGTGATCGGCCCTCATGCCATCGCGCGGGAATGAAGAGGTGCCGACGATGCATAACGTGACCCGCTCTCCCTCTCTCGCCCCGGGAATTCAGCCTCCGGTCGGGATGCTGCGCCTCGCCGCCAACGATGCGCCCGAACACGTGCGTCCCGACTTGCTGCGCGAATTTTTCCAGCGTCTCGGAGTCCGCTACGACGTCATGGCCACCGGCCGCGAACCGATCGCGATCGACCTCACACTGCGCAGGCTTCCGGGCCTGCAGCTCTCGTCAGGGACGCTGCGGGGCGCGCGCTATCTACGCACCCGCGAGACGACCGATCCGACCGAAGACGTCGGCCTGGTGGTCAATCCGCGCGGCAGCATGCTTGTGCGTCAATGCGGGCGCGAGATCGAACTCGGCGAAGGTGACGCCACGCTCGTCTCCTTCACCGAAACGCTCGATACCGCGCATCGCGCGCCGGGCGACATGCTGGTGCTGCGCTTTCCGCGCCCGCAGCTCGCGCCGCGGTTGAGCGATGCGCGCGACTGCGCGCTGCGCCGGATACCGCATGGCACGCCGGCACTCAGCCTCCTGACCGACTACGTCGATATCATCGAGCAGGAGCAGGCGGTCGCGAGCGACGACCTGCAACAGTTCATCGTGTCGCACTTCTACGACCTGGCCGCCGTCGCGATCGGTGCAACGCGCGACGCCGCCGATATGGCGCAAGGCCGCGGCCTGCGCGCGGCGCGGCTGCACGCCATCAAGCAGGACGTTGCGAGCAATCTCGGCCGGCCCGACCTGTCGGTCACGGCGCTCGCGCTGCGCCACGGCTGCACGTCGCGCTTCATCCAGCGGCTGTTCGAGAGCGAAGGCACCAGCTTCACCGACTACGTGCTGACGCAGCGCCTCGCCTGCGCGCACCGCATTCTGACCGACCGGCGCCACGCGTCGGAAAAGATCAGCGCGATCGCGCTCGACGCAGGCTTCGGCGATTTGTCCTATTTCAACCGCGCCTTCCGCCAGCGCTACGGCGACACACCGTCCGCCATCCGCATGCTGGCGCGTCAGGCCTGAGCGGGCAAGCCTACTCCAGCCTCACGCTGAGCAACCCGCCGAAGCTTTGGCGAAGGCGGGCGTCTCGAAGCATGGCCGCATGCACCGTGCTTTGATATATCGGGCCGCGGCCACGAATGACGGCGGGAGGGGACGGATGCGCGGGCTTGCGTCGAAGGTCGTCGTGGTCACGGGCGGAGGGGGCGGGATCGGCGGCGCGACCTGCCGGCGCTTCGCCGCGGAGGGTGCGCGCGTCGCGGTGTTCGACGTCAATGAAAAGACCGCCGCCAAAGTTGCCGACGAGATCAGTGCAGACGGCGGCACGGCTGAAGCCCTCGCCTGCGACATCACCGACTACGCTGCCGTGCAACGCGCGGTCGCGGCGGCGGAAGCCGCGCTCGGGCCGATCGACGTGCTGGTCAACAACGCCGGCTGGGACGTGTTCAAGCCGTTCACCAAGACCGAGCCGGCCGAGTGGGAGAAGCTGATCGCGATCAATCTCACCGGTCCGCTCAACATGCACCACGCGGTGCTGCCCGGCATGGTGGCGCGTCGCAAAGGCCGCATCGTGAACATCTCATCCGATGCGGCGCGCGTCGGATCGTCGGGCGAGGCCGTCTATGCGGCCTGCAAGGCCGGCCTCGTCGGCTTCTCCAAGACACTCGCGCGCGAGCATGCGCGCCACAACATCACGATCAACGTGGTCTGTCCCGGGCCGACCAACACCAACCTGTTCGCCGGCTACAAGCAGGGCGCCGCCGATCCCGAGAAGCTCGAAGAGGCATTCCGCCGCGCGGTGCCGCTCGGCCGCATCGGCGAGCCGGAGGATCTGCCCGGCGCGATATTGTTCTTCGCAAGCGACGACGCGGCCTACATCACCGGACAGGTGCTGAGCGTGTCCGGCGGGCTGACCATGGCCGGATAGAGCATGATCCCGAAAAGTGGACACCGGTTTTCGGAAAAGATCATGCTCCACCAATAACGAGGCAAGCATGCAGTACGCGGACATTCTCTACGACGCGGCCGACGGCGTCGCGCGCATCACCATCAACCGTCCGGCCGTGATGAACGCGTTCCGCGGCCAGACCTGCGAGGAGCTGATCGCGGCGCTCAACCGCGCCGGCTGGGACAAGTCGATCGGCGTGATCGTGCTCGCCGGCGCCGGCGATCGCGCCTTCTGCACCGGCGGCGATCAGGGCGCGCATGAAGGCCAGTATGACGGGCGCGGCATGATCGGCCTGCCGGTGGAGGAATTGCAGTCGCTGATCCGCGATGTGCCCAAGCCCGTGATCGCGCGCGTGCAGGGCTATGCGATCGGCGGCGGCAATGTGCTGGCGACCTTGTGCGACTTCACGATCGCGTCCGAGAAGGCGAGCTTCGGACAGGTCGGGCCCAAGGTCGGCTCGGTCGATCCGGGCTTCGGCACCGCCTATCTGGCGCGCGTCGTCGGCGAGAAGAAGGCGCGCGAGATGTGGTACCTCTGCCGCCGCTACTCGGCCGCCGAGGCGCTCGCCATGGGCCTGGTCAACGCCGTGGTACCGCACGACAAGCTCGATGAAGAAGTCGCGCGCTGGTGCGCCGAGATCATGGAACGCTCGCCCACCGCGATCGCCATCGCCAAGCGCTCGTTCAACGCCGACACGGAAAACATCCGCGGCATCGGCGGCATGGGGATGCAGGCGCTCAGCATGTATTACGCCACCGAGGAATCGAAGGAAGGCGTGCGCGCCTTCAACGAGAAGCGCAAGCCGCAATTCCGCAAGTTCGCGAAGTAGCGATGAGCGTGCGTTTCACCGCCGAGCAGCGCGCCTTCCAGGAGACCGCGCAGCGTTTCGCGCGCGAGAAGCTCGCCCCGCACTATCAGGCGCGCGAGGCGAGCGGGGAGGTCGACCGCGCGCTCGTGCGGCAGATGGGCGACCTCGGCCTGATCGGCGCGGACTTGCCGGAGGAGTACGGCGGGCTCGGGCAGCCGAGCCTCACCGCCGGGCTGATCATCGAGGCGATTGCCTATGGCGATTTCAACGTCGCCTACGTGCAACTGCTCGGCTCGCTGCAGGGCCAGATTTTGGCGCGCCACGCCGCGCCGGACCTCGCGCGCGACTGGATCGCGCGCATCGTCACGGGCGACGCGATCGTGTCGGTGGCGCTGACCGAGCCGCGCGGCGGATCGGATGCCGGCAATCTGGCGCTCGCGGCGCGCCGCGATGGCGATCGTTACATTCTCAACGGCGAGAAATCCTCGATCAGCATGGCAGACCAGGCCGATGCGTCGATCGTGTTCGCCCGCACCGGCGGGCCGGAAGACGGCCCGCGCGGGGTGTCGGCGTTCCTCGTGCCGATGAACAGCAAGGGCGTCTCAACGTCGCGCTTCAACGACATCGGCAGCAAGGCGGTCGGGCGCGGCTCGATCTTCTTCGACGACGTGGAGGTGCCGGTGACGCATCGGCTGTCGGGCGAAGGCATGGGCTTCGCCCAGGTGATGCAGGGCTTCGACTACAGCCGCGCGCTGATCGGTCTGCAATGCGCCGCCGCCGCGCAGGCCTCGCTCGACGAAACTTGGCAATATGTGAAGGAGCGCCACGCCTTCGGCGCGCCGATCGCGCAGTATCAGGGCGTGACGTTTCCATTGGCCGAGGGCGAAACGATGATCGCCGCGCTGCGCCAGCTCTGCTATCACGCGCTCGACCTGCGCGACGCCGGCGCGCCGCACACCGCCGAGGCCGCGATGTGCAAATGGCTCGGGCCGAAGACCGCGGTCGACGTGATCCACCAGTGCCTGCTGACCCACGGTCACTACGGCTGGTCGTTCGACCTGCCGCACCAGCAGCGCCTGCGCGACGTGATGGGGCTCGAGATCGGCGACGGCACCGCGCAGATCATGAAGCTGATCATCGCGCGCGAGAAGGCCGGCAAGGTCGCGGTGCAGTACGCCGGAAAGCAAAAGCCGGACTAGGACGCCTTGCCCTTCACGACCCAGGCGGTTGCCGCGTAGGAGCGCGCACCATCCTGTTCGCCCTCCAGGTAAGCCAGTTCGACAGCGCTCCGGAGTTGTGTTCTCGCGTCCGAATCGAGTGCGTTCACGTATTCGGCGATGGGCCCGTCGTTCCCTTCAGCAGGCGCCCAGAAGTCGGCGAAGGACGTGAAGTCCATGCGTATCGTGCGCATGTCCTGCACAACATCGGTAAAGCCTGCGTCACGCCAGGCGCGGGCCAGTTCGCCGGGGCGCCGCATGGGTCGGGCGTAAGCCTGGGCTCTCAGCGCATGGCCGTCGGGATCGAGCATCGCCGCCGTATCGAACAGCATGCGATAGGTAATGAGCCCGCCACCAGTATCCCATGTGGCGGCAGCCACAGTCCCACCCGCGCGCGTGATGCGTTGCAGTTCGCGAACCGCGCGCTGCGGCTGCGGTATGAACGGCAGGACCAGCATCGACAGCGCGTGGTCGAACGAGGCGTCCGGAAACGGCAGCGCGCAAGCGTCGCCGACCTGAAAGGAGAGGCGCGCGTCGTCGCTGTGACGCTTCGCGTGCTCGATATAGGCGGGTGAAAAATCGATGCCGGTGACGCTGGCGATTTCAGGATTCTGCGCGAGGCAGAAGCTCAGATTGCCGGTGCCACAGCCGACATCGAGCACGCGCTGCGCGCCGGCGATACCGGCGAATCCGACCAACAGCGGCGCGAGCCGGCGGCTCCAGCGCCCCATCTGGAGCTCGTAGCCGTCGCCGCTCGAAGAGACGAATGTCGAGGAAACAGGGGAGTCGTTCGTCACTGCGCTTTCAATCCGATCGTTCTGACCAGCGTGGCGTTCTCGGCGATTTCCCTCTCGACATGCGCGCCGAATGCGGAGGGGGTCAAGATCATCGGCTCGACACCGAGGCTCGCGAGCCTGTCCTTCACCTTCGGCTCTTGCAGCGCCTTGAGCGTCTCGCGGTGCAGCCGGTCGACGATTTCGCGCGGCGTCTTCGCGGGCAGGAAAAGTCCGAACCAGGTCGGATACTCGGCGTCGGAGAATCCGGCTTCCCGGATGGCCGGCACGTCCGGCAACGCGGCGGAGCGATCCGCGCTATTCACCGCAAGCGCTGAGAGCTTGCCGTCTCGAATGTGCGGCAGCGCAGCGCCGAGTGCCACGAAGAAGAAATCGATCCGCCCCGCCATCACCTCGGTCATTGCCTCCACGCCGCCCTTGAATGGGACATGCGTAGCATGCACGCCGGCGCTGAGCCGGAAGCGTTCCGCGCTCAGATGCGATGCAGATCCGGCGCCGGGCGACGAGAAGTTGAACGCACCCGGGGCTGCCTTGGCGGCGGCGACGAGATCGCGAGCCGTCTTGAATCCCCTGGCAGGCGGAACGACCAGCACGAACGGCGAGACACCGAGCGGAACGACCGCGGCAAAATCCCGCGCTGGATCGTAGGTCAGGTTCGGCTGAAGCGCCGGCGCGATCGTGTGCGCCGACGAGTTGACAAGAATTGTGTAGCCGTCGGGTTCCGACTTGGCGACGTAGCTGGAGCCGATCGTCCCTCCCGCGCCGGGACGGTTCTCGACAACGATGCTCTGACCGAGCTGCGTCGAGAGTTGCTCGAACACAACGCGGGGGACGATGTCGAGAACGCTGCCGGCTGCAATCGGCACGATTGCTCGCAGCGGCTTCGTCGGCCAAGTCTGCGCCTCGGCCTTGAATATCGCGGCAGGGAGGACGAGTGCAGATACCAGCATCACGCGGAATGGCTTCATGATGTCCCTCCATCGCAATCAGGCGCCTCGATTCACAAATCAGTCTTCGTACGGGCGGTGGCGGATATCCAATACTTAAGTGCTCTGGCCATTCATGCCAATTCGGCATAAGCAGCGTCATGGACCTGCGGCGAGCGCGAACCTTCGTCACCGTGGCCGAGCTGGGCACCGTCTCCAAGGCGGCGCTGCGCCTGCGCATTGCCCAGCCCGCGCTATCGCGGCAGATCGGCGCGCTCGAGCATGAACTCGGTCTCAAGCTTTTCGATCGTGTGGGCCGCCGCCTCGTGCTGACCGGCGAAGGCGAGCAGATGCTCAGCGACTGCCGCGGTCTGTTGGCTTATGCCGGTGCACTTGGCGAGCGGGCGCAGCAGCTGCGGCGCGGGGGTGTCAGTGTGCTGAAGGTCGCCGCCTCCCCGCAATTCATCGAAGGCGTCATTTCGGATTTCTTGCACCGCTACGCGGAAGGATATCCCAACGTAGACGTAAAATTGGTTGAAGCGATTGGGACGGCCCCCCTGACAATGCTCGAGCGCGGCGAGATTCACCTCGGGCAAGGTCTGGCCGACGCGGCTCACTCGAGCGACCGGCACTTCGCCAGCCAACCGCTGCAGCTGGTCGACTTGCTCGCGGTCTCCCATCCTCGGCTGCCATTGGGCAACGGCAGCGCTGTCGAGATCGAACGCCTCGCGCAGTTTCCTTTGCTTCTGCTCGATACCGGCTTCATATTTCGCCGCTTGTTCGACTCCGCCTGCCGCTTGGCGGGACTTAGGCCGAACATCAAGTTTGAAAGCCGAGTGCCGCACACCCTGCTTGAGATGGCCGAAAGCGGGCATGGGGTGGCAATCGTTCCGTCAACTCTGCGCCTTCATCGGTATGCGTTGCGAGTTGCTTGCGTGAACTATCGGGACAAGCCGCTGCGCGAGCCCCTGAGCATTTTTTGGGACAGGCGCCGGCCGCAGCCGCGCTACGCGACAGCCTTTTGCGAGATGCTGGCGGCCTATGTACGCGAAGTTTTTCCGATCACGCGCCCGTCCGCGCCGAAGCCTGTAAGGCGCCCGCCGCGCCGTGCACGACGGGCTGCGTCGCGCTAGTCCACGATCGCCTGACAGACCAGCGCGTTGATCACCTGCCGGTAATGCCAGCGGATCGGGCCCGGCGAGTGCGCCATGAACACGACCGCGAGCTGTTCCTTCGGATCGGCCCACCAGTTGGTGCCGCTCGCGCCCGGCCAGTTGAAGTCGCCGGGCGAGCCGATCAGCTTGCCGCGTCCGGCTTCGGTGCGCACCGCAAGCCCGAGCCCGAAGCCGTAGTCCGCGCGCGTCGGATCGGCGTTGGCGATCAGGTTCTTCACCTCCGGGCCCATCTGGTTGGTCAGCATGTATTCGGCGGTCTTGCGTCCCAGAATGCGCGTCTCGCCATAGGCGCCCTTGTTCAGGAGCGCGAGCGCGAAACGCATGTAGTCGCTCACCGTGGATGACAGGCAGCCGCCGCCGCATTCGAACTTCAGCGGCTGCGTCAGCACCGGTGTGACGTTCTGCGCAATGCGGGTGTCGGGATCCACCGGCAGCGCCCTGGCGTAGCGCGCGGCCTTCTCCGGCGGGATGAAGAACGCCGTATCGGTCATGCCGAGCGGCTTGGTGATGTTCTCCTCGAAGTATTTCCCGAGCATCTGCCCCGACACTTTCTCGACTACCTGCCCGAGCAGGTCGAGCCCGAAGCCGTAGTCCCACACTGCGCCCGGCTGATTGAGCAGCGGCAACTCCGCGAGCTTGTCCATGAACTCCGCGCCGTTCATCTGCCCGCCGGCGACGCCGCTGCCGCCGGGATAAAGCTTGTGCACGGCGGTGTTGCCGCGCCCGCCATAGACGAGACCCGAGGTGTGCATCATCAGATGGCGCAGCGTGATCGGCCGCTCCGCCGGCACCGTCGCCGCGATGGTCTCGCCCTTGGGGTCGAGCACCGCGACCTTCATCTCGGCGAATTTCGGGAAATACTTCGACAGCGGATCGTCGGTGAGCAGCTTGCCGCGTTCCTGCAACTGCAGCGCAGCGAGCGCGGCCATCGGCTTGGTCATCGACGCGATATTGAAGATCGTGTCTTTGGTCATCGGCACGCCGGCCGCCTTGTCGCGGAAGCCGAACGCCTCGTAGTAGACGAGCTTGCCCCTGCGCGCGATCGCGATCACGGCGCCGGGCAGGCGGCCCTTCTCGATGTCGGCCTTGATGACCTTCTCGATCTCGCCGAGTCGCTCGGACGACATGCCGACCTCTTCGGCCTTGCCGTGCGGCAGCGGATCGCCATTGGTTGCGTTCATGGCTTGCCCTTGAGCATGTACGGAGAGACAGAACATCGTTGTGGCCGCGAGCATCGCGCGGAGCATCATCGTCGCGTTTTTAAGGGGCGCCTCACCGCAAGACTACGACATTCCGCGCTGCGGTCCACCGTGCGGACAGCAATGGGCACCGCGCGGCAGGTCAGGGCGCGTGAAAAGTAATGCAACCGAGTGCACGCGAGGGATACGATGGCGATGCCAGGGGACGCCGACATGCAACATGCCGCGATCGACCGCCGCTACGACGTGATTGTCGAGGAACACACGTGTCCGCGTCCGGACGGCAGCGCGATGGCGCTGCGCATCGCGCGGCCGAAAGGCCAGGGGCTGAAGCGAGAAGCGCCTTTTCCCGCCGCGATCGATATTCACGGCGGCGGCTGGGTGCTGCACGACCGCCATCGCAACGCGTATATCGACGACTCCTTGGCGGCTGCCGGCATCATCGTCGCGGCGCCGGAATTCCGCATGCCGCCGGAAGGCGCGTATCCGGTGTCGATCGCCGACAATCACCTCGCGATCCGCTGGCTCAAGGCGAATGCCGCAGCGCTCGGCAGCCGGGCGGATCTGGTCGGCGCGATCGGCACCTCGAGCGGCGGGCATCAGCTGATGCTCTGCGCGCTCCGCCCCGATGACGCGCGCTACGGCGCGCTCGCGCTGCCGGGTGCGGCGTTCGACGCCAGGCTCGCCTTCGCCGTGGCGTGCTGGTCGGTGTTCGATCCGCTCGCGCGCTATCGCATGGTGCGCGAGAAGCAGGTCAAGCATCTGCTCGCTGCGCATGCCGCCTATTGGGCCGACGAGGCCGCGATGGCGGAGGGCAATCCGCAGCTCATCGTGGAGCGCCGCGCCTTCACCCAGCTTCCGCCTTTGCTGGTCATCCAGGGCACCAGGGACGACAACCTCACCGACGACATGGCGGACCGCTTCGTCGCCGCCTACCGCGCCGCCGGCGGCGACGCGACCCTGAAGACGTACGAAGGCAAGCCGCACGCCTTCGTCATCCTGGAGCCGGGCACTGCACCGTCCGAGGATGCGATTGCCACGATGGCACAGTTCATCCGCGCGCGGGCCATGAACGCCTGACGGCATCGGTTCCGTGCCTTGCGCCGCTGCGGAGCGGCCGATAACGTTGCGTGAGCTCGGCCGAGATCGAGCCAAAGGCGCGCAATTCCATCAGCGCCATACGGGAGGACTGCATGCAGCTCCGAGCTTTCGGAACGCCGTGGCTTGTCGCCGCCATCGCGATCGTTGCGGAGGCAAGTCTGCCTGCCGCCGCGCAGCCGATCACGCTTTCGATCATCGATGTCGGCGGCGACCTCTCCTCGGTGCAGGCGATCGTCGAGAACTATCGCAAAGCCAATCCGAACAAGGTCAAGGACATCCGCATCCAGCGTGCGCCGCAGCCGGAGCTGCCGGCGAAGATCAAGGCGCAGCAGGACGCCGGCCGCCTCGACATCAACCTCATCATGACCGGCCAGGCCGCGGCTTCGGCGCTGATCGCCAACGGCCAGCTCGTGCGGCTGCTGCCCGATCACGAGAAGCTGTTTCCGCTCGCCGACTTCACCGATGCCGCCACCGCGCATCTCAAGGAAGGCGAGGGCTACGTCGTCCCGTCGGTGGTGAGCAATGGCGGCCCGGTGTTCATCTTCAATCCGAAGCGGGTGCCGAACCCGCCGAAGACCGCGCAGGAGCTGCTGGCCTGGGCGAAGGCCAATCCAGGCAAGTTCTTTTATGCGCGGCCGTCCAACAGCGGCCCGGGCATGTCCGTCATCGTCGGCCTGCCCTACATCCTCGGCGACAAGGATCCCAAGGACCCGGAGAACGGTTGGGACAAGACCTGGGCATTCCTGAAGGAGCTCGGGCAATACATCGAATACTATCCGACCGGCACGCTGTTCACCTTGCGCGAGTTCGCGCAGGAGCAACGCTGGATGATCGCCGGCATCATGGAATGGGACATGAAGCCGCGTGCCGAAGCGGTCGTGCCGCCGGAGTCGAAGATCACCATCCTGGAGAACACGACGTTCTCGATCGACGGGCACTATTGGGCGATCCCCAAAGGCGTGCCGCAAAACGAGATCGACGTCATCCTCGACCTGATGAAGTTCATGCTGCAGCCCGAGCAGCAGGCACTGACCTGGAAAGCGTTCATCGGACCGGTCAACAAAAAGGCGACGCTCGATAGCGCGCCGCCGGATATCCGGGATTACGTGAAAGAGTTCTGGCGACCCGAATACGTCGACATGGACAAGAAATACAAGATCGTGCCGATGCTCGAAGTGCGCAAGCTCAACTACGCATTCGACCGCTGGGACCGGGAAGTGGGTGCGCAGAAGATCAAGCGTCAGTGAGCCAAACTCTCAATTCTCTGCGCTTTCGCATTACCAAGCGTTTCGGAGCGAAGACGGTCCTTGACGACTTCGCCCTCGAGGTGCGGGGCCGCCAGTTCGTGACGCTGCTGGGCCCGAGCGGCTGCGGCAAGTCCACCGCGCTCAACATCGTGGCCGGCCTCATCCCGGCGAGCGAGGGCGAGCTGTGGATCGACGGCGCGCGCATGGACCAGCTGCCGGCGGAGCAGCGCGGCTTCGGCATGGTGTTCCAGAACTACGCGCTGTTTCCGCACATGACCGTGTTCGGCAACATCGCCTTCGGCCTGGAAATCCAGCGCCGCCCGGCCGCCGAGATCGAGCAGCGCGTGCGCGCGATGCTGGCGCTGGTGCAGTTGCCGGAACTCGGTGACCGCTATCCCTCGCAGCTCTCCGGCGGCCAGCAGCAGCGCGTCGCGATCGCCCGCGCGCTGGTGCTGGAGCCGCGGCTCCTCCTGCTCGACGAGCCGCTTTCGAACCTCGACGCCAAGCTGCGCATCGAAATGCGCGCCGAGATCAAGCGCATCCACGCGAGCCTCGGCCTCACCTGCATCTATGT
>Ga0207682_10001181_pt1 | contig 12118 bp, 12 predicted proteins | sample KBSM63metaG_FD_184332 | JGI IMG/M metagenome (GOLD analysis project Ga0207682, IMG submission 184332) | Miscanthus rhizosphere microbial communities from Kellogg Biological Station, Michigan, USA - KBS M6-3 metaG (SPAdes) (version 2) | ecosystem: Host-associated > Plants > Roots > Rhizosphere >... | reverse complement strand
GTCCCGAGCGAAGTCGAGGGGCGCCGGCACCGACTCCCGAGAAACGCCCCTCGACTGCGCTCGGGACGAACGAGGGTCGGGAGACAAGACTCTCCCCATCCGTGAAACGCGCCGTCCTCCAGCACGACCTCAATCCGGACCATATCGAAGGCACGGGCCGGGGCGGCCGCATCACCCGCGCCGACGTCGACCGCGCCGTCGAGAATGCGACAAGGGTCAGCAAGCCGATCGAAGGCGTCATCCCCGCCGCGACCGGCGACATCCGCTCCCATGTCATCCCCCACGACCGCATGCGCCTCGCCATCGCCGAGAACATGCACGCCTCGGTCACCCAGGCGCCGCACGTCACCGCCGTGTTCGAGGCGGATTTCTCGGCGATCATGGCGCATCGCGACGCCCATAAGGCCGCCTTCGCCAAGAAGGGCGCGAAGCTCACCTATACGGCGTACCTCGTCGCCGCCGCGGCCGAGGCGATGAAGGTCGCGCCGGCGATCAACAGCCGCTGGCACGCCGACCGGCTCGAGCTTTACGACGACGTCAATATCGGCGTCGGCACCGCGCTGGGCGAAAAGGGCCTCATCGTCCCGGTCGTCCGCAAGGTGCAGCAGCTCAGCCTCAAGGGCATCGCCGCCCAGCTCGACGAGCTGATCGAGAAAGCGCGCAAAGAAAAGCTGACCAGCGCCGACATCAAGGGCGGCACCTTCACCATCTCCAATCACGGCGTCTCCGGCTCGCTCTTCGCGGCGCCGATCATCATCAACCAGCCGCAATCGGCGATCCTCGGCGTCGGCAAGCTGGAAAAAAGGGTCGTCGTCCGCGAGGCCGGCGGCGTCGACACCATCCAGATCCGGCCGATGGCTTACGTCTCCCTCACCATCGACCACCGCGTCGTCGACGGCCACCAGACCAATTCCTGGCTGACCCGGTTCGTGGAACTGCTCGAGAGCTGGCCGCTCGACTGACGCTGGCCCCATGCGATCGCGCTCAACCAGGCTGGCGGCGGGAAGAAGCTATCCTATAAAGCCATCCGTGCTGGCCGCCGCCGTCGAAACGAGTGGCATTGCCCTTCCCGTGGAGCTGACGCGGTGGGACAAGTTCGACCATGTTTTCGAAGCGGACTTCCTCCCTAACGGATGGCCGGGACAAAGGGAGCATGCGCTGATCTGGGTCCATTGCCGTGCCGTGCCCTCCCACCGCGCCGCCGAGGCGAGGGACATTGTCGAGAGAGAGGCCATTCCCCGGTTCATCCGATGGGCGCGCATGATCGACTCGCTGGACGCTGCGTCGCCTATCCGCCGCGAGAAGCAGAGCTTCCGCTATTCGCTGGAGCGATTCGCCACCTGACCGCGAAGGGGGATGGGCTAATCGGCCTCCGCCAGCTTCTGGTAACCGGCCAGCAATTGGCCCCAGCCGCCTTCCATGCCGCTCTCATAATCGCCGCGCACCGCCTCAGCCCTTTCGCCGAACCGCTCCAGGTCGCGATGCTCGAACGCGACGATCGTGTGATCGCCGTCCTCGGTGAAGCGGATTTCCACCGTCGTCTCGAAATCGGGGTCGTAGGTCCATTCGGCGTTGAGCTGCCAGGCCAGCACGATCCGCTCCGGCGCGTCCCATGCCAGCACCCGGCCCCATGACATCTCGGTCCCGTCCTCGCCGATATCGTACCAGCGGCCGCCGACGCGCGGCTCGATCACCACGTCGCGCTGGCCGCTCGGCTGCAGCGTGTGCGACTTCATCCACCAGCCGCCCATGCCGCCGACGAACGTATCGAACGCCTTTTGCCGCGAGGCGCGGACGCGCAGAATCTTGCGGATCGGGGCGGGGCTGATGCGCTGCGCTTCCGCGTTCATTGCTGTTTCTCCCGTTCGGCAGCCTCGGCATATTGGGCGAGCGCCCTGTCCCAGAATTTGTCGAGCCAGGCGCGGATCGGCCCGAGCCCGGCCGGATCGATCGCATAGATGCGCCGCGTTCCCTGCGCCCGGTCGCGCACCAGCCCGGCCGCCTTCAGCACCTTCAGATGCTGCGACACCGCCGGCCGGCTGACCGGAAGCCCCGCCGCCAGCGCGCCGACCGCCATCGGCCGCTCGGCGAGCCGCTCGACGATCGCCTGGCGCATCGGCTCGGCGAGCGCGGCGAAAGCCAGTGCGTTAGTCATGGCTTACGGTTAGTAAAGGCTTACCAATGAGTCAAGCCCGCTCGCCAAGCCCGGCCCAAGCCTCTAATCAGCCTCCATGACCCGCCGTTCACCGCTCGGCATCGGCGAAGCCGTGCCTTGGTTCCGCGCCCCCGTCCTTGGCGGCGCGAGCGACTATGTGTTCGACACGGTCGGGGGCCGGGCCGTGCTGATGCTGTTCTTCGGCACCGCCGCCAACCCGGCCTGCGCGGCGGCGCTGGCCGCGGTCGATGCCCGGCGGGATCTGTTCGACGATTCGCGCGCCTGCTTCTTCGGGGTGACTGTCGACAAGGCCGACGGAGCGGCCGGCCGGCTGAAGCCGCGCCTGCCGGGCATCCGTTTCTTCCTGGATTTCGACCGGGCGGTAAGCGCGGCGTTCGGCGCGACGGCGGAGGAGAAGGGCGCCTATCGCGGCCATTGGCTGCTGCTCGATCAGAATCTGCGGGTCACCAAGGCCTTTCCACTGGAGGCGGCCGACGCCGCGCTCGACGCCTGCGCGGCGCTCGCCCAAGCGCCGTTCGTGCAGGATTGGGCGCCGGTGATGACGGTGCCGAACCTGCTCGAGCCGGAGCTCTGCCGCCGCCTCATCGCTCTCTACGAGGCCGACGGCGGCGAGGATTCGGGGTTCATGCGCGACGTCGGCGGCAAGACCAAGCTGATCCTCGATCCCAGGCACAAGGTCCGCCGCGACTATCTGATCGAGGAGCCCGATCTCGCCCGGCAGCTGAACCTCAGGATCATTCATCGGCTGGCGCCCATGGTCCGGCGCGCCTTCCAGTTCGAGGCCACCCGGGTCGAGCGGCTGATCGTCTCCTGCTACGAGGCCGCGAGCGGCGGCCATTTCCGCGCCCATCGCGACAACACCACCCGCGGCACCGCCCACCGCCGCTTCGCGGTGACCGTCAACCTCAACGCCGAGGAGTATGAAGGCGGCGACCTGCGCTTTCCCGAATTCGGGCCGCGCCGGTACCGGGCCCCGACCGGCGGCGCGATCGTCTTCTCCTGCGCGCTGCTGCACGAGGCGACTCCGGTCACCAGGGGCCGCCGCTTCGCCTTCCTGCCCTTCCTTTACGACGAGGCCGGGGCGAAGCTGCGCGAGCAGAACGCCAAATTCCTGGAAGGCGACCTCGCCAATTACCGCGCCTCGCAGGACGTGAAGGTCGGCTAGGGTCCGTACTCAATCAGCAACCTTCGGTGGATAGGTTTTATCTATTATTTTCAGAGTCATCCCGGCGAAAGCCGGGACCCATGAACACGGTCTTTGAAGGTGAGGCGAAATCACCATCGCCCTTTCCCTCGACCGCTTCGGTTCATGGGCCCCGGCTTTCGCCGGGGTGACTCCCTTGGTTGCCGCCGCGGCAAACGCTTTACTAATTGAGCACGGACCCTAGTTCGCCACTAATTGAGCACGGACCCTAGTTCGCCGCGCGGGGCACCAGGTCGATCTCGTAGAGGTGCGACCAGTTCTTGCCGGTGACGAACAGCCGGTCGCCGGCAGGATCGTAGGCGATGCCGTTCAGCACATTGTCCTCGCCGGCGCTATTCTCGGCGGCGAGCGCGGTCAGGTCGATCACGCCGGTGACCCGCCCCGAGGCCGGGTCGATGCGGGCGATCAAAGGGGTCATCCAGATATTGGCGAACACCTCGCCGCGGACCCATTCGAGCTCGTTCAGCCGGCTCACCGGCCGGCCCTGGAAGGTGACCGTCACCCGCCGCCGCTCGGCCAGGGTCCGCGGATCGAGGAAGCGCAGCTCGGCGGTGCCGTCGCTCATGACGATCTCGGCGCCGCCCCGGGTCAGGCCCCAGCCTTCGCCCGGATAGCGCCACCGGCCGACGCGGCGCAGGGTCCGCCGGTCCCAGCGATAGCCGATGCCGTTGGTCCAGGTGAGGCTGATGATCTGGTCGCGCCAGTCGACGATCCCCTCGCCGAACTGGCCGGGCGGGATCGACACCGACTGAAGCACGCGGCCGTCGGCGATATTGACCCGCCGGATGGTCGATCGGCCGATCTGGCCGGTGCTCTCGTAGAGCTGGCCGTCGAGATAGACGAGGCCCTGGGTGAAGGCGTCCGGATCGTGCGGATAGGTGGCGGCGATGCGGTAGTCGTAGACGGGTGGCGCCGCCGTCGGCGCGGACGCTTGCACCGCGAAGGCGAGCAGGAGGGCGAAGAGGGATTGCAGCATCACGGCACGTTCATCGTCATCAGCTCGTAGGTCGCGACAATCTCGTCCTTCTGGTTGAAGACCGTGACCGCCCAGCGCACCTCGCCCTTTTCGGCATCGCGGATGGACCTGGACTTGACGGTCAGCTCGACCCGCATCGCATCGCCGGGATAAAGCGGGGTCAGGAAGCGCAGGCTCTCGAGGCCGGTATTGGCGAGCACCGGCCCCGGCGCCGGATCGACGAACAGGCCGGCGGCGAAGCTCAGGATCAGATAGCCGTGCGCGACCCGGCCGCCGAAAATGGGCGAGGCCCTGGCCGCCTCGTCGTCCATATGGGCGTAGAAGGTGTCCCCGGTGAAGTGGGCGAAATGCTCGATATCCTCGAGCGTGACCGTCCGGCTCGCCGTCTTCAGCGTATCGCCGATCTCGAGCTCGGAGATGCGCTTGCGGAACGGGTGGACGTCGCCGGCCGGCGTGTCCGCGCCGGGCAGCCACTGGCCGATGATCTTCGACAGCACCTCCGGTCCGCCCTGGAGCGCGGTGCGCTGCATGTAGTGCTTCACCCCGCGCACGCCGCCCATCTCCTCGCCGCCGCCGGCCCGGCCGGGGCCGCCATGGACGAGGACGGGGAGGGGGGAGCCGTGGCCGGTCGATTCCTTCGCGCTGGTCCGGTCGAGGATCACCATCCGGCCGTGATAGGCGCCGGCGCCGAGCACGAAGTCGCGGGCCACCCCAGGATCGAAGGTGAACAGGGAAAGGGCCAGCGAGCCCATGCCGCGATTGGCGAGCGCGATGGCGTCGTCGAGATCGCGATAGGGCATGATCGTCGAGACCGGCCCGAACGGCTCGACGTCGTGGATCGCCGGCGAGCCCCAGGGATCGTCGGAGCGCAGCAGGATCGGCTGGAGGAAGGCGCCGCCCTTGACCGGCTCCGCGTCCGGATCGCCGGCGACGATCCGCGCCGATTTGGCGAGCTCCGCCACCGCCTCGCGCACCGATTGAAGCTGATCGCGGGACGCCAACGCCCCCATCGTCGTCGCCTCGTCGCGCGGGTCGCCGACCCTGACCTTGGCGAGCCGCGCCGACAGCGCCTCCTGCACGGCGTCGAGATGCTCGGCCGGCGCCATCGCGCGGCGGATGGCGGTGCATTTCTGCCCCGCCTTCACCGTCATCTCGCGCGCCACTTCCTTGACGAACAGGTCGAACTCGGACGTGCCGGGCCCCGCGTCCGGGCCCAGGATCGAGGCGTTGAGGCTGTCGCGCTCGGCGACGAAGCGCACGCTCTCCCGCGCCATCACCGGATGCGACTGCAGCTTCATCGCCGTCGCCGCCGAGCCGGTGAAGCTGACCACGTCCTGCAGGGTCAGATGGTCGAGCAGGTCGCCGACGCCGCCCATGATCAGCTGCAGCGCGCCCTTCGGCAGCACCTCCGCCTCGATCATGATCCTGACGCAAGCCTCGGTCAGATAGCCGGTCGCCGAGGCCGGCTTCACGATCGCCGGCACGCCCGCGAGCAGGGTCGGCCCGAGCTTCTCCAGCATTCCCCACACCGGGAAGTTGAAGGCGTTGATGTGGACGGCGACGCCCTGGAGCGGGGTATAGACGTGCTGGCCCACGAAGGTCCCGCCGCGCGACAGCGGCTCCATCGCGCCGTCGATCAGCACTTTGCCGTTGGGCAGCTCGCGCCGGCCCTTGGAGGAGAACGAGAAGAGCGTGCCGGCGCCGCCCTCGATGTCGATCCAGCCGTCGGTCCGAGTCGCGCCGGTGGCGTAGGAAAGCTCGTACAACTCCTCCTTGCGCGCCATCACCGCATTGGCGAGGTCCTTCAGCATCCAGGCGCGCTCGTGGAAGGTCATGGCGCGCAACGCCGGCCCGCCGACCTTGCGGGCGTGGTCGAGCATCCCTTTGAAATCGAGCCCGCCGCTGCCGGTCTCGGCGATCACCTCGCCGGTAACGGCGCTCTCGACCGGGGCGAGGCTTCCATCGCCCGCCACCCAACGGTCGGCGGCGTAGTTGAGCAGCTTCAGGGTTTTCATCCGAACCTCACGTCATTCCGGCGAACGCCGGAATCCCCCTGCCTTCAAACGAAACGAGATTCCAGCTTTCGCTGGAATGACGGGCAGGTCTAAGTGGCGCGCATGGACGCCGAGACCGCTCCCAGCCTGTCGCTCGACGACATTCGCGAAACCCGCGCGATGATCGCGCCTTATGTTGCGATCACCCCGGTCCACGACTGGCGCGGGCGCGAAATCGAGGCGTTGCTGCCGGAAGGGACGCGGGTCAATCTCAAGCTCGAGCTGTTCCAGCAGAGCGGCACCTTCAAGGCGCGCGGCGCGATCTCCAAGATTTTGCGGCTGAGCCCCGAGGAGCGGGCGCGCGGCATTTGCGCGGTCAGCGCGGGCAACCACGCCATCGCCGCCGCTTATGCCGCCAAAGCGCTCGGCAGCACGGCCAAGGTGGTGATGATGGGTTCGGCCAATCCGGCGCGGGTCGAGGCCTGCCGCGCATTGGGCGCCGAGGTGGTGATCGCGCCCGACGGGAAGACCGCGTTCGAGATGGTGGAGGCGATCGCCCGCGACGAGGGCCGTTCCTTCATCCATCCGTTCGAAGGGCCGCATACCGCGCTCGGCACGGCGACGCTGGGGGCCGAATGGCTGGAGCAGGCGCCGGACCTGGAGGCCGTGATCATCGCGATCGGCGGCGGCGGCCTCGCCGGCGGCGCCTCGGCCGCGATCAAATTGCTGAAGCCCGATTGCCTGGTGTTCGGGGTCGAGCCGACCGGATCGGACACCATGACCCGCAGCTTCGCGCAGGGCTCGCCGATAGACCATGCCGAGGTCCATACGATCGCCGACAGCCTCGCCCCGCCGTTCGCCTTGCCCTACAGCTACGGCCTCTGCCGCGCGAATTTGTATGTTATCGTGCTGGTCGACGACGACGCGATCCGCGCCGCCATGGCCCTCTTGTTCCGAGAGATGAAGCTGGCCGTCGAGCCCGCCGCCGCGGCGGCGACCGCAGCTTTGGTCGGGCCGCTGAGGGAGCGGCTGGCGGGCAAGAAAGTCGGGGTCCTGGTCTGCGGCTCGAATATCGATTTCGACACGTTCGAAAAGCACATTCGCCAAGCGCAGGTCTGATATCCCGTCATGGGGTCACCTCCCCGTGAAATTCGGCTTCCGCTTCTCCATGAACGCGGCGACGCCCTCGCGATAATCGTCGGAGAAACCGAGCTCGCGCATCGCGTCGCGTTGGCGGTCGAGCTCGGCGTCGAGGCTCTGGCCCCAGCTTTCGCGCAGCATCGCCTTGATCCGCGCCAGCCCCTTGGTCGGGCCGGCGGCGAACCGCTGCGCGAGGGCGTCGACCTCGGCGTCGAGCGCTTCGTCCTCCACCGCCTTCCAGATCAGGCCCCACTCCGCCGCGCGCTCCGCCTCCAGCGGCTCCCCGGTCAGCGCCAGGCCGAGCGCGCGGGCCTGGCCGACCAGGCGCGGCAGCACCCAGGTGCCGCCGCTGTCCGGGATGAGGCCGATCGCGGCGAAGCTCTGGATGAACTTCGCCGATTTCGCCGCGATGACGATGTCGCAGGCGAGCGCGATATTGGCCCCGGCGCCGGCAGCGACGCCGTTGACCCGCGCGATCACCGGCATCGGCAGGCCGGTCAACGTCCGGATCAGCGGATTGTACCTCTTCTCCACCGATTCGCCGAGATCCACCGCCTGCCCGGGCGCCACCGCCCGGTCATTCAAATCCTGCCCCGCACAGAAGCCGCGGCCCGCGCCGGTCAGGATCAAGGTCCGCGCCTCCCCCAGATTCGCCAACGCGTCGGCCACCTCATCGTGCATCTGCACGGTGAAGCTGTTGAGCCGGTCGGGACGGTTGAGGGTGAGGCGGGCGACGTTGCTCTCGATAGAGAACTCGATGGTTTCATAGGCCATGAAGCTCGCTCTACAGTTGGAGCAGGGCTCCGAAAAGCTCCCTCTCCCGGGGGAGAGGGCTGGGGTGAGGGGGTTCCAGCTTATCCGATAGCTCACAAACCCCTCACCCAACCCTCTCCCCATGGGAGAGGGCTTCGAGTAGGGGCCCTGCATGAGCCCCGACGAACTTGCCTCAAAAGTCGCCGCCTCCATGCTCGCCGCCGAAGGCACCGGCCCGGCCTGGGGGATCGAGATCGAGGAGGCGCGCGAAGGCTATGCCCGAATCCGCATGGCCCTTCGCGCCGACATGCTGAACGGCCACGGCATCGCCCATGGCGGGATGATCTTCAGCCTGGCCGACACCTGCTTCGCCTATGTCTGCAACGGCCGCAACCTGCGCAGCGTCGCCGCCCAGGCGTCGATCGTCTTCCTCGATCAGGCGCGGGAGGGCGACGTGCTGATCGCCGAAGGGCGGGAGCAGGTGCTGGTCGGCCGCTCGGGCGTTTGCAACGTCAGCGTCCGCACGGAGGACGGCCGCGCCGTCGCCGAGTTCACCGGCTTTTCGCGCAGCCTGGGCGGGGCGTTGATCGATCTCCCTTCGTCACCCCGGACTTGATCCGAGGTCCATCTGTCCTACAGGCGTTCGAAAAGTAGGTGGATGCCGGATCGAGTCCGGCATGACGGAGTGAAGCCATGACCGAAGCCTATATCTGCGACGCCATTCGCACCCCGATCGGCCGCTACGGCGGCAGCCTCTCCTCGGTGCGCGCCGACGATCTCGCCGCGATCCCGATCAAGGCGCTGATCGACCGCAATCCGGGCGTGGATTGGGAAGCGCTGGACGACGTCATCATGGGCTGCGCCAACCAGGCCGGCGAAGACAATCGCAACCTCGCCCGCATGGCCGGCCTGCTCGCCGGGCTCCCCGACAGATCGGGCGGCGTCACCCTCAACCGTCTCTGCGGCTCCGGCATGGACGCGGTGGCGATGGCGGCGCGGGTGATCCGCGGCTCGGAAGCCGATCTGCTGATCGCGGGCGGCTCGGAGAGCATGAGCCGCGCGCCCTTCGTCATGGCCAAGGCGACCTCGGCCTTCGACCGCAATGCCGAGATGTACGACACCACGATCGGCTGGCGCTTCGTCAACCCGAAGATGAAGCACGCTTATGGCGACGACACCATGCCCTCGACGGCTGAGAACGTGGCCCAGGATTTCCAGGTTTCCCGCCAGGACCAGGACCTGTTCGCGGTGCGCAGCCAGGCCAAGGCCGCGGCGGCGCAGGCCAGCGGCCGCTTCGACGCCGAGATCGTCGCCGTCGAGATCCCGCAGCGCAAGGGCGACCCGGCCGTCGTGAACCGCGACGAGCATCCGCGCGAAACCAGCGTCGAGGCGCTCCGCAAGCTGCGCCCGATCGTCCGCCCCGACGGCACCGTCACCGCGGGCAACGCCTCCGGCGTCAACGACGGCGCCGCCGCCTTGATCGTTGCCACCGAGGAGGTGGCGGGGCGCAACGGCCTCGCCCCGCGCGCCCGCTTCCTCGGCGGCGCCGTCGCCGGCGTGCCGCCCCGGATCATGGGCATCGGCCCGGCGCCGGCCAGCGAAAAGCTGCTCAAGCGTCTCGGCCTCAGCATCGCCGACATGGATGTGATCGAGCTGAACGAAGCCTTCGCCGCCCAGGGTCTCGCCGTCATGCGTCAGCTCGGCCTCGCCGACGACGATCCGCGCGTAAACCCGAACGGCGGCGCGATCGCGCTGGGCCACCCGCTCGGCATGTCCGGCACTCGCCTGATCCTGACCGCGGTCGAGGAGCTTCACCGCACCGGCGGCCGCTATGCGCTCTGCACCATGTGCATCGGCGTGGGGCAGGGCATCGCCACGGTGGTCGAACGGGTCTGACAAGGTCCTTTTCAGAGCAGTGGGCGCCCAAATCTGCTACAATGGCACGTCATGGTTTTGGCCCGAGCTCATGTTCCTATTGCTCGAAAGCGACGATTCGAGCCCGGATTGCTGGCCCCCATGGCCAGTGGGAACATTCGGACCATTCGGAATGCGACTCGGACGGGCCGACGCGCGTTGATCCTGGAACGCAGCGCCCCGCGAATTCGTTGACCGATCGGTCGATTAACGGTAGGAAACGAGCATGTACACGACCGAGATGCAGAAGACGGCCAGGATCGTCTCGACCGAGGATCCGGAGAAGCTCGCGGCCTTCGAGGCGCGGGTCGCGGCGGACGAGTTCATCGAGCCCAAGGACTGGATGCCCGAGGCTTATCGCCGCACGCTCACCCGGCAGATCTCCCAGCACGCGCATAGCGAGATCGTCGGCATGCTGCCCGAAGGGAACTGGATCACGCGGGCGCCCTCGCTGCGGCGCAAGGCGATCCTGCTCGCCAAGGTGCAGGACGAGGCCGGGCACGGCCTCTATCTCTACAGCGCTGCCGAGACGCTGGGCACCAGCCGCGAGGAGATGATCGAGGCGCTCCATTCGGGCAAGGCCAAGTACAGCACCATCTTCAACTATCCGACGCTGACCTGGGCCGATATCGGCGCGATCGGCTGGCTGGTCGACGGCGCCGCGATCATGAACCAGGTGCCGCTGCAGCGGACGTCCTACGGCCCCTATGCCCGCGCCATGGTCCGCGTCTGCAAGGAGGAGAGCTTCCACCAGCGCCAGGGCTACGAGATCATGATGCACCTCGCCGCCGGCACCGCCGAGCAGAAGCGCATGGCGCAGGACGCGCTCAACCGCTGGTGGTGGCCCTCGCTGATGATGTTCGGCCCGACCGACGACAATTCGCCCAACACCGCCCAGTCGATGCGCTGGCGGATCAAGCGCGACACCAATGACGAGCTCCGCCAGAAGTTCGTCGATATCACCAAGCCCCAGGCCGACGCGTTGGGACTCGAGGTGCCCGATCCGGATCTCGCGTGGAACGAGGCGAAGGGCGGCTACGATTATGGCAAGGTCGACTGGGAGGAATTCTACGCCGTGGTGAAGGGCGAGGGCCCCGTCGCCAAGGAGCGGCTGAAGGCCCGCCGCGACGCCTGGGAGCAGAATGCCTGGGTCCGCGAGGCCGCCACGGCCTATGCGGAGAAGCATGCGAAGAAGGCGGAGGCGGCCTAGGAGGGAGTCGCTCATCCTGAGGAGCCGTTGAGCTTGTCGAAACGGCGTCTCGAAGGACCGGTCCTTCGAGACGGGCCTTCGCCGGGCTCAGTCCCTCCTCAGGATGAGCGAGTTGGTTGGAACGAGGTGAAGATGTCCAAGGATTGGCCGCTCTGGGAAGTGTTCGTCCGCGCCAAGGGCGGGATGTCGCACCGCCATGTCGGCAGCGTGCACGCGCCCGATTCCGAAATCGCGCTGCGCCACGCCCGCGACACCTATACAAGGCGGATGGAGGGGATCAGCCTGTGGGTCGTGCCGTCGGCGTCCATTATCGCCTCCGACCCCGGCGACGACGCGGCGATGTTCGACCCGGCCGAGGACAAGATCTACCGCCACCCGACCTTCTACGACATCCCCGACGACGTGAAGCACATCTGATGGCCTCGCTGCCGCCCATCGACGTCCCCGAAGGCGCGACCGGCGAAGGCGTGTTCGACGCGCCGGCGGATGGGCTGCGCGGAGTCTTGTTCGAGACCCTGCTCCGCCTGGGCGACGACAGCCTGATCCTGGGCCAGCGGCTCGGCGAATGGTGCGGCCACGCGCCGTCGGTCGAGGTCGATCTCAGCCTCGCCAATATGGGCCTCGACCTGATCGGGCAGGCGACGCATTTCCTGAACGCTGCGGGCGCCGCGGAAGGGAAGGGGCGCGATGGGGACAAGCTGGCTTTCCACCGCGACGTGCTCGACTTCCGCAATTGCTGGCTGGTCGAACA
>Ga0207682_10001179_pt1 | contig 12127 bp, 10 predicted proteins | sample KBSM63metaG_FD_184332 | JGI IMG/M metagenome (GOLD analysis project Ga0207682, IMG submission 184332) | Miscanthus rhizosphere microbial communities from Kellogg Biological Station, Michigan, USA - KBS M6-3 metaG (SPAdes) (version 2) | ecosystem: Host-associated > Plants > Roots > Rhizosphere >... | reverse complement strand
CTCGTTGCTGAAGTGGCCTTCCACGTGCAGCACTTCGCCGAGCACGCCGCTGTCGACCACGCGTTTCATTTCCTGCATCGACGGCCAGTAACGCTTGTCCTGGCCGACGCCCAATAACACGCCCGCCTCTTTGCACGCCCGCACCGCGCGCTCGGCGTCCGCGCGCGTAAGCGCGAGCGGCTTCTCGCACATGATGGCTTTGCCCGCCAGCGCGGCGGCAACGATCTGATCCGGATGCTGCGAGTTCGGCGTCGCGAGCACGATGATCCTGATCGCCGGGTCCGCGAGCAGTTCCGCGTAATCGGTCGAGAGGCGCAGTCCGTGCTTGTCGGCGAACTCGCGCGACTTGTCCGGAGTGCGAACGACAGCGCGCGTGAAGCGCACGCGCGTGCTGGCGCCCTGCACGGAATTCACATAGTTCTGGCCCCAGCGGCCAAGTCCGACTATTGCGGCTTCGAGCATTTAGATTTTTTCCATCCTAAAACAATATCAGCCGCGGATAAACGCAGATACACGCTGATGAAGTCAATTGCTATTCGTACATCCTTACGTCTCTAAACTATCTATGTTCGTCTGCGTATATCTGCGGCCCAAATTATTTACTCCGGCTTGATGCCGGCATCCTTGATCACTTTTGCGTAGCGCACGGTCTCGCTCCTGATAAACGCGGCGAATTCCTCCGGCGTGCTCGTTCTGGGCTCGATCCCGGCCGCGCCCAGGCGCTCCTTGAGATCAGGCGAAGACAGCGCTTTCGTGAGCTCTCCGTTGAGCCGCGTGATGATTTCGCGCGGCGTCGCCGCCGGCGCGAGTATTCCGTACCAGATCGGCACTTCGAAATTCTCGAGGCCCGCTTCCGCCGCCGTCGGCACGTTGGGAATCACGACCGCACGCTGCGCCGACAGCACCGCGAGCGCGCGCGCACGCCCCGCCTGAATCTGGCTTGCCGCCGCCGGCGCCGCCATGATCAGCATGTCGACTTCACCGCCTATCATGCCGACGAGCGCCTGGCCCGAGCCTTTGTACGGCACATGGACCATCTTGATTCCCGTGAGGCTTTGCAGCAGCTCGGGCGCCAGGTGGGTGGTCGTGCCGACGCCGCCGGAGCCGAAGCTGAACTTGCCGGGGCTGCGCCGCGCGAGCGCAATCAGCTCCTTGAGCGTTTTTGCGGGCACCGATGGGTGCACGAGCAGCACGTTCTGAATCACCGCGATTTGCGAAATGGGCGCCAGGTCTTTCGCGGGATCGTAATTGAGCTTGGCATACAGAGACGGGCTGATCGCGACCAGCGGCGAGCTCAGGACTATCGTGTAGCCGTCCGGCGGCGCCTTGGCCGCGAGCTCGAGACCGAGATTGCCGCCCGCGCCCGGCCGGGTGTCGGCGATGAACTGCTGGCCCGTCTGGTCGGACAGTTTCTGCGCGACCGCGCGACCGAGCAGATCGGTGGGCCCGCCCGGCGGGAATGGAAAAATCACGCGTACGGTCTTGGCCGGATACGTCTGGGCAAAAGCATTTTGCGCAGTGCCCGCCATCAGCGCCAAAGCCAGCACCATCGTCGTACTCAAAACCTGCAACCATCCGAACATGAACTCCTCCATCCTCGATCCAGCCGTATCGCCGGAAATTATTTTCGCCGCGTGGCTTGCCTTCGCAGCGTGTCGCGCATTGTGGCATATTCGCCTGCGCGCTTCAGCAGGCGGCAGCCGGCTGCGCGCGGCCAGTGTGTTAAGATTTTTTCGTTCCGCCTGACTCGTAATAATTACAAAAGATCCGCCGTGCTCAAGCCGCGCATTCCCGCCTGCCTCCTTTCCATCGCGATGACGCTATTGGCGGCCGCACCCGTCGTCGCGCAAATGTATCCGGCGAAATCCGTACGCGTGATCGTCCCCTACCCGCCCGGCGGCGGCAACGACATCATCGCGCGCGCGGTGGTGGACGAATTGTCGCGGCGCACCGCGCAGCAGTTCTACGTCGACAACCGGCCGGGTGCGAGCACGATCATCGGCGCCGAGCTCGCGATCAAGGCGGCGCCCGACGGCTATACGCTGTTCGTGTCGAGCCAGACCACGCTCGCGATCGTGCCCAACCTGAAAACCAAAGTGCCGTACGATCCGCTGCGGGATTTCGAGCCCGTGTCTTTGCTCGCCACACAGCCCTATTTGGTCGTCACGCATCCGTCACTGCCCGTGCATAACGTCGCCCAGCTCGCAGCGCTCGCTAAATCGCGCCCGGGCAAAATCGTATATGCGTCGTCGGGCATCGGCACCGGCGGGCATCTGTCCGGCGAGCTATTCAAGATGATGACGCGCACCGATATGCTGCACGTGCCGTACAAAGGCGGCGCGCAGGCGGTCAACGATCTGGTCGGTGGACACGTGTCGGTGATGTTCGCGACGATGAGTTCCGTCTACCAGCAGGCGATGGGGGGCCGCGTGCGGGCGATCGCGATCACGTCCGTCAAGCGCTCGCCGGCGGCGCCCGACGTGCCGACCGTCGCCGAAAGCGGCGTGCCCGGCTACGAAACCGTGCAGTGGATCGCGATGTCGGGGCCACGCGGCCTTCCCAAGCCCGTGATCGACAAGCTGAATGCCGAGCTGGTGGCCGGCAATAAATCGCCGGAGCTGCGCGAACGCCTGTCATCTCAGGGCTACGATCCCGAAGTCTGCACGCCGCAGCAGCTTGCCGATTACATCAAGGTGGAGTTTGCGCGCTTCGGCAAGCTGATCCGCGCGATCAATCTCAAAGACGAATGAGTATCCAGATCTGCATGGGCGGCTACGGACCGCCGACCACCACGCACAGCCGCGCGCTCAAGATGATCGGCGACCGGCTCATTGCGCAGTTCGGCAATGAGGTCGACATCAAGTACGTATGGAACGTGATGGACTTCGGCTACAAGGCCGAAGAAGTGCTGTGGATGAGCGAGCGCGGCCTCCTGACCGTCGCTTACCAGTCGACGAGCTACCTGACGGAGCGCGTGCCGGAACTCGAGTTTGCCGACCTGCCGTTTCTGTTTTCGAGCCTCGACGAGGCGCGCACCGCAATGGACGGGCCTTTGGGCGACTACCTGAGCCGCAAAATCGAAGAGCGCGTCCCCGGCTACAAGATGCTCGGCTATTTCGAAAACGGTTACCGCCACGTTTCCAATCGCCTGCATCCGGTGCATCTGCCGTCGGATCTGCGGGGGCTGACGATACGCTCGCTGCCGAGCCAGATGCACAGCCGCACGTACGAATTGCTCGGGGCGACGCCGCTGATCATGGATCTGAAGCCTGCAATCGCTGCGATTACCGGCGGTACCATTGACGCACAGGAGAATCCGCTCGCGAACACCGTCGACTACGGCGTGCACAAATTTCACCGCTTCCACACGCTGACCGGCCACAGCTATTTGTCGCGCGGCATCTACTGCAATCGCGTGGCGTTCGAGAGCTGGCCGCAGGCTTTGCGGACAGCAATGCTGCAGGCGACGCGCGCCGCCGTAATCGAGCAACGCGAATTGGCCGTGCGCGAAGAGGAAGTCGCGCGTAATGCGATCATTGATGCCGGCGGCGAGATCGTCGAATTGACGCCGTCCGAGCGCGCGGCATTCGTGCAGGCGGTGAAACCGCTGCACGACGAGGCGCGCGGCCGGTTTGGTGCGGCGTTCGCGCTGCTCGAAGCGGCGCGCTGAACGCAGGTAGAATTCTGGTTGCATTAAGGGATTTCTGATTTAACGTCATGCCCGCGGAGGCGGGCATCCAGAAATATTGAATTTCCTGGGTTCCCGCCTGCGCGGGAACGACGGAAGTGCGATTTATCAGGCTTCCCTGATATTTTTTTGAAGGCCCGGGTCGCCGGTCACGGAGGAGTTTTGACGAACAAAACGCTCGCGCAACAGCTGGGTGAATTCGCCGCGCAACTGCGTTTCAAGCAGTTGCCGCCGGCAGCGATTACGCTCGCCAAGCTCGGCATCAGCGACTGCATTGCCGTGATGGTCGCGGGCAGCCGCGAGCCCGCGGTGCAAGCTCTGCGCAACACGCTTGCCCCGCTCGGCGGGCCGGCCGAGTCGAGCCTGTACTTCAGCGCCGAGCGCATGCCGGCGCCCTCCGCCGCGTGGATCAACAGCACCGCCGGCCACGTGCTCGATTACGACGACGTCGCGTTCGGCCACCCGAGCGTCGTCATCGTGCCCGCGATCCTGGCCGAAGCCGAGGCGCTGGCCGCGAGCGGCGCCGACATCGTGACCGCGTATATCGCCGGCTACGAAACGTGGATGGAACTCGTCACCCGCGAGCGCGACAACTATCAGATGAAAGGCTGGCACCCGACGCCGCTGCTCGGCGCGCTCGCGGCGGCCGCGGCATGCGCGAACCTCAAACGGCTGAACGCTGCCGCCGCCACGTCTGCCCTGGGACTCGCCGCCGCCCAGGCGAGCGGCGTCACCGCCAGCTACGGCACCATGGCCAAAGCGATGCAGGTCGGCAAAGCCGCGCACACCGGCGTGATGAGCGCGCGCCTCGCGGCGTCCGGCATGCTGGCCGCACCCGATGCGCTCGATCACGAGCGCGGCTTCCTGCGCGCAATTTCACCGGCGGGCAATGTCGACCTCAAGCGTCCGCCGCAACTCGGCACGCGCTGGCACGCGGTCGAGCACGGCCTCTCCATCAAGCGTTACCCGATGTGCTACTGCGCGCACCGCGCGATCGATGCGACGCTCGAAGTCGCCGCGAAGCATCGCATAGCACCCGAAAACATTGCAGGCATCGAAGTCACGCTCGGCAAAATCCAGGCGGCTACCCTGAAGAACCACCGCCCCGCGACGGGCCTCGATGCGATTTTCAGCATGGAGTTCGCAAGCGCCGCGGCAATCATCGCGGGCAACGTCGGCCTTAAAGAGGTGAGCGACGAATTCGTCGCGCGTCCGGACGTGCAAAACCTGTTGAAACGCGTCACGGTCGTCGCCAGCGACGAGGTCGATCCCGCGTGGCCGGCGATGGCGCGCTTCGACCAGGTGCGCGTGCAATTGCAGGACGGCACGACGCTGACGAGCGAGCCGGTTTATCGCGCGCTGGGCGATGCACAACGCCCGCTCGCCGCCGCGGATCTGCGCGCGAAATTCCTCGATTGCTTCGCCGCCGGCGAATCCAGCGCCGATGCCGTCTATGTGCTCCAGCAATTGCAATGCCTGGAAACGCTGCCGTCGTGCCGCAGCCTTTACCAGCACGATGTCGCGGCGCTTACCGCCTGATGCGCGCAAATTGAAAGAGATTATGGCCAGGCCCGCTATCCGCTATGCAATCCCGCTACTCGCAATGCTTGCGGCGGCACCGGTGCGCGCCGCGACCGCCGACGCGGCAAGCGACTATCCCACGCACCCGATCCGGTTCATCCTCGGCTATCCGCCGGGCGGTGCGAGCGATGCCGTTGCGCGCCAGCTCGCTTTTTCGCTCGGCTCACGGATGGGGCAGAACATCGTGCTCGACAATCGCGGCGGCGCAGGCGGCAATATCGCCGGCGAAATCGCCGCGCGCGCGGCACCCGACGGCTACACGTGGTTTCTCGGCAACAACGGCATCCTCGCGACCAACCTGGCGTTATACGGAAAGCTGCCGTTCGACCCGGTCAAGGACTTCGCGACCGTCACGCTCGTCGGCACCCAGCCAAGCATCCTCGTCGTCAATCCCGCCGTCGCAGCAACCTCGGTGCGCGAATTGATCGCGCTCGCGAAAGCGAAGCCGGGCCAGTTGAATTACGCATCCTCGGGCACCGGCACCGCGGGACATCTCACCGGCGAGCTGTTCAAGTCCGCCGCGCAAATCAGCTACGTGCACATTCCGTATCGCGGCGGCGGCCCCGCGGTCATCGATCTCGTCGCGGGCCAGGTTCAGTTCATGTTCGCCACCGCGGCCTCCGTCATTCCGCACGTAAAAAGCAATCGGCTACGCGCGCTCGCGGTGACGTCGCTCAAGCGTTCGCCAAGCTTGCCCGAGTTGCCGACGGTGGATGAATCAGGCGTGCCGAAGTTCGAAGCGGTCACGTGGCACGGCGTGGTGGTGCCCGCGGCGACCCCGCGCCCGCTCGTGCTCAAGATCAACGCCGAAATCAATCAGGTGCTCGCCCTCGCGGACGTCCGGGAGAAGCTCGCCTTGCAGGGTATCGAAGCACAGGGCGGCACGCCCGCTGAATTTGCCGCGTTTCTAAAGAGCGAAATACCGAAGTGGACGAAAGTCGTGCGCGATTCGGGCGCCAAACCCGAGTAAGCCGCATCGCAACAGGAGGAAAGCATGAAATTATCAGCAGGCCTTGCCATGAGCGCCGTCTTCTTGACGGCATCGTTCACCGTCGCTACAGCGCAAACGTATCCGGCGAAACCGATCCGCGTGATCGTGCCCTATCCGGCGGGCGGCACTTCCGACATCCTGACGCGGCTGATCGGCGCCAAGCTCACCGCGAGCTGGGGCCAGCAGATCATCACCGACAATCGCACCGGCGCGAGCGGCAATATCGGGGCGGAACTGACCGCGCGCGCGGCGCCTGACGGATACGTGCTGATGCTGACCGACATCGGCAATATGGTCACGAACTCGCTCCTTTATTCAAAGCTGCCGTTCGACGTGCTGCGCGATTTCACGCCGGTAATTACGGTCTCCTATTCGCCGCATCTCCTGACGACGCACCCCAGCGTGCCGGTAAAAACGATCAAGGAGCTGGTCGCACTCGCCAAAGCCAACCCCGGCAAACTCAACTTTGCAACCGCCCTGGGCGGCACCCCGCATCTTGCGGGCCTTAGTTTCGCGCAGCGCACCGGCATCAACTGGGTGTATATCCCGACCAAGGGCGGCGCGCAGTCGACCTTCGCTGTTGCAACCGGCGACGCCGACGTCATGTTCCTGGGCATTCTGCAAACCCTGCCCCACGTCAACAACGGCAAATTGAAGGTAATCGCCGCCTCGAGCGAGCAGCGCCTTCCTAACCTGCCGGACACGCAGACGGTGGCGGAAGTGCTGCCGGGTTTCGTCACCGGCTCATGGCAGGGCATCATGGCGCCCGCACGCCTGCCGCCCGAGCTGGTCGCGAAACTTCACGCAGAGGTGACGCGCATTCTCGGCATGCCCGACGTCAAAGAGGTGCTGGTCTCGCAGGGCACCACACCGCTCGCCACCAACCCGCAGGAAACCGCGCGCTGGCTCGCAGCCGAGAAGGAGCGCTGGGCCAAGGTCATACGCGAGGGCGGGTTCAAGCTCGAATAATGAAATCATCGACGCCGGGTACTCTCGCCCGCGCACTGGCCATAGTGGCCGCGTGCGTGCTGGCGGCGTGCGCCACCGCGCCGCCGCTCACGCCCGCGACACGCGCCGAACTCGCGCCGGGCGGCACGCTGCGTGCCGGCATCAATTACGGCAATGTCGTGCTCGCCACGAAAGATCCGAAAACAGGCGAGTTGAACGGCGTGCACGTCGATCTCGCGCGCGATCTCGCGCGGCGCGCGGGCGTGAATATCGAATTGATCGGCTACGACTCCGCCGGCGCGATGGTCGACGGGCTCAAGCGCGGCGCGCTCGACGTTGCACTCCTGTCGGCCGAGCCGGCGCGCGCGAGCGAAATCACATTCAGTCCCGCCTATGTCGACATCGACGCGACCTATCTCGTGCCGGCGGGCTCGCCGATCCGCGATGTCGCCGACGTCGACCGCGACGGCACGCGCGTCGCAATCGCCGCCAAAAGCGCGTACGAATTCTTTCTGAGCCGCAATCTGAAGCATGCGAAACTCGTCGTGGGGTCGGGCACTTTCGGCGCTTACGATGTGTTCGTCTCCGGCAAACTCGACGCGCTCGTCGGCATCCGGCCGCGGCTCGTCATCGAATCCGAGAAGCTGCCCGGCTCGCGCGTGCTTGCCGGGCGCTTCATGGCGATCGAGCAAACCATAGCGACTCCCAAGAACCGCATTGCGGCCGCGCGCTATGTGCGCGATTACATCGAGGACGTCAAAGCGTCGGGAGCGGTCGCGCGCATGCTCGCGGATCACGCGGTGCGCGGCGTGTCGGTGTCGCCCCCGGCGAGAAGCGACTAGAAACCGTCTCAAAAATCATTAGAGCCGTTCGTGCTCAGGTATCGAAGCATGAACGGCCGTGTTTCCGCGGGGTCGTAAATCCATTCGCCCGCCGCGGCGCGCTTTGACAGCGCGCGCCACTAGTGGCAGATTACCAACAGTTCCGCCAAGCCGGCATAGATTCAGCCACGACCGGCGCGGGACTTTACCTCAGGGGGAATTACATCATGCAGCGTATCGTCAAAATCGTTGGCGCCTGTACGTTCGGCCTCTCGCTCACTGCGGCGGCCGCGGACTACTCGATGACCGTCAACCGCGACCGGCTGTTGAACGCGCAGAACGAGCCGCAGAACTGGCTCATGATGAACGGCGATTACGGCTCGCTGCGCTACTCTAAGCTCACGCAGATTAATCGCGACAACGTGAAAAACCTGCGCATGGTGTGGGCGATGGCGCTCGGCGGCATGCAGGACGTCGGCGCCAACGGCCCCGAGAGCCAGGTCAACCCACTGATCGACAACGGCTACATGTACACGACCGACGGCTGGGGCACGATCTACAAGATCGATGCGCGCAACCCGGGCAAAGGCGAATTCGTCTGGATCTGCGACCCCGGCGTCACGCGCAAGGGCAATGTCTCGCGCACGCGCGGCATCGCGCTGTGGGAAGACCTCGTGATCGCGAACCTGCCCGACGGGCGCGTGATCGGCATCAACCGCGACAACGGCGAGATCGTGTGGGACAAGAAGATCCTCGTCGCCAACGAATTCGGCCGCAAGGAGCGGTTCTTCGCTGCACCGATCACCGCGGATGGCAAAGTCATCATTGCGAACGGCGCCGGCGACGGCAAGACGCGCGGCTGGATCGCGGCGCTCGATGCGCGGACCGGCAACGAGTTGTGGCGCTGGTATGCGGTGCCCGCGCCCGGGGAGCCGGGCAGCGAAACATGGAAGGACAAAAACCAGGCGTGGAAAACCGGCGGCGGCGGCTTGTGGCAGACGGGGTCGTACGATCCCGTGACCCGCCTCACGATCTGGGGCACGGGCAACCCGATACCGCAATACGATCCGCAGGCGCGCGCCGGCGACAATCTGTACACGAATTCCGCGGTGGCGATCAACATCGACACCGGCAAGCTCGCGTGGTATTTCCAGTACACGCCGAACGATTCGTGGGACTACGACGAGGTCGGCATCCACATGCTGCACGACTCGCAGGTCGACGGCAAGACGCGCAAGGTCGTCACGCATTTCGCGCGCAACGGGTTTTTCTACACGCTCGACCGCACCAACGGTAAATTCATCAAGGCCGACCAGTACGTAAACGACGTTAACTGGACCAAGGGCATCAATCCGAAGACCGGCATGCCGCTCGAATACGATCCGAAGCTCGACGTTCAGATCTACAATCCGGCGGCACGCTCGCTGCGCGGCGATCCAATGAAGAAAACATGCCCGACGTGGCATGGCGGCATCGCGCATCAGCCGACCGCGTTCAACCCGGTCAAAAACATCGCTTACGGCGCCGGCACCGAAGGTTGCTTCACGCAAAACGGCGCGGAAGTGCGCTACAAGCCGGGCGGCGGCGACATCGACGAGAAAGCCAGCGACAAGCGCACCTACACCAGCGATCTGTATTACGGCTCGGTGACGGCGTTCGACACGACCAAGCACAAGGTCATCGCCAAGGCGGTGACCGAGATCGAAGTTAAATCGGGCACCATCGCCACCGCTGGCGGAGTCGTATTCTCCGCGCTGCAGGATGGCTGGGTCGTCGCTTACAACGACGAGACGCTGGAGGAATTGTGGCGCTTCAACGTCGGCACGCCGCTGAAGGGCGCGCCGGTGACCTACGCGATCGGTTCAAAGCAATATCTCGCCGTGCAGACCAGCGGCCGCCACCTGCACCCGGTCAAGTTCGACAAGCTCGAGAACTCGAGCTACCTGTTCGTATTCGCATTGAACTGAAGCAGCGGCCGAGCATTCACGCCCCGGCCCCGCCGCGCGGGGCCGGGGGTTTTTTTGTCAATCAGGAACCGGGCGCCGCAGGAATTACCGGGCTTTTCGTTCTATCGCGGAAGCGGTAAAGTAGTTCCGCCCTCCCGTTTCGCCTATGTCAATGACGTCCCGCACAACGCTTCGTTGACACGCATCCTTCTCTAAAAAGGCCAGCCGACGACATGAGCTTGAAAACTGAAATCCGACCCGAAGCGGAATATCTCAGCGTGAACGTGACCGGAAAGTTTTTGCTCAAGGAGGCGGAACAGTCGTTTCTGCATACGCTCGAGGCGGTTATCCAGCATAAATCAATGAAGGTGCTGTTGGACGGCCGAACGATAACCGGAAAACCCGCTACCATCGAACGGTTCTTCTACGGCAAATTCGCGGCAAATTCGGTCAAGGCATACAAAAACCGTGGTGTTTCTCCCGTGACGGCATTTGCGTATGTACTGAGACCTCCGGTAATCGACCCGCAGCGGTTTGGCGAGACAGCCGCCGTGAACCGGGGCATGCATGTCAGGGTCTTCGATAATCTCGAGGCAGCGTTCGAGTGGCTCGACATCGCGCCGCCCCGGAAGCAGGCCATGGGCATTCATCGAAAGCCGCAGCCGGGGTTTACTTAATTTCGTTGCAGACTTCGCTCGCGCCGCCCCAGTAATCGGCGCACTTCGCGCGGTCCATCGCGCCTTTGCCGACGATTTTCGCGTACGCAAAATCGGCGAGCAGGTCGACTTCGCGCGGCTGCAATGTCGCCGGCGGGTCGGCCATCCTGATGCCCTGCGCCCTTAAGTCGGACTCTTTCTTGCCGAAGCAGCGGCCGTCGCTATAGGCCAGCCGATCGTACGGCGGCATGCCGGTGCCTGGCAATCCGCATTTCACGATCATCACGAAAGTAGCGCGATCGAGTTTCGTTTCACGCAGGTTCGCGCCGTCGGGCATCTGGTTGTCCATCTTGCGGCCGTCGCCGGACCAGCCATGGCAGGCCTGGCAATTGCCTTTTTGCATGAAGAGCCGCATACCCTCGGCGATGTCGCCTGCATCTGCAGCATGCGCAACGTTGACTAAGCCGCAAGTGAACAGGATGGCCGGCGCAACAAGCAACTGCATCGCGCGGATCAGCGCGCCGTAAAACATCTGCATGAAATTTTCTCCGAACGTCCGCCGTCATCGTGGGCTGCCCGAATACTTTAGTCAACTTCGACGAGCCAGCTGCGCCCGCGCGTGGGGTATCATGGAGCGCAGTCACCGTCTTATCGCCAGAGGAGAACACCATGTCGAAAATGCGCCCGGGCGCGAGCCTCGTTCCGTTGCTGCTCGTCTTCATCGCGCTGCCAGTCATCGCGCAGGCGCCGTATCCCGCGCGCAACGTCCAGATCATCGTGCCGTATACGGCCGGCGGGTCGATCGACATCATGACCCGCGCCGTCGCGCAGCAGCTCACAGTCGCATGGGGCAAAAACGTCGTCGTCGACAATCGCCCGGGTGCGAGCGGCATGATAGGCACCGAGATCGCCACCAAGGCGGAAGCCGACGGGCATGTACTGCTCGGCCACACGTCTTCGTATCCCGCGACCGCTGCGGTACGCGAGAAGCTGCCCTTCGATCCGGCGCGGGCCATCGTGCCGGTCGCCATGATCGCGCGCGCGCCGATGATGGTCGCAATTCATCCCTCGGTGCCGGCCAAAACAGTCAAGGAACTCGTCGCGCTGGCGAAGAAGGATCCGAATGCACTCAAGTATTCGTCGTCGGGCACGGGCGGCAACAATCATTTTTCCGGCGCGTTGTTCGCGTCGGCCGCCGGCATCAAGCTCACGCACATCCCATACAAAGGCATTTCGCAGGCGATGACGGCGCTGGCATCGGGCGAAGTCGAGATCTGTATCGCGAGCGCCGCGGCGATCAACCCGCAATTGCGCGCCAACCGCGTGCGAGTGATTGCGATTACCAGCGAGAAACCAACGTCGTTGCTGCCGGGACTGCCGACCGTCGCGCAATCGGGGGTGCCGGGCTATACGTACGAACTTTGGTGGGGATTGTTCGCGCCGGCGGGCCTGTCCGCCGAGCGGATCGCTTTCATCAACGCCGCGGTCAATAAAAG
>Ga0207682_10001175_pt1 | contig 12149 bp, 14 predicted proteins | sample KBSM63metaG_FD_184332 | JGI IMG/M metagenome (GOLD analysis project Ga0207682, IMG submission 184332) | Miscanthus rhizosphere microbial communities from Kellogg Biological Station, Michigan, USA - KBS M6-3 metaG (SPAdes) (version 2) | ecosystem: Host-associated > Plants > Roots > Rhizosphere >... | reverse complement strand
AGCTCATGGTGCTGGGGCGTGGCGACCCGCAATTCGAGCGCGAGCTTGCAACGCTGGCCGCCGCGCATCAGGCCAACGTCGCGGTCACGCTGGATTTCGACGAGCCGTTCGCGCATCTGCTCGAAGCCGGCGCCGACATTTTCCTGATGCCGTCGCGGTTCGAGCCGTGCGGCATGAACCAGATGTACAGCCAGCGCTACGGCACGGTGCCGGTGGTCCGCGCGACGGGCGGGCTGGCGGATTCCGTGCAGGATGCCGCAAAACCGGACGGCGCAGGCTTTGTGTACGCCGAGGCGAGCGCCGCTGCGCTGCTGGCGGCGATCGACCGCGCGTTGCTCGTGTATGCCGATCGCATGACGTGGCGGCGCCTGCAATTGAACGGCATGCGCCGCGATTTCGGCTGGCAGGCGAGCGCGGCGCGCTATCTCGAAATTTACCGGCGCATCAGCGACGTAAAAGCGGCAGCCTAAAAGGCTCATGCCCACCGCATGAGGCCGAGCTCGAAGCGGTGCGCAAGCAGCTCGTGCCACGGATAGACGCGCACGAAATAATAAAGGCCGCCGCAGAATTCGGGCGCAACCTCCAGCACGTAGCGCTGAACATCGTTATCGGGCGCGCCCGCCGGCGCAAAGGCTAAGCGCTGCTCGCGCGGATCGGCGTCTATCTTGAGCTGGCGCTCGAGCAGGCACTCGACCTGCACATCCTCCGGCTTGAGCCCGGCGAGCTTCACCGTGACCTCGAGCTGCAGCTTTTCACCGTACTCGATGCGCGCCGCCGAGCCGGCGGGCTTGTTGATCGTCACGTGCGGCCACGCGGCGCTTACGCGCGTTTTCCATTCGACCAGCTCGGCGACGCTGCGGCCCGTTTGCGCAAACCGGCCGACCTGGCTGACCGCGGGCCGGTACAGTTTGCGGATGTAATCGTCGACCATGCGCGTCGCGCTGAAGCGCGGCAGGAGGGTGGCGATCGACTGCTTCGCCATGCGCACCCACTCGTCGGAATAGCCGCCCTCGCCGCGCGCATAGTAAAGGGGAATGACCTGATCCTGCAGCAGCTCGTAGAGCGCGCGCGATTCTTCGAGGTCGCGGCGCGCTGCATCGAGATCGGTTCCCGCGGTGGTGATCGCCCAGCCGTTGCCGCGCTCATAGCCTTCGTCCCACCAGCCGTCGCGCACCGACAGGTTCAGCACGCCGTTCATGCCCGCTTTCATGCCTGAAGTGCCCGAAGCTTCGAGTGGATAAACGGGATTGTTGAGCCACACGTCGACCCCGGACACGAGCCGGCGCGCGACATGCAGGTCGTAGCCTTCGAGCATGAATACCTTGTCCTCGAACTCGGGCAGGCGCGCGACACGCGTGATCTCGCGAATGATGCCTTGGCCGGGCTCGTCGGCCGGATGGGCCTTGCCCGCGAACACGAACACTACCGGCCGCTCGAGGTCGGCAAGGATGGTGCCGAGCCGCTGCAGGTCCTCGAGCAGGAGATCGGCGCGCTTATACGTCGCGAAGCGGCGCGCGAAGCCGATCGTCAGCACCCGCGGGTCGGCGGGATCGACGTGGCGCAGCATGTGCGCGAGCCGCGCCTCGCTGCCGCCGTTGCGCAGGTGCTGCACGGCAATCCGGTGGCGCAGGAGTTCCAGCATCTGGGCTTTGAGTTTCTGGTGCACCGCCCAGAACGCGGCGTCGGGCATCTCAAGCAACTGCGCCGCGCCATCGCGCTGGCTCATGCGCTCGAACCAGTCGGGGCCGAGAAAACTCTCGAATTCCGCCGCCCACTCCGGCGCCAGAAACGTCGGCATGTGCACGGCGTTGGTCACATAGTCGATCGGATTTTCCGCCGACGGTATTTGCGGCCAGAATTCGCGCAGCATCTTCGCGGTCACCCCCGCGTGGATGCGCGAGACGGCGTTGTAAAAGCGCGCTCCGCGCACGGCGAGCGCGGTCATGTTGAAGGTGGGCGCGGACTCATGGCCGCCGAGCGCCAGCAATTCCGCGATGCCCACGCCCGTTTCGCGGCAGTAGCCGTCGAAGTAACGCTGCATCATCGCATCGTCGAACTGGTCATGGCCCGCGGGCACCGACGTGTGGGTGGTGAACACGGTGTTGGACGCGATGCTTTCGAGCGCGACCCCATACGGCATCGCGCGGGCGGCGAGGCGCGCGCGCTCGAGGATCAGAAAGGCGGCGTGGCCTTCGTTGATGTGCCACACCGCGGGCGTTATGCCCAGCGCCGCGAGCGCGCGCACGCCGCCGATTCCCAGCACCATTTCCTGCTCGAGCCGGATCGCGCGGTCGCCGCCGTAGAGCCGGTAAGTGATGCCGCGATCTTCGCCGGTGTTGGGCGCCACGTCGCTGTCGAGCAGATAAAGATGCACGTGCCCGGCCTGCACGTGCCAGATGCGCAGCTCGACCGCGCGGCCCGGCAGCTCGACGCTAACATGCAGTTCCGCCTCGCCGCTCATCACGAGGTCCGCCGGCAAATGCGTGAAGTGAATGTCGTTGTAGGTCACGACTTGGCCGCCGTCGCGGCCGATGGTTTGCGCGAAGTATCCCTGCCGGTACAGCAAGCCGACGCCGACAAAGGGCAGCCGCATGTCGCTCGCCGCCTTGCAGCAGTCGCCTGCGAGGATGCCGAGGCCGCCGGAGTAAATCGGCAGGCTTTCATGCAGGCCGAATTCAGCGCAGAAATAAGCGACCGGCCCGGGCGCGGTCCATGGCCCCGACGCGATGCGCGGCGCGGTGTCTGCGTGATAACGATCGAACGCGTCGAGCACCGCGTGGTAGCGGCGCATGTAATCGGGATCGTGCGCTGCGCGCGTGAGACAATGCTCGTCGACGTAGCGCAGCACCATCGCCGGGCTGTGCCCGACTTGCTGCCAGAGTTGCGGATGCAGCCGCGCAAAGAGTTCGCGCGCGGCGCGGTTCCAGCTGTACCACAAATTGCCCGCGAGTTGCGGCAGCCGCGCGAGCTCAACGGGCAGGCGCGGATTGACTTCGAGCGTGTAAGCGGGGCCGGGTCGCATGCAATTGCCACCGAACCGGCGGCGCGAACGAAAGTCCGGATTCTAGCAAATGTCTATAGCACTAACGGATGCGCGGCGGGCCTCGCGCCACAAAGCGGCGCGCCGGTAAATTTTTCTGAGTAGAATGTAATTCTTACGCCAAAAAGCCGGCTGCTGGTTTTGGAGCGTTGAATCCTCAAGCGTGCGCACTGGCATGCTAGTTGCTGATTTTTGACCCGGCGCGCGCGGGCGTTGGTGCCCCCAGAAATCCGAAATTAATTCGCGCGCGCTTGCCCCTAAAGTTCTTTGAACAGGAGGGATTCATGACCACGAAATGGCCTGCTGCTCCGGTGCGGCCCTCGAGTGCCCGCCTGGTGGCCCGCGCCGCCGTGATGTTTTTGTTCGCCGCGGGCCTCTTCACGGCGATCGCGTGGCGCGGCCGCATAGACGTGCCGTCGCCGGTGGCGGCGCAGTTCGCCGAAGTCACCGCCGAATCGCTTGCCCGCGCGGAACACGCGAACGCCGAAGCGCGCGATCCACGCGCCGACGCGTATCGCCGGCTCGGCGAATATCTCGCCGCGCGATACCGCGTTTCAGCCGTCGTCGCCACCGACATCGTGTCGAAAGCGCACGCGGTCGGGCGCCGGCTCGAACTCGATCCCGCGCTGATCCTCGCCATAATCTCGGTCGAATCGCGCTTCAATCCGGTCGCCGAGAGCGCGATGGGCGCGAAAGGCCTGATGCAGGTGATCCCGCGTTTTCACGCCGAGAAAATCGCGTCGGTGGGCGGCGAGCACAGGGTGTTCGAGCTGGAGCCCAACATTACGGTCGGCGCGCGCATTCTCAAGGAATACATGCGCCACACCGGCGACCTCTTTGACGCGCTGCAGATGTACGTGGGCGCTTCGTCCGACGAGGACGCCAATAAGTATTCGGAGAAAGTCGCGCGCGAACGCGATCGGCTCGATTACATCCTGCGCCGGCGCCAGCCCGCGACGTAGTCTCTATCCCACCCCGCAATGGGTGTGCCACCGACTGCCTACGCGCAGCGCGTCCCCTACTATGCATTGTGGCCATCAAATACAAATTTCTGAACGCGGCTACCAAGCGCTGGGCCTTTCCGATCGCAGTAGTGCTGCTCCCCGGCGGCATCGTGCTGCTCGCGTTCGCTTGGTTCTACAAAATGATTTTGCCCAAACGCAGCTCGGCGGCTGACGTAAAAGCCGGCGAACCGGTATCTATCGCCGCGGGCGGAAATTTTATTGCCGTATCGCGCATGTAGTCAGAGCGCGCGCGCCAGCGTCAGAACGCGTCGCGCGAAGCGGCCGCGCGTCCCGCGCATGCCGCTCCCGCCGAGCCGCGTCAGGAAGCAACCATTCCCTGAGATTCGCCGACGGGTGCGTTCCTTCGCCCCTATTTTTCCGGACTCGCTTTGCTGCGGATTTCCGCCAGTGTGGCCTGCGTGGTCACCAGCAGCGGACCGCCCAAGCTCACTGCACGTTCGGCCGCCGGCAGCGCTTCGTCGAGCTTGCCGCGCTCGGCTAACACCTGTGCCAGGTTGTTGAACGCCGCTGCCGCGTCCGGGTGATCGACGGTAGCCTGGCGGAATGAATCTTCACCGGTGGCCAGATCATGCAACGCGTATGCGGCGTTTCCCCGTCCCAGCCGGCCGGCAAGGCTCCCCGGCCAGCGTTTGAGCAGGGTGTCGTAAGCCGTGATCGCGCTGCGCGTCTGGCCGGTTTGCTCGAGGGCGACGACGGCAGCCGTGTAGCGTGCCTCGCTCGCGGTCGCGGGAACGCGATCGGGCGGAATGGCAACTATCGCCCAGTATTTTTTCCTCTTTCCATATTTTTTCGAAAATCGTGAGCGGCGTCGTGATGCGCGCGCGGGTGCCCGACCGCCGTATCACCTGCAATTCCGGCAGGTCGTAACCCACGACAACGGAGTAATGCCACACCGGAAACCAGCTGAACGGACCATAGTTTTCAAGCACGATGGCGGGCGTGCCTGCGGCGAGCTCGCGCAGGAGGTCGGTAACCCGCGGCTCGATCTCGTAGGCAATGAGCCCGTCACGGCGCGCGGCCGCCAGCATTTCGACTTGCAGGCTGCCTTTGCGTCCGGGGAGGAATACCTGATCTACCAGCGCCTCCGGCTTTACGTCGACGCCCGCTGCCTGCAGCACCATGGCGAGCGAAGAAGGGCCGCAGTAATAGTCGATCTGCGGGAAAAACGGCACGGCGGCTAGCTCGGTGCGCGGCGGCAGGTCGACCGATTTTTCTTTCAGCGCCTCTTTCAGCACGTACGTCTGCGGCGCCACCATCGAGCACCCTGAGAGCACCAGGGTAAAAAAACAAAGCCCGCGATGAAGCGGGCTTTGCTGCGGCGTAAAGCGGCCGCTTCGCTCATTTATAGAAGTACCAGCTAGCGACCCCGATCACGATTACGCCGAGCGCCCACCACCAGCCGTCGCTGGCACCTGCGGGCATGGAGTCAATCTTGCCCGCGATGCGGTTAACTTCTTCCTGGGTCATCGCATTGACGCGATCTTTTGCGTTGGCTGCGGTCAGGCCCATCGCTTCGAAGCGTTTCTGCACGTCGGCGCGCGCGGCAAATTCGACGACTTTGTCGCGGTTTGCCTGATCGGTCGCGCTGGCGACTAACCCAGCGCCCGCGGCCCGCGATGTAGGTGCAGCGAGCAAGTTCATGTAGGACTTGTCTTAATTTTGTTACGGCAAGCGGCTTCGCTTGCCGGTGCTCGTGCCGCCCCCAGTCCTACGCGAAAACCGCTTTCGTCCGATATACCCATGGCATATCCGGCGTATTCTGTCGGTGCGTTGTTGACCCCACCGGCACACACGGGACCACATGACTTCCTGGGCGATCACCTTCCTCGCGGTGGCAATGATCGCCGCGGTGCTGGGCTTAAGCGGCATCGCCGGAGCCGCGACTAACGTTGCCTGGTACTGCGCCGGCATCTGCCTTGCACTTGCGATCGCGATCGGCATATTCGGACGCAAGCCGCCCGAATAATCCGCCGCCGCGTTCGTCAAACTTTAGAGAATTCTGCGTGCACGAACATGGAGATTCGGCGCCCGCCACGCCACGGCTCGTGAACGCGCACGCAATCAAACTGGCGTCATACAACATACACGGGGGCGTCGGGCGCGATGGCCGCTGCGTGCCCAGGCGCATCGTGCAGGTGCTCGCCGAATTGAATGCGGACATCGTGGCATTGCAGGAAGTCGAATCCGGCACCAGCGGCTTTGACATGCTCGGTTATCTCGAGTCCGGCAGCGGGCTGCAGGCAATCGCGGGGCCAACCCTGCTGCGCCCCGATTCCGAATACGGCAACGGCCTGCTGATCCGTTTTCCGGTGCTATCGGTGCGGCGCATCGACCTGAGCATCAAGGGCTACGAGCCGCGCGGCGCGCTCGACGTCGAAGTCGATGCGGGCGGTTTTGCGCTGCGCATCGTGGCGACGCACCTGGGGCTGCGGCCGGCGGAACGGCGCGAGCAGATCCAGCGCCTGCTGCAGGCGTTCGAGCGCGACCGGCCGCTGACCAGTGTGCTGATGGGCGATATCAACGAGTGGTTCTTATGGGGTCGGCCGCTGCGCTGGCTGCATCGCCATTTCAAGGCGACGCCGGCGCGCGCGACATTTCCCGCCTGGTGCCCGGTGTTTGCGCTCGATCGCATCTGGGCGGAGCCGCGCAACTGCCTGCGCAGCTTCGGCGTGCATTCCACGCCGCTCTCGCGCATGGCGTCCGACCACCTGCCCGCCACTGCGGAACTGGTCCAGCCGTAGCTGTTAGCGCGGCGAGGCGTCGAGCACTTCGCGGGCGGCGCGGAGCCCGCTGCCGAGCGCCGCCGCCACCGTTCCCGATTCGCCGGCGTAATCGGTGGCCTCTCCCGCGAAGAACAAGGTGTCGTCGAGCGGCGCTGCAAGCTGCTCGCGCGCACCTCCGCCGCCCGCGTTGACGTAGCTGTAGGCCCCGCGCGTATACGGGTCGTTCTGCCAGTCGTGCCACCACCAGTTCGCGAGTTCGGCGGCAACGTCGATTCGCGGGCCGAACAAACTCTGCGCGCTGCGCATTGCAGCGCCAACCATGCGCGCGGGCGTCAGCTGAAGCAGTCTCGCCGCTGGTGGGCCGCCGGCCCAAGCCGTCAGCAACGGCGTGCGCGCGGGGACCGCGGTCCAGAAAGTGCGAAACGGCGTTCGCGGCGAATGAAAAAATGCCGCGTTGCGATAGCGTCCATCATCCAGCTTTTCCCAAAACGGCGTGTGGAACTGCAGTATGGTTTTGACCACCGTCCCGGCCGACAAGGCTTTTAGCGCAGCACGTTTGGCCGTGAGCGCGGGCACGAATTTCAGGTCCGCCGCCGCGGTGGCCGCGTGCTGAAGAACGCCCAAAGGCAGCGTCACAATGGCACGCGGCGCTTCCGCGATCCGGCTGTCGCCGCGCACGCGATACGCAATGCGCACGCGGCCGCGCTGCCAGTGGACGCGCGTTACCGCGCTTTGCAGCCGCAAACGGCATGTGCCACCCGCCAGTTCGCCAGCCAGCGCCGCCATCAGCGCGCCGTAACCATCGAGCGGCCGCGACTGCGCGCCGTTCGCCGCATCCGCGTGCATCCATTCTGCGCGCACTTCCTGCGCGCTGATGCGCGTCGAATCCGCCGCGTCGAACCCTTCGACCATGAGGCGGGCCGCTGTCCGCAGGTCAGCCGGCAGCGTGGAACGTGGTGCGCGCGCGAGCAGCGTTGCGAACGTTACGTCACGCCCGGGCTCCGGCAATTTGCGCATCGCCATGCGTATACGGCGAAAGGCGTTGCCGCGCTCAAGGGCGCCGTCCTGCTTGAACCAGTGTTCGCTGCCCGCATCGAGCGCGACCAGACCGGCGCGGCGCAACCCTTCGAAAGTGACGTCCGGCGAGCCGTGGATAAACTCGGCGCCCAATTCTACCGGCATCGGCACGCCGGGCTCAGCGCGCGTCCAGCAACGTCCGCCGACGCGGTCGCGCGCTTCGAGCAGCAACACCGATTGCGCCGACGACGCAAGCTGCCCGGCAGCGGCCAGCCCCGCTGCGCCGGCGCCGATGATCACCACGTCGAAGGTTTCAGCGCCGCGCGCGATGATCGGCATCCCTGCAGCGTAAGCGCCCGCGTTCGTTTATGTCATTTCCCTGACGACGAGATTGTTCTCGACGGACTTGACGCCGGGCACGTTCAACGCGATCTGCGAAGCCTTGGTGCGGTTTTCTTCGTTGTTCGTCGTTCCATTCAGCGTCACCGTTCCGCTGGCCGGGTTTACTTCAACCACGATCTGACCCAACCCGGGCTCCGCAACCAGTGCAGCCGTTACCATTTCCTTGAGCGGGTCACGCGCGGCCGCCACGGCGGCGCTGTCTGCCGGCGGCACGCTGGTTGCGGCCGTTGCGGGCGCGCCGCTTTGAAAAGCCGGCTTGTTGCAGGCGGCCAGGCCGAGCGCAAGCGCGCTGGACGTTGCAACGGCTAATGACAGTTGTTTGAAGGTGGTATGCATGAGTAGTCTCCTTGCAAAAATATATCAGCGTCGCTGGGCAGCGCCGATATGTACTGCTAGCGAATCACGTGCCAGTTGGGCTTGCGACGACAATTCAGCGGCTTATTAAAATCCCGCGCCCGGACCGGGCACGCTCCTGTCGCCTCGCGGCGACAATATAAGTATTGGGTCGCTACGCGCACCTCTCAGAGCGGCGCCGCCGTCGCGGCGGCCGCATCATGAATCACGACGGGACCCGTGCCCAGCAGCCGGGATGGCGCGCTCATCAGCGGATGCAGCACCCGGCGCACGACCGGCTCCAGCACGGCACGCGCCGCCGCGGCGTGCGTCGACGATTCCCAGAGCGTGACCGTGAACAGACGGCCGTCGCCGGCATCGATCACATAGCTGCCGGCGAAACCGGGCTGGCGCGCGTGCAGCGCTTGAAACTCCTTGAACTCGCGGCTTTCATGCACGGGCGTATCGGTCGCATACGTTGCTTCGCGGAGAATTGCATGCACGGGATGCCACTCCTTGAACGTGGTTTTGAATTCGAAGCTCCCGGGCCGCTTCGAGCCGGCCGGTTGCTTAGGTGGGTAGGTGTTGCTAACTCGAGCGCAGCGCAAACAGCAATATCATCAGGGCGTCGCTGTCAGGCGCCCGCTGGGCCTGCGCGCGATTAAGACCGTAGCGCGCGGCGACGTCGTACGCAGCGAAGACCTGGCGAATGGACTTTACTTCGGGTAGCACGTAGATCATCGCCGTCTGGTCGGCAAACGTCGGCCGCAGGAATCTCTCGTAGAACGCCACGGGCACGTTGATGCAGCCGAATGAAACGCGGTTGTCGTCGACCGTCGGCGTCGCGAGGCGCTCGAGGCGGCGCTCCTGCTTGTTCGTGGTGAGCACCCGGTGCATCGAAACCGCCGCATCGTAATCGACCCACACCACATCTTCGCCGCGCGCGTTGTGGCCGCGTTCGCCGACGAAGCGGCCCGCGGGCGTCGTGCGCTCGTGCATCAATACCTGGGAAAGGGGCCGATCTCCGATGCCGGGCACGGTGTCATCGCCGGGCGCAACGCCCAGCAGGACGGGAGCCGCGCCCAGCAGGCGTGCCCCGCCGTCGAACACATACACGCGGGCACCCTTCTTATCGATGATGACGAACGGCCGGTCGCCCGCATCGCGCGAATCCGCTACCCAGTTCGCAATGAAACGCACGTCCTCTGAAGCCTGGCCCCCCCGAAAATCCGCCAACCTCGGAGCGACCCTTGCCGCGCGCGCAGGCGCCGTAATGTTATTTTTGACTGCACGCAGGCGCGACTCCACCGCCGGAGTTTTGACGACTGCGAGCGCGGTGCACGCAAGCAACAGCCCCGCGCAGATTCCGGCGGCGACGTCGAGGCTGCCGAACTTGCGCATGCGATGGAAAAATTCTTTCATTTATCTAACTGCACAAACACTGCCGCCGGCGGGGTCAGGCCCGGCCGGCGGCAAGTTTTTAAGCAATTGCTGACTTCTATTTACCCGCGGTCGGCGCGTGCAGTGCGCTCACGCGTGGTGTTGCGATCGCTATCCGACATGCCGCTGGCCGACGAACGTGAGCTGCGAGTTGCGCTCGTATCGGTCGAAGTGCTGTAGTTCGGGCTGCTGCTCGGCGTGGTCGTGGTGGTGCTTGCGCTCGGGCTGGTCGTCGTCGATGTCGACGCGCTGTCACGCGTGGTAGTCGAGGATGAGCCGGCCGCATTGCGGTTCATGGTCGAACCCGTGCTGTTCGCGCCGCTGCCGCTCGGGGCGGTTTGCGTATTGGTGCTCGGGCCCGCAGTTTCATTTGCGCCAGCAGGCTTGGTGCTCTTGGCAGTGTCGCTGATCGCGCCCGAGCTGGTGCTCGGGTTGGTGCTGGTCTGCGCGTAACTGAGGCCAACGACGCCCGCGACTGCCGCAGTGGCGATCGCCGATACTAGAAATTTAGATGAGTTCATTTTTTCTACTCCTAAGGTTGAGGAAAATGGCGCCACAAAAAACCCCCTGTTAGAGCGAGGCATGGGACTCATGGTGCCAACTTGATCACACTGCTTACATCGGCAGAATCCGGATTTGCCCGTAGGATAAGGCCGTCAGACGTATGGCAAATCAATAAGCTACGTGCGCCTCCGCATTCGCCCACGGTGCCGTCTTGCGCAAAACGGAAACACGAACCACGCGGTCAGGAACGCCGCCAGCGCGACGACCAGCGTTACCGTCGCCGCGCCTTTGCTTTGCGTCACGATATCGGCGATCAGCATAAGATCCAGCGACATCCCGACTGCAAACGGAACCATCGCCATCGCGATCAACATCGACCCGAGCTCTGAAAAGCGCCGCGACGCGACCCCGCGTTCGGCAAACCGGTGATAAGCGGCGGGCGTCATGATCAATACGACGGCCGCGGTCACCAGCGAAATTGCGGCGAGGTGCGTGTATTGCCAGGCCGGCTCGAGATTTTTGAAGCCGTCGTTGAACACGGCAATGAGCTGAAAGCCGAACAGCGCCTGGATGCCCGGCAGCACCATGCGGGCTTCCTCGATCAGGTTGGTGATCTCGTCCTTCAGCGACTCCTGCTCGACTTCGTCCGCAGCCGCCATGTCAGCGGCTCCGGTACTGTGCAATATCCGCGGACAGAGTGCGCTTGATCGTCGCCAGCGCGGAAACTTCCTGCGCGCGGTTGAAGCCGGCCACGCAGTTCGCCGGCACTCGCAGTTTGAATTTGCGCATATGCGCGTCCTGCGCGGTTGCCAGCACGCACATGTCGACGGCGATGCCGGCAATGACCAAAGTCGATGCCTTGAGTTCTTCGAGCAGAAATTCGAGCGGCGTGCCGTAAAACGCGGAATGGCGCGGCTTGAGCACCGACAAGTCGAGCTCGCCGGGCTTCAGCATGGCGGCGATCTGCCCGCTTGCGTCGGCCCGCTTCAATGAGGCGGCGACGAGCGCAGGAAAGTCCGTGCGCCAGTCGCCGAAATTGTCATTTGCGTAAATACAGGTGCAGCCCTTGCGCGTTAGATCCGCTTTCATGCGCGCGGTCGCTCGCGCCGCCCGCAGGGCGCGCGGCGCGAGCTTGGATGCGCCCGGGAACCTGAAGTGGTTGATAAAGTCCACCAGCAGCAGGACGGTGCGTGAGCGCTTTTGATGACGGGTCGCCATTAAACTCGCTCATCGGTACCCGCACCGTGCACTGCCAGTGCCAGGCGAAGCTATCCGCTGCGCCTGTCTTCAGGTGCGCGCGTGGCTGCCGCGCTGCTGGCCGTGACGACCGCCTTCCGCGGTTTCTTCTTCCTCCGACTCCTCCTGCTCCATGCCCATTTGCGACATGAGTTCCTGCTTGCGCGCCAGCATACGCTCGCCGAGCTCGGCGAGGTCGACTTTGGCCTTTTTCGCCTGCGGGAACATTTCGTCCTGCTCTTCCTTGACATGGTGGTTGATGTATTCGCCCAGCACCATGACTTTGGCGGCGAATTTATCGTCCCCGCTGCTCATGGATTCGATTTGCGCAATCAACTCTTTCGCGCTCGCATGCTCGACCTCGGCCTCGTCCATGAGATCCTCGTCGTCGATGGCGCCGCGCACTTCCGGATAGAAGATCTCCTCTTC
>Ga0207682_10001174_pt1 | contig 12153 bp, 11 predicted proteins | sample KBSM63metaG_FD_184332 | JGI IMG/M metagenome (GOLD analysis project Ga0207682, IMG submission 184332) | Miscanthus rhizosphere microbial communities from Kellogg Biological Station, Michigan, USA - KBS M6-3 metaG (SPAdes) (version 2) | ecosystem: Host-associated > Plants > Roots > Rhizosphere >... | reverse complement strand
TCGGCCCGCTTCCCGCTGGCTATACCGGCTCGCCGACCGATTATGCGGCGCTCAAGGAAGCGGGCGCGCTGATGCTCGGCTGGGGCCAGTTCCTGACCGTGCTCATCAACTTCCTGATCCTCGCCTTCGTCATCTTCCTGATCGTCCGCTCGGCAAACAAGATGAACAAGAAGGCCGAGGAAGCGCCGGCCGCCGACCCCGAGGAGATCGCGCTGCTCCGCGAGATCAGGGACGCGCTGAAGAAGGGCTGATCGGGGCCCTTGATCGTCATGCCGAACTTGTTTCAGCATCCAGCGGCAAGCGTCTCTGCGGGTGGGGATATGGATCCTGAAACGAGTTCAGGGATGACGGGCTGTGGGGCCCGTCACTTCACATTAATCCGCGATTCCCTATATAAGGCGGTGCCGGGCTTGCCCGGCTATGGCGATAAATTGTGCCGTGTAATAGATGCAGCGGACCCGGGGGCAGTACCCGGCGGCTCCACCATAAATCCCTGCGAAAGCAGGGGCTTCTGACGGGGCCGAACCAGGATCGACGTGTATTGAAAGACGGTATTTTTGCCCGGCCTGAATGCGCCGTAAAACCGTTCAAAACCACAAGTGCCAACGACAACGAGGCGCTCGCGATTGCCGCGTAACGAGGTCCTCACGGACTAAGTTATTTAGGACAAAAGCGCGGTTCGGGCCGCACCGGGCAACAGAAGCGGATTCCAGCGGTACGGGAGGCACCGGGCAACAGAAGCCTCCCACTTCACCTCCCACGCCCCTTCTCGTCATTCCAGCGGAAGCTGGAATCTCACTTCTTCTCGCTCAGTCGGCTGAAGAGGCAAAGAGATTCCAGCTTTCGCTGGAATGACGTCCCTCTGTCGCTGAGTGCGGGAACCATCTAAACCGGGCGGCGCTTGATCCTGATCAACCCGGGAGAGTCCCATGAACCGCCCTGCCATCCTCCTCGCCGCCTCGGCGCTCGCCGGCCTTGCCGCCTGCCAGGAGCAGCAATCGGTCGCCAACCAGTTCGAGCGGACCTCGAACGAGATCGCCAACACCGCCGACACGATCGAAGCGGCGACCGAGAACAACGTCCGCGCCGTCGAGAACACGGTCGATCAGCAGACCCGCGAATGGGAGAACAAGACCCTGGAGGTCAACGTCTCGGTCGCCAACCGGCAATAGCTTGTCCTGAGCCGGTAACACCGTCCCCGTCGTTGCGAGCCCCGAAGGGGCGCGGCAACCCAAACCGCGGCCTGGATCGCCACGGCTCCGCCTCCCGATGACGAGGCCTGAAGAAAGGCCCCCTGCTTCGCTTCGGGTTTCCCCCGATGTGAGCCGCGCCCCTGCGATCCTACGACTGGGGGGTGCGTAAACGGATTCCCGGAGGCGATGCGGGCTGTGCCAGACTTGCCACGCAGCTTCGCCGTCCTTGGGCACCCTTTCGGCTTCTCCTGCCGCCGCTGCTCCTGCTCGCGGCCGGTTCGGCCGCCCGCGCGCAGGACGACGGCGCGAGGCTGTACATGATGGTGCCGGACAAGACGACGATCGCCTCGATCCGCCTCCACCGGCTGCACAGCAACCTCGCCGTCGATCCCGGCAACGTCGCGGAGGGCGGACAGCTCGACACCGATCTGGCCGTGTTCCAGTTCGTCCAGGCGCTGAACTTCGGCGGCGGCCAGTCCTTCGTCTTCCTGGTGGTCCCGGCCAGCCGCATCGAAGCCGGGACGAACGCCGAGTCGAGCAGCGTCGGCGGCTTCGGCGACACGCAGCTCGGCTTCGTCCTCGGCGTGCATGGCACGCCCGCGCTGAGCGCCGGAGATTATGCGGGCCACCGGCCGGGGCTTGCCGTCAACCTGATGGGCAAGCTGTTCTTCCCGACCGGCGACTATGATGCGCGGCGGTCGATCAATATCGGCGCGAACCGCTGGGCGCTGCGCCTCGGCGCGCCGATCGTCTATGCGATCGGCGAGCATATGGGCGATCGCGATCTGGTCACCGTCGAGCTGATGCCGACGGTCACCTTCTTCGGCGCCAATGAAGAGCCGTTCGGCGCGGACCGAAGCCGGCAGAAGCCGCTGTTCATCTTCGAAGGCCATCTGACCCGCGGCTTCTCGAAGACCTTCTGGGCCTCGCTCGACCTGATCTGGCGCGAGGGCGGCGAAAGCGAGGTCGAGGGGATCGACGCCGGCAATCCGCAAAGCGCGCTGTCGCTCGGCGGCACCGGCACTTTCGCCCTCGGCCGCAACGCCTCGCTTCGCCTGAGCGGCGGCGGGGTCGTCGCGCGCAACCAACATGGCCCGAACGGATGGATGCTCCGCACCATTTTCGGCGTGGTTTTCTGAAAGGAGAATAGGATGACGGACGTTCTCGAAAGGCCCCAGGTTTCCAAGGCGCTCCCCCCCGAGCAGGTCAAGGGCCGCCAATCGGCCGTCGCCATCCCGGCCGGCGGCTATTTTCCCGACCGGGTCGAGCAGGGCCGCTTCGGCCCGGTCTTCCCGCGCACGCCGCTCAATTACGGCTTCACCATCATCGCCGCGATCATCCCCGGCCGCGAGGAGAAGTTCTACGAATATGCCCGCAACCTCGAAGCGGCGGTCGCCGCGACGCCGGGTGTCCTGGATGTCCTGAAGCTCCACACGCTGAAGTGGTCGCTGTTCGACATCAAGGGCGAGACCTATTTCATGTACCAGGGCGTGTTCGACACCGACTTCGACAAATATACCGAGGACGCGGTCAACATCTTCTCGGCGACCGGCATCGATACGGTGTTCGAGAATCTGGAGGGCTTTCCGGCCGACTGGAAGAGCAATTCCGAGGCCTTCATTCGCTTCGTGCGCGAGCATCACCGCCCGAGCTTCATGGAATATGCCGAATATTCCTATGTGTCGGCGAAGGAGGTGAAGAGCGCGCTGGCGGTCAAGCACGGCCTCGCCGGCGTCCTCGACAACATGCAGCTCTAGGCCGCGCATATGCTCGAGCTCGACGATATCCAGCATATCCTGCTGACCCGCACGCCCGCGCTGACCGGGCGCTACGTGTTCGTCTCCTTCGCCGACGCCGACTGCGGCCAAGCGTGGCTGAAGGCGCTGCTGCCCACGGTGCGCTCCGCGGCGGCGGTGGGAGTCGGCGAAGCGGACAACAGCTGGGTGACCATCGCCTTCACCTGGAGCGGGCTGGCGCGTCTCGGCGTCGGCCCGGCGGCGCTCGCAAGCTTCCCCGACGCCTTCCGCCAGGGGATGGCGGCGCGCGCCGAAGTGCTCGGCGACACCGGCCGGAACGGGCCCGAACATTGGGTCGACGGCACCAACCGGCCGGACCTCCACGCCATCGCCATCCTGTTCGCCCGCAACGACGACGAGCGGCAGCGCTGCGAAGCCGAGCACCAGCTTTTGCTGGGCCGCTGCCCGGGCGTAAGCCTGGTCTCGAGCCTCCAGCTCGATGCCACCCCGCCCTACGATTATGCGCACGATCATTTCGGCTATCGCGACCGCCTGTCGCAGCCGGTGATCGAGGGCAGCGAGGACGTCGCCTACAATGGCTGCGGCGGCCCGCTCAAGGCCGGCGAGTTCATCCTCGGCTATCCGGACGAGAGCGGCCAGCCCTATCCGATGCCCGCGCCGGAGCGGCTGGCGCGCAACGGCAGCTACCTCGCCTACCGCCGGCTCGAGGAGCATGTCGGCGCGTTCCGCGACTTTCTCGCCGAGCATGGCGAGACGGCCGAGGAGCAGGAACTGATCGCCGCCAAGCTGATGGGCCGCTGGCGGAGCGGCGCGCCGCTGACCCTCGCGCCCGAGCAGGACGACCCGGCGCTCGGCGCCGACCTCGAGCGCTGCAACGACTTCAACTACAAAAAGGAGGATCCGCACGGCTATGCGGTCCCGCTCGGCTCGCACATGCGGCGGATGAACCCGCGCGACACCGCGGCCAACATGAACCGGCGGCGGATGATCCGCCGCGGCGCCACTTACGGCACCCACCTGCCCGAGGGCCGGCCCGACGACGGCGAGGAGCGCGGCATCGCCGCCTTCGTGATCTGCGCCAGCCTGGTCCGCCAGTTCGAGTTCGCCCAGAACGTCTGGGTCAACGACAGGAACTTCCACGAGCTCGGCAACGAGCGCGACCCGATCATCGGCAACCAGGACGGCAGCCTCGAATACAAGATCCCCAAACGCCCGCTCCGCAAGAAGATCACCGGCCTGCCCGCCTTCACCACCGTGCGCGGCGGCGCCTATTTCTTCCTGCCCGGGATAAAAGCGCTCAACCACCTCGCCGGTCTCGGCGATCAGGCCGCGGCCCCGGCTCCGGCGCTCCAGGGGGCAAGGGCATGACCGCGCGCACCTACAACCAGGCCCACGTCGCCCGCCCCGCCGACGGCAGGCGCCGGCTCAGCATCTACTGGACCTGGAGCTATCCCTGGGAAGCGCAGCGCGATCCAGCGCTGATGGCGGACCGCTTCTCCACCATCACCGAGGTCCGCAGCGTCCTCTGGCCGGCCTATGAGGGCGCCGACTACCAATCCGACCGCTTCCTCCAGGGCATCGCCGGCACGCTCGAGCTGTTCCACATCTCGACCTTGAGCTTCCAGCGCCTCGCCGAGGAGGCCACCGGCCATCCGGTCGCAATCTTCCAGCGCGTCGACCAGGCGGGCTTTCGCCAGCCGATCGACGAGGCCGTCCTCGCCGATTGCGACACGCTGCTCGTCTTCGGGCTCGATCACCTGCCCTCGGCGCAGGAGGCCGAGCCCGGCGAGGCCGAAGCGCTTCAACGCTGGCTGCAGCGCGAAGGCACCTGCCTCCTGCTCGCCCCGCACCACGACGTCGGCTTTTCGGGCGACGACGCGCAGAAGCAGCAGGAATATCTGCACCATGGCGATCCGCTCGTGCCCCGGACGCAGCGCTTCACCGCCTTCACCCGCGATCTGATGCGCGCGCTGGACGTGCCGGTGCGCAACCTCTGGGGCCTCAGGCCGGCCCTGAAGGACGGCGAGATCGCGCCGCTGACCAAATTCCCCGAGCATGACGCGCTCGGCCTGCTCGAAGGCGTGCCCACGCTCAACTTCCACCCGCATCTGCCGCATTACGAGGTGACCGCGCCGGAGCGCGTCCGCGTGCTCGCCCGCCAGCCGATCGAGCTCGGCCGCCCGCACCCGTTCACCGCCGCCGGCAACGGCGAGTGCAACGTGCTGCTCTGGATGCCCCCCGAAGGCGAGCGCCGCGGCGACATCCTGCTCGTCGATTCGACCCATTTCACCACCCTGTTCGGCGGCACCGACAGCCTCGAACGCTTCTGGCGCAACCTGGCGCTGATGCCGGCGAACACCCCGGCCTAGCCGCCGCGCCTTCGCCCGTCAGTGCGCAGCCCTCTCCCTTAATCGTCACCCCGGACTTGATCCGGGGTCCCCCTGCCTTGCCTCGCTCGCCGGATGGAAGCTGGCTGCCGGATCGTCCCCGGGCCCTGATCGCGGTACCTGCTTGCCCGGGTGGCCGCTTCAGCTAGTCTCGCCGGATGATCCCGATCCTCCTCGCCGCGCTGTTCATTGCCGGTCAGGCCGCGCAGGCGGAGCCGGCCGAATCGTCAGCCAAACTCGAAGCCGCCCCCAGGCGCGCTCCGTCGCCTTGCCCCAATTGCAGCATCCCCGAATGGCTGAATCCGGGGATGATCGGCCGGCGCGACTATCCGCGCGAGGCGTTGCGCGCCCGCCAGCAGGGCTGGGTCCGCTTTCGGGTGACCGTGACCCGGCAGGGCCGCGCGACCCATTGCGTGGTCGTCGAAAGCAGCGGCTCGGCGGCGCTCGATCGCGCCACCTGCACCCTCGTCACCGCCCGCGCCCGCTTCAACCCGGCCCGCGACGCCGGCGGCGCCCCTATGGAGGCGGATTTCTGGTCGACCGTGACCTGGTGGGTCTAGCCGAAGCGCCGAGCACAGCCCGCCGACGCGCAGCGTCGCCGGAGCAGCGCGCAGAGTGCCGGCCAGCCTGCGACCTAAAGGTCGACAGGACTGACTCACGAATTCAGTTCGTGACGGCTTTCTTTCTTTCGTTGGATCGAAGAGTGCTTTGAATATGATGTCCGCGTGAAAAGCCGGGACATCATCAGGAAGCTGAAGAAAGCGGGCTGGGCGGAGGTTCGTCAATCCGGCAGCCACAAGCAGTTCCGGCATCCGGATCGTAAGGGCACCGTCACCGTCCCTCACCCCAATTCGGACATGGCGATCGGCACGATCAAGAGCATCGAGAAGCAGAGCGGGGTCAAGCTCCGATAGATTGACAATCGGCATAAGTGTGTATAGATACTTATCGATTGAGAAGGAGTAAGGCCGGTGGCCACTATCATGTATCCAGCGATCGTCGAGCGCGCCGGCGAGGGGTATAGCGTCTTTTTCCCCGATCTTCCGGGATGCACCTCATACGGCGCCACCGTGACCGAGGCGGCCCTCAATGCCGAAGAGGCGCTGGACGGCCATCTCCTCGTCTCGGTCCAGCACGGCGACGAACTGGCCAATCCTTCCGCCCTGGAGGACATCGAGCAGGATCCGGAAGTGGATGAGGTCGCGCGTCTCCTGGTCAGGGCCGAAAAGCCCGGGAAGGCCGTTCGCCTGAACATCACCATGGACGAAGGGCTCGTGGCGGCGATCGACCGGGTGGCGAAGAACCGGTCGGGCTTTCTGGCGGAAGCTGCCAGGGCGGCGCTGGCACGCAGTGCCGAGCGCAGCCGAAGCAGCGCGTAGAGCCAGGAAGTGCCGGCCAGCGGGTCGCCCTGAGCTTGGCGGAGGGCGAGGCCGACTGACGTCACGAATTCAGTTCGTGGCGGCTTCCTCGACGGTCAGAGCGCTCACTCCCGAAACAGGATCTCCGCATAATCCATCGCGCCATGAAGGACATGAAGCACGACCACCTCCTCGGCCCCGGCCCGATAGAAGATCAGATAATCGCCGTGCACCCGATGGCGGACGCCCTGGGTCTCGTAGCGCGGCACCCGCGGGAAACGGTTCGGGAAGTCGGCCAGGCCGAGGCAGGCCTCGCGCAGCTCCCCGATGAAGCTGAGCGCGCGTTCCGGGTTGTCCCGCGCGATATGGTCGCCGATCGCCTCCAGATCGCGCTCGGCCTCGTCCGTAAGGCGGACGATCATCGCCGCCGATCGGCCATGGCCCGGTATTTGCGTTCGAGCCGGTCGAATACCTCGTCCGCCGGCTTGGTCCGCCCGGCATCGGCATCGGCGAGCCCGCGCGCGATCGACGCGTCGAGCGCCGCCAGCCGCGCCTCGCGCTCCTGGACCAGCCGCACGCCCTCCCGAAGCACCTCGCTCTTGCTGTTATAGCGGCCGCTCTCGACAAGACCGGCAACGAAGCTTTCCAATTTTTGACCGAGGTCCGCGCTGATCATCGGGAGGCTCCTTTGGAAGGATTATAATCGCCTTATGAACTATTATCAGTAGTGATAGAACGGCCCGCCGACGCCATCTCTTTGTGCATGGACATGCGCAAGCTGGTCGGCCGCAACGCCGCGCGCCTCCGCAAGGCGGCGGGCCTGACCCAGGAGCAGCTGGCCGAGCGCTCCGGCTTCAGCCACGCAGCGGGCAGGCCGATCCTGTTCGCCTCAGCGACCTGGAACGGGCGGGTGCAACCCGACCGTGGTGACGCTCTACGAGCTGGCCGAGGCGCTGGGCGTGAGCCATGTGGAGCTGGTGCGGGACGCATGAAATGCCGAGCGAGGCCCCGCCGACGCGAAGCGTCGCCGGAGCAGCGCGTAGAGACATTTCATGCTCGGCCAGCGGGTCGCCGGGCTCGATCCGGGCGAACCCGACTGACGTCACGAATTCAGTTCGTGACGCTCCCCCCGCTATTTCCGTACGCTCTCAGGCAGGCGGCAGCTATTTCAAGGCGTCAGATCGGAACGAAAACTTGCTGATAGTGTCGAGTGCGAGGCGCAAATCCCCGACCGGTGGTATGTCGTCAGCAAGGCCAATCACGGCATGCACGCCCTCCGTGAAACGGCGGAGATAGCTTGCCGAGCCGAGCGCCGTAACTATGGGCCCGGAGGCCTTTTGGCGTGAGGCTACGTTCGAGGCGAAAGAGGTCCAATCGGCGTCGCTCATGGTGCGAATCGTCGCAGCGAGCGCTGACATTACCGGGATAGGCAAGCCGACCTCGCAGGCGAGGAGTAGCTGAACCGAATAGAAAGATGGTGTTCCGAGGGTTCCCCCCTCAAGGCCTTCTTGATCATCCCAAGCATCGAAAGAGACGCGGATAAGCCGGTAAAGGTTGATCATGCGTTTCACAGCGCGCGGCGATTTGGCGGCCAGCGGACCAAGTGCCAAGAGAAGAATGCGCTCCGAACTAGTCAAGACCAATCTCTGAGTCAGCCCGAGCGATCTTCTCTCAGGAGAAAAGGGTTCAACGCGCCGCAGCGTCTGTTGCGCATGCCGCTTGGGCAAACTGCTATTGACGTCCTCCTCCTGAGCGGTGATTCCGATGGGCCTGCCGGGGCCAAGCAGCTCCGAGACGTACCGGCGATAGCCGCTGCTTGAGCTTTGACCGTCGTCGATTTGACGAACCCAAAATGGGATTTGGAAGATTTTTTCAAGATAGTCCGCCGGCGTCACCACGTCACCCTCCGCAAGCGCCCGGTGCTCGCTCAACAGCGCATGCGCGAGCCATCGCGCGTCTACCGCCGCAACAACGACAAAGCATGGGTAGGCTAGCAGCAAGTGAATCGCCTCGAGAACTTGGACCACTTGTCGCTCGCTGCAGCGATCCAGGTCGTCGATGTAAATTACGATCCGCTGCACAGGACTGTTAGGGTCAAGCCCGCGGCTGCTCTCTATGACCGCATTGAGCTGGTCAAAGCAGCGGCGCACGACGCCCAGAAATCCCATTCTGCCCTTTATTGAGGCAATATCCGCAGATTCTCTGAGTAAATAGTCGAGCATCAGCGACGGCGGCATAGCAGAAAGCTCCGCAGCCTGGCCATAACGGCTCAAGAAGTCTTGTGCATGTTCCAAAGACTTTCCGGCCGCGTAATGCGCGTGGAGCCCCTCATCCAACTTAGTCTGCGCATCGACACCTTCCTGGCGCAACCGCTCCTTGGTGTCCGCAATCACCTTTCCAAAGATCGCTGCTGCACGGATCGCAGGGAAGACGAGCGTCCCTATACTCGCAAGGATAGGCAATGATGTTGCAATCCAGCGAGCCCAGCCGGGCCATGTGGGCATAGGCAGCGGCAACCAACCTTGCAGCAATGCGACCATGATGAGCGACAAGACTACCCCGGCTCCAATTAATAGCCAGCGCCTGGGTCCCGCGCCGCAACGAACATAGTCCCGGAGAAGGAGGAAGAAGCGCGAGATCGGACCTGACGCTTCGACATAGCCACGCACCTTTGCGTCCTGCCTTGTCGCCGTGTCGGCAAGGATAGCCTTCCGAAATGGCTCGAGCGCACGACCTTCTCCGCCCTCGGCGGCGTTTTCCGACGTATCAGTGCCCGTCCTTCCTGCCGGTCCAAACAATTCAAGAAGCGCTTGGGCGGACGCGTCTACCAAGCCGGTGGAACGTTTCTGCGTGTTCCGGGCGATGGACGTTTTGGCGATTTCGATCTTCTCCTCACTCGCGCGAATCTCGGCTTCTGCTTTTCGGCGCGCCTCGGTTTCGCGGCTAGTGCGATCGGCCACTTCTTTGACCAGGCGTGATCCATGTTGTGCAGCATTCTGATCATACCCGCCGGCCGCGATCTGATCGAACAACTCGGCTGTCATCGATGCCCATATGTTTTCACTGTCAGCAAAGGTCCAAGCGTTGAAATCAACTTGGATGACTCCCGAGATTCTGGCGGGCTGGTCCGGCAGTGATGTTCGCCCGGCAGCGATACGATCGCGCTCTTCCTCGCTTTGACGGTGGATTTCCTGTCGGAGCTCCGTAAGCAAAGTGCTTTTACCGGATCCCCAAGCGCCGAATACAGCGAGGGCGAGTGGAGGCTCGGCAGCTTCAAGCAAAACAAGGTTCGCGAGCGCCCGGGCATCGGCAGTCGCCCCTAACGCGTCACGCCCGGCCACAACTCGGTCGCTCGTGTAATCGGCGCGAGACTGTGATTGGAACGCGAGCGGACTGTGAGATCGGATTTCATCTTCGATTTGACGCCACTCGGGGTGGCTGATCCCGCTGGGTCCGATTTTTGGATCACCGATGATCCCAAGCGCAAGGCGTTGCAGGCGCGGGAAGCCAGCGCTCCAGAGACCCGCATCACTAAGGCCGATCTGGCCGGCTGCGGTTAATATCAGGCCGCAGACGAGGTGTCTCAGATCTATCGGGGATGTCGGATCATCAGTTCGCGCTCGGAGGTGTGCAGCACTCTGAAAAATCTCAATCACATCCCAACGTAAGACGCTCGCCTCGATGGCCTTGTCGTGCGGTGGAATCGCCAACTTATCGATAATTTCGAGCGCGTCAGTCGCGGGTGATATGTCTGCTTCGGCGAAATGTCGGCCCACGCGGCCTGCGTTCGAAGACGGGCCGACATAACGAGTAAAGGCGACCAATGAATCCACAAGATCGTGGGCTGGAACGTAGGGCGTCTGTGACCCCGAACGTACGGCGGCAATGGCGCAGGCGGCGTGAAGAATGCGATTGCAGTCCGTATGGAGATAACGTGGCCCATTGCGCCAGCGATATTGGACTAGATCAACCGCTGGGACTGAAGCCCCACTTGCGACGTCAAGCGGCTCAATGGGGCGCGCTTTTAGCCCGATACGATGCGCCTTACCGATCACCGCATTGCGGGATACACCGCCCAACTCATCGGCGATCTGACTGGCCGTCATCCCCTCAAGCCAGAGCTCGCGTAGTCTTTGTATACGGTCTTCTGTCCAAGCCACGCATCACCCCTCAGTGCAATCCTCTTGCAGAACTCGACCTAGCAAAGAAACGGATGGCTTACGACCGGCCGCGACTGACACTTAGCCTTCGCATCCGAACCCGCGTGGCGTGCGAGGCGTAATGAGTGCGTGATCCAACACTCTGAAGCGCGAAGCGCCTTTCTGTCCCTTGGAAAGAGTAGAGGCGGGCGTAAAAAGGTTTCGACGAGGGGACGAAAAAGGCCGCGCATCTCTGCGCGGCCTTTCGCTTTGGTCGTTCTAGCTAACTCAAACGGATCCCGTCAAAATCCCACTTCGACACTTCGACGGGATCAATCGTCATCCCGCGTCAAAAACGCCGGCGCGAATTCCGGCGCGGGGCCCTCGTCGCCGCCACGCTCCGGACGCGGGCCACGGTCGCCGCGGCCTTCGCCGCGCTCGCCGCCGCCTTCACGGCGCGGACCGCGGTCGCGGTCTCCGCCACGTCCGCCGCCGCCGTCGCGCCGCGGCCCACGGCCACGATCGCCGCCGCCGTCACGCCGGGGCCCGCGATCGCGGTCGCCGCGGCCTTCGCCCCTCGGCCCGCGGTCGCCGCCTTCGCGGGGCTCGCGCGGCGGCCTAGTGTCGGGCAGCTCCTCGCCGGTCTCCTGGTCGACGACGCGCATCGACAGGCGGACCTTGCCGCGCGGGTCGATCTCGAGGACCTTGACCTTGACCTCCTGGCCTTCCTCGAGCGCGTCGCGGACGTTCTCGACGCGCTCGTTCCTGATCTCCGAGACGTGGACGAGGCCGTCCTTGCCGCCCATGAAGTTCACGAAGGCGCCGAAATCGACGATGTTGACGACCTTGCCGTCGTAGACCTTGCCGACCTCGGCCTCCTCGACGATGCCGGCGATCCACTTGCGGGCCGCCTCGATCTGCGAGAGGTCGGACGAGGAGATCTTGATCACGCCCTCGTCGTCGATGTCGACCTTGGCGCCGGTTTCGGCGACGATCTCGCGGATCACCTTGCCGCCGGTGCCGATCACGTCGCGGATCTTGGCCTTGTCGATCTGCATGGTCTCGATCCTGGGCGCGTGGGCGGAAAGCTCCTCGCGGGTATGGTCGAGCGCCTTGGCCATCTCGCCCAGGATGTGGGCGCGGCCCGCGTTCGCCTGGGCGAGCGCGACCTTCATGATCTCCTCGGTGATGCCGGCGATCTTGATGTCCATCTGCAGCGAGGTGATGCCCTCGCTGGTGCCGGCGACCTTGAAGTCCATGTCGCCGAGATGGTCCTCGTCGCCGAGGATGTCGCTGAGCACCGCGAAGTCCTTGCCCTC
>Ga0207682_10001172_pt1 | contig 12163 bp, 10 predicted proteins | sample KBSM63metaG_FD_184332 | JGI IMG/M metagenome (GOLD analysis project Ga0207682, IMG submission 184332) | Miscanthus rhizosphere microbial communities from Kellogg Biological Station, Michigan, USA - KBS M6-3 metaG (SPAdes) (version 2) | ecosystem: Host-associated > Plants > Roots > Rhizosphere >... | reverse complement strand
TCGACAGATCGCTCTCCTTGGTGCGCGCTGCGCGTCGGGCGGAAGGCCGCATGCGCGGCACCGTGAAAGTCAGTCGGGGGCGGCTGGCCCTTGGCACGCGCGGCTTCGTGCGCGCGCTCGTGGTCCATGTCGGCTGGCACGAAGATCACGCGCTTGCCGGCGCGCCGCGCCGCCGTCATCTCGTCGCGCGCGATCGCGCCGCCGCCGATGCCGACGACCATGCGGCTCGCCTGGACGATCGCCGTCGAGGTCGGCGAGAGCGCCGAGGAGCCCGGCAGGCGGCCGCCCCAGGTCGTGTCGCGCACGAAGAACACGTCGTCGACGCACTTCGACAGCGCCACGCCCTGCTCGCGCGCGAGCACAGAGACGATGCCGATCGTCGCGAAGCCCATGCCGTTGGCCAGCTCGTAGACCGCGCCGATGCCTTCTTCCGTCGCGCCGATGTTGACGAGCGTGCGGCGCGGCTCGAACTTCGATAGAACCGCCTTCGCCTGCGCGAGCATCACCTCGCGGTCGTTGTAGCCGGCGCCCGAATAGCCGGCGAAGCTCAGCACGTCGAGATGGCGACTGCGGACGAAGGCCTGCACCTGTTTCGGCGTGGCGTCGTGCAGGGTGGCCTTGCCGTCGCACGCATCGGCGAGCGGCGAGACGCAAAGCAGCGCGGGAAGAACCCAAGCCAGCAGCGCGGAACGAAGCGATCCATGCCGAGGCGGGCTTGCGCACATCATCCGGCCCATTCTTGCCCAGGACGCTGCGAGACGCTTGGCCCGCGCCGAGGCGCGGGATCACGACGGCCGTGGAGCGACACGCGTTTCAAAGCGCCGCGGCGCACCGGACGCTCGTCGCGGGTCAGCGTCTCAGTGCAACGACGGCAACGATGCGATGGCCTCGTCGTTCAGCGCGCGCGCAATCCATGGATATCACGCTACTCGACCGTCACGCTCTTCGCCAGGTTGCGCGGCTTGTCGACATCGGTGCCGCGCGCGCACGCGGTGTGGTACGCGAGCAGCTGCAGCGGCACGACGTGGAGGATTGGCGACAGCACGCCGTAGTGCTCGGGCATGCGGATCACGTGCAGCCCTTCGCCCGACTCGATCTGCGAGTCGGCGTCGGCGAACACGAACAGCTCGCCGCCCCGCGCGCGCACCTCGTGCAGGTTGCTCTTCAGCTTTTCGAGCAGCGCGTCGTTCGGGGCGATCGCGACGACCGGCATCTGCGCGGTGACGAGCGCCAGCGGGCCATGCTTCAGCTCGCCGGCCGGATAGGCCTCGGCGTGGATGTAGCTGATCTCCTTCAGCTTCAGCGCACCCTCGAGCGCGATCGGATAATGCAGGCCGCGCCCGAGGAAGAGCGCGTTCTCCTTGCGCGCGAATTCCTCGCTCCACGCGATGATCTGCGGCTCGAGCGCTAGCACGCCCTGGACCGCGAGCGGCAGGTGGCGCAGCGCCTTCAGGTGCGTTGCCTCATCGGCGTCGGTCAGATGGCCGCGCGTCTGGGCCAGGGCCAACGTCAACAGGAACAGGCCGACCAACTGCGTGCTGAAGGCCTTCGTCGACGCGACGCCAATCTCGACGCCGGCGCGCGTGATGTACGCCATCGCACACTCGCGCACCATCGCGCTGGTCGCGACGTTGCAGACCGTCAGGGTGTGCGCCATGCCGAGCGAGCGCGCGTGCTTCAGCGCCGCAATCGTGTCGGCGGTCTCGCCGCTCTGCGTGATCGTCACCACCAGCGTGCGCGGACTGGGCACGCTGTCGCGGTAGCGGTACTCGCTCGCGACTTCGACCTGGGTAGGGATCTTCGCGATGCTCTCGAGCCAGTACTTGGCGACCGAGCCGCTGTAGTAGCTGGTTCCGCAAGCCAGGATCAGGACCGAGTCGACCTGCTTGAAGATGCGATGCGCGCCGTCGCCGAACAGATCGGCCGAGACGCCCGGGACCGCGTCGAGCGTGTCGGCGATCGCCTTCGGCTGCTCGAAGATCTCCTTCTGCATGTAGTGGCGGTACGGGCCGAGCTCGGCGGCGCCCGAGTGGGCCTGCACGGTGCGCGTCTCGCGCTCGACCGCGCGCCAGTTGCCCGGGCCGGTGGCGCGCGTGACCCAGTGCTTGCCGAGCTGCAGGTCGGCGACATCGCCGTCCTCGAGGTAGACGATGCGGTCGGTGACGCCGGCCAGCGCCATCGCGTCGGACGCCAGGAAGTTCTCGTGCGCGCCTTCGAGCGTGCCGACGCCGAGCACCAGCGGCGAGCCGTGGCGCGCGCCGACGACCCGCTGCGGCTCATCGCGGCAGAACACCGCGATCGCATAGGCGCCGCGCAGGCGCGGCACGGCGCGCTGCACCGCCTCGAGCAGGTCGCCTTCGTACAGGCTGTCGATCAGGTGGGCGATGACCTCGGTGTCGGTCTGGCTCGCGAACGCATAGTCCTTCGCGCGCAAGGCGGCCCGCAGTTCGTCGTGGTTCTCGATGATCCCGTTGTGGACCAGCGCGATCCGGCCGCTTCGGGCGATGCCCGAGGCCTGCCCGCCGTTCTGCGCGGCGGCGTCGTCCGGCCCAGGCCCGTGCGAGAAATGGGGGTGCGCGTTGTGCACGACCGGTGCGCCGTGGGTCGCCCAGCGCGTGTGGGCGATGCCGGTGCCGCTGTCGATGCCTTCGGCCGCGACGTTCGCACTCAGTTCGGCGACCCGGGCGGTGCTGCGCGCCCGTCGCAAGGCGCCGCCCTGGTGGACGGCCACGCCGCACGAGTCGTAGCCCCGGTATTCGAGACGGCGCAACCCCTCGATCAGGATCGGGACGATGTTGCGGGCGCTGACCGCGCCGACGATTCCACACATGGCAAGCTCCTGGGACGGTGTCGGCACTTTAGAAAGAGCTGGATGAAATATGGCTTCGTTCTTGGCACTCAAACGATAGAATTGATCACACCATGGATGCCATGAAGGATTCGTTACAGGTTTCGGTCAAAAAGAATGAATCTGTCGCGCTGGATGGCATTGATGTGCGGCTCCTCAATCGCTTGCAGGAAGACGCCGCGATGACCAACGAAGCCCTCGCCGCCCTCGTTCACATCTCGCCGGCAACCTGCCTGCGGCGCGTCAAGCGCTTGGTCGAACGGGGCGTCATCGAGCGCCGGGTCGCTCTCGTGGCGGCCGAGAAATGCGGACCGAGCCTGACCGCGATCGTCGAGGTCACGCTCGATCGCCAAGGCAGTGAGGCGCAGACGGCGTTCGAGGTGCGCGCCGTCGCCGAGCGAGCGGTGCTGCAGTGCCACCGCGTCTCGCCGGGCCCGGACTTCGTGCTGACCGTGCAGGTCGCCGACATGCCGGCGTATCACGCGCTGGTCCAGCGCCTCTTCACCGCAGACGCCAACGTGCGCAACGTCAAGAGCTTCTTCAGCATCCACCGGGCCAAGTTCGACACCCGGGTCGCCTTGCCCGCTGCCACGGCGTGAGCCGCGCGTCACTGCTTGAGGACGACCAGGCCTTTCAGGTATTCGCCTTCCGGAAAGGTCACCGTCATCGGGTGATCCGGCGCGGCGCCGAGTCGCTCGTGGATCAGCCCGTCGACGCCGGCATCGAGCCCGGCGCCGGCGACGATCTTGTGGAACAGGTCGACCGCGATGCCGCCCGAGCACGAGAAGGTGAACAGCAGACCGCCCGGCTCGAGCAGCTCGAAGGCGAGGCGGTTGATGTCCTTGTAGGCGCGCGCGGCGCGTTCGGCATGGGCCGCGCTGGCCGCGAACTTCGGCGGGTCGAGCACGATCGCGTCGTAGCGCCGTCCGGCCTTGAGCGCCTCGCGCAAAGTCCGGTTGACGTCGGCGTCGACGGTCGAATGGCGGCTCGCGTCGAAGCCGTTCAACGCGACATGCGCCTCGGCGCGCGCGAGCGCCGGCGCGGACGAATCGACGCTGGTCACATGGGCGGCACCGCCGGCCAGCGCGGCCACGCTGAACCCGCCCGTGTAGGCGTAGCAATTCAACACGCGCTGGCACCCGAAGTGGCGCACCGCCTCGGCGAAGCGCCGGCGGTTGTCGCGCTGGTCGAGGTAGTAGCCGGTCTTGTGGCCTTGGGCGACGTCGACCACGAGCTGCCAGCTGTGCTCACGGATCGTCACCTCGGTGTCGCCCTCGCCGCGCAGCCAGCCGGTGCTCGCCTCGAGGCCTTCGAGCCCACGCGACGAGGTATCACTGCGCTCGTAGAGGCGCGTGGCGCCGCTCGACTTCAACAGCGCGTCGGCGAGCGCGGCCTTCCAGCGCTCGGTGCCGGCCGACAGGAACTGCACGCTGAGCGTGTCGGTATAGCGGTCGACGACCAGCCCCGGCAGGCCATCGGCCTCGCCGTGCACCAGGCGCACGCCATCGCTGGGCACCGCGAGTCGCTCGCGCAATGCGACCGCGCGCGCGACCCGGCGCTGCATGAACGCCGCATCGATGCGCTCGGCCTCGTCGAAGCTCCAGGCCCGTATACGAATCTTCGAGGCCGGGCTGAACGCGGCCCAGGCGAGGAAGCTGCCGTCGTGCGCCTCGACCCGTACCGTCTCGCCCGGATCGGCCTTGCCGCGCTCGATGCTGCTCTCGAAAACCCACGGATGGCGACGCAGCAGCGAACGCTCTTTCGCGGCACGCAGGCGGATCGTCTTCATCGGTGGATTCTCGCTGCCTGCCTTTGGCGCGGTCGCTCCTCAGCGCTGGGCGCGCAGCACCTCGTCGCGCAGCCGCGCCTTGTCGACCTTGCCGATGCTGGTCTTCGGCAGTTCGGCCATCAAGTGGATGTCGCGCGGCAGCTTATAGCGGACAAGGCGCGCGGCGAGGTGTTCGAGCAAGGCGTCCCCAGTCGTTGGATCGCCGCCGGCCAGCACGACCGTTGCGACCAACGCCTCGCCGCGATACGCATCGGGCACGCCGACGACCGCGGCTTCACGCACCGAGGGGTGGGTGCAGAGTGCCTCCTCGACTTCGCGCGGGTACACGTTGTAGCCGCCGACGATCACCATCTCCTTCTTGCGCCCACGGATCGTCAGGTAGCCGTCGCGATCGAGTTCACCGATATCGCCGGTGTAGAGCCAGCCGTCGCGCAATGCTTCCGCGGTCTCGGCCGCAAGGTTGCGATAGCCGCGCATCACTTGCGGCCCCCGCGCGCGGATCTCACCGACCGCGCCAACCGGCAGCGGGCCCGCACCCGATTCGACATCGACGATCTCGATCTCGGTCTGCGGCACCGCGACACCGACCGATCCGACCTTGCGGACGCCGTGGCGCGGGTTGAACGCGAGCACCGGCCCGGCTTCGCTCTGACCGTAGCCCTCGGCGACCGGGCAGCCGGTGGTGGCCTCCCAGCGCCGCAACGTCTCTTCCGGCAGCGCGGACGATCCGGAAAAGCACAGGCGCAGCGAGCCGAGGTCGGTCGAGCCGAACGCCTCGCTGCCCATCAACCCGACTAGGATCGTCGGACTGGCGCCGAGCAGCGTGATGCGATGCCGGCTGATCGCCTCGAGCACCGCCTCCGGCCGATAGCGCGCGACGACGACCAGCGTCGCGCGGCAGTTCGCCGCGAGGTACAGGCCCATCGACACGGCGTAGACGTGGAACAGCGGCGTGATCGCGAGCACCCGCTCGTCGTCGATCGCAGTCGGCAGCAGCGCCTCGCGCTGCGCGACATTGACGGCGACCGCGCGGTGGGTCAGGTCGACCCCCTTCGCGCGACCGGTCGTGCCGCCGGTGTACTGCAGAGTCGAGAGGCTGTCCGGATCGGGCAGCGGCAGCTGGTCGGCGAGCTCCGGGCGGTCGCGCCATGTGGTCAGGCGGCGCGCCGTCGGGCCGACTTCGATCGGTCGCGCCCCGATCGATTCGAGCAGCGGTCGCAGCGTCGATGCGATCGCGCTATCGAAGACGACCGCGGCCGGCGCGGCATCGTCGAGCATCGGCCCCAGTTCCCTCGCGGTGTAGCCCGGATTGAGCGGGACGACCTGGGCGCCCGCGGCCTGCACGCCGAAGGTCGCGATCGCGATGTCGGCCGAATTGCCCATCAGCAGCACGACGCGCGCACCGGCACCGATGCCGTCGGCGTGCAATTCGTGGGCGAGCCCGGCCGCACAGGCGGCGTATTCGCGATAGGTCAGCGCATCGCCGTCGCAGACGAGCGCGGGCGCATCGGGCCGCGCGCGCGCCGCTGCGTCGAGCACGTGGACGACGGTCGGCCAGACCGTCGGCAAACCGCCGCGCGTCATCGATTGCGGTCGCCGACACGCAGCACAACCGCCATCGACGAATCGCCGGCGGCGCAGCCGGTGAAGAGGCCGTAGCCGCCGCCGAGCAGCACGAGCTCCTCGATCAGCTCGATCACCGAGCGAAGCGCGGTCGGACCCTGCGGATGGCCCCAGACCAGCGACGAACCGAAATTGTTAAAGCCCCTCGCATCGATTCCGAAGCTGCCCGCGAGCACGAGGTCGTTGACGATGAACGGGTTGTGCGTCTTGATCGCCTTGACCTGATCGATCTCGATCCCGGCCGCAGCGAGCGCGCGCCGCGCCGCCGGCACCGGCGCCTCAGGCATGTGACCGCGCTCGACGCGGGCCTGGCCGAAGGCAACGATGCGGATGTCGATCGACGGCTCGCGGGTCAACTCCGGGACCCGATCGGGCGTCGTCAGCACGATCGCCGCGCTGCCGTCGGCCGGGTGGGTCTGGCCGCCGTGCGTGACGCTGCCGCTTGGCAATGTCGGCTTCAATCCAGCAAGGCCCTCGGCGGTGGTCGCGTGGATGCCCTCGTCGCCGCCGAGAGTGCCGCGCGTGCGCTTGTAGCGGCTGTCGGGCACGGCGAACGGCAGGTCCATGAAGCGGCGCAGGAACGCTGCATCGTCGGCCAGCGCATCGCGGTACTGCGCATAGCGATGCAGGGTCAGCTCGTCCTGGCTGGCGCGGTCGACGCCATGCTTCGCCGCGACGTTTTCGGCGGTCTGGATCATCGCGATGCCCGCATACGGATCGCGATTGAAGTTGTCGAGGATCCAGTTCTCGTGCTCGCCGGTGCCGCCCGTCGCATCGGGGGCCGGGTAGTAGAGGTGAGGCCCGTTCGACGTGCGGTCGGCGGCGATCGCGAGGCAGGTCGTCGCATTGCCTTCGCGGATCTCGGCCGTGGCCGACTGCAGCACGCGCACGCCGGTCGAGCAGGCCTGGCTGATCGTCGGGCCGGCGACGGAAGGCGCCCCGATCTCGCCCATCAGCCATGGCAGCCCGTAGAACGAGCCGCGCTGCGGCACGGTGAGGCCGAGCACCGCGTGGTCGAACACCGTGGGGTCGATCGAACGACGCCGGAGCGCGTCCTTCGCGACGTGCGCGGCAAAGGTCATGCTGTGCAGGTGCGCGAGGCTGCCCTGCCAGCGTGCGAACGGCGTCGACCAGTAGGCGCCGTACGGAATCGCGATCACGACCATCTTGCTCGTCAGCCTGCCTTTCACGTTTTTCGGCGTGCGCGCGGATGCGCTGCGTCGTAGACCTTCGACAGATGGCCGAAATCGAGCTTCGTGTAGACCTGCGTCGTCGCGATGTTCGCGTGGCCGAGCAGCTCCTGCACTGCGCGCAGATCGCCGCTCGACTGCAGCACGTGCGACGCGAACGAATGCCGCAGCATGTGCGGATGGACGTGCGTCGGCAGGCCGGCCTGCACCGCTCGCATCTGCAGCCGCGAGCGGACCTGGCTCGGCGTCAGGCGGGTGCCGCGGCGGCTGACGAAGAGCGCCGACTCGTCCGGCCGCGCCAGTTGCGCACGCACGGCGAGCCACGCGTCGAGCGCACGCAGTGCCGCGGCGCCGACCGGCACGCTGCGGCGCTTCGAGCCCTTGCCGAGCACGTGCGCACTGGCATCGGCGCGGTCGATCCAACCGGCCGCTTCGCCGCTCGCCAGCGCATCGAGGCCGACCAGCTCGCCGACCCGCAGCCCGCATCCGTACAGCAGCTCGACGATGCAGTGGTCGCGCGCATCGAGCAACGCATTGCCGGTCTCGGCGCGGTGATCCGCCAGCGCGACCGCGTGATCGACCGAAAGCGCTTTCGGCAACGGCTTGGCGGCGCGCGGCGCCCGCACGCCGTCGACCGGGTTGAGAGCGACAAGACCGGACTGGCCGAGCCAGCGGTAGAAGCCGCGCCACGCCGACAGCGCGATCGCGATCGAGCCGGCAGCCAAGCCCCGACCGTGCAGCTGCGCGGCCCAGCGCCGCACGTGGTGCACCTGCACCTGGCGCAGGGCCACGCCGCCGGCCGCGGCGAAGGTTTGCAGGCGCTGGAACGCCTCGCCGTACATCGCGAGGGTACGGGCGGCGAGGCGACGCTCGACCTGCAGGTGCTCAAGATGGCGCCGCAGATCCTCGTCGAGCGCGGGAGCGGTCTCTTCCATCGGATGCGTCTGCAATCGGACGGTGGCCGGCCGCGACGAGACGCCGACTAGATGCTGTTGACGTGAAGCATCGGCATCCGCTGCTCGCGAACTGCGCCTAGCCCGCTGGCAACAGCCGCGACAGCGCCGCGCTGGCGATCTCGCCGATGCGATTCAGAAAATCCGTCCCCATGTCGGCGGTGTAGCGCGTCGCGTCGGGCGACGCGAGCACCAGCAGGCCGAACGCGATTGGGCTGGTGCCGTCGCGAAGCGGGATCATCGCGATCGAGCGCGCGGCGCCGGCATCGTCGAGCCAGCCGACCGGCTGAAAGCCGGCGTTGACGCCGCAGTACGGCACCGTCAGGCTGCTCGCGAAGATCTTGACGTCGTCGCTGACCGGCTGCGCGAACTCGAGCGACGCGAACGGGTCGTCGGCGCCCCAGACGCGAATCGCGCCCTGCGGGATCAGGAAGCGGTCGAGCAGCTCGCGCACCAGCACGTCGGGCAGGTCGGCCGCATGGGGCGTCAGCATCAGCGCCTGGGTCCAGTGGTGCAGCTTGTCGGCGACCGCGGTGTTGTCCTGGCCGTGCCGGATCATCTCGATCAGCTTCTGCTCAAGGCCCTTGATCTTGTCGCGCAGCATTTCCATCTGCCGCTCCTGCAGCGACACCGCGCGATGGCCGTGCGGGCTGGTTAGCTGCACGGACGCCAGCAACTCGGCATGGCGCTCGAAGAAGCCCGGGCTGTTGGCGAGGTAGTTCGCGATATCGGTCTCGGTGATGCCCTGGATGCCCATGGATGAAGTGCCCGCCGTTGTGCTCACAGTTCGATCTCTCCTTCGAAAACCGTCGTCGCCGGGCCGGTCATCAGCACCGGCGCGGCGCCGCCGGCCCATTCGATCGTCAGCGTGCCGCCGCGCGCCTCGACCTCGACCCGCGTGTCGAGCAGGCCGAGGCGGATGCCGGTGACAACCGCCGCGCAGGCGCCGGTTCCGCAGGCCAGCGTCTCGCCGGCACCGCGCTCGAACACGCGCAGGCGGATGCGGTCGCGCGCGACCACTTCCATGAAGCCAACATTGACGCCGTTGCGAAAGCGCGGCTCGCGCTCGATCGACGGGCCAAGCGATTCGACCGGTGCTGAGTCGACGTCGGCGACGATCGTCACCGCATGCGGATTGCCCATCGACAGCACCGCGACGTCGACGGTCTGGTCGCCGACGTCGAGCGGCCAGAGCGGGCAGCCGTCGCCGGCCGGCACCGAGCGCGCGACCAGGCCGCGCGGGTCGAACGGCACGTGCGCCTCGTCGAACACCGGCCGGCCCATGTCGACCGTGACGCGGCCGTCGTCCTGCAGGCGCAGCTCGATCACGTGGGTCTGCGTCTCGACCTTGATCGTGCGCTTGTCGGTCAGGCCGCGCTCGCGCACGAAGCGCACAAAGCAGCGCGCGCCGTTGCCGCACTGCTCGACCTCGTCGCCGCTGCCGCCGTTGAAGATGCGGTAGCGAAAGTCGACGCCGGGCGTCTGGCTCGGTTCGACGACGAGGATCTGGTCGGCGCCGACACCGAAGCGCCGGTCGCCGAGGCGGCGCACCTGCTCGTCGGTCAGCGCCAGCGGCGTGCGCGTCGCATCCAGCATCACGAAATCGTTGCCCGCACCTTCCATTTTCGTGAAGCGAACCTTCATGGGCCGAATTATCGGCCTTCGTTGCTCAGCGCCGGTCGTACAGCGAGGGCTCGCCGGCCGGCCGCGTCTTGAAGCGCTTGTGCACCCACAGATACTGCGCCGGGTTGCGGTGGATCTCGGACTCGATCCAGCGGTTGACGGCCGCGGTGTCGGCCACCGGATCGTCGGTCGGGAAGTCGGGCCACGGGTCCTGGTACGTCACGCGATAGCCCCGTCCGCCCGGCAGCATCTCGGCGATCACCGGCTGCACGACCATGTTCATCGCGCGCGCCAGCCGCGACGGCGCGAGCAGCGTGGCGGCCGGGATCCCGAAGAACGGCACGAACGCCGCGTCGCGCTCGCCGAAATCCATGTCGGGAAGGTTGAAGAACGCGTCGCCGCGCCGGATCGCGCGCAGCAGCGGCTTGGCCGCATCGTCACGCGAGAAGATCTCGGCATTGCCGAGGCGCAGCCGCCCGCGCCGCAGCGCTGCGTCCATCACCGGGTTGCTCTGTGCCTGGTAGATCGAGATGCCCTTGCGCTTCTGGAACAGCAACACCGAGACGCCGGCGACGTCGAGCGCCATGAAGTGCGGCACCAGCCACATCACCGGGCGCTCGCTGCGCTCGGCCAGCGTGACGTCGCCCTCGACATGGATCAGCCGGCGCAGGCGCTTCGGGGATGCGTACCAGAGGAGGCCGCGCTCGACGAGGCTGCGGCCGAGCCACTGGAAGTGCTCACGGACGAGCGCACGCCGGGCCTCCAGCGGCTGCTCGGGAAGGCAGAGCTCGACATTGCGCAGCGCGATGCGCCGTCGCGAACCGGCCAGCGCGTGCAGGAGGCGGCCGAGCATGCGACCGAGTGCCGCCTGGACGCCGAGCGGCAACCATTGCACGAGCCACAGGAAGCCGAGCAGGAAACGTGCGCCCAAGGTGGCTTGCCTTCGACGCGACGCTCAATCGCCGCCGGCGGCACGCTGAGCCGGCGTCTTGTAGCGGTGATAGCCCCACAGATACTGTTCGGGCCGCTGCAGGATGACCCGTTCCATCGCGCCGTTCACGGCGGCCGCGGATTCCGCCGGATCCGGGGATGCGAGCCCCGCGGGGTCGTCGAACGCGGAGATGTGGACGACGTAGCCGGCACCGCCCGCCAAGCGCTCACCCCAGGCGACCAGCGGTACCGCGCCGGTCTGCACGACCAGGCGCGCGGCGAGGGTCATCGTGTACGCCGGCTTGCCGAAGAACGGGGCCCAGACGCCGAGGCCGTCGGGCGGGACTTGGTCGGGCAGCAGACCGACCGATTCGCCGCGCCGCAGGGCCCGCATCATCTGGCGCACGCCGGCGAGCGTGGCCGGTGCCGTCGCCAGCCCCGGCCGCATCCGCGCAGCCGCCATCAGCGGCCGCAACCAGAGCTTGCGGGCCGGTCGAAAGAGCACCGTGATCGGCCCGTACGCGCCGCCGAAGCGCTCGGCGAAGGCCTGCGCCGTGACCTCGAAACAGCCCATGTGCGGGGTCAGGAAGACGACCCCGCGTCCGAGTGTCAGCGCGGCGGCGATCAGCGACTCCCCCTGCCAGCGAACGTGCGGCAGGATCGGCTGATCGTTGGGCCGCGCCCACAGCAGCGGCAGTTCCATGACGAGCCGGCCGGCCTGTCGGATCGCCGGCTTGAACCGGTCCGGCGCGAGGCCGGCCTGGCCCGCGTTCTCGTTGAAGCGCCGCCGGTAGGTCGGCGACAGGAGATAGGTCGCCCAGCCGAGCGCGTCGCCGAGCCGATGGAGCCAGCGGAGCGGCCAGCGCGCGAGCCAGCGCAAGACGCTGCCGGGGTCCGTCGACATCTATAATTGGGGCATCGCCGAGTTATGAACTACTTGCGGGGCGATGCAGGGTCCGGACCGCGTGCCGAGCCTGCCGGGCGAAAGCTCAACAAATCCCGCTAAAGCGTTCGCCGCTCCTCCAGAAATTCTCAGGCCGGCAACGCGAGTTGTGCAACCTGACTGGAGTTTTGACGTGTCGAACGATTTCCTGTTCACTTCCGAATCCGTTTCCGAGGGCCATCCCGACAAGGTCGCCGACCAGGTCTCGGATGCCATTCTCGACGCGATCTTCACGCAGGACCCGCGCTCGCGGGTGGCCGCGGA
>Ga0207682_10001170_pt1 | contig 12176 bp, 10 predicted proteins | sample KBSM63metaG_FD_184332 | JGI IMG/M metagenome (GOLD analysis project Ga0207682, IMG submission 184332) | Miscanthus rhizosphere microbial communities from Kellogg Biological Station, Michigan, USA - KBS M6-3 metaG (SPAdes) (version 2) | ecosystem: Host-associated > Plants > Roots > Rhizosphere >... | reverse complement strand
CGTTTCTTTGTGGCCGGGGGACGTTTCGATTTCGGCTTCGCATTCGGTTTCACCGGGGATGATGAAGGCCGGTTCGACGCTGGCGGGATTGCCGTCGAGGTCGGCCCGGCCGATCGCCCCGCTTGTGGGATCCGCCCAGTAGACGTGGGAAGCGTCGACAGCGACGCCGATGGCGCGTTTGGGGATGAATTCGCCTTCGATGTCGGCCGGGTTGCCGTCGAGGGTGTCGCGAGCGATCGCGGCTTTGGGCTGTTCGGGACCGGTGTTGGCGTCGTCGGTGAGCATCTCCGGCGAGGTGAAGAAGGCAACAGAGCCCTCTCCGGTTGCTGCCTGGAAGGCAGCCGGCGCTGACCCTCCGGCATCCGAACCGTTGGGCCCGTTGCCATTGGTCTTCTCCGTCGCCGAGACCTGGATCGTGCAGGCAAGAGCTAGATTGGTGCAGTTGCCTTGGCCATTAAGTGGGCTCTGGGGTTGGGCCGGGTTCTGACGCAAATACAGCTGACCCGTGGTGGTGGCGGTGAAATAAAGAGAGCCGTCTTCGCTGAGGGCGCGGTTGTCCTGCAGGTAGGAACCGCGTCTTGCACCACCGCGCTGCAAGCTGCCGGCATTCAGGCCCTGACCCCAGTCGTAAGGCCCGGCGAAGGCACCTTTTGGCATCGCCGCTTCGCTTTCCGTCTGGGTGTTCAGCCGGCTGGCGAGGCTGAGCGCTTTGCCCTGCGTGTCATAGGCGTAGACGTTGTTGCCCGTGCTTGCCGCAGGAAGCAGTTTGGCTTTCGATTCGAAGAGGATCACCGAGCCGTCTTTGGAGGCGCCGACGTAGGTGAAGTCGGCACCGGCGACATACGGAGTGATCGGAGTCGCTGCGCCGCTCACGTTATCTTGCACCACGAAGGCTTCGGTCGGCGGACTGGCAAGCTGGATCGCGACCGAGAAGGTCTCCGAGAGGTCGGGCAGCCAGCCGAGGATGAAGGCCCGCTCACCTAGGTCGGCCGGCGGCAGCATGCCGTGGGCCGTCCAGGAGCTGCCGCGCAGAGCCGCGTAGAAGGGCTGTTCCTGGGCACCTTTGGCGCTGCTGGGGATGCCGAAGGTCGAGCCGAAGGTGACGCCGTTGCCATCCACCGCGGCTTTGCTCATCGAGGCGTAGCCTTCGGCATCGTCGCCGTTCTTTTCGGTCGGCGAGGCCTGCTCGTAGGCGCGGCCGTCGGGAAGACCTACCTGGGCGGGGCCACGGGTGACGAAGATGTGGTCGGGGCCTTTGACCACCGTGGCGTTGTGGGCGACGAGGCGGAAGTGATAGAGCGTGCCGGGGGCCAGGCCTTCCACTTTGACTTTGACTTTGAGGAAAGAAGTGCCCGAGGGAATGGCCGCATCGGGGACCGGGATCTTGGCGCAGGCTGTTTTGGCGCAGTCTCCGGTGCCGTATTCGAAGCGATAGAGAGTTTCTTCGCCTTCGGGGTTCAGTTCCGCTTCGAGGATCGCTGATTCGGTTCCCACATCGACAGCCTTGGTGCCGGCGATCTGAGGGGCGGCGGCCAGCGCCTGCGTGGACATGAGAAGGAGGGCGAGCCAGATGACCGCCCCTCCGAATCCCCACCGTCGCTTCATCCCCATTATGTGCCCCTCCCCCATTGATCTGCTTCCTTCCCCTTGGTGCTGCTCATCAACTTCCTTCCCTGGCCCACCTGGGCCGGGCCGCTGGTTGAGCGGCCCGGCCTTTGGCGGTCATCGCCTACGGCGAGTGTTGTTGCTTCGTGACTCCTACTTCATTCCTGCTTGGTGGGGCCTATTCAGGTTTGCCACTCCACAGTTCACTCGTAATCGTTTCGATTTTTGCTTTTCCTAACACTTTTGCTTTGTGTTCTTCGGTCCTGCTCAGCGCCCAAATTTCAGTTAACGGTTGGAATTCTTCGATTTCGTGCGACACTGCTTCTGTTTCCAGGCCAGCGTTGCCGCCGACATCCTTGACGGCTAGCGTCGGGCCGATAACCGGGATGTTCGAGCCGATCGGGCATTCCGTGGACATTTTGATACGGGCGTAGACCGGCTGTTTCAGGCCTCCAACCGTTTCTTCGACGTTCGATTTAATTTTAGTAACGCCTTCTTTTGTCGAATGTAAGGCGAGTTGCGCCGTACCTTCGTTGGTGGCAATTACTTTGGGTTCTGTGCCATTGTTCGTCGGCAGACATGCCGCATTGGTAACACCGTTGATTTTAGTGAGGCATTCTTCGAATTTCACTTTCGCGGGCGTGTTACTGGTAGAAATTCCGCCAGCTTCTTCGAGCCTCGCGTTAACGAGTGTCCCTTTAGAGCATTCGAATAAGACTTCGTTTCCGCCAATTTTTGTATGCAGGATGCCGGTGGTTGCAAGTGAACCTTTGAGTTCTTTTGGTGCCGCTTTCGTCGGTTCTGTCCCTTTCACCAGCCAGCGCACTGCTCCCTGGGCCGAACTGGCGCCGAACACCCCAAGCGCCAGCAGACACAAGCCAAGTGCGACTCTGAGTCTGCGTGTTGATCGAATCATCTAGTTCCCCTCTAATTGAGTTCGGTTAGATCGCATGCTTATCGCATGCATGGCGACAACTTGCCGCCGAAGGCGAATATGGCAGGCGGGAACGGCGACGGTCAAGATTGGTCGGTTTATGTTTTCTATCTTGTTAGACATCGCCTAAATACTCGGCATAGCGAGGCGCCAGCACGAAATATCGAGGCAGCCCGGGTGACGACGAGTCATCCCGGGCTGCCTGTGTCGAATGCTTATTGTTAGCCCTTGACGGCGAACGTGCCTTCGCCACGAGCGTCAGCAGTCGGCATTGCGAACAACATGATCGCGCCCGCTGTGTCTGTGCCTTCAGTCCCCAGTGCGTCGAAGGGTTTGTAGATACCCAGGAAGCTAGTCCCGGTAATTCCTTCTGAGTTGAAGTACACGCACAGTTCCCCCGAATTGGTAACTTTCGGGGCCCCGACGTTACCTGGACATGCAGTCGAAAAGCCTGCTTGGCCCTGGAAGTGAACCTTGCTTTGATCCAATCCTGCGGCGAGCGGGATCGGGAAAGAGAGCGGCACGAGAATCAAAGTCGAATCGCCGACCGTTACTTCTTCTTCCGTTCCACCGACTTCCGTTGTAAATGTCTCGACCGAGCGGGTAAAGGCCCAAGCTCCCGTCTCTACGACACCGGTCGGGAGTTTGCAGTTACTGGTGCTGCAGACGCCTTCGGGGCCAGCGGCGCCTTTTTCGCCATTACAAACTTCCACAGCTGGCGGGCTGTCTTCTTTTTCCACCAAAGTGCCGCCGCGGCCGCCGCAAAATTCACTATCGCCGACTTCGGCTTCGGTGACGAGCACGCTTTTGCCGTCTTTTCCGTTCGTGCCGTTTGTTCCGTTCGTGCCGTTTGTTCCGTCCGCGCCCTTGCCGCCGGCTGGACCGGCCGGACCCGGCGCTCCGGGAGCGCCCGGCTTGCCTGCGAACTGCTTGGCGATGGACTTGACTTCCTTCTTTTGCTTGCCGGACAGGCCGCCGGAAGCAGCGTAGGCACCGCCGGCGAGGGCGATGACTAGGGCGATGACGCCGATTGTTACCCCTGGACCGTGCGCGCTGAGGCGCTTTTGGAGCCCGGAAAGCAGGTTTGATTTCTTCATTGGTTTGTTACTCCTCCCTGGTTTATATTGCTCTCGAGCTAGCAGTCCCATCTGCCAGCGAGAGAGTTGGCTCTTCTATCTGCCCACTCCGGGCTAGAAGCAATTGACAGGCGACCAGTGGGGCGAGGTCGGTTGGCGCGCCACGCAGTTCGCGACCCAGCGCGCCCCACGTCCCCCATGTGGCGGCCTCGATGGCCACGTCATCCTGATGGCCGACCTGGATCGAGGCCAGACTCCGGAACGAGTCGCTCATGCACGCGGTCAGCCGCTCGACGACGCGGAGCGTGACCGCTCGGGGCGCCTCCATCCCATTGCGACAGAACCGGGCCAAGAGCGGGTTACGATGAATCGCCAACGCGAGGCCGGCCATGGAGCGGTGAACGCCCCACCGCGGTGAGGGTGCATGTTCCCCCAGCTGCCTGCTCGACTCGAGCGCCTCCTTCATCCCCATCTCGACCGCCGCCGCGAAGCACTCGTCGACGTCGGCGAAGTAGGCGGAGAAGCGCCGGCGAGGGAGACCCGCCGCGGACAAGATGCGCCGGACGCTCAGCCCTCGATAGCCGTGCTTGACGGAGAGCTTCGCGGTTGCGGAGAGAAGGAGGGCGAGATCACCAGACGGTGCTCTCTCCTCCAACTCTCCCACCGCCTTGCTCGATGAGCCTTGTGAAAGAAAGCTTTGGTCCATATCGATTGAGCGCACCCAATCGGCGAGGCGGTCGCTCAGCTCTGTCGAAAGCAGCTCATCGGTGCGCCCCGAGAGAACGCGACGGATCGCGACCCCGATAAGTCCGGCGACGATTCCGTCGACCAACGGACGTGGGAGTTCGGCCACGTCCGTACAGCGCTGAAAGCTGTCGCCAAGCTGGGCCGCGATCAACTGGTTCGCGCAGCGCTCCTGCTCGAGCGCCGTCTCTCCCTCGCACTGCGGCCCGACCAGAAGCAGACGAGCCACCTGAGGATCGCGCCCCAACGCACGCATGAATACGCGCACCAGCTTGCCCGGCTGATCAACCGCGGTGTCGACGGTTGCGAGCTCGCGCAGGAGTCGCCGGACGAGAGCGAGGTGGCAATGGAGCATGCATGCTTCCTTGCCGGCGTACTGCTCGTAGAAAGCGCGACTCGATACGCCTGCCAGCCTCGACAGCTCTCGCACCGTGACGGCGCGGTAGCCGCGCTCCGCGCTGAGGGCAATCATTGCGCGGTCTATGCGTGCTCGTTGATGGTCCGCGACTTCAGCCGCGTCGTGACCGGGCCCTGGTTTCAATTTGTTGAACATCGCCCCCGACAAGCTCGGAGCGAGGTCGACGGTGGCAGCGTCAACCAACGCGGGCACCACCGTTTCCCCTTGCAGCTCCCCCAGATTCCAACCGGCTCTCCCTCATTAGGACCCTCGTGAGTTTACGAAAGTCCCCCATCAATTTTCTAAAGTCATAACAGACCTCGGTCCCCCTTTCAAGCGCCCCTGGCGGCCTGCTAAGCCTTTTTCAAGCGATTGGAGCGCTCAGCTGTAGCGATCCCAGCGCGCCAAGGCGGGCGCCGGGTCGACCGGGCGGCCGTGCACGTGGATCTCGAAGTGGAGGTGGCAGCCGACGCTGATCGCGTTGCCGGTCTCTCCCACGGCGCCGACCGGCTCGCCGGCGTAGACGCGCTCGCCGCGGCGGACGAGGGCCGGGCGAGGCATGTGGGCGTAGAAGTAGGAGCGATCCTCGCCTTCGCCGTGGATCAAGAGGTAGTTGCCGTAGAGGACCGAGTCGTAACCGCTGCGCACGACCTTGCCGTTGGGAACAGCGACCAAGGGCGTGCCACAGGCGGCGACGATGTCAAAGCCCTCGTGGGTGCGGCCGCCGCTCCGCGGCGCCCCGAATTCGCCGATGTAGCCGCGGGTGCCGTGCGGGCCCTGGACGGGGAAGACGTGGTCGTAGTAGGTGGCTCCGCCGTCAGCGGCGACGATGCGGGCGTTGACCGGTGCGACGAGGGTCGCGAAGAAGAGGAAGGCTAGAGCGAGCGGGCGCTTCAGTGGTGCTCGATGACGCGGTCGACCAGTTTGTACTCCCGCGCTTCCTCGGCGCTCATGAAGTAGTCCCTGTCGGTGTCGTTGGTGACCTTCTCGAAGGGCTGGCCGGTGTGCTTGGCGAGGATCTCGTCGAGGCGGCGGCGGACGTCGATGATCTCTTTGGCGTGGATCTCGATGTCGGTCGCCTGGCCTTCGAAGCCGGACGAAACCTGGTGGATGAGGATCTTTGAGTTGGGCAACGCCATGCGCTTGCCCGGGGCTCCGCCGGCGAGCAGCAGTGCTCCCATGCTCATCGCGATGCCGACGCAGATCGTCTGCACTTCAGGCTTGATGAACTGCATCGTGTCGTAGATCGCCAGGCCTGCGTAGACCGAGCCGCCAGGCGAATTCACATATAGAGAAACATCCTTGTCTGGATCCTCCGACTCCAAATGCAAAAGTTGGGCGACGATCAAGTTGGCGATGTCCTCGGTGACGGCAGTACCAAGGAAGATGATGCGCTCGTTGAGCAGGCGCGAGTAGATGTCGAAGGACCGCTCGCCGCGCGAGGTCTGCTCGACAACCATCGGAACCAGAGGGCTCATGGGCGGGACTCTATAGAAGCGCCACCGCCGCCTGCGGCCTTGACCATGTACATCGCACGATCCGCTGCAGCCATCAGCTCCTCCGCCGACTGGCCATCGCTCCAATCGAAGGTCGCCGCACCGACGCTGATGCCCAGCCGCACCTCACGATTCCCCAGTGCCAACGGCTCCGCGGCGAGCGCGGCGACCAGCCTCTCCCCCACGGCTTCGGCCCCGGCCGCGTCCGTCTCGGGCAGCAGCAGGGCGAACTCGTCGCCGCCGAGGCGGGCGACCAGCCCACCCTCGTCGCGGCCGACGGTGTCGGTCTCGCGCAGGTTTTCGGCGAGCAGGCGAGAGACGACGCGCAGCGCTTCGTCGCCGGCGGCGTGACCGAACTCGTCGTTGATCTGCTTGAAGCGGTCGAGGTCGATGATCAGCAGCGCCCCGCCCCGCTTGTAGCGGCGCGCCAGAGCGAGCTGGGCCTCCAGCGATTCATCGAAGCTGCGGCGGTTGAGCATTCCGGTCAGCGGATCAGTGCGGGAGCGCAGCTCCAGCTCCTGCTCGAGCAGCTTGCGCTCGGAGACGTCGCGGGCGACGGCGTAGATCCGTTCCTCGTCCGGGGCACCGACCGAGGTCCACTCGATCCAGTGCACGCCGCCCTCCTTGTCGAGGTAGCGATTCTGGAACTGGACGGCCGCTTGGCCGCCGGTGGAGATCTCGCCCGCCTCCACGTCGGTGTCGTCCCGATCGTCGGGGTGCACGAACTCAACGAAGGGACGCTCGAGGAGTTCGCGGCGGCTGTAGCCGAGCGTCCGTTCGAAGGCCGGGTTGACCCGCTTGAAGTAGCCGTCGAAGCCGGCGACGCAGATCATGTCGCGCGAGAGCTCGAAGAAGCGGTTGCTTTCCGCCTCCAGGGCGCGCAGGTCTTCGGCGAAGCGGCCAACCACGGCACCGATGAAGAGGAAGACGGCGGCACGGTTGACGTAGCCGATCGCGCTGGTCGGCTGGTCGGCGATCAGGGCCGAGGCGGTCGAGAGGCCGAAGGCGACCGCGCCGACGACCAGGCCGGCGCGCATGCCGAGCGAGATCGCCACCAGCACGACCGGGATCACGTAGAGGAAGCTGAAGGCGTCGGCGACCGAGCCGACGGTGGTCCGAACGACGAAGATCGCAACGAAGAGGGCGGCCGCCGTGGCGATTGCCTCGCGCCGACGCCCGTCGATCAGCCTGGTGATCATCCTGCTCGGAGCTTCGGCGACTGCCCACCGCCCTCCTGCACCTGCAAGGCAGTCGAGTTTTCTGCTCTATATAAGGAGGGCTACTCGTCGCCGGGGGTCCAGAGCTCGGAGGGTTTCTCCTCCGCCTCTTTCTCCGGCGTCCAGATCTTCTCGCGGGCCTCGGCCTGCTCGAGCGGGATCGGTTTGGCCGAGTCGGCGACGACGTCGATCGCCTTGCGCACCTGGATGTCCTCGCGGACCATCGCGTCGCGGCCGTTCTCGCGCAGGCGGGCGAGCAGCTTCTCCGGCGTGGTCCGTTCATGCTCGGCCGTGTGGGCAAGTGCCTCGACCATCTCCTCGTCGGAGACCTGGATGTCCTCGGCCTCGGCGATCGCCGCCAGCACCGCCTCGCGCTTCAGCTCGCGCTCGGCGTCGGGCTTCGATTCCTCCAGCAGCTCCTCACGGGTTTTGCCCTGCATCTGCAGATAGGCGTCGGGGCTCATGCCGCGGGCGGCGAGCTGGCGCTCGACCCGGTCCCAGCGCTCCCGCGCCCGCGCCTCGACGAGGTCGTCGGGCATCTCGACCGTCGCGGCATCGACGGCGGCATCGACCGCGGCGACGCGGAAGTCCTGCTCGGCCCGCTCGTCGACCGCCTCGCCGACCCGTTTGGCGATGTCGGCGCGTAGCTCGTCGAGCGTGTCGAACTCCGAAGCCTCGGAGGAGAAGTCGTCGTCGAGGTCGGGGAGGATTTTTTCCCGCACCTCCTTCACCTCGACCTTGAAGACCGCATCTTTGCCCGCCAGGTTCTCCGCCTGGTAATCGTCGGGGAAGGTGACCTCGACCTCCCGCTCATCGCCGGCGCTCGCCCCGGTGAGCTGCTCCTCGAAGCCCTCGATCAGCTGACCGCTGCCGAGCTCCAGGAGATAGTCGGCCGCCTTGCCGCCCTCGAAGGCTTTGCCGTCGAGCAGGCCCTCGAAGTCGACCAGCAGCACGTCGCCCTCGACCGCGGCTCGCTCGACCGGCTCCAGCTTGGTGAAGCCCTGTTGGATCCGCTCGATCTCACGGTCGACGATCTCGTCGGTCGGCTCGGTCTCGGCCTTGCCCACCTCGAGCCCTTTGTACTCACCCAGCTCCGCCTTCGGCCGCACGCCGATCTCGAATTTGAACTCGAGCGCCTCGCCCTCGGCCTGCGGTGCCGAGACGATCTCGATGTCGGGATCGCCTACCGGGCTGACACCCGAGCGCAGCAGTCCCTGCTCGTACCACTCCGGCAGCGACTCGCGGATCGCCTCCTGCAGCACCGTGCCAAAGCCGAGACGCTGGATCACCAGCGACGGCGGCGCTTTGCCCTTGCGGAAGCCGGGCATTTTCATCTCCCGCGCCAGGCCGCGGGCCGCGCGCTGCGTGCTGCGGCCGACCAGCTCGGCGGGGACTTCCACCTCGACCCGCGCGCGCGAGTCGGGCAGCTCTGTGACTGCAGTCTTCAAGCAGGACTGACCCTAGAGGAATCCGGTGGGCGACCGCTCGCGGGTCAGGCGTCCTCGCGGACGCCGCCCATCTCGGTGAAGACCGCGGTCGGGCCGCCGTCGGCGCGCTGCTCGTCGGCGATCACGTGGGAGACCGCGTTGATCAGGGCGAGGTGGGTGAATGCCTGCGGGAAGTTGCCGAGGTGACGGCCGCTGCGCGGCTCCAGCTCCTCGGCGAAGAGGTCGAGCCAGCCGGAGGACTCGAGCAGGCGCTCGCAGAGCTCCCGCGCCCGCGCCCGCTCGCCGATCTCCGAGAGCGCCGAGACGAGCCAGAAGGAGCAGATCAGGAAGGTCCCCTCCTCCCCCGTGAGCCCGTCGTCGGTCTCCTCCACCTTGTAGCGAAGGACGAGTCCGTGCTGGGTCAGGTCCGCGGCGATCGCCTCGACCGTGGCGCGCACCCGTTCGTCGTCGGGCGGCAGGAAGCGCAGCAGCGGGATCAGCAGGGTCGAGGCATCGAGCGCGTCGGTCTCGTAGTGCTGGCGGAAGACGCCGTCGCGACAGCCGCGCTCGAGAATCTCCGCGCGCATCTCGTCCGCCCGCTGCCGCCATTCGTCGGCCAGCTCTTCGAGGCCGATCTCGCGGGCGAGCCTCGCGCCGCGGTCGACCGCGACCCAGATCATCAGCTTCGAGGAGACGTAGTGCTTGGGCTCGCCGCGCGACTCCCAGATCCCCTGGTCGGGATCGGGCCAGGCCTCGATCGCGGCTTCGACCTGGTGGCGGATCAACTGCCGGTCGGCCTGGGTGCCACTGCCCCGCAGTGCCTTGAAGTGAAGGTAGATCGAGTCGAGCAGGGCGCCCCAGACGTCGTTCTGGCGCTGGTCGTAGGCGCCGTTGCCGATCCGCACCGGGGCGGCGCCGCCGTAGCCGCCGAGGTGGTCGAGCGTGCTCTCGGTCAGCTTCCTCTCGCCGCCGATCCCGTACATGATCTGCAGGTTCGGATCGTCCTTGCAGACGCTGAGGATGAAGCGCATGAAATCGCGGGCCTCCTGGTCGAAGCCGAGCGTGTGCAGCGCCCAGAGGCTGAAGGTCGAGTCGCGGATCCAGCTGTAGCGGTAGTCCCAGTTGCGTTCGCCGCCGGGGGTCTCGGGCAGCGAGGTGGTCGGGGCGGCGACGATCGCGCCGCTCGGGGTGTAGGTGAGCCCCTTGAGGACGAGCGCCGAGCGCTGCAAGTGGATGCGCCAGGGATGGTCGGGGAAGTTGCCGGCGCGCAGCCATTCGCGCCAGAACTCTTCGGTCGAGTCGAGCCGCTCCAGAGCCTCGGGGGCGCTGCGGGGGCCGCCGACGTTGCTCTCGCCCCAGGTGAGCGCGCAGAAGCCGCTTTCGTCCTCGCGCAGGCGCAGGGTGCCGCGGGCCGCACCGCCGTCGAGGCTCAGCTCCATGTCGCTGGTCAGGCGCAACTCGGTGCCGTCGGCGCTGCTTGCCGTCGCTTCGCCCAGCTCGCCACCGCTCCAGCTCGCTTGCTCGGCGCCGTAGCCGAAGCGCGGCAGGCACTCCATGTCGATCTCCACCTCGCCGTCGACGCAGGTCACCAGGCGCAGCAGCGAGTGGTCGGACTCGTGGCCCGTGCGCGGCCGATCGGCGGAGCCGTCCCCGCCCGGCGCCCACTCGGCGATCGAGAGCAGGTCGTGGCTGACGAGCCAGCCGGAGTCGGTGACCCAGGTGGTCTCGATCACCAGCGTGCCGGGCTCATAGCGCCGGCTGATCGGCACGACGACGCCGCGGGGGGCGAGCTTGAAGTGACCGGCACTGCGATCGAGCAGTGCCGTGAAGGCGCTCGGCGAGTCGAAACGGGGCAGGCAGAGCCACTCGACCGAGCCGTCGTAGGAGACGAGGGCGCTGGTGTAGCAGTCGGAGAGAAAGCCGTAGGCGCCGATCGGTGGAAAGCGGGGGTCGGCGGCGCTCACGGAGTGCCAAGCTACCAGCGTGAGCAGCGTTCTCCTCGCCCACGTCTCGGGCGCCTTCGCGCCGGTCGAGGTCTTCCCGATCACGATCGCCGGCGTCGCCTACTGGGCGCGGGTGCGGACCCTCTCCTGGGACGGCAGGAAGGTCCCCCTCTGGCGCCAGCTCTGCTTCGGCGGCGGCCTGCTGTTGATCTCGATCGCGCTCTTCAGCCCGATCGGCCACATCGCCGAGGAGCTGGTCATCGCCCACATGATCGAGCACCTGCTGATCGGCGACCTGGCGACGCTGCTGCTCGTCCTCGGCCTGACCCGCTCGCTGCTGCAGCCGATCCTCGCAATCCGCCTCTTCAACCGCCTGCAGATCCTCACCCACCCGCTCGTCGCCTTGCCGCTCTGGGCGCTCAACTTCTACCTCTGGCACGTGCCGGCGCTGTATGATGCCGCCTACGGCACCGCCCCGCTGCATGCGCTCGAGCACACCTGCTTCCTCTTCTTCGGCTGCCTGATGTGGATGCCGATCTTCGGGCCGCTGCCCAAGCCCGAGTGGTTCACCGCCGCCTGGAAGGTCGGCTACGTGGTCGCGGTGCGCTTCGCCGGCGCGATCCTCGGCAACGTGCTGATGTGGTCGGGCACGGTGCTCTACCCGATCTACGCCAAAGGCGAGAACTACTGGGGCATCTCGCCGATGACCGACCAGAGCACCGCGGGGGCGATCATGATGGTCGAGGGGACCTTCCTCGCCCTCGGCCTGCTCGCCTGGATCTTCTTCGAGGTGGCGCGGGAAGGGACCGAGCGCCAGCGCCTGCTGGAGCTGGCCGAGGAGCGCGGCTTCGCCCTCGACGAACGGCGGGCGCAGCGCGCCGTCGCGGCGGGCCACGCCGATCTGCTCGAACGGCGGATCGTCGCCGCTCCGGGCGAGAAATGAGGCGACGCGCCCAGGCGTGGCTGGTCACCGGCCCGCTCGGGCGGGGGACCGCCTTCGCGATCGACTTCGCGATCGCCCTGCGCACCATGCTCGCGCAGCGTCGTCAATAGACGACAACTCCTTGCCAGACAATACATTTCGTTTTGCTCTAAATTTGCCCGCTACATGGCAGGGGGCAAAGCAAAAGGGCTGGACCTCTTCAACGCCCTCGGGCATCCGATGCGGCGGCGGATCCTGCGCGAGATGCTCGACACCGACGGGGAGATCAGCCCGCGCGAGCTGGCGATCACGCTCTCCGAGCAGCTCAGCGCGCTCAGCTATCACGTGCGCGTGCTGGCCGAATGCGGCGCGATTGAGCTGGTGAGGACCGAGCGGATCCGCGGCTCCACCCAGC
>Ga0207682_10001159_pt1 | contig 12235 bp, 5 predicted proteins | sample KBSM63metaG_FD_184332 | JGI IMG/M metagenome (GOLD analysis project Ga0207682, IMG submission 184332) | Miscanthus rhizosphere microbial communities from Kellogg Biological Station, Michigan, USA - KBS M6-3 metaG (SPAdes) (version 2) | ecosystem: Host-associated > Plants > Roots > Rhizosphere >... | reverse complement strand
CGATCTTGCCGACGCCAACAACTGGTCGTTGGTGAAAGGCTTCTCGTCGATGCGCCATTTCGAACGTGAGACCGACAACGATTACCAGGGCGGCCACGTCAACTTCGACCTGAAGTTGACCGACAACCTGGGTATCGAATTCGGCATCTCGAAGCGCGAATACAAGTTCAAGACGAACCAGGGACAGCGGCTTTCGCAGGAAGCCCAGAACCCGACGCTGGCTGAGCTCGGAGTCACTTCCGCGGACTTGGGTCGCGTCTACGATTTCGGCGACGGACTCGAGGTGCCGGAAGGTACGCCGAGGGCGTTCTTCGCGCCGAATATCGACGCGTTCCGCGAAACCATCGGTTTCGACTGCGGCTGCGTGAACCAATACGGCGACTGGACCTTGGGTTATTTGTCCAATCCCGGCAACCAGTTCGCGGTCAATGAATACGACACCAGCTACTTCGCCCAGATCAACTTCGACTACGACATCCTCGGTCACCGGACTTTCGGTAACCTCGGATTCCGGGACGCCGACACGCGCGTCAGGTCGGTAGGCTACACGCCGAGCACAGCGGCGACGGGACCGCGGCCGCTCGAAGCACGCCATAGCTACAGCGACCCACTGCCGGCGTTCAACGTCGCCTATCAGCTCACCGATACCATGCTGCTGCGCGCGGGCTGGTCGAAGGTGATGGCGCGGCCACAGCTCAACTTCCTGGCGCCGACCATCAGCGGTCTCACTACGCCAACCATCGGCTCGACGACTGTGCCCTCGGTGACACTGGGCAATCCGGAGCTGGCGCCGTACCGTGCGAAGAACCTCGACCTGTCCTGGGAGTGGTATTTCACGGAAGGCGGCCTGTTGTCGGTCGCGGTGTTCAACAAAGACGTAACGAACTTCCCGCAGACCGTTTCGTCGGACGCTACGCTGGCCGAACTTCTTCCGCCTGATCAGTACGCAGCCACGCTCCAGACCCTGACGCCGCAACAGGTGGCATGGGTTGTAGGTGGCGGCAGCGGCGGTGGCCCCGGCCTGTATGGCGTCCGGCAATTCCGCGACTCACCGGGCGGCGAGATCGAAGGCTACGAGCTCAGCTATCAGCAGGACTTCACCTTCCTTCCGAGCTTCTGGAAGAACTTCGGCGTGCAGGCGAACTACACACACCTGACCTCGGAACTCGAGTACATCGTCGACCCAGGCAATACGCTGGTGACGGCGACCACGCCGGCGCGACCGCAGGTCACGTCCCCCGGACCGTTTACGGGTGCGTCGCCGGACTCGGCAAACTTCACGCTGTACTACGAGACGCCGAAGTGGAGCGCGCGCGCTTCCTACGCCTACCGTTCGGCGTACGTGAGCCAGTATCCGATTGCCGCTGGCACTTGCGATCCTGGCGTCTGTGATGCTCCCCTCGTGAACGACTTCCTGGGCAGTCTCGCCACGCGCAACATCGATGCGAAGGTGACCTGGCAGGCGACGGACTACCTGTCGATCTCGATCGAAGGCCTGAATCTCACCAACCAGACCGAAGATCGCTGGGCGTACCAGGATGAGCCGCTGGTCACCCAGTACTCGAGCACGGGCCGTCAGATCTTCGCGGGCTTCCGTCTGAGCCTCTGATAGCTGGAATCCACTCCGTGGCGCGGGCAGACAGCCGCCGCGCGCACCCCGCCGCACCGGGTTGCGCGATCGACTGTTCTGCCTCGCGCCGGGATACCGCAAACACCTGAAATTTACGGAAAACTGTGCGCGGTTCGATGCCGGGCACAGGGGTCGCCGGGGCACACTTCTGAGTGGCCCAAAAATGCACGTGACGCAGTTCACGTTATGACCCGCACTACGAACCCGGAAACCAGAACCAGAAACCGGCAATCGCCGCTGCCCGTGATAGGCGCGGTGGTCGCGATCATTCTCGTGGTTTTCTACGGCTGGTCGCAGCGCGGCTGGCTGGCCAACGTCACCGACATCGAGTCGCGCGACGTCGACATGCAGAGCCAGCAGTTGCAGCGCGGATTCGCGACCGAGCTGCAGGATTTGTATACCGCGATGGGTGACTACGCGATCTCAACCGAGACCGCGGAGTTCGCGCGTGGCAATCGCCCGGATTTCCTTTCGAAGTCACTCAACGCCGCCGCGCTGGTGCGGCTCGACATCGACACGTTCCTGGTGCTCGACCGCAATCTCGACACCCGTGCGTCGCTCGCGCTCGATTCCTCGGCCGTGCAGGAGTACGAGATTCCGCCCGACCCGGAACTGCTGGCGGCGGTGAAGCAGGCCGTGACTTCCGGACAGCTCAATACCAACACCGACAGCCTGAGTGGCATCGTGCAGCGCGCGCGCGGACCTGCGCTGTTCGCGGTACGGCCGATATTCGACAGCACGGGTACCGGCCAGCCGCATGGCTGGCTCGCTTTCGCGCGCGCTTTCACGCCAGCAGTCGTGGAACGCATGGGCCGTTTCTCGCCGTGGCCGGTCACTGGCTACCCGGTGTCGAACCTGGATCGGGCCGGCGTACCCGAAGAGGTGCGCGAGTGGGTGCGCCAGTCGCCGCTGACTTCCAACCTGAAGACTCGCACGGCGGGCCAGAATCACCTGAACGGCTATCTGATCCTTCGCGACCAGGTCGGCTCACCCATCTGGCTGGTGCAGATCGAGATTCCGCGCAGCGCGTATGCGCAGGCCACGCGCACGACGCTCTACCAGACCATCCTGCTAGGGCTGCTGATCGGCGGATTCACTATCGTTGCCGTGCTGCTGGTGGCGCGTTCGCGTCGACTCAATGCCGACCGTTTGTCGCTCGAGTCGCGCTATCGCGCCATCATCGAGCAGGCGCAGGACGGATTGCTGGTGGCCGATGCGCGCACCGGTGAGATCGTGGACGCCAATCCCGCCGTACAACAGCAGCTCGGCTTCACGCTGGACGAGCTGCGAGGCCGATCGGTGTTGTCAGTGCTGCGCGGCCCCAACGATTCACAGGATCCCGTCATCGCGACGCTGGCGCGTGTCGAGCCAAGCCGCGGCATCGAGCTCGTGCAATGGCTGAAGGACGGCCGCCAGATGGACGTCGAAGTGAGCTGCGTGCCCATCGAATCGCGCGACCGCCGCCTCGTGTCGTATTTGATGCGCGATCTGTCGGAACGCAAGAAAGCGCAGTCGCAACTGCTCGCCAACCAGCAGCGGCTCGACAAGCTGGCCAACCACGATCATCTGACGGGCATGCCAAACCGCCTGTTCCTGCAGGCCCACCTGCCCGAAGCCATCGCGCGCTGCCAGGAGACGGGTCAGATGCTCGCGGTGCTGTTCCTGGACCTCGACCGCTTCAAACACATCAACGACTCGCGCGGTCACGAAGTGGGTGACAAGCTGCTGCAGGAAATCGCCAAGCGCATCAGAGCGGCAGTGCGTCCGGCCGACATTGTGGTACGCATGGGCGGCGACGAGTTCGTCGTCGTACTGCACAAGGTCCATTCCCCCGATGAAGTGGCCGTTGCGGCCACACGCATCAACGAAGTACTTTCCGCGCCGGTGATGATCGACGGGCGCGCCCTGGTCGCCACCGTGAGTATTGGCGTAAGCCTGTATCCGCGCGACGGCGCGTCGATGGGCGAGCTGCTCAAGCATTCGGACACCGCGATGTACCAGGCGAAGGATCTCGGGAGAAACAACTTCCAGGTGTTCTCGCCGCAGATGGACCGCGAGCTGAAGGAACGCGTGACTGTCGAATCGTCACTGCGCGTGGGGCTCAAGCTCAATCAGTTCGACGTGCACTACCAGCCCATCATCGACATCCATTCGCGGCGCGTCGCCGGGCTCGAGGCCCTGCTGCGCTGGAAGCATCCGACGCAGGGATTTGTACCGCCGGATCGCTTCATCGAAGTGGCCGAGGAAACCGGCCTGATCATTCCCATCGGCCAGTTCGTGCTCGACCGCATCGGCACCGACATCAACCGGTGGCGCGAGCAGGGCGCGCACCTCGTGCCTGTGAGCATGAACGTGTCGGCCGTGCAGCTCGAGCGCACCAAGCTGCGCGAGCTCATCCAGCAGGCCATGTCCAGGAATCGCATCGGGCCGCAACTCATCCAGCTCGAGCTCACCGAAGGGTCGCTGTTCGAGACTCGCAGCGGCGAATTCCGCGAGGATGCGCTCGCGGCATTGCGTGACCTGGGTGTGAAAATCGCCATCGACGATTTCGGTACTGGCTACTCGAGCTTGTCGTACCTGAAGCGCTGGCGCGTCGACTCGCTGAAGATCGACCGGAGTTTCGTGCGGGAAATCGCCACCGATCCTTCCGACCACGCCATCGTGAGCGCGATCGTTGCCATGGCGCGCAGCCTCAACATCACGGTCGTCGCCGAGGGCATCGAGACCTGGCAGCAGCTCGAGATCCTTCGCAACATGGGTTGCAGCCTGGCGCAGGGATTCCTGTTCGCCAAGCCATGCCCGGCCGTCGACGCGCTGCGTTATCTGCGCGTTGAGCCGCTGGATCTTCTCGAGTCGAACTGGGAAACGTCCGACCCACTCGCTCAAACCGGTTAGCTCTGAAATTGGGGACATTCCTCATTTGCTAGGAAATGAGGAATGTCCCCATTTCTGAAATACTCCGACCTGTCCGTTTTCGTTGGTTCATGGTCTGGAGGATTCATGGGGCGAGGCTCATTGGTCGCGGTCGCGAGTTTCATTGCATCCGCCGTTGCTGGCGCGGCCACCGCGCCCGACACCGGGCGCGAGAGCCTGCACGCCACGCTGTGGATGCAGGTGGCGCCGGAATATCGAGCCATCACCGAACAGGTGTACCAGCTGGCTGAAGAGCGCATCGCGGCGCCTTCGCGAGGCAGCGCGGCGCTCGAGCAGTGGAGCGTTGCCGAGGAGGTGCTTGCCCGCCTTCCCACCGCCGTGGTGCTCGATCTCGACGAGACCGTGCTAGACAACACCGTGTACCAGGCGCGCCTGCTGCGCGACGGCACTTCGTACAACGCGAAAACCTGGGGCGAATGGGTCGGTGCAGCCGAAGCCGAGGCCGTGCCCGGTGCGCGCCGGTTCATCGCCAGGGCGCGCGCGCTCGGGCACACGGTTTTCTACATCACCAATCGCGACTGCACGACACCGGCTCCCACGGCGACCGATCCCTGCCCGGCGAAGAGCGCCACGCTTCGCAACCTGGTGGCGCTGGGCATCGATCCCGCGCCCGATCCGCAACGCCTGCTGCTGCGCGGCGAGCGCCCCGAATGGAACACCAGCAACAAGTCGTTGCGGCGTGCATCCATCGCCACTAACTACCGCATCGTGGCGCTCGTTGGTGACGACCTCGGCGATTTCGTCGATCCGCAGGTCTATGCGGGTGACCGCGAGCGGCTCGAGCCGCGCTTCGGCGATTCCTGGTTCCTGCTCCCCAACCCCATCTACGGCTCCTGGACCAAGGGCTTCGATACGGTCGAGGAGAAATACGCGGCGCTGCACACCGGCGACGTGGTGCTCGAGCTGCCGGGAGGCGGACCCTGGCAGGGCAAGGAGACCCGCGTGCGAATCGCGAGCTGGAACGTCGAATACCTGATGACGCCCGCCACGCACCTCGCGCTGCGCAATAACTGCGCGCAGAACGGCGGCATGGTCGGCGGCGATGACCGCACGCTGCCCTGTGCCATCACCAGGCGCGAACCACGCAGCGCGGGCGACTACTCCTCACTGCGCAACTACGCGACGCAGCTGCGCGCCGACATCGTGGCGCTGCAGGAAGTCGATGGGCCTGAGGCCGCGGCGCAGGTGTTTCCGGGCTACGACTTCTGTTTCAGCACACGCGCGCACACCCAGAAAAATGGATTCGCGATTCGCCGCGGCTTGCCGCATCGATGCGAGCCCGAATACGAGCCCCTATCGCTCGATAATGCCGTGCGCCGCGGCGTGGTAGTCACCTTCTTCCCCGGTACGGTGAATGAATTCCGGCTGATGTCGGTGCACTTGAAGTCCGGGTGTCCCGCGGGCCCGCTCACCGCACCCGGGCGCAACTGCGACCTGCTCTCGAAGCAGGTGGCGCCGCTTGAAGCGTGGATCGAAGGTGAAGCGAATGCCGGTCATCGATTCGGCTTGCTGGGCGATTTCAATCGCAGGTTCAGCATCGAGAAGGGCCCGGCGCGCGATCCGCAAGGGCGCCAGCTCAACGTCTATGCCGAACTCGACGACGGTATCCCCGCCGCTTCGAAACTCACCAATATCACGAGCGCCGCGAAATTCACGCCCTGCACGAAGGACAGCGAGTACCGCGAGTTCATCGACAACATCCTGCTGGGCCGCGATCTTGCGAAGAGCGTCTTGAAGAAGTCTTTCGTGCGCGTGGTTTTCAATGATGATGATGCGAAGACTCACTGGCTTTCGGATCACTGTCCCGTGGGCATCGAGCTCCGTCTGAACTGACGTCGATCCACACCAGGCGGTGATCCGAGCTCGGGGGCGGTCGGTCACCCCACACCAGCGCGGCGGTCGGTTCGGTTTGCGCCGGCCAGAATACGCCGCCCGCGCAGACGGGCAGCCCCTTCGACGGCAGTAGATAGTCCACGCGCAGGTTGCCGGCGACACGATCGTTGAAGTCTGCGGTGTCGTAGCGCGGGTCGCCGCGTTGCCCGGCGTTGGCGCCGCCCTGCGCCAGGCTCGCTTCGATGGCGCCGCCGCTCTGCGGCACGAACTGCGAATTCAGGCGTGGATTGCCGATGAGTGCATCGATCGCGTCATTCAGGCTGGCGCCGTCGACCGGATCGGAATTCTGGTCGCCCATGATGATGAAAGACTTGCCCTTGAAACCGCCGCGTCCGCCCTGGTCGTCGCGAATGTATCCGGACTTCCCCTTCGTCAGGTAGTCATTCCAGAAGCGGATTTCATCGTGATTGCGCCTGCCGTTGCGGTCTTCTGCGCCATCGAAGGCGGGCGGCGTCGGATGACTTGCGAGCAGATGCAGCGTGACGCGGCCGATGCGCACCGGCAAATCCCAATGGCTCTTCGACGACAAGGGCAGCACAGCGAGCATTGCTTGCGAATACCAGTCCGCGGCCGCCGGCGTCGCCGCATCATCGGGCAACAGCGCGCCCGGCATGTCGCGCCACAGGAATTTGCGGAAGGTGCGTGCGCCTTTTGCTTGGATCGGAAACCGCGACAGCACCACCATTCCGTACTGCCCCGGAAACTCGCCGAAGCCCAGCGCATCGCTGCCTCCGCCAACGTTCCCATTGCGGTCGAAATCGAATCCGGACGGAACTCCGGTGTTGGATTCGGCCAGGAAGCTGTAGGCGAATTCGAGCGGTGCGGCGCCGTTCTGCGAGCGCGCGAGATAGTTAGCCTTAAAGGCGCGCAGGCTCTCGCCGGCCGCGTCGAAGTCGAACTCCTGCAGCAACAGGATGTCTGGCCGCACGCGCTGGATGATCTCGGCAACCGCACGCGCCTGCACGTCGTCAGGCGTGGCGAGGTCACGGCGCAGATCGCCCTCGCCGGCGCGGTTGAGACTGCAATTGAAGGTGGCGATGCGGATGAGGCCGGGTGGCCGTTCCGCGGCGGCGGCGGGCAGAGTGCCCGCCGCCGCGACGATCAGCAATGCGAGGACGTTGCGCACGTCCAGCGGCAAGTTCAGAAGTCGAAGCGGAGCGACGCGACCACGGTGCGCGGAGCACCGATGGAGAAGAAGCCCACCGAGGTGCCGCCCGCGCCCGAGCTGATGTTGCCGAAGTACTCTTCGTCGAGCAGGTTGATCACGTTCAACTGGAACTCGCCCCTCTCGAAGCCGGGCAGTCCGAAGCCCCACTTCAGATCGAGATCGACCACGGTATAGCCCGGCGCGATTTCATCATTGAGGTCGGTGGAGTAGCGATCACCGACCTTCTTGGCCTGCAGGCCGATGTCCAGGTCATCGGTCACCGCCAGATCCATGCGCGCGGCATAGGTCCACTCGGGCGTCTCCACCAGCTGCTTGCCGTCGAGGGCGGGATTGAAACTGCCCTGGAGCTCGCTGTCGTTGAACGAGGCCGAGGCCGTGAGCGTCACCAGCTGGCCGAAGCGATGTCCGATCTGAGCATCGAAGCCCTGGACCTTCACGTCGCCCACATTGCGGTCCAGGCTGAAGCCTTCGACGGCGTCGAACGTCGTCACGATGCGGTTGGTGTAGTCGATGTAGTAGAGCGCGAGCGAGGCGATGTTGGTCGGATGATTGAGGCGCCAGCCGAGATCGTAGGACTTGGTCATCTCGGATTCCGGCGTCGGGCGCGTGATTTCCGTTTCGCCCGGGTCACGATCCGTTGCATACAGATTGTCGGTGCGCGGTGCCGACAGGCCTTCTGCGTACGACAGATAGAACATGTGATGGTCCCACGGCCGGAAGGACAAACCGGCGTTCGGCAGGACGTCGTCGAACTCCACGTCTTCGCTGTACGGCGGGATGAATTCCACGGCCGGCGTCATCGCATTGGCCGGCGGAACAAACGTCACGTTGCCGTTCGGAAGTGTGGTGAGTGGCGCGCGCGAGGTGCACAAAACGCCGCCCGCCGCTCCGATGGTGCCCGAATTGCCGCTGCCGCCGTTCGGCGTGTAGCAGTACTGGTTGAGCGCGCGCTTGAAAAACGGCGCGCGCACGCCAAGGGTGGCGACGAATTTGTCTTCCATGAACTGCCCGCGATACTCGAGCGCGTACTGGTTCAGCTCGGCCTCCGAGTAACGATCGCGGCCACGGATGATGTCCCCGTCGGCTGCATAGGTGCGATCGCCTTCGCGGCCCGCGAAGACGTCTTCAGGCTGGCCGTCGGCGAAATCCATCGGGCCCCACTGCGCAGTCTGGCGATGCTGCGCAAGATCGTAGGTGTACGCGAAGCGCATGCGCTGCGTGTCCGTGAGATCCCAGATCAACGACGCAGTGGCGCCGTACCGATTAGTGTTGGTGGTGTTCGGCGTATAGAAGCGCACGGTATCGAGCAGATCGCCGTCGCCGTTCAGGTCCACACCCGCCGCGCTGGAGTTGCCGCGCACGCGAACGTCGGACGAGGTGGGATTGGCGGTCTCCGCGATTGCGGTGGTGCCACCGCCGTTCGCCAGCGTGTACTGATACGACGGATCGAACGTCAGGATGAATCTCTCGCCCAGGTGCCACAGCGACTGGATGCGAACGTTCCCGGTGTTGGACGGGTTGATGCGCACGCCATAGAAGTTGGTGCAGCTCGAGGTATTGGCAGGGTTGTCGGTGGCCGGCAGCGTCGGCGTGCCCGGCACCGTCGTCGCGTTCTCGTTGTCGATGACAGCGGCGGTCGGCGTGTCGCGCGTACACACGTCGAGGTTGTCGTAGTCGCGGCCGAACAGCTCGAAGTTGGCTTTGCTGGTGGTGCGGTAGAAGGCGTTGCGATTTTCGTTGTAGTGGAAACCGGCCGAGATGAAGTTCCCGTTCTCGAAGTCCTGGCGAATGACCGCGTTGACCTGTTTCTTCTCGAGCTCGCCCGGGCCCTTGAACTTGTCGTAGTTCTGATAGGAGCCCGCAATGAACGCCTTGGTGGCCCAGGGGCCGAACTCGCCCGAGTCCAGGCGCACGAACGCGCGCTTGTAATCGAAATCGCCGCCCGACACCACGACCTCGCCGCCGAATTCGTCGGTGGGCTTCTTCGTCTTGTAGGCCACCGTGCCGCCAGTCGCTGACGCCGTGGGGCTGTCTACGTCGGTCGTCCCGAGGTTCACGTCGACGCGGTCGACGAGCTCGGCGTCGAGCATCTGGTTGGTGAACAGCGCGTAGTTGCCGGAGTCGTTGAGCGGCACGCCGTCGAACGTGACCGAGATGCGTGAGCCGTCGAAGCCGCGGATGCGCAGGTTGCCGCCGGAGGTTCCGAACGGATCGCTGTTGGTGAAGTTGACGCCCGGAATCTGATTCAGCCCCTGGAACAGGCTCTGGCCCGAAAGCTGGGACTCGAGATATTCGCCTGACAGCGTGACGCGCGACTTGGGCGCGGTCTGGTCGTTCATGATGCCGATGGTGCGCACCTTGGTGGCCGACACGACCACTTCGGACATGTCTTCTTCGATCGCTTCGGAGCCAGATGATTGTGCGAGCGCGTTCTGCGCGCCGCCGGCACCTAACACGACGAGGGCAGCAAGCGACCACTTGTGGAATCGGAGCAACATCGCTCCGTTGACTTTACGCATGGGGTGTCTCCGGTTAATTGCGCGGCCATCTCGGTGACCATGCGCGTTTTGTGGAGTACACGTTAATGACATGACGTGAGAGTTACAACCAAAAATGGTGTCGTTGCGGCGCGTACGCAACATGAGAACCGTCATGGGGCAGGCTTCGCCCGGGTGCTCTCCCGCAGCGCATGTACAAATCTTGAGCAGTTGCGACGGGCGGGGCGCGAATCCCTCAGGCAGGAATCTTTGCGCCGGCAAGAGCTTGCGAAAAATGCCTGCGGCACAGCGGTACGTAGCGCTCGTTGCCGCCGATTTCTATCTGCGCACCTTCGCGTTCGGCGGTGCCATCGGCCTTGACACGCACCACCATGATTGCCTTGCGACCGCAATGGCAGATGGTCTTGATCTCGACGACATTGTCGGCCCACGCCAGCAGCTGTGCGCTGCCAGGGAACAGTTCGCCGCGAAAGTCGGTCCGCAGTCCGTAACACAGCACGGGAATGTTGAGTTCGTCGACCACGGCGCCGAGTTGCTTCACCTGCGCAGGCGTCAGGAATTGCGATTCATCGACCAGCACGCAGGCGAGTTGGGCACGTTGATGCTCGGCAGAAATCTGGGCGCGCAGATCGAGCTCAGGATAGAAGTGCAGGGCTTCCCGTTCGATGCCAATGCGCGAGTGAATGAGACCCCCGTCGCGGTGGTCGATCCTCGCCGTGTAGAGCAGCGTGCGCATGCCACGCTCTTCGTAGTTGTGGCTGGCCTGCAGCAACGCGGTGGATTTTCCCGCGTTCATGGTCGAGTAATAGAAGTAGAGCTTGGCCATGCGCGTTCCGCCTTACGAAACTAGATGAGCTTGATTTCCCGCAGTCGCTCCTGCAGGAAATCATGCGCATTGATTGGCACGGGGAACTGGTCGGGATGCTGCGAATCGATGTACTGCGGCAGCGTCTTGATGAGGAAGTCGGGGTTGAAGTGCAGGAAGAATGGCAGCGAGTAGCGCGCGTTGGTGGCGCGCTCGCGCGGCGGATTAACCACGCGATGCGTGGTGGAACGCAGATGACGATTGGTCAACCGCTGCAGCATGTCGCCCACGTTGCACACCAGCGTGCCCGGCGCCGGGTTGATGGGCAGCCACTCGCCCTTGCGCGACAGCACTTCGAGCCCGGGTTCCTCGGCACCTAACAACAGCGTGATGACATTGATGTCCTCGTGCGCGCCGGCGCGCACCGAAGGCGTGGGCTCGGGCGGCATCGGCGGGTAGTGGATGACCCGCAGAATGCTGTTGCCGAGATTTACCTTATCGTCGAAGAAATCCGCCGGTAGCGCGACCGAGCGCGCGATGGCCGAAAGCAGCCGCAGGCCAAGCGCATCGAAGGCCTGGTACAAGCCGAGCGTAGACTCGCGAAAATCCGGGATGTCATCCACCCAGATGTTAGGCGCCATCAGCTGCGTGAAAGGATGGCCCGCGGGCAACTCCCTGCCGACGTGCCAGAACTCCTTGAGATCGTGATACTTGGCGCCCTTGGCGGTTTCAATGCCGAACGCGGTGTAACCTCGCGCGCCGCCGCCGCCCGGCACCCTGTAGCGGAGTTTCTCGGCTTCTGGAAGCGCGAAAAACCGTCGAAAACACTCGAGGCAACGATCGATGAGCTGCTTGTCGATCCCATGATTCTCGATGATGACGAAGCCGAATTCCTCGTAGGCTGCAGAGATATCGTGCGCGAACTGGGCACTCTCGGCCTGGCGCGCATCGAGTGTTGGAACGGTGTCAGGCATGGGCGGGCTATTGTGCCTACCGCCTACGGGATGTAGAAGTCGGTTATGCAGGGTGGGAAATTCCGGGGCCGCAGCGGTCCTTCGCAGTGTGCCAGCGCCATTTTGATGGTTCGCCCTAAACACTTCGGCTTCAACTCGCAGACCGCCGGGACCAATCGGTTCCAACAGGCCGGTACAGAAGACCGTGTTGTCTCCCATGAAGTCGCGCAGCGGGCGCTGCGCGAATTCGCCACCGCACAACAACTTTCGCCTAACGACAGTAACATCGCCGCCCTCGTCGCCGCCATCCTTCGCCGGCAGGGGCACTGGGAGGAATCGCTCGCCGCCTACGAG
>Ga0207682_10001153_pt1 | contig 12256 bp, 15 predicted proteins | sample KBSM63metaG_FD_184332 | JGI IMG/M metagenome (GOLD analysis project Ga0207682, IMG submission 184332) | Miscanthus rhizosphere microbial communities from Kellogg Biological Station, Michigan, USA - KBS M6-3 metaG (SPAdes) (version 2) | ecosystem: Host-associated > Plants > Roots > Rhizosphere >... | reverse complement strand
TGAGCCACAGCTCGACGTACTCGGCGGGGTCGAGCACCTCCCGCTGCACCACGAGCGCCGCGCAGTCGTCGGCGAACCACTCGGCCAGCCGCTCGTCCCAGGGCACGTCGCGCAGCACCACCCAGTTGGTCGCCAACCTGCGCCTGTTCGGCGGCGACTTCGCAGCCTCGCACGCCGAGGGCTTCGGCCTGGGCTGGGCGGCGTCGCTGACCTTCGAGCGGACGTTCTCCGGCGCCGGCACGTTCGACCTCCGCTTCGAGACCCGCTCGCGCGATTTCGCGCCCCTGGGCGCGGTCGTGCCGAGCAACCCGTTCGCCTGGGAGGCGAGCGCCGCCGTCTCGCACACGTTCAGCGAACGCTTCTACGCGGGGGCCGACGTCTCCTACAGCAAGGGGCGCGGCATCCTGCCCAACCGCGCCTTCTACCGCGCCAATCTCGGCTACCAGCTCGGCCCCAGGCTCGAGTTCGAGCTCAACGGCACCTACGAGACTTCGCCCGAGCATGAAGGCTTCTCGATCTTCGCCACCTTGACCTTCCGCGCCAACGAGCGGTCGACCGCGCGCGCCGAATATGACAGCCGCTACAAGAGGGGCCGGCTCGCTTATTCGACCTTCCACGGCCAGGACGTCGGCCAGTGGGACCTGTCGCTCGACGCCAATCACGGCGAATCGGGCGGCGATTTCAACGCCGTCGGCAATTACACGACGGAGCGGGGACTGTGGGGCCTCACCCATTTCACGACCTGGGACGAAGGCTTCAAGCAGATCACCGACCAGCGCACCTCGGCCCGCGCCGCCTTTTCGCTCGCCTTCGCCGACGGCCGGCTCGCTCTGGCCCGGCCGATCCTCAACGGCTTCGCGATCATCGCGCCGCACAAGAGCGCGGGGAACGGCAAGCTGGTGGCCAATCCGATGGAGGAGGGCCATCTCGCGGCGACGAATTGGCTGGGGCCGGCGGTGGTGCCCGATCTCAGCGCCTATTCGGAGCGCGAGGTGTTCATCGAGACCGAGGGGATGCCGGTCGGCTACGACATCGGCCGCGGCGCCTATCGCTTCGCGGCGCCCTATCGCGCCGGCTACAAGATCATCGTCGGCTCGGACTACTGGATGACGGCCTCGGGCAAGCTGCTGCGCGCCGACGGCAGCCCGCTCACTTATGCCGGCGGCGAAGCGCGGGAGGTCGCCGAGCCGGAGCGGGAGGCGGTGACCTTCTTCACCTCCTCCGATGGGCGCTATTCGGTTTCCGGGGTGCGGCCGGGGCGCTGGCGGCTCACCATGGCGACCGATCCGCCCACAATCTACGAGATCGAGGTGACGGAATCGGCGGAGGGGCTGGTGACCGTCGGCGACGCCTCACCGGTGGGGGAGCGCTGATGGGTATGCGGCTGATCCGTCCCGCCGTCCTCGTCCTGATCGCCTGCTGGCAGGCCGCCGTGCTGGCGCAACCGCCAAGGCCGAGGCTCTTTGACCGCTGCGACGTCACCTTCGATCCGGTCATGCTCAGCCAGCCGTACGACGCCATGTCTCCGGAGGATTATGTCCAATCCTTCTCGACGACGGCGCGCCGCCCCGCCAACGGCGAGACTCGCGGCATGAGCTACAGCGCCGTGCTGCTCAGGCACGCCAATTACCGACTCCCCACCGAACTTTATGTCGTCGAATCGGAGATCGGGGTCACCGGGGAAGTCCTCCATGATCGCCCCGGTCCCCCGATTGGTGAAGACTTCGGAGATCGCGGCGAGATCGAGGCCAGATTCGACGCGGGCGGCGGGGCGAACCTGGTCGCGATGGCAATCCGGATTCCGGCCGGCACCCAGCTCGACCCGGGGCATGTCGTGCTCGAGTTCGACGTGAAATATCTGTGCAATCACGACGACGAGCGAACCGACCGCGGCACCAACAATCACGGCTTCACGATCCATCTCTCGGTCAACAGCGCGGTCCAGGCGAGCCTGGTCGGCACCGAGCCCGATTTCGGCGAGATCGGCATGCTCAGCGACCTCGACGTCGCCGGCGCGGGGCCCTCGGTCACCCAGCGGCGGCACTATCTGCGGGTCGCCGGCACCGGCCCCTATGAGGTCAATGTCGTCTCACAGAACGGCTGGCGGATGACCGCGACCGGCGCGCCAAGCGGCAACGCCGCCGAGCGGATCGCCTATCGCTACGAATTGCTCGACCAGACGCTCGACAGCGGCCGGCCGAACTTCACGCCCGTGCGCTGCGAGGCGAGCGGCGTCAGCGGGGAGAATATCGCCATGACCGCGACGCTGACCCAAGGGGGTCTCGGCAAGGTCCCCTCGCCCGGCTATCGCGACATCATCACCGTCACCGTCACCCCGCTGGCGGTCTGGGTCAGCGGCACCGTGCGATGCGATTAGGGCCGGCCTTCGAGGGGGATCGCCACCCCCTCTTCGTCATGCCGGGCTCGACCCGGCATCCACCTTCCGTCCTGCGCTGGTGCCGAAGCAGGTGGACCCCGGATCAAGTCCGGGGTGACGAGGTTTGGGAGTTTGCCGAAGTCGAACGATACGCTGTGGAAAACTCCGCTTTGGCCTTCGACTTCGTACCGGCTTCGTCTTAGGCTCGCGCTCGTGACCGAGTCAGACGAGGATTTCGAGCTGGAGAGCGCGCCCGCGTCGGCCGAGCGGCTGACGCTCGACCTCGACGGCTGGGAGGGGCCGCTCGATCTGCTGCTGACCCTGGCGCGTACGCAGAAGGTCGATCTCGCCAAAATCTCGATCCTCGCGCTCGTCGAGCAATATCTGGCGTTCATCGCCGACGCGAAGAAGCTGAGGCTCGAGATCGCCGCCGATTATCTGGTGATGGCGGCCTGGCTGGCTTACCTCAAATCCTGCCTGCTGCTGCCGAAGGAGGCGGGGATCGACCCAAGCCCCGAGGAGCTGGCGATGCGGCTGCAGTTCAGGCTGCAGCGGCTCCAGGCGATGCGCGAGGCGGGCGCCCGGCTGATCGGCCGCGACCGGATCGGCCGCGATGTCTTTCTCCGGCCCGCGCCCGAGGGGCTGAAGGTGGTCCGGCGTTCGGCCTGGCAGGCCGATCTCTACGACCTCATTTCCGCCTACGGCATCGTCCGGGCGCGGACCGAGCCTTCGGTCCACGTCATCGCCCGCCGGCCGGTCATGGCGCTGGACGAGGCGATCCACCGGCTGGAGACGATGATCGGCACCCGGGTGGACTGGACCGCGCTGGAGGCGTTCCTGCCCGAGACGCAGGATCCGGAGTTCCGCAGATCGGCGCTGGCGTCGAGCTTCGTCGCGACGCTGGAGCTGGCGCGGCTCGGCAAGCTGGCGCTGCGGCAGGAGGCGGTGTTCGCGCCGCTCTACGTGAGGGCGGCATGAGGGTAGCCGTCCGCCGGGGAACAAGAGGGGGCGAGGGCCGCATGAGGGAGATGGACGATGGCCTGCGCGCGGTCGAGGCGACCCTGTTCGCCGCGGCGGAGCCGCTCAGCGCCGAGGACATCGCGCTTTATGTCGGCGAGGGCGTCGACGTGCGGGCGGCCCTGGCCGAGCTCGAAGGCCATTATGCCGGGCGCGGGGTCGAGCTGGTCGAGCGCGGCGGGCGCTGGCATTTCCAGACCGCTGCGGATTTGGCCCACATCCTGCGCCGCGAGCGCGAGGAGAGCCGCAGGCTGAGCCGCGCCGCGGTCGAGACGCTGGCGATCATCGCCTATCACGAGCCGGTCAGCCGCGCCGAGATCGAGGCGATCCGCGGCGTGCAGATCTCGCGCGGCACGCTCGACGTGCTGATGGAGGCGGGCTGGGTCCGCCCCGCCGGCCGGCGCGAGGTGCCGGGGCGACCGCTGACTTATGCGACGACTCAGGAATTCTTGACCCATTTCGGGCTAAAGAGCCGTCGCGACCTGCCCGGGATCGACGATCTCAAGGCCGCCGGGCTGCTCGATCCGGTCGATACCGCGCTCGAGCGGCTGGGGCTGGAAGGGGCCGACGAGGCCGGGGAAGACGAGGAAAATGAGGCGGAACTGGAAACTGACGGCGAAGAAGCCTAGATTCGGGTCCGCACTGGGAGATTTTTAATGGGTGGTTTCAGCCTCTGGCATTGGCTCATCGTCGGCGTCGTCATCCTCTTGCTGTTCGGAAAAGGCCGCTTTTCCGACATGATGGGCGACGTCGCCAAGGGCCTGAAGAGCTTCAAGAAGGGGATGAGCGAGGACGAGGAGCTCGAACAGAGGCGGCTGACCGCCGAGCGGACCGCGCAGGCCCAGCCGGTGCCGCCGCCGGCGTCCGCGCCCACGGCCGAGGTGACGCCGGCGGCCGCGCCGGTGGCGACGCCCGACGCCGACCGTCAGGCCTGAGTCGGCCCTCAACGGGGCACAAGCGCCATGTTCGGGATCGATTCCGCCGAGCTTCTGATCATCGCGGTGGTCGCCCTGGTGGTGATCGGGCCGAAGGACCTGCCGCGGGTGATGCGCACCGTCGGCCAATGGGTCGGCCGCGCCCGCGGCATGGCCCGCCATTTCCGCTCGGGCCTCGACACGATGATGCGCGAATCCGAGCTCGAGGAAATGGAGAAGAGCTGGCAGGCGCATAACGAGGAGATCATGCGCGCCCATCCGCCGGCCGCACCCGACGGCAAGCCGGCCGAGCCGGACTGGGCGCCGCCGGTGCCGGCGCTGGAGAGCGAGCCGGCCGGGGAAGCGCCGGCGCCCCCGCCGGCCAAGGCGGCGAAACCCAAGGCGCCGCCGCGCAAGCGCGCCGCGCCGATCCCGGCCGGCCCCGCCGCGCCGCCCGCCGGCGATCCGCGGTGACCGACCTCGACCGCAATGCCGCCGAGGAGCCCGACGAGCTCGACGAGAGCAAGGCGCCCCTGCTCGACCATCTGATCGAGCTCAGGCGCCGGCTGCTCTGGTGCGTGCTGACGCTTGCGGTCGCGTTCGGGGTCTGCCTCTATTTCGCCCGGCCGATCTTCGCCTTCCTGGTCCAGCCCCTGCTCGCGGCCGGGCAGGACCGGCTGATCTACACGGCGGTGTTCGAGGCCTTCTTCGTCGAGATCAAGGTCGCCTTCTTCGCCGCGGCGATGGTGTCCTTTCCGATCATCGCCAACCAATTGTGGCAGTTCGTCGCGCCCGGCCTCTACAAGAAGGAGAAACGGGCGTTCGCGCCCTTCCTGATCCTGACCCCCTTCCTGTTCCTGTGCGGCGCCGCGCTCGCTTATTACGTGGCGATGCCGGTCGCCCTGCATTTCCTGCTCGGCTACGAAGGCGATATCGGCGGCGTGCAGCAGGAGGCGCTGCCCGGCGTCGGCAATTACCTGTCCTTCGTCACCCGCTTCATCTTCGGCTTCGGCATCGCCTTCCTGCTGCCGGTGCTGCTGATGCTGCTCGAAAAGGCCGGGCTGGTGACGCGCCAACAGCTCAAGCGCGGCCGGCGCTACGCGATCGTCATCGCCTTCATCGTCGCCGCGGTGCTGACCCCGCCCGACATGATCTCGCAGCTGCTGCTCGCCGTGCCCCTGGTCATCCTCTACGAGGTGTCGCTGATCGCGATCTGGTTCACCGAGCGGCGGCGCGCGCGCGTCGGCGGCAGGGCCGATTAAAAAAGGCGCCGCCCGGGGGCGGCGCCTCGATGAAGCCCAAAGGCGTCGGTCAGCAATTGTTGTCGACATTGTCGGCACAGTCGCCGACGGATTCGACGTCGTCGGCAGCGCCGCGCACGGTGTTGCAGGCGGTGGCGAGCATGAGCGTGCTCGACAGCGCCAGAATCGCGAAAAGCTTCTTCATCGACCGTCTCCCAAAACCTCTCCTCGCGGCAGGAACGCGCCGGGAGCAGGGACTGCACCTCAATGCCCGCTCGCCGCTTCGGTTCCGCGCCCGTGACGAAACGGGCGCCGGGCGCGGCGAAGCAAAGGAGAAAGCGGGGAAAGAAATTGGGCCCGGAAGCGCTACCGGGGGGGGGAGGTTAGCGCGTCCGGGCCCATGTCTTGGATAGCGAGAGCGGGGGGGCAAAAGGTCACTATCCGAACCGCTCAACGACGAGCGGGCGGGGGAGTTCCACGCCGATGCGAAATTTTTTCGCGAACCGGCGATTTTTCCGGCCGCGCGAACCGCCGTGCAACTAGGCTCTTGTCAGGGGGGCCAAAGGACCGCACGATGCGAGGCGGATAGACGAGCCATCGGGGGAACCACGACATGAAGGCCTTGACCATCTCGCTCGGCTGCGCGCTGCTGATGCTTGCCGGCTGCGCCAGTGAAGAGGACCAGCTCGAAAATGCGATCCGCGAGAATCTGGCGTCGCGCGGCACCGTCAAGCAGGTCGAGCTCACCAAGACCGACAATGACAATATGAACGGCTTCGCCGTCGTCCAGACCGCGACCGGCGAGGGACGGATGAACTGCTCCGCCCAGCGCACCTCCGGCTCCAATTTCAACTGGCGCTGCGTTCCGACCATCGACGAGGCGATGCTGACCCAGATGGAGAACACCATCCGCCAGTCCCTCGCCGAGCAGGTGACCGTGCTCGCCGTCGACATGAGCCGCCGGGACGACGATCATATGACCGGCTATGCGCAGGTTCGCGACGGCGACGGCGACGAAGGGCGGGTCAATTGCACCGCCACCCGCGAGACCGGCGGCAACGGCAATTTCAACTGGGAATGCGCGCCGCCCGCAGCCGCCCCGGCCGAGGCCGCGGCGGAATAGGCCTGCAGGCCGCGGCTCAGCCTTCCTCGGGCGCCAGCGTGCCGATCCGCACCGCGTAGCGGCCGGCGGCCGAATCGCGGTCGAGGGCGGAGCGGAGCTGGCGGGCGAGGCCGGTGATGATCCGCTCGAACCGGTCCTCCAGCGCCGGATCGCAATCGACCGGGCCGGCGAGGCTGTCGACCTCGACCGCGAGCCTGGCGCAAGCCGGCTCCTCCGGATCGAGCGCCACCGAAACCGCCGAGGCGCCGCAGAGCATGCCGAACTCGACGATCTCGGTGATCAGGAAGGCCACCGACACGGCGACGTCCTGAGTGACGTGAAGCGAGGCGATGTCGAGCCGGATCTGCATCCCCGCGGCCCCCGCCGGCGCGGTGGCGCGCAGGTTGGCGGCGAGCTCGGAGATCAGCGGCTTCAAGGCGACTCCGCGATTATCCTCGAGCTCGGCATAATGGTTGCGGTGGACGACGGCGAGCGCGTCGACCCGGCGCTGGATCGAGGCGTAAGCGGCGGCGACCGCCTCGTTCGCCGAGCCGCGCGAATGCAGGTTCAACAGCGAGGCGACGACCTGCAGGTTGTTCTTGACCCGGTGGTGGACCTCGCGGACCAGCCGCTTCTGCCGGGCGACCGCGGCCTCCAGCTCGGCCTCGTGCCGGGCAACGGTCCGGGTCACCCGGTCGAACGCCTCGCCGAGCGCGCCGATCTCCTGCGCGGGGGTGCGCAACGGCGGCAGATCGAGGCCGCGGTCGCCGGGCTTGTAGGCGGCGATCACCCCCTGGATGCGGCGGAGCGGGCTCAGCAGCAGCCGCTGCACCAGGATCCAGCCGACCAGCGACGCCCACAGCCACATCAGCACCGGCGAGAGGATGGCGAGCACCTCGCTGGCGCTGATCGGCGGCGCCCCGACGCGGATGCGCAGCGCATATTCGCCGTTGATGAAGGGAAAGTCCGCCCGGATCTCGCCGGCCTGGCGGGACGACCGGCGCGGACGGAGCGGCATGATCCGCTCGCCCTGGACGAGCTCGAGCGCGAAATCGTCGTCGATCGCCGGCGTGTCGATCACGCGCGCCAGCGCCTCGCGGCGATATTCGGCGACGCCTTCGACGGCGCCGACAGGGTCGTAGAGGAAGACGACGAGCCGGTCCGCGGACGGCGAGACGATCACCCGGCCGATCTGGCCGTTCGACGGCAGCGGCGCGGGCGGGCGGAAGCCCGGCGAAACGCACCGCGCCCGCGGCTCTCCGGCATAAAGCGCGAAGCGGCCCGGGGTGTTCGGGGCCCGGTCGAGCCGGCCGAGCGTCCGCGCGCAGATGCCGGTCGCGTCGTCCGCTTCGAGCAGCGCATCGCGCGCGGCGCGGATGGTGAAGGCGTTGCGCGACAGCGCGAGGGTGAAGCGCTGGACGTGGATGGCGAGCAGGCCCTGCGCCTCGACATGCGCCTTTTCGCGATTGGCGCGGGCGTTCTCGACCGACGCCATCACCGCGATGATGCCGAGCGGCAGCAGCCCGACGCTGAGGATGATCCACATCTTGAAGCCGGTCGACAGCCGGTCCCAGCGCGAGGGTTTCGGGACGGCCGCTTCGGCGCTCGCGACGGGCGCGTCCCTCACGGCAAGCTAACCCAGCTTGCCGAGCAGGTCGAGCATCTCCGGAGGGATGTCCTCCTTGAGGGTGCGGTCATAGGCCGAGCGCAGCGCATCGCCGACGTCGTGGCCGGAGGAGCGCTTGCTGCGGCGGCGTCGGTCGGGGGAATGGCGGATAGTCTTCTCTTCTTTATCGGACAAAATCATTCACCCCTCACGGCAGCGCCGCCCGCTATCTTCCAAGCCTGTCAGAGAGCCCCGGTACCGGCCGTCCCCGCTGAACAGACGCACACAGTCGGCGGCCCCGAATAATCAGGCCGCGCGAGCATTGGAAACAAAAAACTCCGACGATTGTTCCACTCTGGCGCGAGGACGGGGCGGGGCCGCCTTATCCTGCTTGTTGCACCACCGTCACGGCTTGCAATCGGACGGCGGCGCAACCAATAGGCCCGAAGGTATCGTAAAGGAGTCGCACCCACCATGTCGCTTGGCCAGGAACTCGCGCCGCATCTTCCCTTTCTCCGCCGCTACGCCCGCGCGCTGACCGGCACCCAGGCGCATGGCGACGCCTTCGTCCGGGCCACTCTCGAGGCGATCGTCGCCGCGCCCGACGCTTTCCCGCGCGACGTCGATCCGCGGCTCGGCCTCTATCGCACCTTCCACGCCATCTGGTCCTCGGCCAATGTCGAGGAAGAGCCGGGCCATGCCGATCCGGACCAGCCCGAAGGGATCGCCCACGCGCGGCTGTCGCGGATCACGCCGCTCTCGCGCCAGGCGCTGCTGCTGACCGCGATGGAAGGCTTCACCCCCGAGGATGCCGGCTATCTGATCGGCGCCTCGGCCGAGGAGGTTGAGAATCTCGTCGCCGAAGCGCTCGCCGAGATCGAGCGGCAGACCCGGGCCGACGTGCTGATCATCGAGGACGAGCCGATCATCGCGATGGACATCGAGACCATCGTCCGCGACCTCGGCCACAACGTCACCGGCGTCGCCGTCACCCGGGACGAAGCGGTCAGCCAGGCGCTGGCGAACCGGCCGGGCCTGGTCCTCGCCGACATCCAGCTCGCCGACGACAGCTCCGGGATCGACGCGGTCAAGGACATCCTGTCCGAGTTCGCGGTGCCGGTGATCTTCATCACCGCCTTCCCCGAGCGCCTGCTGACCGGCGAGCGGCCCGAGCCGACCTTCCTGATCACCAAGCCGTTTCAGCGCTCGACGGTGAAGGCGGCGATCGCCCAGGCTTTGTTCTTCGACACCGCGACCATTCCTGCCTGACGAAGTAACTGTCGCCGTCGCGGGGAACCCGGGCATCCAGCACGCGTTGCCCGCTGTAACGAATGGAACTCCAAGCGGGACGATCACAGGCGATGGACGACGAACAGCATGTCAGCACCACCGAGGCGCGCGCCGGCAGCACGCCCCATATGACGCGCTACATCCTCATCTGGGGCTTGCTCCTGGTTATTGTCGCCTTCGTGGTGGTGTTGTTAGTCTGGCGGTAAATCCTATCTCAGGAGCAGGCGGCGGCGCCGGCCGGCGCTGAAACCGCGACAGTCGAAAAAATTGCACGAGGGGCAGCATTGATGGCGGGCGAGCAGCCGGCACAATCCGGAGACGGCGCGGGAAGCGGGGGCGAATGGGCGCCGCTGCCCGACGACGAATTCAAGGACCAGCTCGCCCAGGTGATCCCCCACCTGCGCGCCTTCGGCCGCTCGCTTTCGGGCAGCCGCGACCTCGCCGACGACCTCGTCCAGGAAACCCTGCTGAAGGCCTGGGCGGCGCGCAAGCGCTTCCAGGCCGGCACCAACATGCGCGCCTGGACCTTCATCATCCTGCGGAACCTGTTCCTCAGCCAGATGCGCCGAGCCCGGTTCAAGGGCGAGTGGGACGATATCACCGCGTCGAAGATCCTGGCCGCTCCGGCCAGCCAGGACCGCCATATCGAGCTTGGCGACATGCAGCGCGCGCTGATGCATCTGCCCCAGCCGCAGCGCGAGGCACTCATCCTGGTGGGCGCCGGCGGCTTTGCGTATGAAGAGGCCGCCGAGATTTGCGGCTGTGCGGTCGGAACGATCAAGAGCCGCGTCGCCCGCGGCCGCGTCGCGCTCGAACAGCTGCTATCGAGCGGCAAGCTGCCGTCGCGCCGCCAGCACCGGACCGATCCCGGTAAATCGGCGCTCCAGACGATCATGGGCGAGGTCGACGCACTCAGTCGCGATCACGAGCATCCACCAGGGACCGGGGAACAGGACTCCTAGTTCAGGCGGCGCAGCAGATCGTCGAAATCGTGGCTGGACGGTTCGTGCGCCGCTGCCAGGAAGGCGCGGCGCAGCGCGGCTGTGATGCCGGCCTGCGTCGGACTGACGTCGACCTGAATGATTCGGCGATCGATGACGTTGAAATCCGGCGCGGAATGAGAATCTCGTTCCACCTTCATTATCGAGAGAACGACCGACAGCCGACGGAAGTTTCGTGGGAATCGCGCGTGAAACCGTGAAAAGGGGCCGGATGAGTCGCGATTCTCCGACGATTGACCGGGCGGAAGCGCTGCGCCGCGCTCAAGAGCATAGCCCGTTTCTCCGTGACTCCATCGTGGGGCGCCGAGAGATTGCCGACGCCTTCCTGACCCTCGGCGCAGCCGGCGCCGCGACCCTCGCTCTGCAGGCCTCTGGTGATGATCTGGCCGCGTCGCTGCGCCGGCGCCGGCAGGGCCTCGCGCTTGCAATCGCGCTCGGCGACCTTTCAGGCGAGCTCTCGCTGGAGCAGGTGACCAAGCTCCTCTCGGACTTTGCCGACAGCTCCATCGACCAGGCGATCCACGCCGCGATCGTGGAGCGGGTTCCGGACGCCGATCCGCAAGGCTTTGCCGTCATCGCCATGGGCAAGCTCGGAAGCCACGAGCTCAACTATTCGTCGGACGTCGACCTGCTGCTGCTGTTCGATCCGGACACTCTCCCGAAGCGCGGCCGCGACGAGGCCGGCGAAGCGGCCGTCCGGATCGGCGGTCGGCTGATCGAGCTGCTGCAGAAGCGAACCGAGGACGGTTACGTCCAGCGCGTCGACCTGCGCCTGAGACCGTCGCCGGAAGTGACTCCGATCGTGCTATCGGTGAACGCCGCCATTTCGCACTATGAGTCGAGCGCTCTGCCGTGGGAACGTGCCGCTTTCATCCGCGCCCGGGCCGCAGGCGGCGATGTGGCCCTCGGACAGCGCTTCCTCGATGCCATTCAGCCGTTCGTGTGGCGGCGCTCGCTCGACTTCGGAGTGATTGAGGAAGTGCGCCAGATTTCGGCGCGGATCCGCGACCATTTCGCGCAGGGAGCGAATATCGGGCCCGGCTACGATCTGAAGCGCGGCCGCGGCGGCATCCGCGAGGTCGAATTCTTCGTCCAGATCCAGCAGATGATCCATGGCGGCCGGGATGCGAGCGTGCGCGAGCCGGCGACTCTCGACGCGATCGCGGCGCTTGATGCGGCGGACCGCCTCGACCAAGGGCACGCACAGGAGCTTGCCGCGGCTTATCGACTGCTGCGTACCGTCGAGCACCGGGTGCAGATGGTCGACGACGCGCAAACGCATTTGCTGCCGAAAGATCCGACCGCGCTGGACAATGTAGCCCGCCTGCATGGGCTCGGTGACGGTGCGGCCTTGCTCGACTTGCTGCGGCCGCACGTCGAAAACGCGGGGCGGATCTTCGACGGGCTCGCGCCCGACGAGGGCGCACGCCTGTCGAACGATCCGAACATTGTCGCTCGCGAGCTCGCACAACTTGGCTTCGCCGATGTCGAGACGGCGCCGACATAGGTATGCTGCTCGGCCGACAGCTTTGTGTCGGCCAGCAGCTTGGCCATCCCCATGATGCCGTTCATCGGCGTGCGGATTTCGTGACTGACGGTGGCGAGGAAACGCGATTTCGCCTGGCTCGCGAACTCGGCCCGCTCGCGGGCGGCGATCAGCGCGGTCTCGGCGCGCTTGCGTGCGGTGATGTCGCGGGCGATGGCGCGA
>Ga0207682_10001151_pt1 | contig 12259 bp, 11 predicted proteins | sample KBSM63metaG_FD_184332 | JGI IMG/M metagenome (GOLD analysis project Ga0207682, IMG submission 184332) | Miscanthus rhizosphere microbial communities from Kellogg Biological Station, Michigan, USA - KBS M6-3 metaG (SPAdes) (version 2) | ecosystem: Host-associated > Plants > Roots > Rhizosphere >... | reverse complement strand
CAATAGCATCCGCCTTCGAGCTTCATGACGTCCCGTCTTAGTCCTTCGGCGGCACGAACATGTAGCCGACGCCGCGCACGGTGCGGATCGCGTCGGGGTGCGAGGGGTCGACCTCGATCTTGCGGCGCAGCCGCGTGATACGCAGGTCGATGGCGCGATCGAACGCTTCCATCTCGCGATGCGCGGTCACTTCCAGCAACCAGTCGCGATTGAGCGGCCGGTTCGGATTTTCCGCGAATACCTTCAGCAGATCGAGTTCGCTCGCCGCGAGCGTCTCCTCGTCACCCGAGGCGGGATCGATCAATACGCGTTTTTCCAGATCGAGCACGCGGCGACCCATGCGCACCCGCGGGCCGGTATTCGCCGTCGCGCCGGTGGTGCGGCGGAGCACGCTTTTCACCCGCGCGAGCAATTCGCGCGGCTCGAACGGTTTTGCGATGTAATCGTCCGCGCCGGTCTCGAGGCCGACGACGCGGTCCACCGTGTCGGCGGCGGCGGTCACCATGATGATACCGATGCGCCCGGAACGCTCGCGCAGCCACCGCGCGAGCACGAAACCGTCTTCGCCCGGAAGCCCGACATCGAGCAGCACCAGGGCCGGCAGTTCCCGCTCGAGCAGTTTGCGCAATGCGGTGCCGCCGTCGGCGCCACTCACGCGGAAGTTCTGACGGCCGAGATAATCGACCAGCAGCTGACGCTGCGCCGCCTCATCCTCGACAACAACGATATGCGGGCGATGATCCATGCCGCCGAAAGTCCCGTCCCACTAGAGATTATTCAGCAATCCTGCCGAAAGGCCGCTGCCCTGCCGTGGCCGGACAGTATCTCCGGGCGCCCAAAATGCAATTCCAATAGATGTCACGGCTATTGTTCCCTGAAAACTCGCAGAAAACTCTTCGAAATGCCGAGCAGTCGGCGACTTCGCGCCCGGATTGTATTATGATACGCGGCGCACCGGCGCCGATTGACTATCGGCACGGCTGGAATGATTCGCGCGCTGCTCAGCCGGTGTCTGAGGCGTGGCGGGTTACCTTTTCACCCGTTTTCGACCACTCGACGACCGTCCCGGCCTCGTTGTCGAGCAACATCTGCAACTGGAAATACCGAATGGTCGGCGGCGCTCCGGTCCGCTGTTCGACACCGGCGCGCCATGCGGCATCGTGCGCTGCTTCGGCCGCTTCGCGTGTCGGCCATACGTAAAGCCCGCCGCATTCCCGCCCGTCGTCGGACAGCAGGAAATGTTTGCGCAACAGATCCGGGGTTGCCTGCCAGCGCGGGATGACGGCGCGCGCATCTTTCAGGATGTCGTCCCAGTCCGCGTCTGGCGGCGCATTGAAGGTTACAAGTTCGACGATCATCGATGCTACATCGCTTCCACCTGCACCACACCCGGCACCGCCTTGATGGCGCCGGCAATCTGCGGCGAGACTTTGTAGCGGCCGGGAAGCTTCACCTCGACATCGGTATCCTTGTCGAGCATCAGCACCATCGTGATCTCGGCGTCGCCTTTGTCGCTCGCGGATCGCGAAGGTCCGACGCGCGCCGGCTCAAGCCGCTTGGCGACGCTTTCGATCGGCTGATCCGAATTCAAGAACACGCGCAGGCCCTTCTGCAGCTTCTCGGCCGCGACATCGAGCGGTTCGACCGTCTGGACGCGCGCGCGCACGTCGTCGCCTTGCGCTTCGGCGGTGAGCATCAGCAGCACGGCTTTGCCGGGCTCCAGCAGGTCGCGGTACTGCATCAGGCCTTCCTGGAAGATGACCGCCTCGTAGTGGCCAGACGGATCGGAGAATTCCAGAATGCCCATCTTGTTGCCGGTCTTGGTGCGCCGTTCGGTGCGCGCCACCACCGTGCCGGCGACGCGGCCCGCGGTCGCTCCTTGCTTCACCGAATTGCAGAACGTCGTCCAGCGCTGAACCTTCAGCCGTTCAAGGATCGCAGCGTAATCGTCGAGCGGGTGGCCAGAGAGGAAGAAGCCGATTGCGTCGAACTCGCGCTGCAGCCGCTCCGCCGGCAACCACGGTTGCGTCGCCGGCATGCGCAATTCCTCGCGCGTCGCAGCTCCTCCGAACAATTCGTTCTGCCCGACAACGGCGTCCTCGTGGCGGCGCTGCGCCGCCGCGAGGATCACGTCGACGCCCGCATGCACGCGCGCGCGGTTGCTGTCCAGCGCATCGAATGCACCGGCCGCGCTCAGGCTTTCCAGCACGCGCTTGTTGATCGCGCGCGGATTGACGCGGCTGGCGAAGTCCGTCACGTCGCGGAACAGCTTCTCGCTGCGCGCCTCCACGATCGCCTTGACGGCTTCCCGCCCGACACCTTTCAGCGCTGCCAGCGAATAGTGGATCGTGCCGCCCTCGACGTCGAAGTGCGCGTCCGAGCGATTGACCGACGGCGGCTCGACTTTGACGCCGAGGCGCTCGGCCTCAGCGCGGAATTCCGACAGCTTGTCGGTATTCGCCATGTCGTAGGTCATCGACGCAGCGAGGAACTCGACCGGATAATTCGCCTTCATGTAGGCGGTTTGGTAGGCCACGAGCGCGTAAGCCGCCGCGTGGCTCTTGTTGAAGCCGTAGTCGGCAAAGCGCGCCAGCAGCTCGAAGATCGCTTCCGCCTGTCCCTTCTCGACGCCGTCGTTAACCGCGCCTTCGACGAAGCGCTTGCGTTGCGCTTCCATTTCGCTCCGGATCTTTTTTCCCATCGCCCGGCGCAGCAGGTCGGCTTCGCCGAGCGAGTAGCCCGACAGCCGTCGCGCGGCTTCCATCACCTGCTCCTGATAGACGATGACGCCGAACGTCTCGCGCAGCACCGGCTCGAGCTTCGGGTGAATGTATTCGGGCTGCTCCTTGCCGTGCTTGCGCGCGCAATAGGTCGGGATGTTCGCCATCGGACCGGGACGATAGAGCGCGACCAGCGCAATGATGTCCTCGAAACGATCGGGTTGCATCTCCATCAGGGCGCGGCGCATGCCCTGCCCTTCCACCTGGAAGATGCCGACCGTCTCGCCGCGCGCGAGCATGGCGTAGCTCTTCGCGTCGTCGAGCGGGATGCCGAGCAGATTGAGCTCGATGCCGCGCCGTTTGAGCAGTTCGACCGCGGTCTTGAGCACGCTCAGCGTCTTCAAGCCGAGGAAGTCGAACTTCACCAACCCCGCCTGCTCGACCCATTTCATGTTGAACTGGGTCACCGGCAGGTCGGATTTCGGATCGCGATACATCGGCACCAGTTCGGCGAGCGGACGGTCGCCGATCACGATGCCGGCCGCATGGGTCGAAGCGTGGCGATGCAGTCCCTCAAGCTTCTTGGCGATGTCGAAGGCGCGCCGCACCACCGGCTCGGCGTCGCGCGCCGCCTGCAGGCGCGGCTCCTCGTCGATTGCGCGCGCGAGCGTCACCGGCGCGGCCGGGTTCATCGGCACCAGCTTGCACAGCTTGTCGACCTGCCCGTAAGGCATTTCCAGCACGCGGCCGACGTCGCGCAACACGCCGCGCGCCTGCAGGGTGCCGAAAGTGATGATCTGCCCGACCTGATCGCGCCCGTAGCGGCCTTGCACGTAGTCGATCACCTCATTGCGGCGGTCCTGACAGAAGTCGATATCGAAGTCCGGCATCGACACGCGTTCCGGATTGAGGAAGCGCTCGAACAGGAGCCCGAAGCGGATCGGATCGAGGTCCGTGATGGTCAGCGCATAGGCGACCAGCGAGCCTGCGCCCGAGCCGCGCCCCGGCCCGACCGGAATGCCGCGCGATTTCGCCCATTGGATGAAGTCCGCGACGATCAGGAAGTAACCCGGATATTTCATCCCCTCGATGACCCCGAGCTCGAAATCGAGCCGCGCGCGGTAGTCGTCGATCGTCAGCCCCGACGCGAGACCGAGCGTCTCGACGCGGCGCTTGAGACCGTCCTCGGCCTGGCGGCGCAGCTCCGCCGCCTCGTCGACCGCCGAGCCGTCTTCAGCGGTGAAGCGCGGCAGGATCGGCTTGCGCGTCCTCGGACGGAACGCACAGCGCTGCGCGATCTCGACCGTCGAGGCGAGCGCCTCGGGCAGATCGGCGAACAGCGCCGCCATTTCGCTGCGCGACTTGAAGTAATGCTCGGTGGAGAGCTGGCGCCGCTCGGTCTCGGCGATGATGCGGCCTTCGGCAATGCAAATCAGCGCGTCGTGCGCCTCGAAGTCCTCGCGCCGCGCGTAGAACGGCTCGTTCGCCGCGACGAGCGGCAGATTGTTGGTGTAGGCGAGATCGAGCAGCGCGGCCTCGACCTGCCTTCCTTCCGGAAGCCCGTGACGCTGGAGCTCGACATAAAGCCGGTCCCCGAAGATCGCGGCAAGCCCCGCGCAACGCGCCGCCGCAAGCTCGGTCTGGCCCGCCGCGACCGCGAGATCGAGCGGACCGCCCGGGCCTGCCGTGAGCGCGATCAACCCTTGATGCAGCCCGCCAAGCATCGCGAGCTTCACATGCGCGGGCTCACCCGACGGCGTGTCCAGAAATGCGCGCGAAGTGAGCCGCATCAGGTTGCCGTAACCGTCCTCGTTCGCGGCGAGCAACACAACGCGCGGATGCTTGACCGAATGACCGCCGTGGCGCGGCGCTTCCTGATCGCCGAAATCGACCGAGATCGCGCAGCCGATGATCGGCTGGATGCCCGAGCCGGCAAGTTTGTCGGAAAATTCGAGCGCGCCGAACATGTTGTCGGTGTCGGTCAGCGCAAGAGCCGGCTGGCGATCAGCCTTCGCAAGCTCGGCGAGCCGCGCGATCGTCAGCGCGCCCTCGAGCAGCGAATAAGACGAGTGCACATGCAGGTGCACGAAGCCAGGGTCGGACACGGGTTCCTCGTGATTCTCACGCCAACCCAAACTGGGGCGGCAGTCCGTCCGAGTCCAATGACTTTCCGCCGCTCTCCCCGGCTTCCGGGGCGCACATTGGCGCCTCACAGCACCGCGATGACCTGCGCCCAGATCGCGATCATGCCGACAAAAAGTGCCAGCGAGGTCACGGCGGCGACTTCTTCCATGGCTGATTTGAGCATCGGTTCCTCCTGAGAACATAGGAAGAACATTGTTCCTATTATGTTCTAAGAGTCAATCGGGGAATTTCGCCTGTCTCAGCGCCATGGTTAGCGGCTGATTAACGTTTCCCGCGTGACGAAGCCTCGGAATCGATTCTCGAATTTCGGATCTGACCCGCCCATCAACTGACCTCCACCACCCTGCCCTCCTTCAAGGTGACGCGCCGGTCCATGCGGGCCGCAAGCTCCATGTTGTGGGTGGCGACCACCGCGGCCAATCCCGACGCGCGCACGAGCTGCGACAGGGCGCCGAACACGTGGCCCGAGGTGCGCGGGTCGAGATTTCCGGTCGGCTCGTCGGCGAGCAGGATACGCGGTGCATTCGCGACCGCGCGCGCGATCGCGACGCGCTGCTGCTCGCCACCGGAAAGCTGCGACGGGCGGTGCTCGAGCCGCTCGCCCAATCCGAGATAGCCCAGGAGCTCCGTAGCGCGCTTGCGCGCTTCCTTTTTGGAGAGACCGCGGATCATCTGCGGCAGCATCACGTTCTCCACCGCCGAGAACTCCGGCAGCAGGTGGTGAAACTGATAGACGAATCCGATCTCGGTGCGCCGGATGCGCGTGCGCTCGGCGTCGGACAGCGAGGTGGTGGCGGTGCCGTCGATATAGACCTCGCCGCTGTCGGGATGTTCGAGCAGGCCCGCGATGTGCAGGAGCGTCGACTTGCCGGTGCCGGACGGTGCGATCAGCGCGACCGACTGGCCCGGCCATACCGCAAGTTCGGCGGATTTCAGGATATCCAGCGTCGCGGCGCCCTGGTGGTACCGCCGCTCGATCGCGTGCAGGAAGACCGAAGGCTCCTTGTCCTTGTTGTCCTTGCGCGCCGCATCACTCATAGCGCAGCGCCTCGACCGGATCGAGCCGCGCCGCGCGCCAGGACGGATAGAGCGTGGCGAGCAGCGACAGCGTCAGCGCCATCACCACCACGGCGGTGGTTTCGCCCACGTCCATCTCGGCCGGCAGGCGCGAGAGGAAGTAGAGCTCGGGCGAGAACAGCTCCGTCCGCGTCATCCACGAGAGGAACTGGCGGATCGACTCCACGTTCTGGCAGATCACAAGCCCGAGCAGAAATCCCGCGATCGTGCCGACCACGCCGATCGACGCGCCGGTGATCAGGAAGATGCGCATTACCGAGCCCTGCGTCGCGCCCATGGTGCGCATGATCGCGATGTCGCCGCCCTTGTCCTTCACCAGCATGATCAGCCCGGAAATGATGTTCAGCGCCGCGACCAGGATGATCAGCGTGAGGATCAGGAACATCACATTGCGCTCGACTTGCAGCGCGTTGAAGAAGGTCGCGTTGCGCTGGCGCCAGTCGATCATGAAGATCGGACGGTTGGCGGCGTCGGTGACGAGACGGCGAAAGCTCTCGATGCGATCCGGGTTGGTGGTGTAGACCTCGATCGCCGTCACGTCGCCGGAGCGGTTGAAGTACAGCTGCGCCTCGGGCAGCGGCATGAACACGATCGCGCCGTCATATTCCGACATGCCGATCTCGAACACCGCCGCAACCTTGTAGGTTTTTATCCGCGGCGTGGTGCCCATCGGCGTCACCGCGCCGCGCGGCGCCACCAGCGTGATGTTGTCGCCCGCGCGAACCGACAGCTGATCGGACAGCCGCCGCCCGATCGCGAGGCCCTGGCCGCCGTCGAAACCTTCGAGGGTCCCCTGCTTGAGATTATTCGCGACCGATCCGAGCTTGACCAGATCGGCGGAGCGGATGCCGCGCACCAGCACGCCGGCTGAATTGAACGGCGAGGACGCGAGCGCCTGGCCTTCGACGATCGGCGCGGCAAGCCGGATGCCGCCGACGGCGGAGATACGCTGCGCGACCGCGTCCCAGTCGGTCAGCGGCGTCTCCAGCGGCTGCACCAGCAGGTGGCCGTTGAGCCCGAGTATCTTGTCAAGCAGCTCTTTGCGGAAACCGTTCATCACCGCCATGACGATGATGAGGGTCGCGACGCCGAGCATGATGCCGAGGAACGAGAAGCCCGCAATGACCGAGATGAATCCTTCCCTGCGCCGCGAGCGCAGATAGCGCAGCGACAGCATCCATTCGAAAGGAGCGAAGGGCCGGGTCCCGGTGGGGTCGCTCATCAATATCCGTCCAGTTCCGGCATTTCACCCGATTCTGCCGGATTCAAGCCACCAAAGATCGCGCCGGGCCGCGACGCGTGAACAGATTTATCCGGCAAACCGCGCCACCGCTTCACCCGGAGCGAGCATCGTTCGCGACCCGTCGGCGCGGCATTTCAGCTCGACCTGGCCGGACGCGAGACCCTTCGGGCCGATCAGTATCTGCCACGGCACGCCGATCAGGTCCGCGGTCGCAAATTTCACGCCCGGCCGCTCGTCGGTGTCGTGATAGAGCACATCGCGCCCCGCAGCGGTGAGCGCGGCGTAAAGCTGCTCGCACGCGGCGTCGGTTGCGGCGTCGCCCTGCTTCAGGTTGAGGATCATCACGTCGAAGGGCGCGACCGCTTCGGGCCACTTGATGCCGTTCTCGTCATGGCACGCCTCGATGATCGCCGCGACAAGGCGCGACGGGCCGATGCCGTAGGACCCCATATGCACCGGCTTCTCGGTGCCGTCGGGACCTGTGACGTGCGCCTTCATCGGTGCGGAATATTTCGTACCGAAATAGAAGATGTGGCCGACCTCGATGCCGCGCGCGGAGACCTGCCTGTCCGGCGGCAGCGCGCCGTACTTGTCCGCCTCATGCATCTCGGACGTGGCCGCGTAGAGCGAGGTCCACTTGTCGACCAGGCCTTGCACCGCGGGGATGTCGTCGAAGTCGACGTCCTCCGGCACGGCGAAATCGAGATAGTCGCGATGGCAGAACACTTCGCTTTCGCCGGTGTCGGCGAGGATGATGAACTCATGGGATAGATCGCCGCCGATCGGCCCGGTGTCGGCGCGCATCGGGATCGCCTTGAGGCCGAGCCGCGCGAAGGTGCGCAAGTAGGCGACGAACATCTTGTTGTAGGCGTGCCGCGCGCCGGCCCGATCGATGTCGAACGAATACGCGTCCTTCATCAGGAATTCCCGCCCGCGCATCAGCCCGAAACGCGGCCGCACCTCGTCGCGGAATTTCCACTGGATGTGATAGAGGTTGAGCGGAAGGTCCTTGTAAGAGCGTACATAGGCCCGGAAGATGTCCGTGATCATCTCCTCGTTGGTCGGCCCGAACAGCATGTCGCGCTCATGCCGATCCTTGATGCGCAGCATCTCCTTGCCGTAGTCGTCGTAGCGTCCGCTCTCGCGCCACAGGTCCGCGGACTGGATCGTGGGCATCAGCAGTTCGATCGCGCCGGAGCGGTTCTGCTCCTCGCGCACCACTTTGCAAATCTTGTCGAGGACGCGCAGGCCGAGCGGCAGGAAGGCATAAATTCCAGCCGCCTCCTGCCGCATCATGCCGGCGCGCAGCATCAGCCGATGCGAGACGATCTCGGCCTCTTTCGGCGTTTCGCGCAGGATGGGCAGGAAATAGCGGGACAGGCGCATGGCGACTCAGGCAGCGATTTCGGGACGACGCGAGCGAGTGAAAGCGGAAGGCGGCAGGAAACACAAGGCCTGCCAAAGCCTTCGGCGAACCGGTGCGGCGTCATGCCGGCGTCATCGCCGTATGCCATCATCGTGCCGTTGACGCTGCGTGATGTTTGCGTGTGTTTTCAGTTGCCTACGCGCGTGAGTTCAGGTTGGTGTAATTAAGTTGCGTGTTATTGGTTCGTGACAACCGAATCCTTTTCGGTTAGCTTGCCGCCGCGTGCAGTTTGGGTGAGCCGGCGAGAACCGCAACCCGGGCGGCGCGGTCCAAAGTACCGTCGTACTGAGCGGACCAAGTCTTGGGAGGGAGAGGGCCCGACGGCGCGAAAGCTTCGCTGCCGCCTCGACGATAATCAAAAGCCTTAGTCGAGTTAACGGCCCACGAACGAGAAGACATCAGAGCAGGGCTTTGGCCCTGCTCATTTTTTTGTCTCGGTCGCTGCCGTTGAGGCGAGCCAGATTCCGGCCGCGACCGCGATCAGGCCCAATACCAGATTCCATCCGATCGGTTCGCTCACGATGACCGCAGCAAGCAGCGAGGCCGCGATCGGATTGACCGTCATGGTGTTGGCGACACGTGTCGGCGTCGTCATGCGCAGCGCCAGGACCCAGAGAAAGAACGCCGCCGCGCCGCCGAACACACCGAGATAAATCACCGCGACCCATTGCGGCGCTGCGAACGCGCGCGTCGCCATGAAGCCTCCGCTTGCCGACGCGACCAGCACAAGGCACACCGCGCCGGCCCCCATCGAGACGGTGACGAAACCGAGCGGCGACGAGCGTGCAATGAACGGCCGGGACCAGACATTGTAGAACGCCATGCACAGCGTCGCGCCGATCATGATGAAATCGCCGCGCCACGCGCCTTCCGGCGCGGCGCCCAGGCCCGCCGCGAGCGCGATGGCAACGCCGCCGACCGCGATGACGACACCGAGCGTCTTGCGCGCATTGAGCGGCTCGGCCCCGAGCAGGGCCGCCACCATCATGGTCCAGAGTGGCAGCGTCGACAGCGCGAGCGATCCGCGCGCCGCTGTCGTGTAGCCCATGGCGATGTTGTAGAAGACGAAGAATACAGCGAAGAACATCACGCCGAGAAGGCTGACGCCGGCGAGGTCGCGGCGCCGCGGTACCGCGACGCGCAGGAGCAGTACAAGCGGCAGCAGCACCATCACGCCGATGCCGAAACGAAACGCCGCAATCGTCACGGGATCGAGGCTGCCGACGATGTAGCGCGTAACCGCAGCCGCCGTTCCGCCGAACGTGCTGGAAAGAACTGCGATCAGAACGCCAATGCGATCGTTCATGCTCCTGCCTTACGGGCTCGCTCGCGGCGATCCGGATGCCGCCGAGCACCCGATCACGCGAGGTTACCTTGGGGGTCATTGATCTCGCGCCCTCCCGCGACCGATGATGCCCGCAAACCGAACACCGGAGGAGCCCTTCATGCGGCTTGAGCCCCTGCCCTTTTCCAAACTGATGGGCATCGACATCGTCAGCGTCACGCCCGATCTGGTGGTCGGCGAGTTGAGAGTGCGTGAGGAGCTGTGCACACGCCCAGCCGTGCTGCATGGCGGCGCCTACATGGCGTTCGCCGACACGATCGGCGCGGTCGCGACCGTCGCCAACCTGAAAGAAGGCGAGACCACCACGACGATCGAGAGCAAGACCAATTTCTTTGCCGCGATCCCGCTGGGCGACACCGCACGCGCCGAATGTACGCCGCTGCACAAGGGCCGTACCACGATGGTGTGGCAGACGAAGATTACCCGTGGAGACGGGCGGCTCGCGGCGCTGGTGACCCAGACGCAGATGGTGTTGAAGGCGCGAGTCTAGCCCAGCAAACCCCACAGCGTGCCCAGATCATCCAGCGTGACCAGCCGATAGACGTAGAGTGCCCAGCAGATCCCGAAGACCACCGCCGAGACCATCGTGGTCCAGATCAGCTTTGCTTTCAGCGCTGGAACCGTCGGCGCGCCCGGATCGTGTCCCGGTTCGACGGTTTCGCCGGCCTCGCTCGCGTTGCGCACGCCGAACGGCAGCACGGTGAAGAGCACGATCCACCAGATGACGAAATAGATCGCGGCGGCGGTGGTCCATGCCATCAGAGCATGATCCCGAAAAGCATATCCTCGACCCCGATCGAGGATGGGCACCGGTTTTCGGAGGTCATGCTCCACTAACGAGGCTCAGGGCGCCGGAAAGAGCTCCGCGGTCCGCCCGGTCAGCCGATACACCAACAGCCCCACCCACTCGCGCGTGGCGGTGTCGGTGCGACGCAGCCCGTCGCCGACGGTCGAGAAGAAGCGCAGCAGGTCGATCGCGCCGCGCGTGCGGTAATCGACCGGATAAGCCTCGACGGAAAATCCTTCCGAGCGGAACAGTCCGACCGAGCGCGGCATGTGGTGCGCCGAGGTGACCAGCAGCCAGCGCTCCCCGGGCCTGGGCTGCACCAGCTCCCTGGTGAAGCGCGCGTTCTCCAGCGTGTCGCGCGACTTGTCTTCGAGCGTGATGCGTTCCCTGGCGATGCCGAAGCTCTCGAACAGCCGCGCGGCGAGCGAGGCCTCCGACACGCCGTCGAAGATCAGCCGCCCCGAGCCGCCGGAAAACACGATGCGCGCCTGCGGGTAGCGCCGCGCCAGCTCCGCCATCGCGGTCATGCGCTCGGCCGCCTCGTTGAGCGCGACCTCGTTGCGCACCGGCGACACCACGGTATCGAGCGCGCCGCCGAGCGAGATGATGCCGGCCGGCGCGCCGCGCGAAGCGTCATACGGCGGGAAGCGCTCTTCCAGCGGCAGGATGATCGCGTTGCCGAACGGCGTGAGCCCGCAGATCGCGAGTCCGATCACGGCGATCACCGCAAGACGCCGCCCGGCCCGCGCAAAGCGCGTCGCCATCAGCAGCACGCCGAACAGCGCGAGCGTGATCAGGACATTGGACGGTGCGGAAAAGAAGCCGACGGTTTTCGCGAGGATGAAGAACACCGAATTTCCCCCGTCATGCCCGGGCTTGTCCCGGGCATTCCGCGTATCCAGGCCCGGTCGTCCCCAAGCGAGATGGCCGGGACAAGCCCGGCCATGACGGCGTTTATTGGGCGGCCGCGTTGCGCGTCACTTCTTCTTCCACGCCTCGTAGCGCGCCTTGGCGTCGTCGTTCGGCGGATAGAGGCCGGGGAGCGGCACGCCGCGCTCGACCTCGCTCACCACCCAGCTCTCGTAGCGCTCGTGCTCCTCGCCCTCCTCGGCGACGAAGTTGACCAGATCCTTCGGGATCAGCACGGCACCGTCGTCGTCGGCCACGATCACGTCGTCGGGAAACACTGCGACGCCGCCGCAGGCGATCGGCTCCTGCCAGCCCACGAAGGTCAGCCCGTTCACGGAAGCCGGCGCGGCCGTGCCGCGGCACCAGGTCGGCAGGCCGGTCGCGACCACGCCGGCCTTGTCGCGCACCACACCGTCGGTGATCAGCGCCTTCACGCCGCGCCGGACCATGCGCATGCAGAGAATGTCGCCGAAGATGCCGGCGCTGGTGACGCCCATCGCGTCGGCGACCGCGATCACGCCCTCCGGCATCGCCTCGATCGCGGCGCGGGTGGAGATCGGCGCGGCCCAGCTCGCCGGCGTCGCCAGGTCCTCGCGCACCGGCACGA
>Ga0207682_10001149_pt1 | contig 12260 bp, 6 predicted proteins | sample KBSM63metaG_FD_184332 | JGI IMG/M metagenome (GOLD analysis project Ga0207682, IMG submission 184332) | Miscanthus rhizosphere microbial communities from Kellogg Biological Station, Michigan, USA - KBS M6-3 metaG (SPAdes) (version 2) | ecosystem: Host-associated > Plants > Roots > Rhizosphere >... | reverse complement strand
GACGCCGGCACGCTGGCGGAAGTCACGGGCACCGTGTCGTTCGGCAAGGATACGAAGGGCAAGCAGCGTCTGGTCATCACCGACCTCGACGGTGTCGCGCACGAGTATCTGATTCCGAAGGACAAGCACGTGACGGCGCACGACGGCCAAGTGGTGAACAAGGGCGAGATCATCGTCGACGGGCCCGCGGATCCGCACGACATCCTGCGGTTGCTCGGCGTCGAAGCGCTCGCGCGGTACATCACCGACGAAGTGCAGGACGTCTACCGGCTGCAGGGCGTGAAGATCAACGACAAGCACATCGAGGTGATCGTGCGGCAGATGCTGCGTCGCGTGCAGGTGCAGGACGCGGGTGACTCGCGCTTCATCGTCGGCGAGCAGGTCGAGCGTTCGGATCTTCTGGACGAGAACGACAAGACGCGCCACGACGAAACGAAGCAGCCGGCGACGTACGAGCACATGCTGCTCGGCATCACGAAGGCCTCGCTGTCGACGGACTCGTTCATCTCGGCGGCTTCGTTCCAGGAGACGACGCGCGTGCTGACGGAAGCGGCGATCATGGGCAAGCGCGACGACCTGCGCGGGCTCAAGGAGAACGTCATCGTCGGCCGGCTGATTCCAGCAGGCACCGGCCTCGCGTATCACACGGCGCGCCGGCGCGTGAAGCTGCTCGGACCGGACGCCGCGATGCTGCAGCCCGAAGAGGCGGCACCCGCGGTGGCGCCGGCATCGGAGGTATCAGCCGATGCCGCGTGACCGTTAGTCGTATCGAGCCTTACGAAAACCGGCGAGCGATCGCCGGTTTTTTTTCGGCTACTGGCAAACGGTCCCGGGTGTGACGAAAACCTGCCGCGTGATCGGCTTCGAGCCGGTGACGCCGTTCACCGAGTATTCGAACGTGCCGGAATTGCCATCGGTGAAGACGACGCTCGCCGTACCGACGGACGTTGCGACGACCTCCGTCGGATCGAACGGAACGCTGGCAAACGACGGTCCGGTCGTCCGGTACAGCGTCCCGGCGTACGTGTTCGTCGACGTGTCGGCCGTCTTCGGCGCGGTGAAGCTGAGCCACATCGGCGTGCGATCCACGTCGTACGTGAACCACGTGCCGAAGACGATGTCGCCTTCGTGCGCGAGGCTCAAACCCCATCCCGGTTCGGCTCCCGACGGTGCGGCCCACCACATGTCCTGATAGTTGTACGCAAGCGTCAGGTCCGACTGGATTGCGAACGTGCACGTCGGCAGCGGGCCGAACGCCTGGCGGACGATGGTCTTCGTCTGCGTGACGCCCGCGAGCGTGTACGCGAACGTGCCGCCGCCAGCGTCGTCGAACGTCAGCGCGCCGGTGCCCACACCGACGGTCGTGACCTGCAGCGGCTGAAACGGCACGGAACTGAACGGCGGTCCCGTGCTCTGCAGCAGCGTGCCCGTGTACGCGCCCGTCGTCACATCCTTGTTCGCGATCAGTGCGAGCCACAACCCTTTGCCGGTCGCGTCGTACGTGAACCAGGTCGCGAAGATGACGTCGCCCTGGTGCGCGAGATCGATCCCCCATCCGGATTCCCTGCCGGCCGGTGCGGCCCACCACAGTCCCTGGTAGTTGGGCGGCCCGGCGGCGACGACATTGACCGGCGTCGCCGGCGACGCCTGCCCAAACGGCGCACTGCCCGGCCCGGTCATCTGCCACTGGAAGTTGTAGGGTCCGACGACGGTCGGGATCGTGACGTTGAACGCGAACGTCACGGTCGCGCCGGGGGCGACGTCGGCTGGCAGGGCCACCGAGCTTACGCCCCATGACGTGTTCGACGGCGGCCCGGTAGACCCGAGCGAATAGCCGTCAGCGGATCGCCAGACAACGTCGGTCGTGTTCTTGAACGTGACCTTGACGCCGATGGTGGCGCCCGCGGGTGCCGTGCCCGGCACCTGTTGCGACACGAACTGGGCGGCCGTCGAGACGACGATCGTCGCAGCGGGCGTCTCCTCGCCGAACGTGCCGTGCGTTTGCGACAGCATCCGGAACTGGAACGGTGCCGTCGCAGCGAATCCGCACGACAACGGCTTGACGACGAACGCGAACGTCACGTCTTCGCCCGGCAGCACGTCGTGCGGTAGCAGCACGCGGTTGCCGCTGTACATCCCGTGCGGGTTGTCCTGGATGCACCAGTAGTAGTTGTCCTGCGGCCGCTGCGTGGCGAGAAAGACATCGCCTTGCGCGGCGATCCACGCGGCCGTTCCGGTATTGCGCATCGTCACGGACGCGCTGGCCGGCTTGAAGACCTCGACCAGCGCCGGGACGTTCTGCGCGACGTACGCAGCCGCATAGGCGTCGGCCGCACGCGCCACCTCGGGCGACAAATTCACCGCGACGACACACGCCAGCGCCAATCGGCCGACCGTCGCCGCGCATCGCCTTGCCAGTGCTTTCAGGATGTAACTGCGCATCGCATCGACCGCTTTCCAATCCGATTGTGCCAGAGCGCAACGCAAGGGAGAGCCCGGTTGCTCACCGGATCGCGTTTGCTGCAGTGCCCGGGACGAATCCGAAATGCTCCATACGGACATCTAACCTGCGGGCGATTACACCTGCGTGGCCGATCGGCGATTGCGTTTCGCTTAAGCTACGCGGCTGGTTAAGTCTGTCGCTGCTCCGCGCCACTGCTTCATCCATCCAACGAGGCCCCGATGCCGTTTGCGCTGACGATCTCCGGTCTGTCCAAAACCTATCCCAACGGCGTACGCGCGCTCGACGGCGTGTCCCTGACGATACCGACCGGCATGTTCGGCCTGCTCGGGCCCAATGGCGCCGGCAAATCGACGCTGATGCGCACACTCGCCACGCTGCAGGAGGCCGACGCGGGCACCGTTCAGATGGGCGACATCGACGTGCTGCGCGACAAGGCAGCCGTCCGGCGAACGCTCGGTTACCTGCCGCAGGACTTCGGCGTCTACCCGAAGGTGTCGGCGGAAGAATTGCTCGACCATCTGGCGCGCCTCAAGGGGCTGACCCAGCGGCGACAGCGCAGCGAGACGGTGGCCACGCTGTTGCGGCAGACGAATCTGTACGACGTGCGGCGCAAGGCGCTCGGCGGATTCTCGGGCGGGATGCGGCAGCGGTTCGGCATCGCGCAGGCGCTGCTTGGCAACCCGCGGCTCATCATCGTCGACGAGCCGACGGCCGGCCTCGATCCCGAGGAACGAGTCCGCTTCCACAACCTGCTGGCGGAGATCGGCGAGAACGTCATCGTCATCCTGTCGACGCACATCGTGTCGGACGTGTCGGACCTCTGCGGACGGATGGCCATCATCAACCAGGGACGTGTGATGCTCGCCGGAAGTCCGGCGGACCTGACGCGCACGCTCGAAGGGCGCGTCTGGCAGAAGGCGATCGATCGCACCGCACTGGACGCTGCGCGATCGTCGTTTCCGGTCATTTCGACGCGCCTGCTTGCGGGGCGCACGCTGGTGAATGTCGTCGCCGACGCGCCGCCCGCGCCCGGATTCGCCGCCGTCGAGCCTACGCTCGAAGATGTCTACTTCGCTGCCATCGCCGGCCGGCTCCAGGCGAGCGTGCCGGTGCGGGAAGTGGCATGAGCGCGTTGCTTGCGATCGCCTGGTTCGAGTTCCGTACACGCGTCAAGCGGATCTCGACGTGGGTGTATTTCCTCGTCTTCTTCGCGCTGGCCATGCTGTGGACCGCTGCGGCGGGCGGTGCGGTTCCGAATGCCATCGTCGCGTTCGGCAGCGGCAAGGTGTGGGTGAATTCGCCGTACGCAATTGCGCAGACCGTCGCGTTTCTCGGGATGGCCGCGCTGACGATCGTCGCCGCGGTCATGGGCCGGGCGATCCAGCAGGATTTCGAATACCGCGTCGAACCGTTCTTCTTCTCGGCGCCGATCAGCCGCCGCGATTATCTCGGCGGACGCTTCCTGGGTGCCGTCGCCGTGCTGGTCGTCATTTTGTCGAGCATTCCGCTCGGCGGCATCGCCGGATTGCTGGTGCCGGGAATCGATACCGATCGCGTCGGTCCGATGCGGCTCGCCGCGTACGTGGCCCCTTACGCCACGATGCTCGTGCCGAACGTCGTCGTGCTCGGCGGACTGTTCTTCTGCATCGCGGCGATGACGCGCCGGATGTTGCCGGTTTACATCGCGAGCGTCGTGCTGTTGATCGGCTATCTCGCCGCGCGGGGGCTGTTGCGCGATATCGACAACAAGACGCTCGCCTCGATGCTCGATCCGTTCGGCGTGACGGCGAACTCGACGCTGACCGAGTACTGGTCCATCAGCGAGCGGAACACGCGACTCGTCCCGCTCGAGGGTGTGCTGCTGTGGAACCGGCTGCTTTGGATGAGCATCACAGGCGTCGTTCTGGCGTTTTGCAGCTACCGGTTCACGTTCACGCAGCCTGTCACGCGACGCAGGACGGTGCAGGAAACCGATCCGGTCGCAGGCGTTCGAACGGCGGCGCCCGCCCCGGTAGAAGCGTCGAGCGCGAGCGCCAGCGGACCACGCCATCCGCTGCGACTGCTGCCACGGATGGCGTGGCTCAATTTTCGCGAGACGGTCAAGAACGTCTACTTCGGTGTCATCGCGCTCGCGGGCGTGCTGTTCTGCATTGCGACCAGCACGACGGCCGGCAGCGTGTTCGGAACGGTGACGTGGCCTGTCACGTACCAGATTCTGGAGCTCGTATCCGGCACGTTCGCCATCTTCGTTCTGGTGATCATCACGTTCTACGCCGGGGAGCTCACGTGGCGCGAGCGCGAGACGCGGCTCGACCAGATCCACGACGCGCTGCCGATCCCCACGTGGTTGCCGTTTCTCGCGAAGCTGCTCGCGTTGATGCTCGTGCCGGTCCTGTTGCAGGCCGTACTGATGCTGTGCGGCCTCGGCATCCAGACGGCAAAAGGCTATGGGCATTACGAGCTCGGGCTGTACGTCGAATGGCTGTTCGGGCTGCAGCTCGTCGATTACTGGCTGGTGTGCGTGCTCGCGCTCGTCGTGCATTCACTCGTCAATCAGAAGTACGTCGGCCACCTGATCATGATCGTCTATTTCATCGCGCTGTCGTTCAGCGATCTCCTGGGCTACGAGCACAACCTCTACAAGTACGGCGCGAACGGCAACTTCACGTACTCGGACATGAACGGGTTCGGACACTTCCTGAAGCGCATCGCCGCCTTCGACGCCTACTGGGCGGCCGCCGCGGTGCTGCTGGCCGTCGCCGGCTACGTGTTCTGGATCCGCGGCACGGCCAGCGACTGGCGCGCGCGGCTGCGGATCGCCCGCACGCGCTTCACGCCACCGGTCAGAGCGGTCACAGCCGCCGGCGCGGTCGCGATGGCCGGATTCGGCGCCTACATCTTCTACAACACGAACATCCTGAACACGTACGTGACGACGCACGACCGGGAGCAGCGCCAGGCCGACTACGAGAAGCAGTACAAGTCGCTCGCCAATCAGCCGCAACCAAAGATCACGGACGTCACCGTGACGGTCGACCTCTATCCTTCCGAGCAGCGCGTGCGCATGCGCGGCCGCTACGCACTGCAGAATCGCAGCGGGCAGCCGATCGACTCGGTTCACCTGCTGTTCCTGCAGTCCGATCGGCTGCGGATCAATACGCTGCAGTTCACCGCACCCTCGCAGATCGTCACCGACGATCGCGCCACGGGGCTGCGCAGTTATCGACTCGCGACACCGCTCGCCCCGGAGGCTACGCTCGCACTCGACTTCGATCTCGAGATTCCGACGCAGGGATTCACGAACGCGATGTCGACGACCGACGTCGTCTACAACGGTTCGTTCATCAACGGCCAGGCCGTGCTCCCCGTCGTCGGCTACGACGAGCGCGTGGAGCTCGTCACGGACCGCGACCGCAAGAAATACGGATTGGCGCCGAAGGAACGGATGCGGCCACGTGACGACCCCGTAGGATTGCAGCGCAACGGGCTTGCGGCCGACGCGGACTTCATCGCCTTCGACGCGACCGTTGGAACCGAGCCCGATCAGTTCGCGATCGCGCCGGGTTACCTGCAGCGCGAATGGACGGAGAACGGGCGCCGCTATTTCCATTACCGGATGGACAGCCCCATCCTCAATTTCTTCGCGTTCCAGTCGGCCCGCTATGTCGTGCGCAACGACCGCTGGAACGACGTTGCGATCGGCGTCTACTACCATCCCGGCCACGATTACAACGTTGATCGGATGATCGCCGCGACGAAGGCGGGGCTCGACTATTTCACGGCGGCCTTTGGTCCGTATCAGCACAAGCAATTCCGGATCATCGAGTTTCCGCGTTACCAGACGTTCGCGCAGTCGTTCCCGAACACGATTCCGTATTCCGAAGGCATCGGATTCATCGCGCGCGTGCGCGACGACGACCCGGACGACATCGACTACCCGTACTACGTGACGGCACACGAGCTCGCGCACCAGTGGTGGGGCCACCAGGTACCCGGCGCCGACGTGCAGGGCGAGACGATGCTCGTCGAGACGCTCGCGCAATACTCGGCGCTGATGGTGATGAAGCAGAAGTATGGCGATGCGAAGATGCGCCGCTTCCTGCGCTACGAGCTCGATCGCTACCTGATCGGCCGCAGCGGCGAGCAGAAGAAGGAGCTGCCCCTGTCGCGCGTCGAGAACCAGCCCTACATCCACTATCGCAAGGGCAGCCTCATCATGTACGCGCTGGCCGACTACATCGGCGAGGCCAACCTGAACCGCGCGATCCGCGCGTATCGCGACGAGTGGGCGTTCAAGGGCCCGCCGTTTTCGAGCACGACGCACCTGATCGCGAAGATCCGCGAGGTGACGCCGCCCGACCTGCAGTACGTGCTGGACGACTTCTTCGATACGATCACGCTGTACGACAACCGCGCGCAAAGCGCAGCGGCAAAGGCACTGCCGGACGGCCGCTACGAGGTGACGCTGACGGTAGTGGCCCGGAAGCGCAAGGCCGACGATCTCGGCCACGAAGACGAGGCGCCGCTCCACGACTTGATCGACATCGGTGTGCTCGGCGCCGAAGGCGAGCCGTTGTTCCTCGAAAAGCGCAGGATCGATCGCGAGCAGACGTCATTTACGGTCGTCGTCGGCAAGCGACCCGCGCGTGCAGGCATCGACCCGTACAACAAGCTGATCGACCGCAGTCCGAAGGACAACACCGTCGCGGTGACGGTCGAGTAATCCTCGAGCCCCGGCGCGGGCCGCGGATGCGCGCGCGGGGACGGACGTGCTAGCGCGCGAGCTTCTCCTTCGCGAGCTTGAATTGCTTGTTGTATGCGTCGAGCACCTGCGTGATGTGTTTCGGATCTTCGGAGTTGGCCAGTTCCATTTCCGAAATCCCGGTGTTCTCGCAATTGACGATCGTGCCGCTCTTGCCGCGCCAGCGCGGGTTGGTCACTTCCATGTTGATCCGGCAGCGAACGACCTTTTCCGGCTTGTCCCAGCCGTTGGCCGCGTCGGGGTTCCCCTTGTAGCCCAGCTTCTCGAATGCGGCCATCACATCGGACATTCGCTTCAGCACCCGCGCATCGTAGTTCGGATCGTTGCGCCAGAACTGGGATTCGAGAAAAACCTTGTTGCCGCCCGCGTCGCGCATGTAGACGTACGGAGTGAGCTTCTTCGCGGCCTCGTCCGCGGCTCCGGACGGTTGCGCCAGTACAGTGCCTGCGGTCAGCGCCAGCACGACGCCGGCAAGAATGGTCGTTTTCGACATTGAAAGCTCCTCGCTTCAGGTGGCAGGGTGCCTCTTAGAATGCAAAGTATGCCGTGAGTTCGTCGCGCCCGCATGCGTGGCCGGGCCGGAGCGCTGTGTCGTACAAGTTTCCCCCTTTTGTTACCGGTTCTGCAGCGCTACGCAGCTCGCACCCGGCCACGGGGCGAAAACGGTTGCGCGCAGGTTCGCTAAGACGCTACCGTCCACCGTACTCGTGGACGACACCCATCCATTGCCGCACGCGTCGCTGTTTTCGACGTTCGAAGCCCTCGCGGCGACTGCGGGCGCGCGCGAGGCGCTGCTCGAGCCGGGGCGCGAGCCGCTGCGCTTTGCCGATCTGCCAGCGCGGCTTCGCGACATCCGCGACAGCTTGGCGAGCCATGGCATCGGCCGCGGTGATCGCGTTGCAAGCGCGTTGCCGCGTGGTGCCGACACGGCGGTCTGCTTCCTGGCTGTAGCGAGCTGCGCGATCCACGTCCCGCTGAATCCTGCTTATTCGGAAGCCGAATTCACGCGCTACCTCGCCAAGCTTCGTCCCGCGGCCCTGATCGTCGCCGCGCACGATTCCGCGGCGCGCAGCAGCGCCGCCGCGCTCGGGATTCCGATCGTCGATCTGGTTGCGGACGAGCGCGAGCCGCCAGGCGCGTTCGAGCTTCGCCATCATGAGACGCGCGACCCCGTCGATCCTGCGTGGAATACGCACGACGACGTGGCGCTCGTGCTGCTGACGTCCGGCACGACGTCGGAGCAGAAGTTCGTGCCGATCCGCCAGCGCCATCTGCTAGCGTACGCCCGGGCGAGCGGCGAGTTCTACCAACTCGGCCCGCGCGACCGCGGCCTGCACGTGATGCCGATGTTCCACGGGCACGGCCTCAAATCCTCGCTGCTCGTTCCGCTCGCCAACGGCTCGGGCGTGATCTGTACGCGCGAATTCGACGTCGGGTCGTTCTTGCGGCAGATGACCGAAATGGACGCGACGTGGTATTCCGCCGCTGCGGCGATCCATCAGGCGATCCTGCAGCGCCTCGACGGGAATCGCGACGCCATTCGCGGTGCACGGCTTCGCTTCATGCGGTCGGGTTCGGCGCGCCTCGATCCGAAGGTGATGACCGGACTCGAGAACGCGTTCGGCGCACCGATGCTCGAGCGCTACGGCATGTCGGAGACGTGCACGCTGACGAGTCACGCGCTGCCACCGCACGTTCGCAGGGCGGGCACCGTCGGGACCGCCATGTTCAACGACGTTGCGATCATCGACGCGTCGGGCAACGCAGTGTCCGAAGGCACGCTCGGCGAGATCGTCGCGCGCGGCCCCGGCGTCATCGACGGGTACTTCGACGATCCGGTGGCCACCGCGGCCGCGTTCGTCGACGGCTGGTTTCGCACCGGCGACTTGGGTCGGCTCGATGGCGACGGGTATCTGACGTTGTGCGGACGGATCAAGGATGTCATCAATCGCGGCGGCGAGAAGATCGGAACGGGCGAAGTCGAAAGCGTGCTGCTCGGGCATCCGGCAGTGGCGCAGGCGTGCGTGTTCCCGATCCCGCATCCCACGCTGGGCGAGGAGGTTGCCGCTGCCGTCGTCCTCGCGCCGAGCATGCGCGTCAACGAGCGCGAACTGCGGTCGCACGCGGCCCGGATGCTGACCGGCTTCAAGGTTCCGCGGCGTATCGCCGTCCGCACGGCGCTTCCCGTCAACGCAACGAGCAAGGTCGGCCAGGCGGAGATCGAGCGTATTCGCAGCGACATGCTGAACGACGCTGCACGAGCGGTCGACGTTACGCCGGTGCCGTGGACCGTGCTCGAGCGGCAGATCGCCACGCTGTGGGCCGATGCACTGGACATCGCAGTCGGCGACATCGGCCGCGACGACGACTTCTTCCTGCTCGGCGGAGACTCGCTGCAGGTCTACGAGCTCTTCGTGCACCTGCGCAGTCGCTACGGCATTGCGGTGGGGCTTGCCGATCTCTTCGATGATGCGTCGACAGTGGCCGGGATGGCGCGGATGGTCGAGCGAAGCAGCGACGGCTCGACCGCGGCGCGCGGCGCGCGCCGGCTCGTCCCGATCAAGGAGGACGGCGACTGGCCGCCGCTGTTCGCCCTGCCGGGCAGCGGTGGCAACCCCGTCGGTTATGTGCACCTCGGGCGGCTCCTCGACCGGCGGCAGCCGTTGATCGGCATCGAATCGCGCGGCCTCGACGGCTCGTCGCCGCCGCTGACGCGCGTCGAGGACATTGCCAAAGACAACCTCGCGGCGATTCGCGCAGTGCAGCCGACCGGCCCGTATTTCATCGCGGGCGCCTGCTACGGCGCGCGCGTTGCCTACGAGATGGCGCGGCAGCTCGAGCAGGCCGGCGAGCGCATCGGGCTCTTGCTGATGCTCGATCCGTCGTCGCCGTTCCACGCGGCCGACGGGCGACGCCGCGGCGCGAGTGCGGAGGCCGGCGTGAAGCCGCGGACGGTGACCACGCGCTTCGTGCTGAACCGCATCCTGCTGCACGTATCGACTCTTGCCCGGCTGAAGGGCGAGGAGCGCAGCGCGTACGTTCGCGAGAAGGCAGGCGTTCTGCGCGACATCGTTCGGAGACGGGATCTCTTTCGCGGCGATCGCAGCGAGCTCCACCAGCGACTCGTCCACGCAGCGAACCGGCAGGCGGGCGGGCGCTACGTGCCGGGCCCGTTCGGCGGCCCGGTCGTGCTGTGCTTCACACGCGACCGGCCGGTCAAGGGCGCGCGCAACTATCGGCTCGACTGGCTCGACATCGTGCCGCAATGCGGCGGGCCGTGTTACGTCGCGGGCAACGACTCCGGTCAGATGCTGAGCGTGCCGCACGTCTACGAGCTGTCCGAGGCAGTGAATCGCTGGCTGCGCACCGCTCACGCGCAACCGGGCATCGACGCTCGCGTGGAGGTTGCGTGACCGGTGCTGCACCTCGAACGGTCGGACGAAAGGTCGCCGACGGTGCCGGCCTCCTGATCGCGCTGCGGATCGCAGAGCGGCTCGTCGGGCTCGCGAGCTTCTCGATCCTCGCGCGGTTCCTGGCGCCGTCCGACTTCGGCCTGCTTGCGCTGGCGACTTCCGTGATCGCCGTCGTCGAATTATTCGGACAGGCCGGCATCAACCTCGCACTGATCCAACGGCGCAGTGCGAGCCGCGCCGAGTACGACACGGCATGGACGATCGACGTGCTCGTCGGCGCCGTTGTCGCCGGCATCGTCGCAGCAAGCGCTGCATCGCTTGCCGTGCTGCTGAACGAGCCGCGCGTCGAGCGCATCCTGTATTGGCTGGCCGCTGCGAGTGTCGTCGGTGGTTTCCAGAACATCGGCATCGTCGATTTCCAGCGGTCGTTCCAGTTCGGCAAGGAGTTCAGGCTGCGGCTTTCGACGCGCGCGCTGAAGGCCATCGCAACGATCGCTTTCGCGCTGGCCTGGCGCGACTACTGGGCACTCGTCGCCGGATACGTCGCGGGCACGCTCGTGTCGTTGACGTTGAGTTACGCCATGCATCCGTATCGTCCGCGGTTCACGCTGTCGGCGATCCGACAGTTCGGCCATTTCTCCGGCTGGATGCTGGTCCGCAACATCGCCACCGGCTTGAGCGACCACCTGGTGAACCTGCTGATCGGTCGCTCGATCAGCGTTGCGGGGCTCGCGTTCTTCTCGGCGGCGCGCGAGATGGCGGAAATGGCGACGACCGAGTTGCAGGCGCCGATCAGGCGCGCGATGTTTCCGGGCTTCGCAGCCGTGAACCACGACCCCGCATTGCTGCGGCGAAGCTACGTCGACTGGACGGCCGTGATGGTGCTGCTGACGTTTCCGATTCCGATCGGGCTTGCGCTCGTCGCACCCGACGTGGTTCGCGTGCTGCTCGGCGAGCGCTGGCTGCCAGTCGTTGCGCTGCTGCAGATATTGGCGTGCGCGGGGATCTTTCGCGCCTCGGTGGCCGGCGCGCAGTTGATGCTGATCGCAATGGGCAAGCCGCGACCGGCGGCGATCGTCGCCGTGCTGCGCGCCGTGGTGCTGATTCCGCTGGTCGTCGTCGGCATCGCGCTCGCTGACGCAACGGGTGCCGCCGTGGCGATGTTCGCGATGGCGGGGATGATGTTCGTCGTCAACCTGGCGGTGGTCGTGGGCACCGTGCACGTGTCGCGAGGCGAGCTCCTCGAGGCGTCGTGGCGGCCGATCGTGGCCACACTCGTGATGGCGGCGGCCGTGCTGGCGCTGGCGCCGCTGCTGCCCGGTGACGCGAGCCTGTCCGCTGCCTTCGTCCGCCTTGCCGTCGAGTCGCTCGCCGGCCTGGTTTCATACGTGCTGGCGCTGTGGTCGCTGTGGTCGCTCGCGGGGCGACCTGAGGGCGCCGAAGCGCACGCACTGAGTTTTGCGCGCCCGGCGCTCGGCTGGCGCGGCGTGCACTAGGCAGCTTAGGCCACGCGGTGCTTACCGGTCGGGGGGCGCAGGTCAGTCTCGCGGCGTCGGACCAAAGCGCTTCATCGCGGCCACCTCGTGCGCGGGAACCCCTTGCAGGCGCGCGCCGGCTCGCG
>Ga0207682_10001147_pt1 | contig 12277 bp, 11 predicted proteins | sample KBSM63metaG_FD_184332 | JGI IMG/M metagenome (GOLD analysis project Ga0207682, IMG submission 184332) | Miscanthus rhizosphere microbial communities from Kellogg Biological Station, Michigan, USA - KBS M6-3 metaG (SPAdes) (version 2) | ecosystem: Host-associated > Plants > Roots > Rhizosphere >... | reverse complement strand
CGCTGGCGCGCGAACTCAAAGCCCGCGGCATCGACGTCATCACGTGCTCGTCGGGCGGCATCAACGGCCCGCTCAATATGGCGATCGTGCCGCGCACGCCCGGCTATCAGGTCCCGTATGCGGCGCGCGTGAAGCGCGAAGCCGGGTTGATGGCGTGCGCGGTAGGCCTGATTACCGAAGCGCGGCAGGCGGAAGATATTCTGCAGCACGGGCAGGCCGATCTGATCGCGCTCGCGCGCGAACTCATGTACAACCCCAACTGGCCCGTCCATGCGGCGAAGGAACTGGGATATGCCGGGTACCTCGATTTACTGCCGCCCGCGTATTCGTGGTGGTTGAAGCGGCGGGAACAAATAAGGGCACTTGCGCCGGACCGTCCGGCCGCAAACTCAGGTGATGAAGGGTAAGAGCCGGTCATTCTGGCGAAAGCCAGAATCCAGGAGGTTTAGTCAGCAATGAAGCAGCCATGTGTTTACATCATGGCCAGCGGAAGGAACGGGACGCTTTATATAGGAGTGACATCTGATGTCATCAAGCGGATTTGGGAACATAAAAATGACGTAGTGGAGAGCTTTGCCAGCCGTTACAAAGTTCATGACCTGGTATGGTACGAGGCCCATGAGACGATGGAATCCGCTATAACGCGTGAGTCGGCATTAAAGAACTGGAAACGAAAGTGGAAGCTTGAACTCATCGAGAAAACCAATCCGGAATGGCGGGACCTGTATGCCGGATTGGTGTAAGCGAATTCTCCTGGATTCTGGCTTGCGCCAGAATGACGAACCTAAGGCGACACATCTATGATTACTTGCACTCCCATCGGCACCGTCAAATGCGCGGTGACCGAAATGTCGCAGGGCGGCTGGGCGAAGATCGACTCCGAAATCCATCTCGATCCGCAGTTGACCGGCGGCCTGCAGGGGCTCGACGGCTACTCGCACATACTCGTCGCGTTTTTTCTCGACCGCGCGCAAGGATTCGACCCGGCGAAGCAATTGATGCGCAAGCCGCGCGGCCGTGAAGATATGCAGGCGGTCGGCGTGTTCGCGCAGCGCACCAAGTACCGGCCGAATCCGCTCGGGATCACCGCCGTGCAGCTGCTCGGCATCGAGGGGAACGTCGTCAAGGTGCGCGGGCTCGACGCGCTCGACGGCACGCCGGTGCTCGACATCAAGCCGTATATGCCGCCGTTCGACCGCATGGAAAATGTAAAGATGCCGGAATGGGTGGGCTTGTTCATGGATGGCTATTTCTGATCGACCGCAGCGAAGAGGAATGTTGTGAGCAAAGCAAAAGCAAAAAAGACCGCGCGCGAGAGCATCCGCATCGCCGTGGACATCGGCGGCACGTTCACCGACGGCCTGGCCGTCATCGCGCCGGGCAACCGCATCTGGGTCGGCAAGACGCTGACGACGCCGGACGATCCGGGCATCGCCGTCACTACCGTCATGGCGGACCTTTTGAAGCAGATCGCCGCCGCGCGCGGCGAAGGCCCGCGCCCGGTGACGGACGTGGTGCACGGCACGACGCTCGTCACCAACACGCTGATCGAGCGCAAGGGCGCGCGCACCGGGCTCGTCGTCACGCAGGGCACGCGCGACGTGCTCACCATTGCGCGCGAAATCCGCTACGACCTCTACGATCTCAATCTCGAAATTCCGCAGCCGCTGGTGCCGGAAGACAAGCGCGTCGAGGCCGTCGAGCGGCTCGACGTGAGCGGCGCCGTGGTCACTCAGCTGACCTCGGCCGAGGTCGAGCGCGTGCTCGATGAGCTCGAAGCGCTCAACGTCGAAGCCATCGCGGTGTGCCTGCTGCACGCCTACGTCAACGACGTGCACGAGAAGCAGATCGCGGCCGCAGTGAAGAAACGTTTTCCCGGGCTCGCGATTTCGATCTCATCGGGCATCGCGCGCGAGATCCGCGAATACGAGCGCATGTCGACGACCGTCGCGAACGCCTACGTGCAGCCGCTGATGACCGAGTACCTGAACCGGCTCGACCAGCGCGTGCACGATCTGGCGCCCGGCGCACCGCTGAAGATCATGGTGTCGAGCGGTGGCTTCACCTCGGGCGCGGCGGCAGCGGATACGCCCATCCTGCTGCTCGAATCCGGCCCCGCCGGCGGCGTGCTGTCGGCGCTCAACACCGCGCGCAATACCGGCATCTCAGAAATTCTCGCGTTCGACATGGGCGGCACCACCGCCAAGGCCTGCGTCGCGGTCGGCGGTGAGCCGCTGATCGCGCACAGTTTTGAGTGCGCGCGCGTGTCGCGCTTCAAGCGCGGCTCAGGGCTGCCGATACTGATACCGAGCATCGACCTGATCGAAATCGGCGCCGGCGGCGGCTCGATCGCGCACGTCAACGACTTGGGCTTGCTCAACGTCGGGCCGGAATCGTCCGGTGCGGCGCCGGGGCCTGCGTGCTACGGGTTGGGTGGCACCGGCGCGACGGTCACCGATGCCGATCTCGCGCTCGGCTATCTGAATCCGGACAATTTTCTCGGCGGCGAGATGAAGCTCCGCACCGACCTCGCGCAGGCCGCGCTGCAGAAACTCGCGACCGAGCTCAAGCTGACCGCCACCGAAGTCGCGTGGGGCATCTGCAATATCGTCAACGAGAACATGGCCGCGGCGGCGCGCATACACATCGCCGAGAAAGGCCACGACCCGCGCAGCTTCACGATGGTCGCGACCGGTGGCGCAGGCCCGGTGCACGTGGTCGAAGTCGCGCGCAAGCTGCAGATCCCGCGCGTGCTGGCGACGATCGCGGCGGGCGCCGGCTCGTGTTTGGGCTTGCTTGCCGCGCCTGCGCGCGTGGATCGCTCATGGTCGAACCCGACGCTGGTCAGCGCGATCGATTGGAAAAAAGTCGCCGGTGTCTATGCCGGCCTACGCGCCGATGCCGAACAGGAACTGGATTCCGCCGGCGCGCGCGACGCTACGCTCAAGTGGTGGATAGGCGCGGAGATGCGCTATGCCGGCCAGGGCCACAACGTTTCGGTCAACCTGCCATGGCGCCCGGTGAATGCGGCGATGGCGCCGGCGCTCATCCGCGAATTCGAGCGCAGCTACCGCCAGTTCTACGGCCATCTCGTGCCGGGCGCAGCACCTCAGGTGATTACGTGGCGGCTGACCGGCCGCTCGGTGGTGAAGAACCACCGCTTTGCGTGGGGAGACGCGCGCGTGAGCGCGAAGCCGGTGATGCGCGGGAAGCGCTCGATTTACCTGCCGCTCAGGAAAAAATTTCAGCCGGTGCCCGTCTACGACCGCTACTCACTGAAGCCCGGCACGAAAATCGCCGGCCCGCTGATACTCGAGGAGCGCGAATCGACGCTCGTCGTGCCCGTCGCAGCCGGCGTCAAAATACTGCCCGACTTCACCGTCGAGGTGATGATCAAGGAGTTCGAATGAAGAAGATGAAGCTCGATCCGGTTACGCTCGAAATCCAGTGGAAGCGCCTCGTCAGCATGGTCGACGAAGCCTCCGCCGCGTTCGTGCGTACGTCGTTCTCGGTGCTGGTGCGCGAGGCCAATGATTTTGCCGTCGTATTAACCGACGCCGAAGGCCATTCGATCGCGCAGTCGGTGCTGTCGATCCCGTCGTTCATCGGCACGCTGCCGGCGACGGTCAAGCATTTCCTCAAGAAATTTCCGGCGCATACGCTGAAACCCGGCGACGTGATGATCACCAACGATCCGTGGATGGGCACCGGCCACATCCACGACGTGAACATCGCGATGCCGATATTCCACAAAGGCAAGCTCATCGCGTTTGCGGCGGTGGTCAGCCACATGCCCGACATCGGCGGGCGCATCCGCAATGCGGGCATCCGCGACATTTACGAAGAAGGCCTGCAGATCCCGCAGCTGAAACTGATCAATGCAGGCAAGCCCGACCAGAACCTGCTGGACATGATCGGCCAGAATGTACGCGTACCCGAGCAGACGCTGGGCGACATCTGGGCGCAGGTCGCCGCGTGCAAGATGCTGGAGGAGCGCCTGCGGCCGCTGCTGCGCGACACCGATCTCAATGCGCTCGGCACGGAAATCCGCCGCCGCTCGGAAGCTGCAATGCGCAAGAGCATTCGCGCGGTGCCGGACGGCGTCTATCACGCGCAAACGCGGCACGACGGGTTCGAGGAGCCGATACTCATCAACTGTACGATCACGGTGAAGGGCGAGAAGCTCGCGATCGATTACACGGGCTCCTCCGCACAGGTGCCGCGCGCGGTGAACGTGGTGCCGATCTACACGTTCGCGTATTCCGCGTTCGCAGTGAAGGCGCTCTTGTGTCCCGACGTGCCGAACAACGAAGGCAGCTTCACGCCGATCACGACCTCCGCGCCGCTCGGCTCGATTTTCAACCCGCGCTATCCGGCGGCGAGCGGCGGGCGCGGCATGATAGGCCACATGATGGTGCCGGCGATCATGATGGCGCTGGCCGACGTGCTGCCCGAGCGCGCGATCGCCGAAGGCTCATCGAACTCGTCGATTACCGTCACGGGCGAGCACCAGGGCCGGCCGTACGCGGCAGTCAATTTCATGAACGCGGGGCAGGGCGCGACCAAGCACCGCAACGGCTACACGATGCTGTCGTTTCCGTCGAATCTTTCCAACACGCCAATCGAAGTGTTCGAGCAGATGGCGCCGCTGCGCGTGGTCGAGCGGAGCATCCGCCGCGGCAGCGGCGGCCCCGGCAAGCATCGCGGCGGCAACGGCCTGCGCTTCGAAGTCGAGGTCGTGGCCGATACGCCGATGATGGCGTCGATGATCATGACGCGCTTTCGCACCGCGCCGCAGGGCATCTTCGGCGGCTCGCCGGGTAAAGTCGGCGGCCTGCTACTGAACGGCAAGGCCATCGATCCCGCCGACCACTGGGTGCTGAACAAGGGCGACCGCGTAGTGATGGAAACGGCGGGCGGCGGCGGGTACGGGAACAAGTAACGCGGTGCTTCACAGTTGACCGAACGGCCCGATCCTTGCGGATGGGCCTGGATCACGGTCTGGCAACTACATATTCGAATGCCCAGTAGTATTGCCAACGTTTGTACGCAGTGCTTTGACTCAAGCTCGCGACCACGGCATTGAGCTCCTGCTCGGAGGGAAAGTTCTTCAGCACGCGATGCGTCGAGCCGTCCGCAAGTTTTCTCATCTGATACGTATTGCCGTCGCCATCACGTTCGCTGATCGGCGAGCTGCTGCCCTCGATGTAAAAATTGTCGAGCAGCACGACTCTGGCGCCGGGCCTGAGCGCTGCATTCAAACCAGCCAGAAACGCCTGTTGACGTTGCCTCGGTACATGAGAGAACCAGAACCCGGCGAACGCCGCATCGAATTTTTCGGTCTGTTGCGGAAGCGCATACGCGTCGCCGACCACAAACCGCACCTTGTCTGCGGGTACCCGGCTTTTGGCAATGGCGATGGTTTCAGGCGATGTATCGACTGCCAGTACGGAGGCAGCCACGGGCGCGAGAAATTGCGTCCAGTATCCTGTGCCGCAAGCGACCTCCAGGACGTTTGCTCCGGCGAAGACTGGCGGCAACCAGTGTTCGATGGCGCGAAGATCGGCTTGGCGCTCGGGCTTCAGATAGATCGCGTCGTATTCGGGCGCGCGCGCCGCGTAGTAGGAGCGCATCGATAATTCGGATGTCATGATCATCCCTTGCGATGAATGGGCCCGGCAGTTTTACCGAATGAGCTTTTCAATAGTCCGCATCATGAATTATTCTGCTTGTGCCGCACGAAACTTGCGGTCCCGGCAAGTGTCAATTAAAGACCAACCGGAGGAGTTGCGCAATGGTGATCACTCGCGCATCGGGACATTACTGCATTGCGATAGCAGCGTTGATGTTGTGTGCGGGTACGGCATGTGCTGCCGACGACTATCCGTCCAAACCCGTGCGGCTGATATTGCCATTCGGCGCGGGCGGCTCCACCGACATCGTCGGGCGCATCTTCGCTCAACGCTTCAGCGACGCGTTCGGACAGACAGTCGTCGTCGACAACCGGGCAGGTGCCGCCGGCATCATCGGCACCGAACTTGGCGCACGGTCGGTGCCTGACGGCTACACCATAATGACTTACGGGATCAATCAGGCGATTACTGCCACCCTTTATAAAAAGCTGCCCTACCACCACGTGCGCGATTTCACGCCGATTTCACTTTACGCGACGATGCCCAACATCCTGTGCGTAACGCCGTCGCTGCCGGCCGCCGATGTCAGCGAGCTCGTCAAGTTCATGAAAGCCAGTCCGGGCAAATACAAATTCGCATCGTCGGGCGTCGGTGCGTCGCCGCATCTGACGATGGAATATTTCATGGCGAGGACGGGGCTCAATCTCATACACGTGCCGTACAAGAATTCGTCGCAGGGTTACACCGATACGATGAGCGGTGAAGTGCAGGCATTTTTCTTCAATCTTCCCGGGCCTTTGACGCACGTCAGGGCAGGGCGGCTGCGCGCACTCGCCGTTACGTCAGCGAAGCGGGCTCCGCAAGTGCCGGACGTGCCCACCATCATGGAATCGGGCTTTCCCGATTTCGAGGTCACCGTCTGGCAAGGCTATGCGGTGCCCAGAGGCACACCTCAACCGATTGTCGCGAAAATACACGCTGCGATGATGAAAGCGCTCGCGCTGCCCGAACTGGAGAAGCGGTTCTTCGATGCCGGCGTTTCTCCCGCGCCGCAGACGCCGGCAGAATTTGTGAAATTCGTCAACGCGGAAACCGCTAAGTGGCAGAAGGTGGTCACGGAAGCGAAAGTCACGATCGAGTAAACCCGAGGCGTGCAGTGCCATCGATGGCAACGGCAAGCGGGGGCGGGCACGGGGAATCTTAACAATACAACCGTCACTCCCGCGCAGGCGGAAGTCCAGAGAAATAACCGGATTAAATCAATTCGCCTGGATTCCCGCCTGCGCGGGATCACGACGCTTATTAGTTCAGCAACCCGATTTCCCTCAGATACTTCTGCACGCCGGGATGAATGAGCTCGACCCGCGGCGCGGCGGCCAGCGTATTCGCGAGCGTCGATTCGCGCGCCTGCTCGAGACACTGGCTGATCGCCGCCTCGCCTTTGTGCAGCGCGCGCGCCAGGCGATAAGCGGTATCGTCCGGCAGCGTCGTGCGCGTGAGCACGAACGACCACGAGCCCACGGTAAACACATCGGACTTCTGTCCCGGATAGCTGTTTGCGGGCAGCGTGATCGGCTTGATGAACGTGTACTTGGTTGTAATGCGTTTGATCTCATCCGCGGTCAGCCCAATGAAGCGCGCCCCTTTGGGACCGTTCGACACTGCGGTAAATCCGGGCCAGCCGACTCCGCCGCCCCATAGAGCGGCCGCGCGCCCGTCGAGCACCATCGCCGGGCCGTCGCCCGCTTTTTGCAGGAGATGCGGCTCGAAATCCTTGTTCATGTCGAGCCCCAGCCCATCCATCACGTAGCGTGCGAGCACGATGAAGCCAGAGCCCGCCGCACCCCACGCGATGGGCTTGCCTTTGAGATCGGCAATGGTCTTGTAAGGACTGTCGGCGCGCACGATGAACATGCCGGAGTTCGAATACATCGCGCTGAGTATTTTTACGTCGGCGGGCGCGCGGCCGATGCCGGAAATCGCTTCGTACAACACTTCGCCCGTGCACTGGCCGGTGTCGAGCTTGCCTGCTTCCAGCATGGGCACGTTCTCGGTGCTGCCCTTGGTGTTGGTCGGCGTCACTGCGAGCGTCGGATCGACTTCGTTCAGCGTCGCGGCAAACGCGTCGCCGTAAACCGGAAAGCCGCCGCCCGGGGTTGCGGTGCCGTGCCGCACTGTCGTTTTGTCCGTCATTTCGTTTCTCCGGCCTGATTGGTCAACGCGCCGGCAGCGCCGGCAGATCGCTGAAATACTCGGGATTCGATTTCTGCACGTCCGCCATGAACGACGGCGCGAACTGGTCCGGGATGTTGAGCCGCGCCGCGCCCTTCAACGTATTTTTCAACACGTCGTCCTCGGCCGTTTCGAACGCCTGTATCACCGGCCCCGATACGCGCGGGTCGTAGCTGATGTGCTGAATCGCCTTTTTGCCGACCGCGGGATCGAGGCCCGGCACCCACTTCGCGAAGATCTCGACCGCTTCGTCGCGGTGCTGGCGCGTGTACTGCGAGGCGGCGGCCAGGCCGGCGACGAATTTGCGCACGAGGTCGGGGCTTGTTTTGATGGTGGGCTCGTGCGCGGTGGCGACCATGATGTACGAGAGATGACCGCCGCCGCGGATGACGACGTAGGAATTCTGCGCCTGGTCGAGCACCATCGTATTGAACGGCTCCCAGCAGACGACCGCATCGGCCTTGCCTTCCTTCAGCAGCGCCGCGAGCTGGGTTTGGCTGCCGTTGCCGATGTCGACGATCTCGACGTCCTCGTATTTCAGGTTGCGCCGCGCGAGCACCATTTTCAGGTACTCGTCCGAGGTCTGGCCTTTCGACAGGCCGATGCGCTTGCCTTTCAGGTCTTCGACGTTGCCCGCGCGGATGCCCGAATCCTTGCGCGCGACGATCGCGAGCGGTTCGTCGGCATTGGCGCGCGTCGCGTCGCTCTGAATAATGCCGATCACGCGGAACGGATCGCCGCCGTGGCGCGCCTTCAGGAACGTCGTCACGCTCATGTCGCCGATCTGGACTTCGTTTTTCTGCATCGAGGTCACCATCTGCGTACCGATGTTGACGACTTTCAGCTTGACGTCGACGCCGTGTTTCCGGAAGAGGCCTTTTTCGACGCCCACGAACATCGGCAGGTGGCCGAAGTTATTGCCGACCACCGCTTCCATGACCGGCATCGTCTGCGCCGCCGCGCCGCCGGCCGCGCAGAGCGGGGCCAGAGCGAGCAGCACTGCGCCTAACCGTTGGCATAGATTTGCATTCATGTGGCTCTCCTTTGGTAATTGCCCATCGCGTCAGGCGGTCGTGCGCCGCCGCTTACTTTTGCGGTTCGAACTTCGATACGAGGTCGAAACCCAGCGCGCCGCGCGCGATGCTCATGCGCACCTGCCGCTTGTCCTTGAGCTCGTCCGCGACCGCTTTCGTGATCAGGTAGCGCTGGTAGCGGCCGTCGGGCGTAGTCACGGTGACGTGCCAGCGGTCGCCTTTGCCTTCGTCGACGATCTCGATGTTGCCGGTGATCGTGCGGTCGGGCGGCGCGGCGAAAGTCCGGTTTATATATGACACGGAGACCGTGGTCAGAAGTCCCATAACGAGCGCGGCGAGCCACGGCTGGCGGTAAGCGCCGGTGAACTTGAGCGACGGCGGGATCCCGAACGTGAACGACCAGCAAACGAAGCCGAGCAGCGTGCCGGTGAAAAACGCCCCCGTAAAAAAGGGCCAGCCCTCGATGACGTTGTCGAAGTGCGCGCCTTCGCGCACCATCAGGATACCGGAGACGAACAGCGTCGCGAGCAGCAAGCCATTGACCGACTTGTCGTCCCGCGACGGCGCAGCCGTGGTCATATTTTCAGTTTGGCAAAGCCGCGCTCGAGGTCGGCGATCAGGTCGGCGGTGTCTTCGAGCCCGATGTGCAGGCGGATCAACGGGCCACCGGGACTCCATTTGGTCGCCGTGCGGCCCTTGGCCGGGTTCGCGCGAATGCACAGGCTCTCGAAACCGCCCCAACTCGATCCGATGCCGAAGATTTTCAGCTCGTCGATCATCTCGGCGACTGCGTCGTCGGCGACCGGTTTGAGGATCACGCCGAACAACGACGCGGCGCCCGTGAAATCGCGCTTCCACAGCGCATGGCCGGGATCGCTCTCCAGCGCCGGATACAGCACGCGCAGCACTTCAGGCCGCGTCTGCAGCCAGCGCGCGACGGTCAGCGCGCTCTGCTGCTGGTGGCGCATGCGCACGCCTATCGTGCGCAGGCCGCGCAGCGCGAGGTAACAGTCGTCCGGGCTCACGCAGTAACCGTAATCGGCCACCGCGCGGCGCACGGGCAGCCAGTATTTCTCGTTGGTGACGACTAAGCCCATCAGCGCGTCGGAGTGGCCGACGATGTACTTGGTGCCGGCGTGGATCGACACGTCGACACCGTGCTCGAGCGAGCGGAAAAAGAACGGCGTGCCCCAGGTATTGTCGGCGAGTACCGGAATGTCCTTCGCATGCGCGGCGGCGGCGATCGCCGGCAGGTCCTGCATCTCGAATGTTAGCGAGCCCGGCGCTTCGCAATACACCGCGGTGGTGTTCGGCCGGATCAGCCTGGCGATCGTGCCGCCCATCAACGGATCGTAGTACTCGACTTCGACGCCAAACGGTTTCAAACGCTTTTCGCAGAAATTGCGCGCGGGCCCGTAGACTGAATCCACCATCAGGATATGCGCGCCCTGTTTCGCGAACGGCGCGAGTGCAGCGACGATCGCGGCAAGGCCTGACGGCAACGCGACCGCGGCGTGCCCGCCTTCGAGCTGCGCGACCGCTTCCTCGAGCGCGAACGTGGTCGGCGTGCCGTGGATGCCGTAGCGCATCGACTTGTAGTTGTCGGGGTCGCGGTGCTCGTACGATTCGACGTCCGGAAACAGCACGGTCGAGCCGCGGAATACTGGCGTATTGACGAGCCCGGCGTAGCGCTGCGGGTCGCGCCCGGCGTGCGTCGTGAGCGTGTCGCGGCGCAGATTCTTTTTGTCGATCATGGAGGCTTTCGCTTGAGAGTTATTCGGCCTGGATGTGGGCGGCTTTCACCACCTCGGCCCAGCGCTTCAGTTCGAAGTCGATCACTTTGCGAAATTCCTCGGGCGTGCTGGTGATCGCTTCGAGCGAGAACGTGGTGAGCCGCTCGCGGACCTGGGGCGAATTGACTGCTTTGATGATCTCGCGGTTCAGCAGCGCGAGAATGGCGGGCGGCACGCCGGTTGGCGCCAGCACACCGTTCCAGTTTTCTCCCTCGACACCTTTGACGCCGGCTTCCGCCATGGTCGGCACGTCAGGTATCGCCGCTGAGCGCTTCTTGCCCGCAATTCCTAAGCCACGCAAACGACCCGCTTGTATGTTGGGCACCGCGGCGGGCATGGTGCTGATCGCTGACTGGATCTGGCCGGCGACGGTGTCCGCGACCGCGGGCCCGGTGCCTTTGTAGGGAACAGGATTCAGCTTGATTCCCGCGCGGAGCTGGAATAATTCGCCGACCACGTGCGTCGTCGCGCCGACGCCGCCGTGCCCGAGCGTGATTTTGCCCGGCTGCTTGTTGGCCAGCGCGATGAACTCCGCGAGAGTAGCCGCGGGCACCGACGGATGGATGACGAGTATGGCCGGCGAAGTCGCCACCATCGAGACCGGCACGAAATCCTTCGCGAGATCGTAGCCGACGTTCTTGTTCACCGCGGGATTGATGGTGACCGGCAAGTCCGTGTATAGAAGCGTGTAGCCGTCGGGCTGCGCGCGCGCGGCGAGCTGGGTGCCGAGCATGCTCGCAGCACCCGGCCGCGTATCGATGACGATGGTGGTGCCGAGCTGCTCCCCGAGCTTGATGCTCATGATGCGCGCGGAGATTTCCGAGCCGCCGCCCGGCGCCCACGGCACGATCATGCGAATCGGCCGCGTCGGATAATTATCGGCCTGCGCCCAGCCGGCAATGAGGGCGATGCTGACGATAGCGGCACAGCGGAATATTTTCATTGCGGCCTCTGCGCATAAAGAAGCATGCCTTCGAGCATCACGTTGGCCGCGAGCAGCGCCGACATGCCGCCCACGTCGTGCGGCGGGCTGATCGTATTGACGTCCACGGCCACGATGTTGAGCCCGCCGATGCCGCGCAGTATCGCCAGGCCTTCGCGAGCGGTGAGGCCGCCCCAGGACGGCGCGCACACCCCGGGCGCGCACGACGGATCGAACACGTCCATGTCGAAGCACAGATATACCGGGCGCTTGCCGCACTTCGCGCGCATGCGTTCGACGAGTCCGGGGATGCCTATCTTTTCGATTTCACGCATTAGGATCGTTTCATAACCGAGCTTGTCCGAGTGCTCAAGACTGCCCTGCATGCGAAATGTGCCGCGAATTCCGGCGTGCATCGAGCGCGCGACGTCGACCAGTCCTTCCTGCGCGGCGCGGGTGAACGCGGTGCCCGTGTCGTGGCCCGTTTCGGGAAACGGATTGCTGTCGGCGTGCGAATCGATGTGCAGCGCCACCAAGTCCGGAAACTTGCGGTGAGCAGCGCGTATCTGCGGCAGCGTCCCCGCGCCGTCGCCGCCCATCGTGAGCGGCAGCGCGCCGCTCGCATACACGGCGTCAAGCACGCGTTCGATTTTCGCAAACGCA